>Ga0213881_10001021_pt1 | contig 14436 bp, 12 predicted proteins | sample BarmaccoBMER_R08_FD_160104 | JGI IMG/M metagenome (GOLD analysis project Ga0213881, IMG submission 160104) | Barbacenia macrantha exposed rock microbial communities from rupestrian grasslands, the National Park of Serra do Cipo, Brazil - ER_R08 ... | reverse complement strand
GGCTGGATACCGGGGCCGGGCGGCTGGCATGGTCGTGTGCCGGGCATCCGCCGCCGCTGCTGCTGCGCGGCCGGAAGGTGGTCGCCGAGCTGACGTGTGACCCGGCGCTGCCGTTCGGGCTGGGCGGGCCGGCCCCGCAGCCGGGGACCTGTGACCTGGAGCCGGGAGATGCGGTGCTGCTGTATACCGACGGGGTGATCGAGGCCCGCACGGCGGACGGGGAGCTGTTCGGGCTCGAGCGGCTGACCGACCTGGCCGAGCGGGAAGCCGCTGGCGGCCAGCCCGGCGAGGAACTGGTCCGCCGCCTGGTCCTCGCCGTGCTCGACCACCAGGCCGGCGGGCTGCGTGATGACGCCACCCTGATACTAGTGCAGTGGGCCGGCCCCTGACAGACCCCGCGGGGGGCCCGGCCCGCGTCGGCCGCGTGCCGTCCGGCCGGGGGTGGCAGGCGGGGCTTGTGCAGAAATTCACAAGCCGCTTCCGCGGGAACGCGCTCGCGGCTGTTGACGCGGTGCTTGACCCAGACGCTTTACCGGCTGCTGGATGGTGAGGATCGCTATCGGCGCCGTCCTCAAGAGACGTTGAGGGTCCCGTAGGCGTAGGTGTCGTTGCTGCCCGTGGTGCGCGCGTAGATGGTGAAGTTGTCAGTTCCGGTGGCGGTGGCCGTGAGTGACAGGATTATGCGCATGGTGGCTCCGGGAGCCAGTTGCGTGTTGCCGCAGTAGATGAGTTTCTGCAGGTTGCGCGGGGCGCAGGCGTGTCCGCTCACCCGTGTGATCCGCTCCGACGCGTACTGGGGGTTCTCGATCCCCAGCGCTCCGGATACGGTCGAGGAGGTGTTGTTGGTGGCTGTCGCCACGACCGTGACCTGACCGCCAACCACCGCCGAACCCGGAGTGACTGTAACGCCGGCGGTGACCGGCGCGGCGTCTGCCGCGACGGCGGCTGGCGATGAGAACGTGACCGCCATTCCCGCTGCCAGAGCACCGGCCGCCACCTGTATAGCGGCACGCTCGACGGAATTCATAAGCCTTCCTCCTTCTCATACCGGCAGAACTCGTCTTCCCGGCTAAAGCGCGTATCACTCTGTCCCTCGGCAAGTCATAGGAAATACAGAGGCGAGCCGGGCGAAGCCGGCGAGTCCGGCGAGACGGGTCGGCTGGGCATGTTGTGGTGCAGGTCAGGTTAGGCGCCGCCGTTGGGGGTAGCGCCGTGAACGTTGGGAAAACCGTGTGACGGGAGCCCTGTGCCTCTGCCGGGGAATCAGAAGGAGAGCAAATGATAGTTCGCCGCGCGCGTCATGGATCGGTCGCGGGAACCGCCCACGGCATCGACTGGATGGTGCGCAATGTGCAGACCGGGCATTTCGAGCGCAGTCTGTCGGCCCTCACGGCGGTGGGGGCGCTGGTGACAGCGGCGGAGATCTATTTCGAGCACGACAGCGCGAGCTTCGGGAACAAGATGATGTGGATTCCGGTGGCCTTGGGGCCGGTAGGCGCCGCGGCTGGCGTCGCCGGAGTAATCAGCCGCCGGATGGCGAAAACGGCGCTGCCTGTCGCCTCAGCCGCGATCGTCGCGAACGGCCTGCAGGGCACCTATCTGCACGTGCGCGGTATTGCCCAGAAGCCCGGCGGCTGGCAGAACGCCCGGTACAACATTGAGATGGGGCCGCCGCTGCTGGCCCCGCTGCTGGTGACCATCGTGGGCGGGATGGGACTGCTCGCGGCTGTCCTGCGGCGGGAACAGTGACCGGCCGTCCCGGGGCAGGCGAACGTCACCGCGTGGGAGGCGGCGCCCCATCGGGCGTTGATGACCGGTTCCCGGGTTTCGGCGTACTGAGCCAGGCCCCGCACTGGGACGAGGTGACCGCCGACCTGGTCACCTCGAGGACCGGGACACCCCCGGCCATCAAGTTCTTCACCGCCGCGGAGGAAGCCTGCGCCGCGGCTCTGCTCGACCTGCTCCTCGACCTGCACGACGAGCCCAGGGTGCCGGTGCTGCAGATGATCGACGCCCGGCTGGCGGCGGGCGAGACCGACGGCTGGCGGTACGCCGACATGCCGGAAGATGGCCAGGCATGGCGGGACACGCTCGCCTACCTTGACGCCGACGCCGCCCGGCGCTGCGGCACCACGTTCGCCGAGGCGCCGCCGTCTGACCGGGCGGACCTGGTCCAGACGGTCCAGGACCAGGCCTCCGGCACCTGGCATGGGTTGTCGGCCAAGCACGTCTGGAGCCTGTGGACCAGGTACGCCTGCACTGCCTTCTACTCTCACCCGTCGGCCTGGGCCGAGATCGGATTCCCGGGCCCGGCCTACCCGCGCGGCTACAAGAACATCGGTGTCGACAAGCTCGAACCGTATGAGGTCCGGGATGCGCGCCCCGGCATCGATCCGGTCAGGAAGGGAGACTGATGCCCGGCCAGGAGCATCGCGTCCGCGCCCGCAACGAGTCGGCCTGGCTGGTGCCCAACGACGGCACCCGAACCAATCACCGTCTGCGTGACAATATGCGGAGGTTTTCCGATGATGACGAGGTCGACCTCGTCATCATCGGCTGCGGCGCGGGCGGCTCGGTCCTGACGCAGCGGCTGGCCCGGGCGGGCTGGAAGGTCGCCGCGCTCGACGCCGGTCCGTTCTGGGACCCTGACCGGGACTGGGTGAGCGACGAAGCCGGTTCGCATCACCTGTACTGGACCGATCCGCGAGTGATCACAGGCACAGACCCGGTGCCAATGGGTTCCAACAACTCCGGGCGCGGCGTCGGCGGGTCCATGGTGCACTACGCCGGCTACACCCCGCGCTTTCATCCCAGCGACTTCAGCACCTGGACTTCCGACGGGGTGGGAGCGGACTGGCCGGTGGGCTACCTGGACCTGCGTCCGTACTACGAGCAGATCGAGCAGGAACTGCCGGTGGCCGGCGATCGGTGGCCGTGGGGAGACCCGCACCGTTACCCGCACCGGCCGCATCCGGTCGGCGGGAATGGGGAGATCTTCCTGCGCGGCGCCACCAGGCTCGGGATCACGGCCAAGGTGGGGCCGGTGGCGATCGCCAACGGCCGGTTCGGGAACCGGCCGCACTGCATCTACCGCGGATTCTGCCTGCAGGGCTGCAAGGTCAACGCCAAGGCCTCGCCGCTGATCACGCATATCCCCGATGCCCTGGCCCACGGCGCGGAAGTCCGCGCCGACTCCATGGTGACCCGGGTGGTTATCGACGAGCGCACCGGCCGGGCGACGGGGGTGCATTACATCCGCGGCGGCCGGGAGCGCTTCCAGCGGGCCAGGATGGTCGCCGTTGCCGGGTACTCCATCGAGACGCCCCGGCTGCTGCTCAACTCGGCCTCCAGGCGCTTCCCCGAGGGGTTGTGCAACGAGTTCGACCAGGTTGGCCGTTACCTCATGGTGCAGGGGGCACCGCAGACGGCGGGCCGCTTCGACGCCGAGGTGCGGATGTACAAGGCTCCTCCCCCGGAGGTGAGTACCGAGGAGTTCTACGAGACCGACCCTGCCAAGGGCTATAAGCGCGGGTTCTCGATCCAGACCGTCTCGCCGCTGCCGATCACGTGGGCCGAGCATGTCGCGGCTCAGGGGCACTGGGGCAGCGCCCTGCGCGAGTACATGAGCGACTACGTGCACTGGTCCTGCCTGGGCGCACTGTGCGAATTCCTGCCACTGCCGGAGAACCGGGTGACACTAGCCGAGGAGAAGGACTCCTACGGCCTGCCGGTGGCGCGCTTCGCGTACTCGCAATGCGACAACGACCGGGCCCTGGCCCACGCCGCGCAAGGTGTCATGGAGGACATTCTGCACGCGGCGGGCGCGGACGAGGTCATCACCATCCAGCGCTACGCACATCTCGTGGGCGGGGCCCGGATGGCCAAAGACGAGCGGCACGGCGTCGTCGACCGGAATTGCCGCAGTTTCGCGGTGCCCAACCTGTACATCACTGACGGCAGCGTGCTCCCCACCCAGGGCAGCGCCAATCCGGCTCTGACCATCATGGCTGTGGCTGCCCGTACCGCCGATCATCTCGCCGCCGGGCCGCCCGGCGGCGTTTCCTGACACATCGAGAAGCCCCCGGAGGGACACATGGCACCCACAGTTGCCGACTACCTGCTCGAGCGTCTACGCGCATGGGACGTGCGGCACATATTCGCCTATGCCGGCGACGGGATCAACGGTATCCTCGCCGCCTGGGGCAGGGCTGATAACAAACCACAGTTCGTTCAGGCCAGGCACGAGGAGATGGCCGCCTTCGAGGCCGTCGGATATGCCAAGTTCACCGGCCAGTTCGGCGTGTGCATGGCGACATCCGGCCCAGGCGCCATCCACCTCCTGAACGGCCTGTACGACGCCAAGCTGGACCACGTACCGGTGGTCGCGATTGTCGGCCAGACCAACCGCAGCGCGATGGGCGGCTCCTACCAGCAAGAAGTCGACCTGCTCTCGCTGTACAAGGACGTGGCCAGCGACTACGTGCAGATGGTCACTGTTCCCGAGCAGCTGCCCAACGTCCTGGACCGGGCAATCCGCATCGCGCTGGCCGAGCGCGCACCCACGGCGCTGATTATCCCCGCCGACGTCCAGGAACTTGAGTACGCCGCGCCGACCCACGAGTTCAAGATGGTACCCTCCTCCCTTGGCATCGACTGGCCGCACACTTCGCCGGACGACCAGGCGGTCGCGAGGGCCGCGGAGATCCTCAACGCCGGCGCCAAGGTGGCCATCCTGGCGGGGCAGGGGGCGCGCGGTGCGCGGCAGGAACTCGAGGAGGTCGCCGAGCTCCTTGGCGCCGGTGTGGCCAAGCCACTGCTCGGCAAGGACGTGCTGTCCGACGAGCTGCCCTACGTGACCGGATCGATCGGGCTCCTGGGTACCCGGCCGAGCTACGAGATGATGATGAACTGCGACACCCTGCTGACGGTCGGCTCGAGCTTCCCGTACACGCAGTTCCTGCCCAAGTTCGGCCAGGCCCGCGCCGTCCAGATCGACATCGACGCCAAGTTCATCGGCATGCGCTACCCCTATGAGGTCAACCTCGTCGGGGACGCCGCCGCGACGCTCCGCGCCCTGATCCCTCATCTGCGCCGCAAGGAAGACCGCTCCTGGCGCGACGGCATCGAGGCGGGAGTGGCCCGCTGGTGGCGGTCGATGGATGCCGAAGCCGAGGTCGAGGCCGACCCGGTCAACCCGATGCTGGCCTTCCGCGAGCTGTCCGGCCGGCTACCGATGGACGCCATCGTCACCGCCGACTCCGGCTCGTCGGCGAACTGGTACGCCCGCCAGCTCAAGTTCCGCGGCGATATGCGCGGCTCGCTGTCCGGCAACCTGGCCACCATGGGCCCAGGTGTCCCTTACGGCATCGGCGCGAAGTTCGGCCACCCCGGCCGGCCCGTCATCGTATTCGCCGGCGACGGAGCAATGCAGATGAACGGCCTAGCCGAGCTGATCACGATCAAGCACTACTGGGAACAGTGGGACGACCCGCGGCTTATCGTCGCGGTGCTGCACAACAACGACCTCAACCAGGTCACCTGGGAGATGCGGGCCATGGAGGGAGCACCGAAATTCACCGAATCCCAGCGAATCCCCGACGTCTCCTACGAGAGCTTCGCCCGCGGCCTGGGCCTGCAGGGGATCGCGGTCGACAAGCCGGGCCAGGTCGGTCCAGCCTGGGACCAGGCTTTGACCGCCGACCGTCCCACCGTGCTGGACTTCAGGACCGATCCCAGCATCCCGCCCATCCCGCCCCACGCCACGTTCGAGCAAGCCAAGGATGCCGCCACCGCATTGCTGAAGGGCGACCCCGACCGGTGGTCGGTGCTTAAAGAGGGCATTATGACCAAGGCACGAGAAATCCTGCCTGGTAAAGACGACTAACCCAGCGACGCTTGCAGGCATCGCAGTACGACCTGTGAACGGCTGAGTCCGCCCGGCCGGTTTGCCGGCCGGGCGGACTTACCTTAAGCCGGGCTGATGGTGATGGAGAAGTCCTGCGGCGCCGCATACAGCGGAGGGCTATATGAGTCGTACACCACTACGGTGAACTTGGTCGTGCCTTGCGCCGTAGGAGTACCGGAAAGGACTCCGGAATTCGGATCGAGGCCGAGGCCAGCCGACGGCGCTCGCGGTGGGTGACCACCGCGTGGCCGAGCCGCATTTCCGGCGCCAGCTGGATGAAGCGGTACAGGCGGGCTACCTGCCCGGGCAAGCCGACGCCTACAACATGCGTGCCCAGGTCGCCCGTTACCGGGGCGAGTTCCGCCAGGCGCGGTCGCTGCTATGGCAGGCGCTGAAACTGTTCCGGCAGGCCAACAATCCCGGAAACGTGGCGGTGATGCTGAACAGGCTTGGCGAGGTAGTCCGGGACGAAGGCCGGGCTGCCGCGACGCGGCGGTTGTTCACAGCCGCACTGCGCCGCCTGGCGGCGCTGCGGAACAAGCGCCATATCGCCTTCGCGCTGGAAGGGCTCGCGGCTGCCGCGGCGCTGGAGGACGCCGGGCACCAGGCCCTGGCCTATCTCGGCGCGGCGCAGGGTCTCCGCGACGAAATCGGCGCGCCGCTTCCGCCTGCCGAGCGGGTCATCCTGACCGGATCCTCGCGCCAGCTGTCGCGGGGATCTCCGTCGGGGAACGTCAGGACAGGCTGAGCCGCGGCCGCAGCCAGCCGCTGCCGGCCGTCATCGAAAAGGCTCTGATACAGGGAACGGCTGTGGTTCCTCCTCCGGATTAGCGGCGTCTCCCGCGGTGCGGTAGCGTCGGGCATGACCGTTCAGCTGCCGTTCGTGCACGCTCATCCGCTGGAGATGGCGCCGCTGCTGCGCGAGTTGCAGGACGACGGCGTGATCCACCGGGTCCGCACCCCGGTGGGTGACCAGGCGTGGCTGGTGACCGGCTATGAACAGGTGCGCCGCCTGCTGACCGACGAACGGCTCGGCCGGTCCCACCCAGACCCCGGCAATGCCGCCCGCCTGGGTGAGTCGGTGATGCTCGGCGGCCCGATGGGCAACTACGACACCGAGCAGGCCGATCACGCCCGTCGGCGATCCCTGCTGCAGCCGCATTTCTCACCCAGGAGGATGCGCGAGCTGCGGCCCCGGGTGGAGGAGCTGACCACGGCCCTGCTCGATGACCTCGCCCGGCAAGGGCCGCCCGCGGACCTGCATCGGGCACTGGCGCTTCCATTGCCGATTCAGGTCATCTGCGAGCTGCTCGGCGTGCCGTACGCCGACCGTGACGAGTTCCGCGCCTGGAGCGAAGCCGTCGGAGACGTCCGCGACCGCGCTCGTTCCGAGTATGGCCGGACAGAGCTGTCCCGCTACGGCCGGCGGCTGGCGGCCCGCAAGCGCGAGCAGCCCGGGAATGACGTCATCTCCCGGCTGTGCGCCGACGGTCTCGATGACGACGAGGTCGCCACGCTGGCGACGAACCTGCTGTTCGCCGGCCATGAGACGACGGTGGTGGCGATCGGCATGGGCGTCTTGTGCCTGCTGGCCAATCCAGCCCAGCAACGGGCGCTGGCCGAGGACCCGGGGCAGGTCGTCGCCGCGGTGGAGGAGATCCTGCGCGCTCCGGGCCGCAGCGGCGGCGGCATCCCGCGCTACGCGCGGACCAGCATGCGGATCGGGGAGGTCACCGTGCAGGCTGGCGAGCTGGTACTGCTGGACAACCGCGCCGCCAACCACGATCCGGCGGTCTTCCCCGGCCCCGGCCGGTTCGATATCACCCGCGACGGGCCAGGCCACCTCTCGTTCGGGCACGGCGCCCACTACTGCATCGGCGCCCCGCTCGCCCGCATCGAGCTGCGGGCCGTTTTCGCCCAGCTGCCAGCCCGCTTCCCCGCCATGCGGCTCACGGTCCCGGCCGGACAGCTGCCACTGCGCACCGGTGCGCTGACCGGCGGCCTGACCGCGCTGCCAGTGGAATGGTAGCGGCGGGGCCGTAACTTCCGCTCGCGCATGGCTGCCGGGAGTGCTGCCAGCACCAGGATGCCGGTCAGGGCGAACGCCGCCGGGTAGCCGGTGCGGGCGGCGAACAGACCGAAGACGGCCGGGCCGGCGCCATAACCGGCGTCGTAGGCGAAGTTCCATAGCGCGCTGGCCTTGGCCTCCGGCAGCTGGTCGAGCAGCAGCGCGAAGGTCGCGTTCTCGAGTACCCCGAACCCGGCGCCGAACAGCGCCATGCCGGCGAAGAGCGGCACCGGCGACGCCAGCCAAAGCATCGCGGTCATGCCAGCCGCCGCCACGATCAGGGCCGGGATGAGCAGCCTTACGTGCCCGTATCGATCGCCATGCCGGCCGGCCTGCCAGCGGCTGAGCGTCGCGGTGATCGCCGAGGTGAGCAGGGCCGCCGAGGCGAGGCTGCTGGGCACGCCCTTCGCGAGCGGGAGGAACGAGTCGATCACGCCGGCCGCGATGGTGCCGGCGGCGAAGATCAGCGCAATGCGCACCCCCGCGCCCGGCGTCCGCCGGGTGCGCGCGGCCTGCTGAGTGCTGTGTGCCGCTCCTGCGCCGGGCAGCCAGCGGATCGCTATCAGCGGCGCCACGCCGGCGGCCGCCGCCATCCCCGCTACCGCCGCGCCCAGGTGATGTCCGGCCAGCCAGACCCCGGCCGGCAGCGCGACCACGGCTGGGATGCCAGAGACGATGCCGAGCAGGCCGAGTCCTTCGCCACGCCGTCCGGGCGGAAGCAGCGTGGCAGTGAGCGCGCCGGTGGTGACGCCGCACAGGCCGAAGCCGAGCCCGCGCACGAAGCTGACGCACATCATGACGGCTTGGGGTTCGCGCGACATCAGGGCCAGGGCCGGGGCGCCGAGCAGCACCGCGCCGGCCGCGATCATCGTCCGGTAGCCGAACCGCCTGATCCCGGGCGCCGCGGCCGCCTCGGCGACGACCGTGCCGAGCAGCAGGGACCCGGTGATCAGCCCGGCGCCTGAGCTGCTGACGCCGGCCGCCGCGGCCAGCATCGGCAGGACCGACAGCAGCAGGAAGAAGCTGGTGAGCGACGTGAACTCGGCCAGGAACGTCAGTGCGAGCGGCAGGCTCAGCAGCCGCGCTGGCGCGTCGGCCCCGTCGTGCTGGCTGGCGGCCCGCGCCTGCGTCAAAGTGCTCATAGCCAGGACATTAGGGTGCGGCCGGCACGCTGGTAAGGTCCGATTTCATGGCGATTGAGTGGTCCGGTTTGAGCCCGGGGCTGCTCGTGCGGCTCGACCGTTCGGGCAGCCAGCCGCTGCGCGCGCAGCTGGAGGTGAGCCTGCGCGAGGCGATCAGGGACGGCCGGCTGCGCGGCGGGGAGCGGCTGCCGTCCTCGCGTGAGCTGGCGCGTGAGCTTGGCGTGTCCCGCGGCATGGTGCAGGAATGCTACGGTCAGCTGCTGGCCGAGGGATACCTGACCAGCCGGACCGGGTCGGCTACCCGGGTAGCGGACATCAAGAAGCGGCCGGCCGCGGGCCCTCCCGTGACGCCTTTGCCGGCTCGCCGGCCTCCGGATCGCGCGCTGATCGCCGACTTCCAGGTTGGCGTGCCGGATCTGTCCAGCTTCCCGCGTGCCGACTGGGCCTGGGCCGTCCGCCAGGCGTGCGGCGAGATCGCCTCCGCGGACCTGGGATACGGCGATCCGCGCGGCAGCGCGGTGCTGCGCGAGGTGCTCGCCGGGTACCTGCGGCGGGTGCGAGCCGCCGATGCCGGCCCCGGGCAGATGATCATCAGCACCGGCTTCGCGCAGGGGGTCAACCTGGTGCTGCGCGCGCTGAGCCGGGAACGCGGTGTGTCATGCGTGGCCTTCGAAGATCCCGGCTACGGGAGCGCGCAGTCTGACGAAACGGTGCGTGCGGCCGTGACGATGGGCCTGCGCGCCGCATACGTGCCGGTCGATGAGGAGGGCGTGGTGGTCAGCGCCCTGGCGGCGAGCGGGGCCCAGGCTGTCGTGGTCACGCCGGCGCACCAGTCCCCGACCGGGGTGGTCCTGTCCGCGGCGCGCAGGCACGCGCTGGTGGAGTGGGCCCGGCGCGAGGACGGGTACGTGATCGAGGACGACTACGACTCGGAATTCCGCTATGACAAGGAGCCGGTCGGCGCGTTGCAGGGACTGGCGCCGGACCAGGTCTTCCTGGTGGGGACGGCCAGCAAGGCGCTGGCGCCCGCGGTCCGCCTCGGCTGGGTGCTCGCGCCTTCGCCGCTGGCCGGAACGGTCGCCGGGGAGAAGGAGATGAGCGATCGCGGGTCGTGCACGCTGGACCAGCTCGCCCTGGCGACCCTGCTCACATCGGGCCGGTACGACCGCCACCTGCGCCGGATGCGGGCCGTCTACGCCGGCCGGCGGGCCGCCCTGGTCGACGCGTTCGCCAGGCACTCGCCCAGTGTCCGGCTCACCGGGCTCGCGGCCGGATTCCAGGCCGTCGCGCCGCTGCCGGCCAGCGCGGACGAGGCGGCCGTGATCGCGGCGGCGCGGGAACGGCGGGTCGGGCTGTACGGGATCAGCGCCTATCGCGGCGTGCCCGACGTGGCGGCGTCACCCGCGCTGGTCATCGGCTTCGGCAACGTCGGTGAGCGGGCCATCGACCCCGCCATAGCCGCCATCGCCGACCTGCTCAGCTGAGCCGGGCTCCAACTGCGGACCGTTGATAACAGCAAGAACCGTCCGTGCATCCGTCCGTGCATCCGTCCGTGCATCCGTCCGTGCATCCGTCCGTGCATCCGTCCGTCTGTCCGTCTGTCCGTCCGTCCGTCTGTCCGTCTGTCCGTGCGTGCGTGCGTGCGTTGCGTCCGTGCGTCCGTGCGTCCGTCTGTCCGTGCGTGCGTGCGTTGCGTCCGTCTGTCTGTCTGTCTGTCTGTCTGTCCGGCCGGACGAACGTGACCCGTGCCCGCCCGACATTTCGGTATATGCCTCTCTTGTCCGTAAGCGGAGCTGGGGGCGTGTCGCGAGTGGCAGCCGGTTTTGCCGGATAAAGCCGTTATGTGGATCACGGTTGCGCTGACGACGCGGAATAAAAGCGCCCTCTGGAAGAAAGGGCGCCGGTTTCCGGCGCCCTTTCTTCCAGAGGGCTCCAATCTTCCGTCAGGTGGCTGGCCATGTGCCCGCTTTGTGGTGATACGTGCAAGTTCCGAGGCTGGCGCGGCGATCCAGCGGAAACGACATGGCGGGCATACCGCAAACGCGCTAATTTCGGGAATACCACAACCGGTATTTGAGCCGCACGCTGTGACGTGGGCCGGAGGCTATTCGCCCCCGGTGTTGATGACACAGAAGAGGTTGCCCTCGGGGTCGGCCAGCACGACAAAGCGGGCGTCGTCCGGATAGGTCCAGTCGGTCCGGGTGGCTCCCAGCGATATCAGGCGTTCGACCTCTGCCCGCTGTTCCAGAGCGCTGCTGGTGTAAAGGTCGAGATGAGGCCGGTCGTCCTCGTCGAGCGCGAGCGCGGGGACCGTGTCCCGGTCGGGGAGAAGGACGGGCGTGGCGTCCGGGCTGTAACCGCCGTCCCGGTAGCCGTATCCGAGGGCCTGGCTCCAGAACCGCGCCGCCCGGCGGGCGTCCTTCACGTTCAGCACCACGGCTCCGATGCGCACCATGCCACCAGTATCCCCGGCGCTTGCGCGTCATCTGACTAGCTGACTAGATTTATTATCTGAGTCAAATAGTCAACGGGTCATGTATGGAGGTGCGGCATGGGAGTGCTCACCGGGAAGACCGCCGTGGTCACCGGGGCATCCAGCGGGATCGGGCGGGCGGTCGCGCTGCACATGGGCGAGGCCGGGGCACACGTGTTCGCGGCCGGGCGCCGGGCGGAGGCGCTGGCGGACACGGTGGCTGCGGTAGCCAGGACCGGCGGCGCGGCCACATCCGTGGCGGCCGATCTGCGGGATCCCGACGCGGTGCAGGGCCTGGTCGACCAGGCGATGGCCGGCACGGGGCGGCTGGACGTGATGGTCAACAACGCCGGAGTGTCGTTCCGCGGCCCGCTCGCCGACGGCGACCCGCGGGCATGGCGGGAGATGCTGGAGGTCAACGTGCTCGCGCTGGCCGTGGGGTCGCGGGCGGCGGTCCGCGCCATGCGGGCATGCGGCGCCGAGGGGCACATCGTCAACGTCTCCTCCAGTGCCAGCCGCCTGGAGGCGCCGGGCTTCTACGGGGCCACCAAGACGGCGGTCAACGCGATCACCGCCTCGTTGCGACGGGAACTGGAAAATGACACGATCCGCGTGGTCACCGTGATCCCCGGACCGACAGCGACCAACCTCGCCCGCTACCAGCCTGACCTGCTGCGCGGCCTGGCCGCCTCGCTCGGCGAGGACATCGGGCTCCCGTCTGACGGGCTGTTCCCCCCGGAGACGCTGGACCGCACCGCGGCCGCCGCCAGCCAGTTCCTGGCCAGTGCCGACGACGTGGCCCGGGCCGTGCTGTTCGCGATCACCCAGCCCATCGAGCTGAGCATCGCCGAGATCGCCGTCCAGCCAGCCAGGCGGCTGACCATCCCGGCATGAGCCCGCCTCGTGGAGACGCCGCGGCGCGCCGCGGCGTGATCCTGGACGCGGCGCTGCGCGTGTTCGGCCAGTACGGATACCGCCGCACCTCGATGGACGACATCGCCCGTGAGGCCCAGATCGGCAAGGGCACCATCTACCTGAGCTTCGCCAGCAAGGAAGAGGTCTTCCAGGCGCTGAGCGAGCGCCTGGCCCAGCGGATGCTGTCCGGCGCCGAGGCCGCCAGCCGCCAGCCCGGAACCACCGCCGACAAGCTGGCCGCGATGCACGCCGCCTGGTTCGGCACATACGCCGATACGATCCGCCACTCCCCGCGCGCGGCCGAACTGCTGGATGCCAAGCACCGGCTGTCGGCGGACCTGGTCGCCGGCACCACGAGCCGCTACAAGCGGCTTGTCCGCGACGTCCTCACCGAGGCCGCCGCCGCCGGGGAACTGGACCTGGAACCGGCCGGCCTCACCCCGGACACCGCCGCCGAGCTGCTGATCGCCTCCGCCCGCGGGCTGGAATCCAGCGCGGCCTCACCCGCCGTCTACCGGCACTACCTCAACGCGCTGGTCCGGGTCATGGTCACCGGGATGTCCGCGGGTCAATTACGCAATCGGCACGCACTAGCGGGATCGGGTGCGCAATCGGCATGCTGGACTTGTGCAGCTCGTCAGGTACCGCGCCGCAAGCGCCACAGGCGCCACAAGCACCGCCGAGCCGCGGGTGGGCGTGCTCGACGGCGACGTGATCACATCGCTGGACGGCGCCGTGGCCGGAGGCCGGGGCAAATCCGGTGCCGTGTCCATGGCGGATCTGCTGGCCATGCCGCTGAGCCAGCTCAGGGATGCCTGCGCGAGTCCGGGTGGCGTGCCGATCGCAAGCCAGGAGGCCGGGCTGCTCGCGCCGGTCGACGGGCGCACCGACGTCTGGGCGGCGGGCGTCACCTACGAGCGCTCCAGGGACGCCCGCGTGGTGGAGAGCCTGGACTCCGCGGACATCTACGAGCGGGTCTACACCGCCGCTCGTCCCGAGCTCTTCTTCAAGTCCGCCGCCTGGCGGGTGGTGGGTCCGGGCGGCACGGTCTCGGCGCGCGGCGATTCCGAGGTCGACGTGCCGGAGCCGGAACTCGCGGTCGTGCTGAACAGCACCGCGGAGATCGTGGGCTACACGATCTGCAACGACATGAGCTCGCGCTCCATCGAAGGCGAGAATCCGCTCTATCTCCCGCAGGCCAAGATCTACCTCGGCGGATGCGCGGTCGGGCCGTGGATCCGGCCCGCCTGGGAGGTGCCCGATCCTTACGCGCTCACCATAGACATGATGATCAGGCGCGGCGCGGCAATAGCCTGGGACGGCCGGACGAGCACGTCCCTGCTCCGCCGCAGGCTGGATGAGCTGGCCGGTTTCCTGTTCAGGGAAGACGAGTTCCCTGATGGCGTGGTGCTTTCCACCGGAACGTGCCTGGTACCCGACCTTCCGTTCACCCTTCAGGCTGGCGACGTGATCAGCATCCGGGTCTCCGGAATCGGCGAACTGACCAACTACGTGGTACGCGGCAAGGCCGGAGTCACCGGTCGATGGTGACTCCGGCCTTGAGGATCAGCAGGGCTTGATGATCAGCCGATCTGGAGGGCGCCGAGCGTCAGGTTGAGCGTGTTGCCCGGGCCGGGAATGGTCAGGTTGAGCAGCAGGGTGTTCAGCAGGCAATGGTGGAACGCGGGGATCGTGTACGTGCCGCTGACCGGGCCGCCTCCGCCGACCGTGAAGCCGGCTCCGGAGCTGATGGCGATGTTGAACGGGGTGGTCTCACAGCTGTTGCCAACCGGCAGGGTGAGGCCGGCCACGATCAGCTTGGTGATCTTCAGCGTGACGTTGGCCGTGCTGGTGATGGTGTTGGCGGTGAGGTTGACGGTTCCGGTGGCCGGGCCGTTCTGGATCATCTCGGTGGTCGCCGACACGGGGATGA
>Ga0213881_10001020_pt1 | contig 14446 bp, 13 predicted proteins | sample BarmaccoBMER_R08_FD_160104 | JGI IMG/M metagenome (GOLD analysis project Ga0213881, IMG submission 160104) | Barbacenia macrantha exposed rock microbial communities from rupestrian grasslands, the National Park of Serra do Cipo, Brazil - ER_R08 ... | reverse complement strand
ATACAGGAAGACGCCAACGACGGCCACGGCCGCGACCTTGAGAACCCTGTAGCGCCACGGCTGCGCCGGCCATCCTCGGTACCGCCTCAGGCAGCTGGCCCCACACCTCACCGCCGAGTGAACCATGGCGAATTGGCGAGGAAGACGGGCGGAGCATGGGTTGAGGAGGGACAGGTGAATCAGGATCAGCGCGGCCAGGTGCGGCGGTGGCGGAGCTTGCTCAGCAGCGAACGGGACGCCGCCGCGTTGTACGCGCGGCTGGCGGCCGCCGAACGCGGTGAGCGCCGCAAGATCTTCGAAGAGTTAGCCGCGATCGAGCTCCGCCACGCCAGTCACTGGGAAGGCAAGCTACGGGCGGCAGGGGCCAGGATTCCCCGTCCGGGACGGCCCAGCCTCCGAACTAGGCTGATTGGCCTCACCGCGCGCCGGTTCTCCACCGCCGCGGTGCTGCCCTTGATCGAATGTGGTGAACGCGCCGATGCGGGCATCTACGACGACGAACCCGACGCCGCGCCGGGGATGGCCGCCGAGGAACGCCGCCATGCCCGCACGATCGGCAAGCTCATGGACGGCGCCCGACCTAGCCCGCAGCAGCAGATCGCGCGTCGAGAACCCTGACACCACACCGACCGCTCCGGCAGCCTGCGCGCCGGGGTCTTCGGCATCAGCGATGGATTGGTGTCCAATACCGCACTGGTGATGGGCTTCGCCGGCTCGGGCTCTTCGCGCAGCGCGATCCTCCTGGCCGGAATCGCCGGATTGCTCGCGGGTGCGTTCTCCATGGCCGCCGGCGAGTACGTGTCGATGTCCAGCCAGCGCGAGAGGTACCAGCGGGAAATCGCCCTGGAGGCTCAGGAGGTGGCCGAGAAGCCGGAAGAGGAGCGCGCCGAGCTCGTGTTGCTGTACCGCGCCAAGGGCCTCGACCGCGCGGACGCCGAGCGCCTAGCGGACCGCATCATGGCCAACCCGGAGGTGGCTCTGGACACCCTGGCCCGTGAGGAACTCGGCCTGGACCCCGACGAACTGGGCTCTCCGTGGTCAGCGGCGATCTCCAGCCTGCTCGCCTTCGCCGTGGGTGCCTTCGTGGTGGTGCTGCCTTACCTGATCACCGGCGGCACGGCGGCACTCCTGGCAGCGATCGGGTTGGCGGTAGTCGCGTTGTTCACGGTCGGCGCCGGGATCGGGATCCTCAACGGTCGCTCGGCCCTGCGCTCCGGAGTGCGCCAGATTACTGCCGGTGGACTGGCAGCGGCTGTCACCTTCGGCGTCGGGCACCTTATCGGCACCGCTGTCTCCTGAATCTCAGCACGTCAAGACTCCCGGGCCTTACCGACAGGCCAGGTCCAGTCACGGCCGGTACCCTCGTTCGGTCACCTCGGCCACCGCGGGATCGGGGGTGCGGCCGGGTACGGTGGTGGGCTCATCTGCACCGGCGGCCAGCCCACAACTCTGTGTTGCCATTTTTGCTGACGCTCCCGCCCTCGACAGGCGAACACGAGCTATATAGTGTTAGAAGCCATGGTGGGTTTGCGGATGACGGTGGGGGTTCTGGTGGTGCTGGGGGCGCTGCTCGATGGCCCCGACACCGAGCTGTATGGGCTGGAGATCGTGCGCGCCAGCGGACTAGAGCCGGGCACGATCTACCCGATCCTGCAACGACTGCGGGGCGCCGGATGGGTCAGCGACCGATGGGAGGACCCCGAGCCTGCTCGGGCCGAGGGTCGGCCCCCGCGGCGGTACTACCGGCTGACCATGGAGGGCCGCGCCCGCGCCGTCCACGCCCTGCAGCAAGGTCGTGACCGCAGTGGCCTGAGCCGGCTGCTCGCGCCCCCCCACTTTCCTGCCACTCCCACCACCGAAGCAGGACCGGCATGAGCGGTCGAAGAACCCTCGTCGCCGGTGACAGCGTAGTTCTGGGCGGCATTCGTCCACACCGCATCCGGGATTGGCCGGCAACGGCACGCCTTGGTGCGGGTCCCGCGCTGCCCCCCAGGTCGCTGCGCTGGGTATGCGGCCTGCTGCCCGGCGGGGAAAGCACAGCCTGGTGGGCTGAAGTGGCCTCCTGTTTTGCCGAGACCCCTGATCCAGACGAACGGCGCCGTTTCCTGCGCAGCTACCGCCGGTCGGTGGCGCAGCTGGTCTGGACCAGTTGGACGTCCCAGGTTCGTTGTGTGCGGCCCGCCTTGGCGGGCGTCGAGTATCGCGGTGTCGAGTGGAAGGGGACAGACATGGCGTTTGCGAGTCCAGAAGACAAGTTCGGGATCAAGATCCGGAGCAGGCCCAGGACGCTCGAACAGAACTATTCGATGATCGCTGGCACCATCTACATAGTCGGTGGGATCATCGGGTTCTTCATCACAGGCTTCGCCAGCATCACTGAGATGACGAACCACGCGCTTTTCGGGATCTTCATGCTGAACCCCTTCCACAACATCGTGCACATATTGTTTGGGCTGTTGTGGCTGTTGGGGTCATTCACGCTCACCCCTGCCGGCAATGAGGGGATAAACATCACGCTCGCTGGTGTTTACCTGCTGGCCGCCGTGCTGGGCTTCCTGGGCTACTTCTCGTTGCTGTCCATCCCCAGCGGATTTGCCGGGGACAACTGGCTACATCTGGTGACCGCTGTGGTGACACTGATATTCGGTAGTGGCCTGCTCAGTGCGATAGGTGGTCGTCAATCCGCTACCGCCTAGGCGGCGATACTCGTGGTCGTGTTCCCTGGACGCCAGGGAACACGACCAGATCGCGTGGCCGTCGAGTCAGCACCGCGTGATGGCGGACTCTCCTACCAGATGACGGGAAGCCGGCTGACGGCGCCAGCCACGGCGTCGCGGACGGGTTGGATCTCCTCGAGCGGTACCGCGAGGCGCAGCCTGGGGAAACGTTCGAACGACCGGACGAACAGGTACTGGAGCTTCACCCGGGCCAGGTGGGCTCCGAGGCAGAAGTGCGCGCCGTGACTCAATGACAGGTGCGGGATGCGCTCGCGGGTGATGTCGAAGCGCTTCGGGTCGGAGAAGACGCTCTCGTCTTCGTTGGCCTCCTGCACGGCGAACATCACGGTGTCGCCCGCGCGGATGGTGGCTCCCTCGACCTCGATGTCGACGGAGGCGTACCGGGTCAGGCCGCCGCGCCGAGCGGTTCGCAGCCGCTCGATCGGGCTGGCGAAGCGGAAGATCTCTTCTACGGCCCCGGCGGCCAGCGCCGGGTCACGCCGCAGCGCTTCCCGCTGCTCGGAGTGGGTCAGTAGCAGCAGCATGCCCCGGTCGATGATGGCGACGACGGGCGCATGGCCCGCGAACAGCAGTCCGGCGGCGAGATGGGCGATCCCGTCGTCCGTCAGCTTCGGATCGCGCTTGGCGGCATCAAGCAGATCCGAGATAACGTCGTCGCTGCCGACCCAGCGCTTGCGCTCGATCAGGGTCCCCAGGTAACGCCACAGCGACTGCAGGCCTCCTCGTGCGACGGCGGGCCTACTCACCTGCTTGGCCTCGATCTGCCACCGGCAGAAGTCCGCGCGGTCCTCGGCGGGCACCCCGAGCAGTTCGCAGATCACGAGTGCCGGCAGCGGAAAAGCGACGATGGTGTGGAAGTCGGCGGGGGAGCCGCTGCGGCCAAGCTCGTCGAGCAACGCGTCGACGATCGTCTCGACGCGGGGCCGGAGACTTTCCATGCGACGGGCCGACAACGACGGCGTCAGCAGCTTGCGCATCCGTTGCAGATCAGCCAGCTCTCCTTCCGGATCGGGAATCGGTCCCCCGAACAGACCGGGTTGGGTGAGACGGACCGGGTGCTCCGGGTTGGGATGCGAGCGGGACAGGCGCGGGTCGGCCAGCAGCTCCCGCACCCACTCGTGTCCCGACACGAGCCAGGCGGCCCGGCCCTGGGTGTCGCTTACCCGCTGGATCCTGTTGCTGGGTGTCATCGTCGCCCTTCGGGATGGTTGACCAGGAAGTGCGGAGCTGAGGACCGGTCGAGGATCATCCTGGCATTCGAGCGGGCGAGGGCGGCGCGCACCGCGGGGAGCGCGCGGCACCGGTCGTGCTCTTCCTCGTCGGTAAATTCCAGCTCGACAACGACGCCCCGCGGTGCGGTGCCCAGGGCCTCACCGGTGGGGAACGGTATCGCGCTGACGTTGTCTGCGCCACGCCCAGTGGACTCCCGCGGCGAGGATGACGGTGCCGACAACGCACAGCACCAGTGTCTGATAGCGGTGGAACTGCTGATAAATCACGGTGAGGTGACCGCCGGCGAAGTAGCCGACACAGGTCCACACTCCAACCCAGGCTGCGGCGCCCAGCGCGTTGAAAGCCAGGAACCGCTGCCATGGCATCCTGGCGATGCCAGCGACGATGCCGTTGAGCTGGCGCAGGCCGTCAATGAACCGCGCGACGGCGACGATCTTGCTGCCATGGCGCCCGAAGAAGTCCTCGGCTTTGTTGAGGCGCTTTTCGGTCACCAGGATGTAGCGGCCGAAACGAAGCACCAAACCCCGCCCACCGAAGTGCCCGATCAAGTAGCCGATGTTGTCGCCGACGACAGCGGCGAGGAAACCCAGGATGGCGACGCCGGCAACATTGAGTTTCCCGGCTCCGGCGAAGACACCCGCGGCCATGAGCATGGTCTGACCAGGGACCGGCGCACCGAAGCTCTCAATAAACAGGAAGCCGAAGACAGCCAGGTAACCGTGCGCAGTGAGGATCGGGGCCAGCGAAGCGAATACCCCAGGCAGCTCAGGAGCCACCCCACCACCTCCCCACGTCACGCGGTGCCCGGCTTTACTCGCTGCTGCCACAAGGTTACCTGCTGGCTCTTCCCTGGACGCCGGGCGGAACTACCGGAGGACCGCACTCATCAGCGCCAGCGCAGTTTTCCATCCGGTGGGATGGTGATAGGATGTTTATCGGATGGCGAAGGGGGATGCGATGGCTGAGGTCGAGAAGAGCGAGAAGATCACGATCAACGTCGGGCTGGTTGATCTGGGACAGATCGATCTGCTTGTCGACGAGGGTTTCTACGCCAACCGTACCGACTTCATCCGCACTGCGATCCGCCGGCAGCTGGACATCCGGTCGAACGCCCTGAATGAGACGGTGGCGCGGCGGACCTTGACGCTGGGCACCCAGCACTACAGCCGCCGCGACCTGGAAGCGCTGCGTGAGGCCGGTCACACCGTCGAGCTGCGCGTCCTCGGGTTGGGCAGCATCGCCGAGGACGTCTCCCCCGAGCTTGCGCTCGCGACGATCGCGTCGGTGGAGGTTCTCGGGGCCTTCCGGGCATCTCCCGCGGTCAAGGCGGCACTAGCGCCCCGCACCACCTGACGCCGGATCGCCGGATCAACTCCTACAGACAGGACCGCACAGTGGACAGGAATGTCGACATGGCCGAGGCACTGCGGCTGACCCGCGACGGGCAGCTCGCACAGGCGGTAGCGCACCTGCAGCGCGGGCTCGGCGGCGGCCCTCCGGACGCCACAGCGGCGTTGGCGTGGCCGAAGCTGACGGCGCTCCTCAACCGGCTCGGCACGCTCCCAGGCACCGTCGCCAGACGTTCTCCTCCCCGCACCGCGGCGACCGCCGCTGCCGGCGCCGCAGGCGAGGTCCGGCACCTCACCCATACCGAGCCGGCCGGGACACGCAGCTACGAGCTCTACATCCCTAGCGGCTACACCGGGGACCCAGTTCCGCTGGTCGTGATGCTTCACGGCGGCAAACAAAACGCCACAGACTTCGCCACCGGCACCCGGATGAATGATCACGCCGAGAAACACACCTTCCTCGTCGCCTATCCCGAACAATCCACGACTGCCAACAGCGGCGGCTACTGGAACTGGTTCAACCCCAGCCACCAAGCCGCCGGCCGCGGGGAACCCTCCATCATCGCCGGCATCACCCGCCAGGTGATGAGCGATCACGCTGTGGACCCCGCCCGGATCTACATCGCCGGACTCTCCGCCGGCGGCGCCATGGCAGCGGTCATGGCCGCGACCTACCCTGAGCTCTACGCCGCCGTCGGCGTGCATTCTGGGATCAGCTACCGCGCCGCTTCCGACGTCGCCTCCGCCTTCAGCGCCATGAAGACCGGTGGCGCCTCGGCCTCCGGCGGGAACCTGCCGCTGATCGTCTTCCACGGCGATCGGGACACCATTGTGGCTCCGGTGAACGCCCGGAACCTCATTGTTTCCCGGCTCAGCGCAGCCGCGGCCGCCCTGCGCCCACACACCACGACACAGGCCGGGCAGGACAGCTCCCGCCCCTACACCCGCACCCACTACACAGACCCCACCGGCACTGTCGTTGCCGAGTCCTGGATCGTCCACGGCGGCGGCCACGCCTGGTACGGGGGCGACCCGGCCGGGTCGTACACCGACCCCCACGGCCCCAACGCCTCAGCCGAAATGGCCAGATTCTTCCTTCAGCATCCCAAACCCGACGCCCCAGTTGCCCGGTGGCAGCGATGAGCCCCTGCCCGGGCCGACGCCCGGCTAGCCCCAACCGCACTTCTCCGTGTCGGTAGTCTCACTGCGTTGTCGACGATCACCAGCAGGCACCAGTAGGCAAACCGGATAATTGACGCGTGCCGACAGCTGTTCCCCGACCTGTGGTGAGAGCTGGCGTCCGGGGATGACGTCGTGATCGCCCAGGTCGATGACGGGCACCCGATCGACTCCGGTGGTGGGTCAGGTCGAAGCCGCCCACGCCTGGTGGGTAGCTCAACGCAGGCCCGACCCCGACCGCTGGCAGCCCACCGTGACCTCGCATGGGCAGCGGATCGAGCCCACACCGGCTGGAAGCGGGTAGCAGGCGGGTACGATCGGTAGCGACGGCCGAGTGGCAAGCCGCGCAGGGGACCGAACGAAGGGGAGTGCAGGGGCGTGACCCAGCAGACGGAAGTCGGCAGCGCGGTTTCCGCGGAGGCCCAGGAGTACCGGCAGGGCGCAGAACGACCACTGGGTGGCTATGTACTCCTCATGACCGTGTTCGCCGGCGTGGTGGGCTTGGCCGGTCTGATAGCCGCGCTGACTGGGCGAGGACTGCCGCGCCAGATCGCACCCTACGACCTGGTCTTGATTACTGCGGGGACGCACAAGTTGTCTCGCACGATCAGCAAGGACGCGGTCACGAGCCCGCTCCGGGCCCCCTTCACCCGGTACCGCGGCACCGGGGGGCCTGCTGAGGTGAAGGAAGAGGTGCGGGGCGGAAGCCCGCTGCGGCATACCCTCGGCGAGTTGCTCAGCTGCCCCTTCTGTCTCGATATGTGGGTGGCCACCGGCTTCACCCTCGGGTTGTTGTTCGCGCCGCGGTTCACGCGGGTGATCGCGGCTACGTTCACCGCGCTTGCCGGCGCGGACTTCCTGCACCTCTTTTACGCCCGCGCCCAGCAGGCCGCGCAGGGCTGAACGGCCGATGTTGCCGGCTTGCGGCCGCGTCCGCTGGTCCCGCAGCGCCGGCAAGATCGTCAGGGCTGCTCAGCTGGGGTAGTGGCCTGGTGTCCGGGGTAGGAGCCTCACCTTGTGGTCTCAGAGGAGCGTGCTTACCGGTCCACGGTCGAGGTCGACTCTGACATAGCACCGGGTTCAGCTCCCGCAGAATCTGTGACATTCGGCGATCCCGTGCCCCCACGTTCGAGGCGCCGGTCATTCAGTGCACCGGGCGCCGAGATAGCTGGTAGGCGATTTCGGTGATCACGGGTTGGAGCAGGATTGGTGATGTCCCGCTGAGCAGGTTGCGCTCGGCCACCTCCAGCACCACGACCTTTCCGCCGGCAAGCAGTTCTCCGGCCGACCGGGGGGCCGCCCCGACGGTCTCGGGATGCACGACGGTGATGTCGGTGAAGGCTGCGGCCAGGTAGCGGCTGGCGAACTGGGTGAATGAGTCGGCGATCATGCGAACGGGCTGGTTGACGGTGCCCGCGGCGGGCGCCGAAGTCAGCCGCAGTGGGACCCGGAAGTCGCTGGCGATCGAACGGGTGCGGTTGGCCTGCCCGGTCGGTGCCAGCGAGTACGTCGGGATCGTGTGCTCGCCGCTGTGACCGATCAGCGGGCTGATGTCGTCGGGCCACGGGATCGAGCCGGCCGAAGCCACGTGCCAGGTCCGGGTAATCCCCGGTTGCACCCGGTCCGCCAGCGCGTAGGTCATCGCTACTCCACCTTCCTGGCTCCAGTGGGTGTCGGCCGGGTAGTACACCGGGGAGCCCTTGCGCCGGGCTATGTCGGTCAGCGGTGGCCGCAGGTCGATCGCGCCGGCTTCGGTGACCACCCGACGCCAGAACTCGCTCCTGGCCCGCGATGCGCAGTTCCGTCCCAGGTAGTCGGCGGGCAGATGCTCGGGCACCATGGTCGTCTTGTCCGGCGCCACCAGCAGTACGAATTGCCGACCGGAGGCCTCTACCGCGGTGCGTAGCCGGCGCAACGAGATCAGTGTGTCGGTCAGTGAGCGGGACGGCATGCATGCGCCACTGACATCCGCGCCGAGGTAGAGCCAGCCGTCACCGCCCTCGATTACCGAAGGGAACGCGGCGATCGGGGGATGCGGGGCTGGTGCGAGGGCTGGGCCCGCCGCCGGGAGCCCCGATGACGGACCTGACAGCTGCCGCAACATCGGCCCCGGTAACGCAGCCGGCTCGCCGAAGACACTTCTGCTTACTGCCTCCGTCGCCCGGACCGCGCTGTCCCGGAACGGCAGATTGTCCGCCGCCCAGGCGGGCAACCCGGTGAGCCACGCCCACCCGTTGCGCGGGTCGCCGAGCGTGGCCAGCGCCCGGTTCTCGAACCGGGCGGCGGGGACTCCGATGCTGCGGGCGATGATCGGGCTGAGGAAGAACAGGCCCGCGCAGATCAGCGCGGTGAGCTGATGACCGCTAGGACGTGAGCGAGGCTCCGGGGGCAGCCACACCTCGTGGGTCTGCTTGCCGGCTCGGCCGGTGGTGATCCGCTTGCCGGCTCGGCCGGCGGTGCCGTCGAGGTGGCTGCGGTCGGTCACCGACATGGCGTGCACCGTAACTGAAGACGCGCTCGGTAGCCTGCACCGGCTGACCCGCCAGACGTGGGGAGAACGCGAATGGACGACGTCATGACCTGCTTCGAGGCCGACCACCAAGCCGCCGCCGGCCGGGACAGCGCTGCGCGGCGGTGGGAATGGCCAGACGGCGACGTGCGCCGGTTGTGTCTCGAGCTGGCCGCTGCACAGCGCCGGGCCCAGCGAGCGGCAGCGCTGGCGTCCTGGCAGCAGGACATCGCCACAGAAGCCGAACGCCGAGCAAGCGAACTGGAACGGGAGGTGCTGGCGTTGCGCGCGGAGCGGTCGGCCACCGCGCACCGGCTGATCTCCCGTTACCGGGGCGCCGTGGAGCGTGCGGCGCCGCGCGGGACGCTGCGCCGTTATCTGTACGAGCGCGCCATGGGGCGTCCGCTGACGGCTGCGGCCCAGGCCCAGCAACCGCTCGGTCCGGTGAAGCTGCGGACCAGCATGTCGCCGCTGCTCAGCGTCGTCGTACCGGTGCACGGCAAGTGGGAGTACACCCGGGCGTGCCTGGCCAGCATCGAGCAGCATCGCCCCGCGGTCCCGTTCGAGGTGCTGGTCGTCGACGATGCCTCGCTGGATCGCACCGCCGAGATGGTCGCGGCCAGCCAGGGCGTGCGGCTGGTGCGCACCCAGCGCAACGTCGGGTTCGTGCGGGCATGCAACCTCGGTGCCAGCCACGCCCGCGGGGCGTACCTGCTGTTCCTCAACAACGACACCGAGGTGCGACCCGGGGCGCTGGACGCGCTGGTCGATGCGGCCGACTCCGACGAACGGATCGGCCTGGTCGGCGCGATGCTGGTGTACCCGGACGGGCGGTTGCAGGAAAGCGGCGGCATCATCTGGGCCGACGGGTCGGGGTGGAACTACGGGCGCGATGGAGACGCTGGCGCCCCCGAGTTCCAGGTGCGCCGCGATGTCGACTACTGCTCCGGAGCGGCGATCCTGGTGCGCCGGGAGGTGTTCGAGCATGTCGGTGGGTTCGATCAGCGCTACGCGCCTGCCTACTACGAAGACACCGACCTGGCCTTCGCCATTCGGGCGGTCGGGCACCGGACCATCGTCGAGCCGGCCGCGGTGGTGGTGCATCACGAGGGTGTCTCGCATGGCACCGACCTCACCGTCGGTGTCAAGCGCTATCAGGAGATCAACCGCGCGCAGTTCGTGGACAAGTGGGCACCGATCCTGGCCGAGCATCTGCCGGCTGCCAGCGAGCTCAACGTCTGGTTGGCGCGTCAGCGGGGACCGGCCGGCCACCGGGGTGGTCTGGTGCTCGTCGCCGATTACCAGGTACCCACCCCCGACCGTGACTCCGGATCGATGCGCATGCACCGGCTGCTGCTGGCGCTGGTCGAGCTCGGCCAACGGGTGGTGTTCTTTCCGTGCAATGGCGCGCTTTTGCAGCCGTACACCGAAGAACTGCGGTACCACGGGATCACCGTGATCCCCGACGCGGCCGGGCAGGACGTCTTCCTGCGCGAGGCGGGTGCGGCGCTGCGCCTGGCGGTGCTGTCCCGACCGCAGGTGGGGTGGAAGCTGTTGGAGGAGCTACGGATGCTGGCGCCGCGTTGCCTCGTCGGTTATGACACGGTGGACCTGCACTTCCTGCGCCTGCAACGGCAAGCCGAGTTGGCCGCCGCCACCGGCGACGAGCAGAGCGCGACGGCCCTAGCGGGCAAGGCGGCCGCGTCGCGGGAACTGGAACTGGGGTTGGTGCGAGCCGCCGACCTGACCTTGGTGGTCTCCGACCACGAGCAGAGCTTGCTGCGTAAGCTGATACCAGAGGCCGATGTGCGGGTGCTGTCCAACGTGCACCACCCGGCCGGTGAGGTGCCCGGGCCGCAGGGGCGCGCGGGGCTGCTGTTCGTCGGTGGCTTCGACCACCTCCCCAACCGGGACGCGGTGCACTGGATGGCCCGTGAGGTACTGCCGTTGGTGCACCGTCGCCATCCGGACATGGTGCTGCACGTGGTGGGCAGCAACCCGTCGCCGGACGTGCGAGCGCTGGCCTCCGAGACCGTCAGGGTGTACGGCTGGGTGGCTGATCTCGTGCCGCTGTACCGGCGGTGCCGGCTGTCGGTGGCGCCGCTGCGGTTCGGGGCCGGCGTGAAGGGCAAGGTGGGCGAGAGCATGGCGGCAGGTCTGCCCACGGTGTGCACGCCGGTGGCTGTCGAGGGGATGGGGTTGGTGGATGGGCAGCACGTGCTGGTGGCCGCCGACACCACTGGGTTCGCCGCGCAGGTGGTGGCGTTGCTCAACGACGACGCGCTGTGGTGCGCGTTGTCTGCGGCCGGCGCCAGCGCGATCACGGAACGGTTCGGGTCGGACGTGGCCCGCGCCGCACTGCAGGACATCCTGGACACCGCTGCCAAGCTGGCGTCCAGCAGCAGTTAGCCGCCGCTCACTGTTGGTGGCGCGTAGTTCACCTGTTGGTTGATCAGAAAGTCGACGGTGGTCAGCACCGCGTCCCGGTTCGGCCCGAACACCTCGAAGTAGATCACCCGGTTGTAGAGCACGTAGACCGCCCGGTACACCGTGGACGGTGGCCCAGGGGCACTGCCCAGCACCGTCACGCCCTGCAGTGCGCGGTGGTTGTCGGCCAGGAGCCCACCGTCGTATTGCACAGCGGCGATCGTCCGCGCCACCACAGTCGCGGCCTTCTGGTCGGGCATGGTGAAAGCGAACATCCCGATTGTGGTGCTGCCTGCCGTGGTGGTCTTGAGTAGACCGTCGGTCATCCCGCCAGCCTGCAGGGCGATCAGGATGGGCCGGGGCACCAGGTTGGTGCTCTCCAGCTGGGCCAGGTCGAACGGTCCGCCACCGCCGCGGAGCTGGCCGGGTGGCTCGATCAGGGCGTGCGCCGTGTCCACCGGTGCCGGGAGCGGGGCCGGCGGAGCGGGCAGGTCAGGAGGAGCCGCGGGCGGCTGTGGCGCGACCTGCGCGCTACCGGGCTGGTCCGGGGAGCGCGCGGTCAGGGAGTACGCCACCGCGGCTCCCACTAGCCCCAGCACGACGAGCGCCAACACCGTGATCCCGATGATGTGCCTGGACCAGGACTGCATGGCGGGCGCCTCGAACCCCCCCGGGCCCTGGTGCAGCCATGCGCTCTGTTGTTCGGCGAGGGGCGGTCGGTCCGAGTCGACCCAGGGCGGCGCTGAACTGTCGCTGGGCCGGTAGATGGGCTCTTGGAGGGGGGTATCGACCGGCTGGAACAGGTCCCGCACCTCGTCCGGGCGCTGCGGGGGGGACGGAGTCGGCCGCACCACCTGGGTGCGGCCGTAGTCGCCGACGTCGCCGGTCCGCCCTTCCTGAGTGGCCTCGACAGCGTCCCCCTGGGCGGTGTCCCGCCCGACGCCCCCTTGGGCGGGATCCCGCCCAAGGGGGCGCATGATCTGTGTCGGGGCCTCCTGCGGGGAGACCTCCCACCGGAACGCCGGCGGGAATGGGCTGGCCGCCTCGGGTGCACTCGCTGCAGGCGACTCGTTCGGCTTCACTCTGCCACCCCCTGGGGTCAACGGGTCGGCGCCATCGGGCCGGTGGCACATTGTGCACAGCAGCCACCCTGCGTTCACATCCGACCTCCCTCTGTCAGCAGCCGGTGTTAGTCTCTCGCCCGTGCCGCAGCCCCCGAAGGCCCATCCGAACACCGGTTTCGCGTGGTTACGGATGATCGGTGCGCTGACCATCGTGATCGATCATTCGGCGCAGCTGGCCGATCCCTTGCGTCCGACGGTCTTTCCCCTGTCGTGGAACCTGTCGTTCGGCTACATCGCATTAATGGGGTTTTTTGCGATGAGCGGCTACCAGATCAGTGATAGTTGGTGCCAGGATCCGTCCTGGTGGCGCTTCAGCGCCAAACGGGTGCTGAGATTGTGGCCTCCGCTGTTGTTCGTGGTGCTCGTCACGGCCCTGGTGATCGGGCCACTGGTCTCGACCCTCGATCTGACCGAATACTTCTCCGCCAAGGCCACCTGGGGATATATCGTCCACAATGCGGGCCTGTACACGTTGCAGCATCGGCTGCCCGGCGTGTTCGTCGACAATCCCTATCCTGGGTCGGCAAACGGCTCGATCTGGACGCTGTCGATGGAGTTCACCGGCTACCTGCTGGTGCTGGCGTTCGGTGCCCTCGGCCTGTTCCGCCGGGCGCCGTGGTTGACGATTGCTCTGATGCTGGCCTTGGTCGGGATGGACCGCCGATTCGAGGCGAGCGCCGGCAACCCCGGACATGGTGGCTTGTTCCTGCAGGTGCCGATCGGTTCGATGGTGGCTTTCCTCGTTGCGTTCAGCATCGGCATGGTCCTGCACACCTACCGGGACCAGATTCCGCTGTCCCCGCTGGTTGCGTGGTCGCTGGTTGGGCTTTACATCGCGGTCCACTCCACAAAGGCTGAAGCGTTCACCCTCCCGTTCATGGCCGGGTACGGGGCGATCGTGCTCGCGAATCACTGGCCGGCTCGGCTCGAGGGTTACGACTCGTGGGTGTTCGGCAGTTATGGCTTGTACTTGTGGGCGTATCCTATCCAGCAACTGCTCATTATGGTTGGCGTCACTACCGAATTGCCGCTGACCGTGACCGCCTTGCCGCTGTCCTACCTGTGCGGCTGGCTGTCCTGGCGCTACATCGAAGCGCCGACGTTGTCGTTGCGCCGTTACCTTCCGCGCCGCGCGCCGCGCACCACTTCTCCGCGTCCCGACACTCCGAGCTCCCGCTCCCCGAGCGGCCCCGATACTCCGAGGGCCACCCCGCGGCGTCGACTTGCACAGCTACGCGAACGGCCCGAGCTGGCCGAGGAGGCGGCGGTGCCGGCAGCCTCGGCGTAACCTGGCGGCCATGGCGCTCTTCGGACGGGACAAGACCCGCATGGTGCCCGCCGAGGAGGCGCTACCCGGGCGATCCACCCCGATTCCTGTGGCGGAGCGGCACGCCGTGACCGGCCACCGTATCGTGCCCCCGTTCCCCGACGGCCTGCGCACCGCGGTGTTCGGGATGGGCTGCTTCTGGGGAGCCGAGCGGATCTTCTGGCGCACCCCCGGGGTGTACTCCACCGCGGTCGGCTACGCAGGCGGTCACACCCCCAACCCCAGCTATGAAGAGGTGTGCTCGGGGCGAACCGGGCACGCCGAAGTGGTGCTGGTCGTCTTCGACCCGGCGCAGATCTCCTATGGCGAGTTGCTGCGGGTGTTCTGGGAAGGTCACGACCCGACGCAGGGCATGCGGCAGGGCAATGACCGGGGCACCCAGTACCGCTCCCTGGTCTACACCACCGACGCCGATCAGACCGCCGAGGCCCAGCGGAGCCGATCGACGTACCAGCGGGCACTCACCGCCGCCGGACGCGGCCAGATCACCACCGACATCGCTCCCCTGCGCGACTTCTACTACGCCGAGGACTACCACCAGCAGTACCTAGATCGCAATA
>Ga0213881_10001018_pt1 | contig 14462 bp, 15 predicted proteins | sample BarmaccoBMER_R08_FD_160104 | JGI IMG/M metagenome (GOLD analysis project Ga0213881, IMG submission 160104) | Barbacenia macrantha exposed rock microbial communities from rupestrian grasslands, the National Park of Serra do Cipo, Brazil - ER_R08 ... | reverse complement strand
GTATCGAGGTTTCCCGGCGTGGGCCCACCAGGATCAATGCTCTCGAAAACTTCCTGACGGTGGCAAGCCGGGTCATGGTGCCCGAACCTCCGGACGGGGCCCGGCGCGAGCGATCGCGGCCGGCGAGCTCTTGCGCAGCCGAGGCACCATCCACATCGCCTCGACGGCGATGCGAGCCGACATCTTGCTCGCTCCGGCGGTCCGATCCGTGAACACGATCGGCACCTCTTTCACGCGAAAGCCGGCCAGCAGCGCCCGGTAGGTGATCTCGATCTGGAACACGTATCCCTCAGCGCGGATGCTCTGGAGGTCGATGGACTCGAGCACCTCGCGACGGATGCACTTGAAGCCGCCCGTCAGATCGTGCACGTCGAGCCTCAGCACCATGCGAGCGTAGATACCCCCACCCCGGCTCACGAACCGTCGTAGCGCCCCCCAATTCTCGACGCCCCCACCCGGAACGTACCGCGAACCGAGCACGACGTCGGCATCCTTGGCCGCCTCGAGCAGGCTCTCCAAATACCGGGGATCGTGGGAATAGTCCGCGTCCATCTCGATCACGAGCTCGGCCTCACCGGTAAGCGCGCGGCTGAAGCCGGCCAGGTAGGCCTTCCCCAGTCCGGCCTTCCCGTCGCGGTGGATCACCTCGACCTCTTGGCGCTCGAGCGCGAGGCCATCGGCGAGCTCTCCCGTTCCGTCGGGGGAGCCGTCATCGACGACGAGGATCCGGAAGTCTCCCGGGGTGAGCCGCTCGAGCTCGGCTAGCGTGGCGCGCACGATCCGCTCGACGTTCGGGGCCTCGTTGTAAGTCGGGATGATGACCCAGACGCGGGCTGGCATGGCTTCGGGAGAGTAGTCGGCGAGCCCTCGGACGCACGCGCTCGCCGGACCCGGCATCATGCCGCCCGGTTTCGATGGAGCACGGCCCGAGCGCGATACGCAACCGGACCCGGCCACGCTCACGCGCGGGGCCGCGGGTCCGTGGCCGCCGCCGGAGCATGCTTCCGCACCATCGGCGCCGGCGGGCGGTGGCGACGCTCGTCCTCGCGGCCGCGGTGGTCGCAGTGGCGGCCGCGGCGGTATTCGCACTACCCGCCGGCGGCGGCTCCAGCCCGCGTCCTATCTTGATACACGATCCGGCCGGGTTCCTCGCCCGGATACGGGCCCTGGTCGGAGCGGGGGCGAGGTCGTTCGCCGCCAGTCAGCGGACGGCGGAGAACGCGGCAATCGACCGGACACGTACCTACACGCCATACGTACGGGTGGCGGGCCGTCAGCACCGCGAGATCGCGCTCACGTTCGACGATGGGCCCGGCCCGTACACGCCCCGCGTCCTCTCGATCCTTCAGGCCCAGAACGTCCCCGCCACGTTCTTCGAAGTCGGCCTCCTCGAACGCTATTTCCATGACTCAACGTCGAAGATCGTTGCCGACGGCTACGTCATTGGCGACCACACCATGGACCATGCGCCGATGTCGCTGCTCTCGCCGGCGAATCAGCGGGCGCAGCTGCTCGAGCAGATCGCCACCATCCAGCGGTATGGCGCCCCCTTCCCCCGCCTGTTCCGGCCCCCCTATGGGTTGTGGAACCGGGTGACCCTCGCGCTCCTGCACTCCTACCGGATGCTCATGGTCCTCTGGACGGTTGACACGAACGACTACCTGCGCCCCGGCGTGAGCGCAATCGTTCATTCGGTCTTGGCCGGAGCGCGCCCCGGCGCGATCATCCTCTTGCACGACGCGGGAGGCGATCGAAGCCAGACCGTGCATGCCCTCCCGAAGATCATCTCCGCGCTACGGGCACGCGGCTACCGGTTCGCGACCGTTCCCCAGCTGCTGTTGGACAACCCCCCGCCGCACAACCAGCAGATCTCCGCGATCCTCGGGACCGGGGGTTAGCAGGTTACGGGGGTCAGGACTAGCGACGCACGTAGGCGACGCGGTCCCAGCTCGGCTCGGGAGCGAGCTGGATCGGCTCGCCGCCACGGTCCGGCTGGACGTACAGGAATGACTTGGCGCGTCCGTCAAAGTGGATGTCGAGCTCGCCTTCCTTCACGCGCTGATCGAGCCACGCGGTGCGGAAGATCAGCCTGCGCAACCAGTGCACGAGTGAACGTTCAGACGGCCCCACGAGCTCAGGCCAGCAGTCGTTGACGTGCTCGCCGAGTGCGGAGGCGGGGTCGGTCACCTCGCCGTTGACGACGAGGTTGATGAGATCCTCGGCCTCGTCCTCCTCGATTTCGCCCGTGATGAAGCCCACCTTGCGTGCCGCCTGCTCGCAACGCTCGCGGAAATCGCGCTCGTTGAAGGTGAACCGCAGCTCGCCGTACTCGAGCACGAAGTCATCGCCGGAGCTGTAGTTCCCGCGTCGGTACATGGAGCGTCGGCATCATATTTCGGATTCCTGCCTGCTCGCAGGGACTGAAAGCGATGTTGCAAGAGCGCGCCCCTCCGCGTCCGGATCCGCCCGCGCCGGCGCTGATCAGGACCGGCGAGAGAGGGCGAAATCGTCCCTGCTGCGGGCTCTGGTGAGCATGGAATCCGCGGCCGCGACCGTGCTCCTCATCGAAGACCATCTCCCGACTCGTGCCTTCCTCGTCGACAACCTGTCCGCCGATGGTTTCGAGGTCCTGGAAGCCGATTGCCTGGCCGCGGGCCGGCGATTCGTGAGGACCAGCTTTCCGGACCTCGCGATCGTGGATCTCGGGCTGCCCGACGGGGATGGCCTGGAGCTCCTGCGCCATGTCCGGGAGGCCGACCGCGTCGCGGGCTGCCTGGATCCGGACCTGCCGTTGCTCGTCCTGTCGGGTCGCTCGACCGACATCGACCGGCTGCGTGGATTTGACCGAGGCGCCGACGACTACATGGTCAAGCCGTTCTCCTATCAAGAGCTGCGGGCCAGGATCCGTGCGCTCCTGCGCCGCACGCGGCGGCGCCCAGGGACGGGAAGGCTCCGAGTCGGTGCGCTCGAGCTCGATCCGGTGGCGCGACAGGTGTGGCTTCACGGCGTGCCGGTGGCGCTGTCCAAGAAGGAGTACGCATTGCTCCGCGCGCTGGCGACGGAGCCGACCCGGGTGTTCACGCGGGAGGAGCTCCTCCGCGGCGTGTGGGGCTTCAGGTCGATGGGGCACACCAGAACCCTCGACTCCCACGCATTTCGCCTGCGCAAAAAGCTGAACGCCGCCGGCGACGCGTTCATCGTCAACGTCTGGGGCGTGGGCTACCGACTGGTTGACGGGGCCATCGATTGATGAGCGTCGCCGTGACCTTCGGCGGGTGGGTCGCGGCCGGGCTTGCGGGCCTGGTGGCGCTGATCGTCTGGCGCCTGCTCGAGCTGCGGATGGAATCGGTCGCCCGCGCCAGTCACGAGCTGCGCGGCCCGCTGACGGCCGCGAGGCTCGGCCTCGAGCTCGGCTCTCGGACGGATGAGCTCTCCCCTCAGCGGCTTCGCGCCGTGGATCTCGAGCTCGAGCGAGCGTCCCTCGCGCTCGATGACCTTGCGAGGGCTGGCAAGGGGGGATCGCCGGAGCGCGCCGGCGACTGGCTGCCGCCGGTAGGCGCCGGCGACCTTGTGCCGCGGGTCGGCGCCGGCGACCTCGTGCCGCGGGCCGGCGCCGGCAACGAAAGTCCCCCGCGCCCCAACCGAGACTTGATCGACCCGCGCGAGTTGCTGGCCGACTCAGTCGAAGCGTGGCAGGCAAGCGCGGCTGCTGCCGGGGCTCGGCTGCGGCTGCATTGGTGCGGTCCGGATGCTCGCGTCCGAGGAAATCGCCTGCGCCTGGCTCAGGCGACGGGCAACCTCATCGGCAATGCGGTCGAGCATGGCGGCCGGACGATTGACGTCTGCGGCCGCGTTGAGCGCGGCGGACTCCGCCTCGAGGTCGTGGACGACGGCCCGGGCCTGCCGGCGCCGGTCGCCCAGCTGGCGCGGCGGGCCCACGGAGGACGGGGACGCCGCGGGCGCGGCCTGGCGATCGCCAAGGCGATCGTCGAGGCTCACGGAGGCCGCCTCGCAGCCGCGCCGGCGGAGCGCGGTGCGAGGCTTGTCGTGGAGCTCCCACTGGCCAAAGACGGTTCGGAGAGCACGCCGGCGACTGGCTGATCCAGCGCGCCACGCTGCCAGGCTGCCGTCGCGTCCTCCCGGCTGACCGACCGCCACAGCCGGGCGGAGCCATGCGCATCGTCCGGACCAACCGCCGGGAGACCATGCACATCGTCCGGACGGAACAACCCCGCTTCCTGCAATAAGCCGGCCAACCGCGCCGCCTGCACGGACTCGTGCAGCTGGCAAGGGCTAGACACCCCGGCCGGCGCCCCCTTGGTCCCCAGTTTTGGCGGGGCATCGGGCGGTCGCGGGGGCGGATCGGACAGCGGAGTGGATGTTTGATGGGAAAAGGGTTGCATTGTGGGAGTAAGTGGGGTAGAGTGGGGGACGCATGGTCATGCAGCGTGGAACCCGGGTGGCAGGGCTCCTCCCACCCAGCCACCCGGGTTCGGAATTCGGCCACTCGAGTGAGAACCCTTGATCTTCCGCGGGACCTTCGAGCACGCGCTGGACGCGAAGCACCGGCTTACCGTGCCAGCGAAGTTCCGCGCGGCGCTTGCCGGCGGAGTCGTGCTGGCGGCATCCCACGAGGTGGCGCCCGGGTCGACCCGCTCGGTCTCGATCTGGACGCCGGACGGCTACGAGGCGTTTACGGCGCTCACGCTGAGCGGGCTCAATCCATCATCGCCGAAGGCCCGCGAACTAAAGCGATTCTTCTTCAACTCGTCCTTTGACACCGAGCTCGATTCAGCAAACCGGTTGATGATCCCGCCGCCATTGATGCGCTATGCGAACCTCGAGAAAGACGTCTTGGTCACCGGCTCGGGCGAGTGCATCGAGGTGTGGGACCGCAGGTCATACGAGTCCTACCGCGAGGACATCCTCACCCGTATCCCCGACATCGCGGCGAGCCTTGGCGAAACTGCTTGACATGACACAGGTGCACATCCCGGTCCTCGCCGGCGAGTTGATCGATCTGCTCGATCCGCAGCCCGGTGAGACCGCGGTGGACTGCACGTTCGGGGGCGGAGGTCACGCGCGGCTGATCGCGGACCGACTCGGCCCCGCGGGGACGCTGATCGGGATCGATCGCGATCCAGCCGCGGAGGAGCGATTTGCCGAACTCGCGGCCGAGGTGCCTTGCCAGACGCGCTTCATCCGCGCCGACTTCGTCACCGCGCTGGAGCACCTCGAGGAGGAGGAGTGCCAGGCCGACCTCGTGTACCTGGACCTCGGGATGTCCTCGATGCAGGTCGACACCTGGGCCCGCGGCTTCTCCTACGCGTACGACGCGCCGCTCGACATGCGCATGGACCCCGATCAGGAACTCACTGCGGAGGAGATCGTCAACACCTGGGATGAGCGGAGGCTCGCGCGGCTGCTGCGCGAGTACGGCGAGGAGCGCTATGCGTCGCAGATTGCACGCGCGCTCGCGCGCACCCGGCGGCAGGAAGAGCTGACCTCGACGCACCAGCTCGTGGAGGCGATCAAGCGAGCGGTGCCGGTCCCCGCCCAGTTTGCCGGCGGGCACCCGGCGCGAAGGACGTTTCAAGCGCTTCGGATCGCCGTCAACGACGAGCTCTCGCAGCTCGACGCAGCCCTCCCGGCGGCGTGGAATCTGCTGAGCGTGGGCGGCCGCCTGGCCGCGATCTCGTTTCACTCGCTCGAGGACCGGCGCGTCAAGCAGTTCCTGGCCGGACTCGCGCGCGGGTGCGTGTGCCCACCCGAGATCCCCGTCTGCGTTTGCGGGCGACGCCCCGAAGCGGAGCTGCTGACCCGCCGGGCGCTCGTGCCCACACCCGGCGAGATCGCTTACAACCCGCGCTCGAAGTCAGCCCACCTCCGGGCCGCGCGTAAGCTGGAGGTCACGGACAGATGACCCCGTCGGCGAAGCGCTCGGGCGGCCGGAGCGTGGATGTCCAAGACCGGCCGAGTGCCGGGACTGGGCACCGCCCGAAGCTGCGGCGCACGCTGAGCTCTCGCGCCCCCCGCCGTGTCTCGGGCCCAGCTCGCTCCGGACCGCGGGATGCGCCGAGCGGGGGCCGGCCGGAGGATGCCCGGGCGCGGCCGACTAGCCCGCGATCGCCCCGATCGACATCGCGCAGCTCCCACCGGATCGGTGCCCGCGCGGCCGCGTTTGTCAGGACACTTCCGGATCACCCGCTGCTGGACCGGATCGTCCGAGGCCGAGCGTGGATTCCGCTGCTCGGCGTGATGCTCGCGGGGATCGTCGCGACTCAAGTCGAGGTGCTGAAGCTCGGGGCCAGCGTGGGCCGCTCCGTGGAGCGGAGTACCCAGCTGGAGACCGCGAACGAGCAGCTTCGGGCAAACGTGGCCACGCTCGCCGACGACCAGCGGATCGAGCGGCTCGCGGCCGGTATGGGCATGGTGATGCCGGCGCCCGACGCGGTCAGCTTCCTGAGCATCCGCGGGAGCGGGGACGTCGGAAGAGCCATCGCCAACATCCACGCGCCCAGTCCTGCGAGCTTTCTTTCGCTGCTGCCTGCGGGTGGCACGACGCTGACCCCGGGCGGTCAGTCGATAACGCCCACCGGCGGGGCGGTCACACCCGCGGCCGGCGCCAGTGGGAGCACCGCCTCCACAGCCACTGCCACAGGGGCCGGCGCCCCGGCGACCACCGCCGCAGCGGCCGGCGCCCCGGCGACCACCGCCGCAGCGGCCGGCGCCACACCAGCCTCCTCGAGCGAGTCGAGCCAGACATCGGGAGGCTGACCATGGCGCGCGGTCGCTCAGCACCTGCGGACCGTCGAGGAAAACGACCGCAGTGGCTGTGATCGACCGCCGCATCGGACTGCTGTTCCTGGCCTTTGTGGGGCTACTCGCGATCGCCCTGACGCGAGCCACCTACCTCGGGGCGATCCAGGCGGGCTCGCTTCACCGGGCAGCGGTGACCCAGCAGGTCACGCAGGAGACGGTGCCAGCTCCGCGCGGAACGATCACCGATCGTAACGGGGTCGAGCTCGCGATCAGCGAGGCCGCGGACGACATCGCGGCTGATCCCTATCTGATCAAGGACCCGGCGACCGCGTCGGGGCGCCTGGCGCCGCTACTCGCCCAGCCCCAGCTGAAGATCCTGGCGGCGCTGACCAAGCCGCACACCGGCTTCGTGTATCTCGCCCACCTGGTTCCCGCCGACCGCGCGGCGGCGATCAACACGCTGAACATTGCCGGTATCTCCCTGATCCCGGAGACGAAGCGCGTCTACCCGCGCTCGTGGGCCGCGTCCCAAATGCTCGGCACCGTCGGCTGGGGCAGTCAGGGCCTGAGCGGGCTCGAGTACCTGGACAACGGCATCCTGCGCGGTTCCGATGGCGTCCGCAAGGTCGTCAGCGACGCCATCGGACAGCCCATTTCCATCGACAACCTCCGGGCAACCAAGCCCGGCCGGACGCTCCAGCTCACGATCGACGCGGCGCTGCAGGATGAGGTCGAGCAGGTGCTCGCCGGCGTTGGCGCCACCTACTCGCCCCGCGGCGCCACTGCGATCGTGATGAACCCGAACACCGGCGAGATCCTCGCGCTGGCCAACTGGCCGCGGATCAACGCCAACGACCCGAGCGGGGCGCCGTCGTACGCGAGCGAGGACCGAGCGGTGGGCTTCAACTATGAGCCCGGGTCAACGTTCAAGGCGATCACGGTGGCGGGAGCGCTCCAGGAAGGCCTGGTCACGCCGAGCACGCTGTTCGACGTACCGCCCGTGCTGCAGGTCGCGGATCGTCAGATCCACGATGCCGAGAGCCACGGGTACGAGACGTTGTCGGTCGCGCAGATCCTCAAGTTCTCGAGCAACATCGGCGCGGACGAGATCGGCGCCCGCCTGGGTGCCCAGCGCTTCGACTACTGGGTGCACCGATTCGGGTTCGGTGCGCTCACCCGCGTCGACCTGCCGGGGGAGGAGCAGGGGATCGTGCGCCGCTGGTGGCAGTACTCGGGCTCCTCGATGGGCAACCTGCCAATCGGACAGGGCGAGTCGGTCACCCCGATCCAGATGGCCACGGCCTATGCGGCGATCGCCAACGGCGGGATCCTCAGGTCACCGCACATAGTCAAAGCGGTCGGCGGCAAACCGACCGCGCTTCCGGCCGGGCGTCGCGTCATCTCACAGACCACCGCCGCGGAGCTTCGCGACATGCTGCAGGGCGTGCTCGCCGATGGCGGAACCGCCTCGGGTGCTGCCATTCCCGGCTACGACATGGCCGGCAAGACCGGCACGGCCAACGAGGTGGTCAACGGCGTGTACTCGAGTACCGACTACGCCGCGTCGTTCATCGGCTTCGTCCCGACCCAGCATCCCCAGCTACTCGTCGCCGTCATGGTGGACCGCCCGCAGGGCGCGATCTACGGTGGCGCAGTCGCAGCGCCGGCGTTCCAGAAGATCGTCGGCTGGGCCGTTCCGTACTTCGGTATCTCGCCCCGGTAGCTGTTGACCAGGTGAGTGGTAACTCGTTTCGGGACGCGTGGAGGCCGTTGCCCGGAAATCACGGCTACGCCTCGCGCCGCTGAGAGGGTCATCGCTCCCCATCGCCTCCGTGTTCAGGCCGAGCGAGGCCGACCCCGGCTCACCGTCCGCGACAGCGCCGCCAGGCGGTCGTCCCACTGCGACCCCACGTCCGCCATCCACGATACGGCGTCGGAAAGCGGCGCCGGCGTGACGTGGTAGCGAACCTCGCGACCGGCCCGCTCGCGCTCCAGCAACCCGGCATCCGCCAGTGCGCTCAGATGCTTGACGACCGCCTGGCGGGAGATCGGCAGCTCGCCGGCGAGCTCGGTCGCCGTGGATGGCTGGGCGGAGATCTCGGTGAGCAGCCGGCGGCGGGTGGCGTCGGCGAGCGCCCCGAACACCGCGTCTACGTGATCTTCGCGCACGATCAGGCCGCGACCAGCGCCGGCCCCAAGCGCGAGCCGCCCGCTCCCGAGAGCGGGATCCCGACGAGGTCGAGGACGTCGAGGGGCCGTGCTTCGCTCACCCGCAGCCGCGTGCCGCCATCCTCGAGCGGCGCGATGGCGAGCTCCACCCGCGAGGCCGGCTCGTCACCCTCCGCCCACCAGAACACGAGCCTCCCCTCGACGGACCCGGGCTCACCTCCCGGTGGTGAGACCTCCTCGACCCATCCACTCCGCGTGTCCTCGCCGACCCGGAACCACGCGTCTCCGCCGGGGCGCAGATCGAGGATCACCTCATCGGCAAGCCACTGCTGCAGGAGGTCCGGATCGGTCACGGCGTCCCAGACGTCCGCCGGCGGCGCCGGCAGCGACAGCTCACGTGCGATTCGATCGGTCATCGGCGGGCTCCTTCGGGTTTCGGATCGAGGCCGATACACGCAACCCAACGGTTGCGCATCTGCTAGATTGGTGCAACCAGTTAGTTGCACTATACCGGAGGACGCCATGCCACTCGTACCGATGGTCGTCGAGCAGACCGCCCGCGGGGAGCGCTCGTTTGACATCTACTCGCGGCTGCTCAACGACCGCGTCGTGTTCCTGGGGGGCCAGGTCGACGAGGAGACCGCGAACCTGATCGTCGCTCAGCTCGTGCACCTCGAGTCCGACGATCCCGACAAGGACATCCATCTGTACATCAACTCGCCGGGGGGATCGATCTACGCCGGCCTGGCGATCTACGACACCATGCAGTTCATCCGTCCGGACGTGCAGACGATCTGCTACGGCATCGCGATGTCGATGGGCTCGCTGCTTCTCGCCGGCGGTGCGCCGGGCAAGCGGATGGCGCTACCGAACAGCCGGATCCTGATCCACCAGCCCTCGGGCGGGTTCGAGGGGCCCTCGAGCGACATCGAGATTCACGCGCGTGAGGTCCTCGCGCTGCGAGCCCACGTCGACGACATCTACGCCAAGCACACCAATCAATCGGTGGAGCGGGTTCACGCGGACATGGAGCGCGATCGTTACTTCACCGGCGAGGAGGCGGTTGCTTACGGCCTCGTGGACCGGGTGATCGACCACCGTCCGGTGAGGACCAGAGGACGCGGGTTCGGCCAGAACGGCGCCTGACCCTGGCGCCCCGGCCCGGATCGCGCCGGGCGGACCGGGGCGATCCGCCCCGGCCCGGATCGCGCCGGGCGGACCGGGGGGATCCGCCCCGGCCCGGATTGGGACGTCGCCGCCGACCCGGATCGGGACGTTGCGAGAGTTACGCAAACAGGGCCGTCGTTTAAGACGCAACGTCTACCGGTGCTCCAGACCATCCGCGATATGGGCGGCGAGGGCGAGAGACGACGTGGCGGCGGGCGACGGAGCGTTGCGGACGTGCACCGCGCGCGGGGTGTAGGAGAGCACGAAATCGTCGACCAGCCGCCCGTCGCGTCCGACCGCCTGGGCGCGGACACCAGCGAAAGCGCGCTCCATGTCTTCCGCCTGCAGTCCCGGCACATAACGGGCCGCCTGCGAGGCGAACGCCCGCCGGCTCGACGCCAGCTGGATCTCCTGAGCCCCCGTCCGCCACCAGCGCCTGATCATCCGCCAGGTGCCGGGCCAGGTCAGCGTGTCGAGCAGGTCTCGCCCGGACGCCGTCCCCACGCGATACGCCTGACGGGAGGCCACGAGCAGCGCGGTCGGCCCCAGCAAAACCTCGCCGTCGATCCGCCGCGTCAGGTGCACGCCCAGGAAGGGCAGCGCCGGGTCGGGCACCGGGTAGATCAGCCCCCGCACGTGGTGCCGCTGGCCCGGGCGCAGCTTCAGATATCCACCCCGGAAGGGAACGATTCGCGGATCCGGCGGGGCGCCGGCCAAGACCGCTAGACGATCTGACCACAACCCGGCGCACAGGACCGCCCGTGACGCCTGCACGGCGTCCCCGTCCGGCCCCAGCAGCCGGAGACTGCGTGCGTTGGTGCTCACGCCGCCGACTCTCCAGCCCAGGCGAATATCGCCGCCCGCCTCGCGAACGTCGCGCGCTATCCGCTCGCATACGGCATGGAAGTCGACGATGCCCGTGTTCGGCGAGTGCAGCGCCGCCACCCCGGCGGCGTGAGGTTCAATCTCGGCGATCTCTTCGCCCGTCACGCGACGGATGCCAGGCACCCCGTTCGCACGCGCCCGGCGCTCGAGCTCCCCGAGCGCCCCCAGCTCGCGCTCCGACGTCGCGATGATCAGCTTTCCGACGCGCTGACAGTCGATGCCGTGGCGCGCGCAGTAGTCATACATCCGCGCAGCGCCGTCGACGCACAGACGGGCCTTGAGCGAACCCGGAGCGTAGTAGACCCCGGCATGGATCACGCCGCTGTTGTGGCCGGTTTGATGAGCTCCGACCGTGTCCGCCTGGTCGACCACGATCACCCGACTGCCCGCATTCCGGACGAGCAGCTCACGGGCCACCGCGAGCCCGAGAATGCCGGCGCCGACGATCGCCGTGTCGTATCCCTCGCCGGACATGTCCATCACAACGATCGCGCATGCGGCCGATCCGCGGGATCCCGACTCGTCCCAGACCCTAAGTACCCTCTCGGCCATGCGTCTGGACGAGGTGATGCCCGGCGTCCCGGCAGGGGCAGGGGCAGGGGAGATCGAGGTCACCGATCTTGCCTACGACAACCGGGCCGTCGAGCCCGGCACGCTCTTCTTCTGCGTGCCAGGGTTCACCCGTGATGGACACGACTACGGAGCCGATGCGGCCGCCGGCGGCGCAGTGGCTCTGGTGGTGCAGCGACCGGTCAACGCGGGCGTCCCGGAGGTGCTCGTGGAATCCGTTCGCGCCGCCATGGGTCCCGCCGCCGCCAGGTTCCACGGCGATCCGACCGCCCACCTTCAGGTGGCCGGCGTCACCGGCACCAACGGCAAGACCACCACGGCGTTTCTGATACGGGAGCTGCTCGAGGCCGGCGGACGCCAGACCGGGCTGCTCGGCACCGTCAAGAGCGTGATCGGCGGAGAGGAGCGCGCGGTCGAACGGACCACCCCGGAGGGGATCGATCTCCAGCGCACCTTCCGCGAGATGCTCGATGGGGGCGATGTCGCGTGCGCAATGGAGGTCTCCTCGCACGCGCTGGAACTCCACCGGACCGATGGCATCCATTTCGCCGTAGCGATCTTCACGAACCTGACCCAGGACCACCTCGACTTCCATCCGACGATGGAGGACTACTTCAACGCCAAGCGGCGGCTGTTCACGACGAGCCGCCCTCGCATCGCCGTGGTCAACGTCGACGACCCCTACGGCGGGCGGCTGGCGGCCGAACTCGACGAGCCAGTCACCTTCGCGCTCGACCGCGAGGCCGTCTACCGGGCAGAGAACGTCCAGATCGGTTTGCAGGGGTGCCAGTTCACGGTGCGGACACCAGAAGCCGAGATCGAGGTGAGCTCCCCGCTCCGGGGCCGGTTCAACGTCTACAACATCCTCGGATCGCTCGCCGCCGCAAGGGCGATGGGGGTGTCCCTCGACACCGCGGCAGCGGCGGTCGAGACCGCCGGGCAAGTCCCAGGCCGCTTCGAGCCCGTCGAGGAGGGCCAGGATTTCGCGGTTCTCGTCGATTACGCGCACACCCCGGACTCGCTCGAGAACGTGCTTCGTGCCGCGCGAGCACTCACCGACGCCCGAGTGCACGTGGTGTTCGGGTGCGGCGGCGATCGCGACCGGGGCAAGCGTCCGCTGATGGGGGCCATCGCCGCGCGGCTGGCCGACCACGTGATCGTCACCTCCGACAATCCCCGCTCGGAGGATCCCGAGGCGATCATCGAGGAGATTCTCACCGGCACCGGGCCCGGAGTGCGATCGGATCCGGACCGTCGAGCGGCCATCGCGGAAGCGATCAGCGGCGCCGACCGTGGCGACGTCGTGGTCATCGCCGGCAAGGGACACGAGCAGGGCCAGGAGTTCGCGGGCGGCCGCAAGATCCCGTTCGACGACGTGACGGTCGCGCGCGACGCGCTGCGCTCCGCGGCGCTTTCACGATGAGGCTCTGGGGTCCCGACCGGGTCGCGCAGGCCGCGGGGGCACGGCTTCTCTCGCCGGCACCGACCGCCGCCGGTCCCGAATGCGCGGTGATCGACTCCAGGCAGGCCGGACCCGGCGCGCTGTTCGTGGGCTTACCGGGCGCGAGCGTCGACGGTGGCCGATTTGCTGCCCAGGCTCTGGCGGCCGGCGCCTGGGGGGTGCTGACCACCCTCGAGCACGCCGAAGCGGCGCGATGCGCGCCACCTGGGGTCGTGCTCGCGGCCGAGGATCCGCTTCGGGCGCTGCATCGGCTGGCCAACGCGTGGCGGCGGGAGCTGGGCGCGAAGGTCATCGGCGTCACCGGCTCGACCGGCAAGACCTCGACCAAGGACCTCCTGCGGGCGGTCCTCTCACCCCACCGCCGCACGGTCGCCTCGCGGGTCAACTTCAACACCGAGATCGGGGTTCCGCTCGAGCTCCTCGGGGCGCCGGCAGGCACCGAGGTACTCGTGCTCGAGATGGCCATGCGCGGAACCGGCCAGATCGCCGAGCTCGCACGGGTCGCCGAGCCTGACGTCGGGGTGATCGTGACCATCGGGCCCGTGCACCTCGAGCTGTTGGGAACGGTCGAGGCGATCGCCGCCGCCAAGGCCGAGCTCCTCGCCGCGCTTCCCGCGGGCGGGACCGCGGTCGTGCCGGTGGATGAACCGCTGCTCACCCCGTACCTGCGTCCGGGGCTCGAGGTCGTGACGTTCGGCGAGGGCGGCGACGTCGCACTTCTGGACGCGCAGGACGGCCGGGTCGAGATCGATCTTGCGGGACGGCCGATCACGCTGGAAACCCCGTTTACGCAGGCGCATTTGCGGCACGACCTGCTCGCCGCGGTGGCGGGGGCGAGCGCCGTGGGCGTGATCGCCCACGGGCGCGTCGAGCTCGAGCTCTCGCCGGGGCGCGGACAGCGGGTGCAGCTCCCCGACGGGGTGATCCTCATCGACGACTGCTACAACGCCAATCCGATGTCGATGCGCGCCGCCCTCGACGACCTGTCCGCGACGGCGGAGCGCCACCAGCACTCCCGCCGGATCGCGGTGTTGGGCGACATGCTCGAGCTCGGCCCGGCCGAGCGCGAGTTCCACGTGGAGATCGGCGAGCACGCGGCCGCCAGCGGAGTCGACCTGCTCGTGACCGTCGGTCCGCTCGCAGCCGCGATCGCCGAGGGTTTCGACGGCGAAGCCCGATGCGTGGCCGACGCCGCCGAAGCCGCCGCACTCGTGCCCGAGCTCCTCGCTCCCGGAGACGCCGTGCTGGTCAAGGCCTCGCGCGGGATCGGGCTCGAGCTGGTGTGCCGAGCGCTGAGCGCAGGGGTGGCGTGACTCTGAGCGTGGGATCGAGCCGGGCGATCGCGCCCGCGGCGGTGAGCGCCTCCGGGCACCTGACGGGGTCGATATCCGGGCGGGCCCTCATCGCCGGCACCGTGGCGCTCCTCCTCAGCCTGTTCCTGAGCCCC
>Ga0213881_10001017_pt1 | contig 14463 bp, 11 predicted proteins | sample BarmaccoBMER_R08_FD_160104 | JGI IMG/M metagenome (GOLD analysis project Ga0213881, IMG submission 160104) | Barbacenia macrantha exposed rock microbial communities from rupestrian grasslands, the National Park of Serra do Cipo, Brazil - ER_R08 ... | reverse complement strand
TCGGCGGCGTTGGCGGCGGTGGCGTCTGCCGCGTTGGCGCGGGCGTCGGCGGCGTTGGCGCGTCCTGGGGTGGCGCGGGCTGCGGCACCTGCCGCGTTGGCGGTGGTGGTGGCGTCGGCGTCGGTGGCGGTGGCGGCGTTGGCGCGTCGTGGGGTGGCGCGTTCCGCGGCGGCACCTGCCGCGTTGGCGCGTTCCGCGGCGGCCCGCGATCCGGCTTGGTCCTGTCGGGCTTGGTCCTGTCGGGCTTGGCGCTGTCCGGTTTCGTGCTGTCCGGTTTCGTGCTGTCCGGCTTGGCCCTGTCTGGTCGCTCCCCGGGCGCGCCATGGCGCCCGCAGTCGGCTCCCGACCGTCACGTGCGCCTCCCTTCGGCCGCCACCGCTCCCGATCGGCGGATGTTAGCGCTAACATATCCGTGGCCGAGATTCTTATTTCCAGAGCGCGGAGCGTCAAGAGTGTGTTACCGAACTGTTTCCAAACAGGGAGATATTATGACGATTTATCCGATAAATCCGATATCTGTTCCCGCTTGATCGAGCCTCGATGATGTTTGCGCAAACATCGACGTCACATGGCCCTACCCAGTGCCCCAGTGCCCCAGTGCCCCAGTGCCCCAGTGCACCAGGGCCCCAGTGCCCCTGCCCCGGTGCCAGTGCTCAGTGCCCGGTGCCCCCGCGCCCGGCACACGCCCAAGCGCCCGTTCGGAGAGCGGGGCCCTAGCGGTATCAATGGCGCCATCGGTGTCGCTGGAACCGGACAAATCCCCCGCCCAACGCGATGAATGGCGCCATCGTCGCCCGGGGGCGGGTTGATCCGGCCAAGTTGGGGTTCCCGAACAGGCTGTCAGGAGCACGGCTCGCGCCGGCCTCCGGCCTGTCCTGGAACTACGACGGAGCTGGGTTCGGCCTCCGACATGTCACCCGCTACAACCAATGCCGGTGAATTAAGCCCGCCTGGCCAGCCGCCACTGGCCCCGCGATGCCACGGCTGGCGCGGTGGATTTACGCTTCGTGGTGACTTTGTAGTACTGGAGTCCTACTAATCAACCACAAGGCGTAAAACCACCGCACGAACTTGCGGATTCATGTCCGGCAAATCCGGATATGGGCGGTGCGGGGAGCGGCCGGTGGCGGCCAGCACGGCCCAATCCGGCTCCGACGAGCCGTTAAGTTACCGGCATTGCCCGCTACAACCGGCATGTCACCCGGTAGTGCTGGACAAAGGCCACATTTCAGTGCGGGAAACCGTCGTAGTGGGTGACAAGCCAACTCGTCTCGCAGGGAAGGTCGCGCGCGGGGCGAAGATCGCGGGCCATCTTCCGGTCAGTGAGTCAGAACGGGTGACATGTCGAACACGGCATCGTGTTGCCTAGGCCATGGGATCGCGTTGCGGTCCCGGGGCGCTGGGCCAACCCCGTGGTTGTCACAACCATGGGCACCAGACCCCTTGAATGTGACGATCAAGGGGTTGCGAGAGCGCGGACTATGGACGAATAGCGGTCCAGCCCACTTAGCATCGCGATTAGCAGCGGGGAAAGGACAGGCCGATGACGCAGAGGCAGGCGCCGTCGCAGATGGAGCAGAGGCAGGCGCTGTCGCGGAAGGAGCAGGCGTCGCGGAAGGAGTCGAGGCAGGCACCGTCGCAGAAGGACCACAGGCAGGCGCCGTTGGCAAAGGACCACAGGCAGGCGCCGTCGCAGAAGGACGTGGCTGAACTCGCCGGCGTCTCCAGTCAGACCGTGTCCCGGGTCGTCAACAACCGGACCAACGTCGACGCGCAGACCCGCGAACGGGTGCTGACCGCGATGCGGGTCCTGGGGTACTGGACCAACGGGGCGGCGCGGACCCTCGCGACCGGGCAGTCCCGTGCGTTCGGCTTGATCAGTTTTGACCTGAGCGCTCACGGTAACGCCCGCACGATCGAGGCCATCGCCGCGGCCGCACAGGAGGCGGAGTATTCGGTCAATATCGTCGGGATCAGCGCGGCCACCGAGGAGGCGGTACAGCGCGCCTACGCCCGGCTGACGAGCCAGGCGGTCGATGGCGTGGTGCTGATCGAGGCGCGGATACTCGATACCGCCACCGTCCACCTGCCGACAAGCGTGCCCGTCGTCATCGCCGACGGAGACCCAGGACGGAACTTTCCAGCGGTCGACACAAACCAGGCGGCGGGAGCCCGCGACGCGACCCAGCATCTCCTTGACCTCGGCCACCGGACCGTCTGGCACGTCGCCGGTCCCCGGGATTCGCACGCGGCCCTGCGCCGCGCCGCCGCCTGGCATGCCACCTTGAAGGAACATCGCCGGATGATCCCGCCGCTGCTGTACGGGGACTGGTCCGCGGAATCAGGGCTGGCCGCCGGCCGGACGCTCGCCGAGCGGGACGATGTCACCGCGATCTTCGCGGCGAACGATCACATGGCGCTTGGCATCATCCGCGCGCTGCGCGAAGCCGGCCACGCCATTCCCGGCGACGTGTCGATCGTGGGCTTCGACGACGTGCGCGAGGCATCCTGTTTCCTTCCGCCGCTGACCACAATCCACCAGGACTTCGAGGCGGTTGGAAGGCGATGCGTCGAACTGCTGCTCGACCAGGTCACGCGCCGCGGCGAGATGCCGGGCGGTACTATCGCCAGCATCTCGCCGCGCCTGGTGGAGCGAGCCAGCACCGCACCGCCACGCGGGCACTGACCTTGAGACGCAGACGGCCCCGGCTGTCCGGGCTATGCGACCGGACGGCCGGGGCCAGAGCTGGTAAGCCGAAGTTAGCGGACCGCTCTCATCTCATGCCTGCCGTTCGTCGCCCGATCCGGCACGGCCGCACGGTCGGCGTGCCCGGGCCACCAGGCGCGATGCCCGATCAGCGCGGTGATGCTGGGCGAGAAGAACATCGCCATCACGAACGCGGCCAGCGCGATCCCGCACGACACGGCGAACCCTACCTGGGACAGGATCGTGTTCCCGGCCAGCATCAGCGAGGCGAACGTGCCGGCCAGAATCAGCCCGGCCGCGCCGATGGTCGGCCCGGTGTGCCGCAGCGCCATCGCGGCGGCCTGCCGCGGGTCCTTGCCTTCCCTGGCCTCCTCGCGCAGCCGGGCGATCATCAAGATGTTGTAGTCGGTGCCCAGCGCCACTACGAACAGGTACATGTAGATGGGCAGCAGGAACACCAGGCCGGCCTGGCCGCGTGCCACCTGGAACACCAGCACGCTGGCCCCCAGCGTCGCGGCGAAGCCGAGCCCCACCGAGACCAGCAGGTACCACGGCGCGACCGCGCTGCGCAGCAGCAGCCCGAGGATCAGCAAGATGATGACCGCCGCGACGGGGAACACGACCGCGTAATCGTGGTTGACCGCGCGCTGGATGTCCGCGAACACCGCCGTCGTGCCGCCGACCAGCGCGTAGGTGCCCGGTGGCGCCGAGGCGTGCGCGCCGGGCATGATCGAGCTCTTCATCACGCCCACCGCCTGCGTGGACGACGGGTCATAGCTCAGCGTCACCCGGTAGTCGGCGGTCGCCCCGTCGGCGCTGACCGCTGGCGCGGCGACCGAGCCGACGCCGTGCAGCGTCTCCAGCTGACTGCGGTAGCCCGTGAGCTGGGCCGGCGACAGCGACCCGGACGATGAGTGCAGGAGCACGTCGGTCGGGTCGGTCGCTCCCGGCGGCAGGCCCTTCTCCAGGGTGACCAGAGCCCGCTGTGATTCGGCGCTGGCCGGGATGCCGGCCGAGGACAGGTCGAACGTCGGCTTGAAGCCGAAGGCACCGATCGCCAGCGCCACCAGGACCAGGCCCGACACGCCTGCGAACAGGGCCGGCCGGCGGCCGAGCGCGCCGCCGATCGCGCCGAACCGGGCCGTTGACGGCTCCCGCTTCCACGACCTGGACGGCCAGAACACCTTCGGGCCGAGCAGCGAGACCACCGCGGGAACCAGGGTGAGGCCGGCGACCAGCGTGACGGTGACCGCGATGGCCAGCGCCGGCCCCAGCGACCGCAGCACGCTCACCGTGGACAGGACCAGCGCGAGGAAGGCGAAGATCACCACGCCCGCGGCCGAGGAGATCACCTCGCCCACGCGGGTGACCGCGCTCACCATGGCCTGCTTGCGGTCCTCGCCGCGGCGTAGCCGTTCCCGGTAGCGGAACATCAGGAACAAGATGTAGTCGGTCCCGATGCCGAACAGCACGACGATGAGGATCGTCGAGATCGAATTGTCGGTGTTGAGATGGAAAGCCTGGTTGACGTCGGAGATCAGGCCGGTGGCGACCTGCGAGACGAGTGCGATGACGATCAGCGGCAGCAGCGCGATGATCGGGCTGCGGAAGATGATCAGCAGCAGTATCAGGATGAGGGCCAGCGTCGCGAGCAGGACGATCTGATCGGCCCGGTTGAATGACTGCTGGCTGTCGAGGTTCTGCGCCGCCTGCCCGGTCACCCCCGCGGCCAGGCCGGTCCCGGCGACCAGCGGCTTTATGTCCGCCCGCAGTGCCTTGACCGCGTCGCCTGAGGCGTTGCCCGAGCCGTTGAGCACGTCGTTCGGCATGGCGACCATCGCGGTCTGCACCAGGTGGTTCGGCGACGCCGGCCCGGCCGTGACGCTGACGATGTTGCGGATGTGCCTGGCGTTGAGGTTCTCCGCGATCGCCGTGACCTTCGCCGAGTCGGCGCCGGTCAGCTTTCCGCCGTCGGCGCGGGAGAACACGATGATGGCCGCCGCGCTGGTCACGTGGCCGCTGCTCGGGAACGCCTTGTCCTGCAGGTCCATCGCCCGGATCGACTCGTAGTTCTTCGGCAGGAAGCTGCTCTCGTTCGTGGTCGTCGGGAGGCCCGGCGAGGTCGCGATCACCGCGACAGCCGCGACCACCCATAGTGTGATCACCCGCCATGGGTGCCGGACGACCGCGCGCCCGAGCCAGGCGAACAGGCCGCGATCGGCCGGATAAGCGCTTCTGTCGTTCACCGTGTCCCCTTCGGATCTCTTCACGGGCCGCCCGGATACCCCGCCGCGCGGCAGACGACCTCACGCTACGGACAGCCCGCCGAGACCTCCATCAGGTATTTCCCCGAATAAACCCGCACCCGACCCCTACCGCGGGTATAGGGGTTGTCCCTACCCCCGGTACAGTTCCCGTACCCGGGTCCACCCCGCCAGTCCGAGCACCACGACCGCGGCAAGTTCGAGCGCGGCGGTGACCGCCAGGCCGGCTCCAAGCGCGGTGAGGGTGCCGAAGGCCAGTCCGGCGACGATAGCGGCGGCCAGGAACGAGGCAGCCAGCAGGGCCAGCCCGGCGAGTACGCCGGGCACTGGCCGGGTGCGCAGGTATCCGCGTTCCCGCGCGGCCATGAGCGACCATGCCAGCACCGCCACCCCGCCTGCTTCGAGGATGCCAGCCGCGATCCCGGGGCCGCGGCTCCCAGCGGCGGAGGTGAAACCGTACCCGATGGCGAGAACGAACAACCCGGCGGCGGCCGCCAGCCACAGCTGAGCCTGCTGGTGCGGGGCGTTCGGCTGCTGCGATGCTTGTTCGGCCAGGGAGGCACGCGCCGCCCGGCTGAGAACCAGCAGCGCCCACATCCCGACGCCCACCGCGCCTATCACGGCCGCCGCTGGGTTCGACCCGTTCGAGGCGGCGCTCGCGAGCATCCCGATCGTGATCATCAGGGTGCCCAGTGCCGCGGCGGCGATCTCCAGCGCCCCGGTCCATTCCCGGGCCAGTACCAGTTCCCACCCGGCGGTACAGACCGCGGCCAGCGCCGTGGCCGCGGCGAGGAACTGCAGCCAGCGCGCGGCCTGGGCCAGATCGCTCGACGCGCCGAGGCTCGACGGAGTCAACGTCGCATCGGCTGCCATCAGGAACGCGGTCCCGAGCACGAACACAACCGCGGCTACCACGACCAGCGCCGCCGACTTCAGCGACCTTACGATCTGCTCCATAGCGGCTTCCTCAGCCGGAAACTCACGAGGGGTGCGCTTGCAGGACTGTGACGACGTTACTCGCTACCATCGCACCGGGCCGGTTAACCCCGATGCCGGTAATCTCCGCGTAATCGGCCTCCCAGCACAGCTCGGGGGCGCGCCCGGAGTGCCTGCCGGGTACCGTCATGATGTGGGGTCTGGCGGAGATACCCGATGACGCACGGCGGCACGTCCGGGCACGATGTCCTGCTGGCCACCAAGCTGCACGTGCCCGCGCTGCGGGCGCTCGCGCTGGCCGCCCAGGGCGAACACGCCAGCGCCCTCGGCGCGCTGACCGAGGCACTCACGCTCGCTGGCCGGCACGGCTATGTCCGGGTCTTCGCCGACGAGGGCGCGCCGATGCACGCCCTGCTCTGCGAGCTGTCCGCCCCCCGGCCGGGCCAGTCCGCGGACCGCGGCATCGATGCCGGCTATCTGGCCTCGGTCCTCCGCGCCTGCGACCCAGCGCCCCGCGGCCTGGGCGACCCAGCGCCACGCCGCCGGGGTGACCCGGCGCCACGCCGCCGGGGTGACCCGGCGCCACGCCGCCGGGGTGACCCGGCGCCACGCCGCCGGGCCTGGCCGAGCCGCTGACCGACCGCGAGATGGAGGTGCTGCGGCTCATCGCGGCGGGCAGGTCAAACCAGCGCATCGCTCACGACCTCGTCGTGGCGCTCGACACGGTCAAGAAGCATGTGTCCCATGTCCTGGGCAAGCTCGGCGCCGCCAATCGCACCGAGGCCGCCGCGCGGGCCCGGCAGCTCGGCCTCATCCCATGATCATGCCAGGGAACAGGCACGTTTAGCTCGGCAATGCGTGGACAGCGGGCAGGTAGAGGCAACGGCTTTTGAGGATGGAGGCCCCGATGCCCGACATCTTTGATGTCCTCACCGAGGATCATGAGGAAGTGAAAGACCTGCTGGCCAAGCTCGAGAAGCGGCCCAGGCGTGGCGCCAGCGGTGATCAGATGGCCAAGCGCAAGAAGATGGTCGAACAGCTGATCATCGAGGAATCCAAGCACGAAGCCCTGGAAGAAATGCACTTCTGGCCGGTCGTGCGCGACAAGCTGACTGACGGTGACAAGCTCGCCGATAAAGCCACCGAGCAGGAGCAGGAGGCCAAGGAGGTGCTGGCCAAGCTCGACAAGCTGGACAGCGGCGCCTCCCAGTTCGAGAAGCTCCTTGCCGAGTTCGTCGAATCCGGACGGGAGCATATCCAGTTCGAGGAGACCCAGGTCTGGCCGAACCTGCGGAAGGCGCTGACCAAGAAGGAGGCCACTGAGATCGGCAAGAGGTTCCGGGACGGCAAGAAGAAGGCGCCGACCCGGCCCCACCCGAGCACGCCGCCCCGCCCCGAGATGCTGAAGGCCACCGGGCCGGCCGCGGCGGCGGTAGATAAGGCGCGCGACGCGGCGACCGGCAGGGGCAGCGGCAACGGGGCCGGGACGACCGGCCAGACCAAGGCGGAACTCTACAAGCAGGCGCGCGAGCTGGGCATCGAGGGGCGCTCATCGATGAACAAGGAGGAACTTGGCCGCCGCGTCGCCGCCGCGCAGCGCAAGCGGAAATAGCCCCGTGTCCCGCCAGCCGGCAGCCGCCAGCCGGCAGCCGCCCGCCGGCAGTCGCTAGCCGGAGGTTTCGTTCAGTCGGCGAGCGGCTGACCGGTCGAGCGCGGTGAGCTTGTCGAAGAGCTTGGTGCTGATCGCTGGACGGAGATCCCTTCCCCGGGTGAGCGGCGCATCTTCATCGGCGGGGTCCGGGAGCACGAAGGACATCGCGTGCAGCAGCCTGACGGTCAGCCCGGGGAACAGGTCCGCGCCGCGGGCCGCGACCTGCGCGGCGGGAGTCAGGATGACTTCCGCCTGGCGAGTGCGCATCGCCGATACGATCCGGCGGGCGGCCCGGCTCGCGTCCATCGACACCGGCGGGAGGCTCGCGCCCAGTGCGAACCAGGTGAACTCCTTTTCGCGCTGTCCTCTGAACAGTGCCTGCATGTGCGAGCCGGTGCGCATGAGGCCCGGCACGGCTGTGGTGACTGTTACCGGTCCCGCTCCCAGTTCGGCCCGCAGGCCCTCGGACAGCGCCACCGCGGCGAACTTGGCCATCGAGTAGGGCAGCAGGTGGGGCACGCTGATCTTGCCGCCGACCGACGTCACGTTGACGATCCGGCCATGTCCCTGCTCGCGCATCACCGGCAAGGCGGCCAGCACGATGCGTGCGGGCCCCAGCGCCATCGTGTTCATCGCCGACTCGTAGTCGCTGGCGCGGCTGTTGTCCACCGGCGTCACCTGGATAACGCCGGCGTTGTTGACGACGATATCGAGGCGGCCGTAGCTGGCGATCGCCGTGTCGACGAGCGCTCGCGGAGCGGCGCCGTCGCCGACATCACACGCTACGACGGTGACTTCGGCACCCTCGGCCCGCACCGATTCGGCGGCCCGGTTCAGCTCGGCCTGGTCCCGGGCGCAGATGACCAGCCGGCACGAATGCCGGCTGAGTTCCCGGGCCAGTTCCAGGCCGAGGCCGCGGGAGGCCCCGGTCACCACGGCCACCTCACCGGCGATGTCGTCTGGCCTGAACACGGAAGTTCTCATGACGGGACCTCAGCTGCGGAGTTCGGGTAGTACGTGCTCGCCGTACATGCGCAGCGTTCCCATCGGGTCGGCGGCGGAGACGTTCATCACCACGACGGCTGTGGCGCCCATGGCCCGCATCGTTTTGAGCCGTCGCACGTGGGTGGCCGCGTCGGCGGACAAGATGGCCATCATCTTGTACTTGCGGTCGGGGATCCCCTCGCCGATTTCGCCGACCTGCGCCGGGTCGCTGATGTCTTCGGCGTAGCTTTCGTCGGCCAGCGTGGCCTTCCACTCGCGGGAGGACTCCAGGGCGAGGTCGTCGTCCTCGGCGGCCGCCGCGATGCCCTGCAGGATGATCTCGCCCGGCTCACGGCCGGCCTCCTGGCACGCCCGCCGGTAGGCGGCGATGACCCGAGGTGCCTTCACCGGGTGGGCCAGGGTCCATACACCATCGGCGAGCCGGCCGGCGATCGCGGCCGCCTGAGGACCAAATGCCGACATGTACACCGGTACCCGGCGTGGCGGCACGTCATACAGGCGGGCATCGGTGGCGCTAAAGAACCGTCCCTGACGGTTGACAGTATCACAGTCCAGCAGCCCGGTGATGATCGACAGCGCTTCTTCGGTCCGGGCCAGCTGCTCGGCCGGCGACGGCCACCGCAGCCCGGCGGGAACCTCGTTCATCGCCTCGCCGGAGCCGACGGCCAGAAACGCCCGCCCCGGGTTCATCAGCTCCAGCGTGGCGGCCTGCTGGGCCATCACCACCGGGTTGTAGCGGTGCGCGATCGCGCTCACCGCGGGCCCGATCGACACGGCGGACGTGGCCTCCGCGGCCGCTCCGAGCCATACCCAGGCATTGGCGCAGTGGGCGGGGGGTCCTTTGGCCGGCTCCCACCACGGCGCCAGATGATCGCTGCAGCAGACGATGTCGAAACCGGCATTCTCCGCCGCGACGGCCTGATCGAGGAGTTCTCGCGGACCGAACCGCTCGTGCCCGAGAGCCACGCCGTAGGCCACGTCGCCTGGCTGGCGCTGACGCGCCCACATGACGGCTTTTACTGATTCCACAATGCCCATGGCAGCGCCGCTACCCCGGCCCGTCCGTGTCTAACTTGGCGTGCAGCTGCTGGTGGGATCGTGACAGCGGCCGGCCGGCGAGCCGGGCGGTGACGCCGGCGTTGAAGTTGGGGCATTGCGTGTAGTCCTCGCGGGGCAGCGCAGGCCGTGCTCGATGGCCTCGCGGGCGGCCTGCGCCCTGGCGATCTGCTTCACGCGGATGAGAACCGAAACCCTCCCCCTCCGCCCGCCAGTAGCCTGCGTCCTGGGAGAGGAACCACCGCCGTTCATTTTAAAAGGGCCTTTTAACGAACGGGCGGTGGTGCTTGCTTGCCGATCGCCCATGGCAAAATCGGCTACGTGCAGATCGGGATGCTTGGACCCTTCGAGGTTCGCATGGACGACGGCACCTTCGCCGAAGTGCCGGGCGCCCGGTTGCGCGGATTGCTGATCGCCCTGGCGCTCGAACCAGGCCACGTGCTCCCGCAGGCGACGCTCGTCGACTGGATCTGGGGTGAGCGTCCGCCGTCCGGCGCGGCGAATGCCTTGCAGCGCCTGGTTTCCCGGCTGCGGAAGGCGTTGCCGGACGGGCTGATCGAGGGTCAGCCGGGCGGGTACCGGCTGATGGTGGACCCTGGCACTGTCGACGCCGTGCGGTTCGAACGCATCACCGGCCAGGCCCGCACTGACGAGGTCTCGCAGCGGGTACGGCTGCTGCGCGAGGCACTCGGGTTGTGGCGCGGTGCGGCCATGCAGGACGTCGATCTGCCGGACAGCCCGGCGTTTGACGCGGCGGTCACCCGGCTCGAAGGGCTGCGCCTGACCGCCATGGAGGACCGGTTCGACGCGGAGGTCAGCCTCGGCCACGGTGCGAAGCTGGTGACGGAACTGACCGACCTGGTGGCCGCGCATCCGATGCGGGAACGCCTTGCCGCCGCGCTGATGCGTGCGCTCGTCGCGGCCGGCCGCAACGCCGAGGCGCTGCTCGCGTATCAGCGCACGAGAGAAGCCCTGGCCGACGCGCTGGGCGTCGACCCCTCACCCGAGTTGTCCGCATTGCACGTCGCGCTGCTCCGGGGCGAGCTCGGACAGCGGGACGACTCTGCCGGTCAGGCCGGCAAGACCAACTTGCGGGCCGAGCTGACCAGCTTCGTCGGCAGGGAAGCCGATGTCGCCGCGGTCGGTGAACTCATCTCCGGACACCGGCTCACCACCCTGATCGGGCCGGGCGGCGCCGGGAAGACCAGGCTGGCCACGGAAACCGCGCGGACGCTGCTCGGCGACCTGCCGGACGGGGCCTGGCTGGTGGAACTCGCCGCCATCGACGCCGACGGCGACGATGCGGGCGGGAGAAACATCGCGCAGTCGGCCCTGGCCGGGCTCGGCCTCCGGGATGCCCTGCTCGGCGGGACACCGAACGCGGAGCCGGCGGACCGGCTCATCGCCGCTATCCGCGAGCGGGAGGCGCTGCTGATTCTGGACAACTGCGAGCACGTGATCGAGCCGGCGGCGGCGTTCGCCCACCGGGTGCTCGGGGAGTGCCAGCGGCTGCGGATCCTGGCGACGAGCAGGGAGCCGCTCGGCATCATCGGGGAGGCGCTGTGGCGGGTAGCGCCGCTGGCCTTGCCGCGCGGAGACGCCAGCCCCGGCGAGATCGAGTCCGCTCCAGCCGTCCAGTTGCTGCGAGACCGGGCAGGTGCGGTGCGCAAGGATCTCGCGGTCTCGGCGGAACTAGATGGCCGCATGCTGGCGACGATCGCGCACGTCTGCCGGGCGCTGGACGGGATGCCGCTGGCGATCGAACTGGCCGCGGCCCGGTTGCGAACCATGTCCATCGACCAGCTCGCCAGCCGGCTTGACGACCGGTTCCGCCTGCTGACCGGCGGCAGCCGGACCGCCCTGCCGCGGCACCAGACGCTGCGCGCGGTGGTCGACTGGAGCTGGACCCTGCTCACCGATGCGGAACGGACGGTCCTGCGCAGGCTCTCGGTGTTCTCGGGCGGCGCGAGCCTGGAGGCGGCCGAGCGGGTCTGCGCCGGCGATGCGGTCGAGCAGGATCAGGTCCTCGAACTGCTCACCGCGCTAACCGAGAAATCGCTGCTGGTCGCCGACGGTGACGGCGCTCCGCGCTACCGGATGATCGGCACGATCAAGGAGTACGCCGGGCACCGGCTCGCGGAGGCGGGGGAGTCGGACCTGGCGCGCCGTGCGCATCTCGCGTTCTTCACCGGATTCGCCGAGACCGCGGAGCCGCATCTTCGCCGCGCCGAGCAACTGGAGTGGCTTACCGCGCTCGAAGCCGAGCACGACAACATCGGTTCGGCGATGCGTGGTGCGCTCGCGGGCGGCCACGCGCACGCGGCGATGCGGCTGGCAGCGGGGGCCGGCTGGTACTGGTGGCTCAGCGGGCACAAGACCGAGGGCATCGAGCTGCTCACCGCGGCCGCTGACACTCCCGGCGAGGTGACTGACGAAGTCCGGGCCATGGTGTACGCGCTCGTCGTGCTGTTCGTGACCTCCGGGCTGGGCGACGAACACCAGGCGGCGGAGTGGATCCACAAGGCATACCGGTTCAGCCAGCGCAGTCAGTCCCGTAACCCGCTGCTGGCCCTCGTCGTCCCGCTGGAACGCATGCTGCGGACACCGGGCGACTTCCTGCCGGCGTGGGAATCATTGCTGGACAGCGAGGACCCCTGGGTGCGCGCACAGGTCCGGCTGCTGCTCGGCAAGTTGCGGATCATGCTCGGCGAGGACGGGCGCGATGCGGAGCGGTATATCGAGATGGCGCTCGCCGAGTTCCGGGCACTCGGTGAACGCTACGGGATTTCCCTCGCCCTGACCGAGCTGGCGGACCGGATCGCCACGCGTGGTGAGTTCGCCGGTGCGTGCGAGTATTACGAACAGGCGATCGCGGTCGTCGCCGAAGTCGGCGCTACCGACGATGTCATCCGGATGCGGTCGCGACAGGCTCAGCTGTACTGGCTGCTCGGCGACGAGGACGCCAGCGCGGCTGCCATGGCGCAGGCGCAGCGGCACGCGGAACGGGTGACCTGGCCCGATGCGCTGGCCGGGCTGGCTTTCGCGAAGGCGGAACTGGCTCGCTGGGGCGGCAACGCCGAGGAGGCATACCGGCAGCTCGGTATCGCGACAACCGTGCTGGGAGACGGAGCCGAGCAGGCGAGCATCCGCGCGACCACACAAGACATGCTCGGCTACCTTGCCGATGACCTCAGCCAGGCCCGTACGCATCACGCGGCGGCCTGCCAGGCGGCGTCCGAGGCGGGGCACGCGCCGACGATCGCGCGGGCACTGGTCGGGGTCGCGGACCTGGCGCTGCGCCGCGGTCAGTATGAGCAGGCCGCGCGGCTGCTCGCGGCCAGCACCGGCGTGCGCGGATCGCCGGATCGGACCCTGCCGGACGCGGCGCGGATCGAGCAGGCAGTGCGGAGCCGCCTCGGCGACACGAAGTTCGCCGAGGCGGCTCGGGCGGGGACGGAGTCCAGCTGGTCTGAGCTGGCGGGGGTTATGCTCGCTTCCTGAATGTCGCGACCGCCCACACGTACCCGATGATGGCGATCCCGGCGCACCAGGCGAGCGCGGCGAGCACGTAGCCGCCCGACGGCGCGTCGGCCAGCAGCCCGCGCAGTGCTTCGATAATCGGCGTGAAGGGCTGGTATTCGGCGAATTGCCGTACACCGGCTCCCATTTTGCCGGCGGGGACGATGGCGCTGCTGAAGAACGGCAGCATGATCAGCGGGACGGTGGCCATGCCGGCTGATTCGGGGGTTTTCGCGGCCAGTCCCATGGCGACGGTGAGCCAGCTGGTCGCGAAACAGGCCGCCACGATGATGCCGATCACGGCGGCCCAGTCCGGGAAGCTCGCGGGCGTGCGGAATCCGAGCGCGAAGGCGACCCCGATGATGGCCGCGATGGATATCAGGCTGCGCACGATGGTGATGATGACGTGGCCGGTGAGTATGGCGCCCCGGGAGATGTCCATGACCCGGAACCGGTTGATGATCCCCGTCGTCATGTCGGAGTTCACGCCCGTCGCGGTGGCCCCGAGGCCGTAGCTGACGGCCAGCAGGATCATGCCCGGCGTCGCGTAGTCGACATACTTCACGCCGACGCTGAAGGCCTTGCCGAGCATGTAGACGAACATCAGCATGATCACGATCGGGAGCAGGACCGCGTTGAACACGGTGACCGGGTTGCGGAGCGTGTGCTTGAAGTTGCGGCGCAGCATGATGACGGCGTCGGCGTTCATCGGGCGGCCTCCTCGGTGTTCGGGTGTCCGGTCAGGGCAAGGAAAACGTCGTCGAGGTCCGGTGTGTGCACGGAGAGGTCCTCGGGGTTGATCGAATACTCGTCGAGCCGGGCCAGCAGAGCCCGCAGCGACTGGATCCCGCCATCGCCGGGGACCCGCAGGGTCAGGTCCTCGGCATTCCGCGTGGAGCCGGGCACGACCCGGGCTGCCGCGTCGAGTTCGCGGACGGTGGTGAACTGGAGGCGGACGTGGCTGCCGGGGACCTGCCGCTTCAGTTCGGCGGGGGTGCCATGGGCGACGATGCGGCCCTGGTCCAGTACCGCGATCTGGCTGGCGAGCTGGTCGGCTTCGTCGAGGTACTGGGTGGTGAGGAACATGGTGACGCCGCCGGCGACCAGATGCCGGATCATGTCCCACATGGTGCGGCGGCTGCGCGGGTCCAGCCCGGTGGTCGGCTCGTCCAGGAAGATGATCCGCGGGTTGCCGACCAGCGTCATCGCCAGGTCCAGCTTGCGGCGCATCCCGCCCGAGTAGGCGGACACCAGCTTGTCCGCTGATTCAGCCAGGTCGAACCGCTCCAGCAGCTGCGTGACGACCCGGCCGCCCTTGCCGGGGC
>Ga0213881_10001016_pt1 | contig 14464 bp, 20 predicted proteins | sample BarmaccoBMER_R08_FD_160104 | JGI IMG/M metagenome (GOLD analysis project Ga0213881, IMG submission 160104) | Barbacenia macrantha exposed rock microbial communities from rupestrian grasslands, the National Park of Serra do Cipo, Brazil - ER_R08 ... | reverse complement strand
TGGTCACCATCGTCGTCATGTCGGGGAGTCTCCATCCCCGCCCTCGGGTCACTAATTGTCAGGGGACGGGTGCCTCAACCCAGGTTGACAGAGAGGGCGGCGAGGTTGTCGCCGGTGAGGTCGGCGCCGGTGAGGTTGGCGTCACCGAGGTCGGCACCGGGGAGGTTGGCGCAGAAGAGGACGGCGCCAGTGAGGTTTGCGCGGGGGAGTTTGGCGTCGGTGAGGTCGGCGCGGAAGAGGTAGGCGCCGGATAGGTCGGCGCCGATGAGGTTGGCGAAGGTGAGGTTGGCGGAGGTGAAAAGGGCTTCAGCCAGGTGAGCGGAAACCAAGTTAGCGTTGGAAAGGCAGCTACCTTCTAGATTGAGTCTATCGCGGTCCCTAGCTTGGTCGCGTCGGCCGAGTACCGTTAAAGCGGCTTGCACATCCGTAGCAGGGCCGAATACGCCCGGGGTCCCGCATGCTGGAACAGACGCGTGTTCGCGAACGAATGCCGAAAGCACTTCCATTACCGTGGGATGGTCGCGTATCGAGTCGCGTGCGATACGTTCTAGGGCATAAATACCACCCAGTCGCACCTCTATGCTTTCCTTCGTACCTAACTGAGCGACGGCCTTACTGAATCGGTCGGTAATCTGACCTTGCTCGGACAAGGCTAGTTGATCTCGGGTCGCTTGGAGCGACTCGGATGTCTGCTGTGTGTTGAAGTACAGTGCACCCACCGCTGCGAGGGCGGTGAGCATGACAGGAAGTTGGGTAAGCCACTCTCGCCACACCCCCTTCTTGCCGCCAGACTCCTGCGAAGTTGCGTCACCCACTCTCCCTGTACCCCTTACTTAGCGCCGGATCCTGTGAGGAACTGCCACCCAACCCGGTAGCCTCGGGTTGGGTGGCACTCAGCTCGTTGACTTACTTGAAGTCGCCGGCATGGATACCGGCAGTGAAGGCCGCCCAGGCGGCCGCCGGGAACGTCAGCTTGGGCCCGGCCGGATCCTTGCTGTCCCGCACTGCGGCACCGTTGGACAATTGCGCCACTTCGACGCAATTTGTATTGTCGCCGCCACTGTACGTCGACTTACGCCAGGTAGGTTGCTGCATGGTCATTCCTCAGTTCTGTTGTGCTAATAGCTGCGTCACCAGAGCCAAGCTTTTCTCGTCGTCGAGGGCTTGACTACGCAGCCGGCCGTGCATTCCGCTAAGCGACTGCACGACTCCCTCGCCGTCTACGACGCGGCCGCTCACTGCGCCTTCCTCGTAGGCAACTTTGAGCGGTACATCTGGGGCGAAGTCTAAAAGCGTGAAGGAACCGGATACGGCGTGTAATCCAGCCGTAAGAGGAAGGACGCGCAAACTGACGTTAGGCAACGCAGCGTCAGTGATGAATTTTCGGAGCTGCTCGGCGCCGACCGTGCGATCGGAAGCCGTGCGAATGAGGGCCGCCTCAGAGATGACCGCCGACAATTCGAGCGGCTCGGACGCGATAAGGCGCTTTTGCCTTTCAAGCCTGATGGCGACTCTGCGGTCGAGCTCAGCCGGCGGTAGCGATCGGGTGCCGAGTTGCATAATCCTCCGGGCGTAGCCCTCGGATTGCAGCAATGCGGGTATCAGTTCGAGCTCGACAACACGTTCGAGCTTCGCGCTGTCCTCGAAGCCGATCAGGTCGCCTAACCACGTGGGCAGGTCGTACCGCGTCCACCAGCCCGGCTGACTCGCAACGCGGCGGATCGCGTCGAGCTCCTCGAACCTGTCGGCTACGCCGTAGAGACGACACACTGACTCTAGGTCGGGCCGTTTCACCGGGTAGCGCCAATTTTCGAAATGCGTGACTTTGCTCGCGTGGCAGTCGAGGTGCCTCGCTACCGCCTCGCGGGATAGGCCGGCCGCCTCCCGTAGCCGGCGCAGCTCGCCGCCGAGTAGGCGCCCTGCGGCGAGCGAGCCTTGCTGCGCGGTCATCGTCACAGCGTAATCCTATCGGCCTGTGACTAACGTCTGGACATAATTTATCGATAGCTACTATCCTCAGTAATCGCTCGGTCGTCACCAGCGGCCGTGCGGGCCGTCCGCTCGCCCCTGGCCAAGGTTTGGCGGGCGGACGGTTCCCGGTCGCCAATCTGGGGAGTCGCCATGACCAGCCACCGCAAGCGGGGTGGACTCTTCGCGTGCCTGCGTCGCCGGCGGCCGCGAGCGGTCGAGTCGGCGAGTGTCGTCGTGCCGGCGCAGCGCCGGCCGGGGATCGAGCTCGTCGACGCCCAAACGCGCGTGCTTCACACAGTCGACGAGGCCGAGGTCGTCAAGGCCGGCCGCGAGGGTAAGTGCTGGTCACGCTGCGGCGTAGAAGTGCTGGTCGCGAGCATGACCGATCCGGGCCGTATCCGCTGCACGAAACCGGCTTGCTACCTATGAGCGGCGACGCGCGTCGGACGATCAGCGTCACGTGCGAAGTGCACGGCGAGCCGCGCGAGCTAGTCGCCTCCGACGATGGCGACCGCGTAGTGCTCGATCTCCACGCTGATAGCTGCTGCTCAATCGGTTTCGACGAGCCGGCCGTCTGCCAGCTGATCGAGTTCTTAGGGGACTGGCTCGAATGACGCTCGATCTGCGCACGGTGACGCCAGGGCCGACGAGCCGCTGGTATCTGCGGTCCCTGTCGGACGGCGATACCCACCTCGGCCAATGGATGCCCGACGGGACGGTGCTTGCGAAGTGCGGCGTGCGGTTCGTGCTCAAAGCGCAGGACTATCCGGGCTTGGAGGGCAGCCCCCCTGACCCTAAACAGACGTGCCCGGCGTGCAGCGGCAACTTGATCGTCGTGCGGTTCGCGCGGTGAGGGGACCGCGGCGTTGGGCGATCTCACCGCGGGATGGCCAGGCGCACTTATTGCTGAGCGAGCAGCTCGTCGCCGGCATCCTGCGGGCCCGTTGCTCTGCGATCCTGCCGCCCTACGCAGCCCAGTTCGACGAGCGGCCCGCCCAGGCGGCCGCGTGCGTCACATGTGCGATCGTCGCTGCGATCAGCGGCGAGTAAGAATGCCGGCCGGCCGTTGGTTTGAGCGAGGACAGCTAACCCCCGACAGGTTGTCTCCACCGCTCCTGGCGGCCGGCCGGTTCCAACGTCGTAACGCGCGCCTATGCCCGCCGATACACTCAGTAGCCGCACAACGTGGCGGGCCCCGGAGCGGAGCTGCAACTCAGCCCCGGGACCACTTGATCCCACTACCTGACCTAGACAGGAGCCGGACCCGTGTTTAAGCGTCCCATGACGCCGCCTGCACCGTCATCGGAGGAGCTCGACGCCCTCCAGACGCTGATCGATTTGCGGCGTGGCCAGCTAAAAGCACAGCAGCGCGAGCGCCGCATGGCGGCATTGTGGGTGGCCGTCGCCGCGGTCGTGTTGCTGCTGGTGGTGCTCGGATGAGCACCGTCGTGTTGACCGCAGACGAGGAAGCACTCGACGAGGCATCGATCGTGCTCCTGCACGAGCTCGTCGTCGACTATCCGGAGCTGCTCGGTCTTGACCGGGTGAGCTGATGAACGAGACACAGCGTCTAATGCTCTGCGCCGTCGTCACGGTGTTCGTCGTGGCGATCCTGCTTGCCGTCGGCTAGGCCACCAATTACTGAGGGGGAGCTTTCACTATGCGTACCGTTTTTGTCGCCGTTGCGGCGGCCGCGGCCGTTGCCCTGTCGGCGTGCGGCTCGGCCCACCCATGGGAGGGCACTGCACTCGACGAGTGGGGTTGGTATGCGTGCGAGGACTTCGCGAACGAAATGACGAAGGCCGGCGGCTCGCAGATGTCCGAAGCGCTGCCGCCCGCGCAGCGCGCCCAGTTCGCGGTGAAGGTGTCTCAATCCGCCGGCCGCTCAACGACGCCGCTGATTAAGGATGCAGGCGTGGTGCTGCTGCGCACGGCCGGCGGTGCTCAGTCGACGTGGAAGCTGGGCATGGACACCTTCGCCGCGCGCTGCCTCGATAGGGGGTTTAAGGCGGTCTAGCTAGATACCGCCCCGAAAGCACCCCCACCGCAGCTACTCGCGGTGGGGGTGCTTTCGCGTTCAGTAACGATCAATCGTGATTGATCGATCGATCAGTTGTACGGATCTGCTCGTCGACTGCAATCGGCGTGCGGGTCGCCAACCCTGACCTAGACAGGAAGTGGGATCCATGGCGTCTTTAGCCATGCCCAGGAGCCGCACGGTTCCTGCGGCCGTCCGTTATGCAGCGGTCGCCGTCGTCGGTGCGACCGTGCTCGCGGTATCCGCGTATTACCTCTACAAGCTGGCCGAGGCGATCAATATGCCCGTCGGCCTGGCATGGTCGCTGCCCGTGGCGCTGGAGGCCGGCGCCGCAACGGGATCGCTCTGGTGGCTGATGAGCGACAAAGGCACGGCCGTCCGTCGACTGGCTTGCGGCCTCACTTTGAGCTGCTTAGCGGCCTCGCTGCTCGGCAACGCGCTCTCGCACCTGATCGACAATGACCTGCTTAAGGTCACGGTGCTGCTCGTGATCGGCGTCTCGTCGGTCTACCCGGCGGTCTTCTGGGCGATCGTTCACCTCGTCACGCTTGACTCAGCGCCGGCCGAGCTCGTCGACGATGCATCACCGGCCGCCGAGGATGCATCGAAGCCGGCCGAGGATGCATCGCCGATGTATCAAGCGCCGGCGGTCGAGCCGGTCGTGATGCATCACCCGACGGTCGAGGCGGTCGCCGAGCCGACGGTCGAGGCGGTGCCCGCGCCATCGGGGGAGCCGTCGGGGGATGACGGGGAGCCGTCGGCGGGGAGACGGGGAGGTCGCAAGCCCAGCACGGCCGAGCAGCGCCGGCGCTGGATCGACGCCCAGCTCGATAAGGGCCGCGAGCTGACCGGCGGCGATGTCGAACGCAGGTTCGGCAGCCGCAACGGTGCGCGCGAGCTCGGCCAGGTCCTCGCGGGCCGCGCCGGTGTCGCTGGTGGGGAGGTGGCGTGAATGTCTGCCGCACTCGTCATGATGATTGCCCTACTCGGAGGCCTGATCGGTGGCGCCGTCGGGTGGGTGGCTAAGCGCGACTTCGCCGAGGCTCGCATCAAAGCGAATACCGCCTACTGGCACAGCCGGGTCGCCGACCTCGAGGTCGAGCTCGAGAGGTTGCTCGAGCAAGCGCCGGTGACTTCGCCGGCGACGACGGTTGTGCAGCACTTCCACATGACGTCGCCGGCGGCGTACCCGGTTTGGCCGGCCGCGTCGCACGTCGTCGAGGGCCAGGTCCTCCGCGAGCTTCCCGGGGAGGTGGCGTGATGCGCGTCGATAACGTCATCCCCCTGCCGGTGACGCCGGCCGAGCCGGTCGAGCTCGTCGACGAGCCGGTCGAGCGTGAAGCGAAACGCTCTACGGCCAACGGTTGGCCAAGTTGGGCCAAGGCTTGGCCGACGCTGCCGGCGCCGTTGGTCTACCGCCTACGGAAGGCACCGCGGGACGCTGCGCGGCTGTCCTGGTGGGCAATCAGGGGACACGCGCGATGGATCGCGAAGGCCTGGACGTGGACGACGCACGGTGATCTGCGCGCCGACGCGCGGGCCGCCCGGATGGCCGGCGATGCCGAGGCTCGGCGTAAAGCCCAGGAGACTATTCGGGCTGATTCGCGGGCCCGTTGGGCGAGGTTGCAGCAGCTCGGCCAGGTCGGCGGTATCGGCGCCGGCGCTGGCCGTCCTCGCGGTGATCGGGTGGTTTGTCGCCGCCGCATGGGAAGGCAGGGACCGCACGCCCGGCGCCGGGTGGCTAATCCAGCCCGAACGGGACGACGCCGACTCATGGGTCGACGAGCGGATGATTAGCAAGGCTCTCGCCCACCTCGGAATCTCGCCGCTCGATCGGTATTTCAAGGCCGGCGGACAGCTCACCTACACCGTGCCGGCGCGCGTCGACGGCGACGGGACGTACGCCCAGATTCGGCTACCCATGGGCGTTACCGCGGAGATGATCGCGGCGAGGGGCAAGACGCTCGCGGCGAATCTAGGCAGGTCAGCGCTGGAAACCTGGCCCACCCGCGGCGACGAGGAGGGAATTCTCGACCTGTTCGTCGCCGACAAGGGCAAGCTAGGCGCCGGCGCCGGCGAGTGGCCACTGCTGCGCGATGGCGTGGTCGACGTCTTCGAGGGTGTGCCGATCGGCAAGGCGCAGCGCGGGCACGTGATCACGGCGCCGCTGTTCGAGTGCAACTACCTCGCCGGCGGTCGGCCCGGGCAGGGCAAGACGAACTTCGCCCGGGTGCTGACGCTCGGCGCCTCGCTCGATCCGACGGCCGAGCTTTGGGTGTACGTCATGGGCCAGTCGCCCGACTTCGCGCCTTTTGAGCCCCGGCTAAGCCGCTACGCCATGGGGATGGATGACTCCGTCGCCGCGGCCGCGGTGAAGGGGTTGAAAGACCTGCTCGCGGAGATGGAGCGCCGCGGCAAGGTGCTCGGTCGGCTCCCGGGCTCGCCGCCGAAGACGAGTCGCAAACTGGCCAATAAGCCAGAGCTCGGCCTGCACCTGATCCTCTGTGTGATCGACGAGTGTCACGAGCTGTTCATGCATCCGAAGTACGGCGCCGACGCTGCCGAGCTCGCGATTCGCCTGATCAAACGGGGTCGCAAGTACGGGATCGTTCTCGTGTTGGCCACACAGTCACCGCTTAAGGACTCGATTCCGCGAGAGGTGACCCGCAACGTCTCGTGCGGTGTGGCGTTCGCCGTCGGCGATCAGGTGGCCAATGACGGCCTGCTCGGATCGGGCAAGTACAAGGCCGGCATCCGGGCGACGGAGCTGCGCATGGGCACCGACCGCGGCACGTGCGTCGCGGTCGGGCTGACCGATGCCGCGTTCGAATTGCTGGCCACGTATTACGTGCCGTTTGAGGACGGACGCGACGATGTCACTCCGGTCATCGCCCGGGCCATGGCTGAGATCGACGAGCTGCGGCGCACGGGCGAGCCGGCCGCCGACGTCGACGAGCCGGTCGACGAGCTCGTCGACCTGGCCGAAGTCCTCGACGGCGAGCGCCATGTGCGTACCCAGGTTGTCCTCTCGCGCCTGGCCGAGCTCAATCGCGACCACTACGAGGCGTGGGGGTTCGCCGAGCTCGCCGAGTTGCTCGCCGCGCACGACGCCAAGGCCTGGAAGTCGCACGGGGTGATGGTGGTTCGATCCGCCGATATCGCGGCCGCGATTGCCCGGCGGGACGCGCAGATCGGAGACGAAAATGCGGGGAGCTGAGGCGGGGAGGCGGGGAGCTCTCCCCAGGGCTGCCGGCGGCCGTACTCCCCCCGGCGACGTGCGCAAACGGCGCCCGGGGAGGCTGATCGGCCAGCTGCAGCTGGTCGGCCAGAAGGCCCGAAAACGGCCCGGAGGCGCCTAGACGGGCCTCCCCCTCCACTGCTATCCCGGCCGGACACAACATTAAAGCCGCCCTGCTCCATCTCCACATTGAGGAGCTGGAGCAGGGCGGCTTTTCTATGAACTGGTTTTTGCGTCCGACAGTCCGCTACTCTCGATGGTTGGACCGGACGGGTGTCGAACCCGCTGGGCGACTTCCAAGGGTGCACCTGGCTACCGAGCCCCGGCCCGTCCAGTCAGGCCAGACGTGTGACAGCACGTCTAGCCCGACTCGACTTTGCCCCCGCCGCTCCTCGGTCAAGGCACTGGCGGCGGGGGCTCAGTCCCTCCTCATGACGCACGCTCCTCGGTCATTGTTTGACCATCGACTCCCGTGTAGCCCTTAAGGGTTTTCACGAGACCGATGACGTAGTCGCGGTCGCTGTCCGAGAGCTCGAACAGATCCACGGTCAAGACCACGCTCACTGTTCCCCCGGATGCGAGGGACACGGTGTAGTTCCCGCGTGTTCCATGTTGCTCTGTGGCAATGGCAGAGCTGCTAGGTGCGTCGCCGGCTCCGTTGACCTGCTTCCGTCTCGTCATCCGCTTCGCACGGGGCAGGCCTGGGCCGCCTGAGCCGCTTCTAGTGGCAGGAAAGTGTGGGCTTACCGGCAGCTCGGCGGCTCGCGCGGCGTGCAAGAAGAAGGTCTCGGACTTGCGCCGCGTAGCGGGACTCTCCATGCCGTAAGTGTCTTTGAACAGCTGGTGAAGCTGCTGCTCCGTGCCGTGTTGCTCGGACAGCTCGACAGCATCTCTGTAGTAACGGCGGATCAGCTTCGCAAGCTCAGCTTTCCGCTTCTCCATGTCTGTTGTGGCTAGTTCCGCGAGAGTCGGCTCAACGCGATGCTCCGGAGCCGGTCCGATGAGACCGAAGCTGCTAAGTGCAGACATTATGCTGCTCTGATCAGTTCCGGACTTGCTGCGCAGCATTGAACGGTCGATCTGCGGGGGCAGCGGTCGGCTAGCTAAGTCACCGATGAAGTTCCAGAACGTGGCAAACGCCATGTGACTGGGACGGAAACTCTGACCACTCTCCGTGTCCATGTTGCGCCTCCTTGTGGCACCGCGGGCACGGGATCACCGTGCTGGCGCTGGAGCCTGCCACAAGGTTGTGCCATAACGCAAATCGCGCAAGATAATCCTTGGCTTGACTTGTGGCATGGGTGATCATCTGTGCTATGGCAATCGAACGTGGAACGCTCGTCGAGGTAACCACGGCGTCAGGTGGGACCGCGCGCATGCGTGCCACAAGCGCGCCTACGCGAGGCCGGGACTTCCCCGTGGTCTGGGTGTGCACCGTGAAGGAGTACGAGGACGCGCAAGCCCATGGCGACCAAGTGGACGGCGTGCCGTGGCCTCTCAATGCGGTGAGGGAGTTGGAAACTCGTTAAGGCCGGTCATGTCGTCCGCCGGTACCAGGGAAGCGGAAAGTAAGCAGCTGTCCAGCGAAACGGCCCGGAGGCACCTAGACGCGCGCCTCCCCCTCCCAAACACACAAAAGCGGCCCGCTCTCCCTCCAGCCAGGTAGGGAAAGCGGGCCGCTTGGCGTCTCCTGCCAGGGAACCCACCAGCAGAAGACCAGGTCGGCGCTCGCAGCGCCGGGTTCCGACCTATTCATTTTTTGGGGTGATCCGCGAGCCACCGTCCGATCACTGAGCCGGCGACAGCTTACGCACCTCCCAACTAGCCGCGCTCGAAGGTGAGCGTGTAGGCGGCCCCGGGCTTGAAGTGACGCCCGATCTCGCCGCGGACGGTCATGCGCAGGTCGAGATGCGGCGTGTAGTAGGCCCACTCTGCGTTAGCGGGATCCTGATGATCGGGCATGAAGCCGAGCGAGGTCGTCGCATGGTCGCCGGTGCCGTAGTCCTGCTTGAGGTTGCAGCGCACTTTCGCGGTAATCCGCGTTGCCATCGGTGGCCCCTTCTACGGAAACGTGACGGGTGGCGGTACGGGCGGCCCGGATTCGGGCACCAGCGGCACAAGGCGGCCACCGAGCTCGATCGCCGGCGACTCGATCGGGGTCACCCACTTCTCGCCGTGCTTGATGACGGCCCAGCCGCCGACGAGCACGGATCCGAAGGACAGCGCAGCCGGGATCAACCCCAGGACCACCGTCCATATCTGGCCGCTGGTAACGCTGATGATGCCGGCGGATACGAGGAACGTGACCACGCCGGCGAGTGAGCCTTTGCCGCCGCTGACGTCGTCGAAAGCGTCCACCAGCGGCCGCGGCCGCTTGGCGGGGTCAAGCGATGTGCATGCGGTCACACTGCTTCTCCTGTCGTTTGGGATCTCAGACATCAGGCCTGGACGGTTGCGCTGGTGAGTCGTTCGACCGTCACGTCAGCGGTGACCACTTCGCCCACCGCGGCGTCTGCGGTAGCGGCCCCGACGAGCGCGAGCTCGGCGGTAGTCCTGACGTCGGCGGTAGTCCTGACGACCGATACCTCGCTCGTGGCGGTGCCGGCGACGGTGACCATGCCGGCCACAGGTGGCCAGCCGGCCGAGAGTGGCGGGGTGATGTCGCCGGCGTTATCCGTTTCGACGGCCTGGACGACGGGGACGGATCGTGCCGGCGTGAGCGCACTCGCAAGCGACAACTCGATCGCTTGCGCCAGAGCCACGGTTTTGAGCAGCGTGACGACGCCGGCGGTGTCGAGCTCGACAGCCATGACCAGCGACGCGTTTCGGCTCGGCGCGATCGCACCCGGAGCGTCCGTCTCGACCGCCTGGGCGAGTGCAACGGAGCGTGTCGGCGTCATCGCTTGAGCGCTGTCGGTTTCGACGGCGTGGTCGACGGCGATCTGTTGGCTGCCCTGCGCGCTGATCGGCTGCGCCGTGTCGACCTCGACAGCCTGGGCGAGCGGAACCTGCCTCGCTGCGGTCACCGCGCCGGCCGTGTCGGCCTCGACAGCCTGACCCGCCAGCGTTGTCTTGCTCGGCGTGACGGTGCCCGCGGAGTCGACCTCGACAACCTGGGCGAGCGGCAGCGCCTTGGTAGGGGCGATCGCGCCGGCGGTATCGAGCTCGGTTGCTTGGCCAACGGGGACCGACCGGCTCGGCGCGATCGCACCAGCGGTATCCGTTTCGATCGCTTGGTTAACGGCGATCTGTTGGCTGGTCGCGACGGTGATCGGCTGCGCGATGTCCGTTTCGACAGCCTGAGCGACGAGTGTGGTCCTTGTGGCAACGATGGCGCCCGCGGTGTCGTTCTCGGTCGCTCCGCCGGCCGCGGCCGCCTTGCTCGGTGTGATGCTGTCGGCGGTGTCCGTCTCGACGGCCTGGGCGACAGCGCCGGCCTTGACGGGAGCGACCGCGGTCGCCGTGTCGGCCTCGACAGCCTGGGCAAGGATCACGGACCGCGTTGGGCTGATGCCGCTGGCCGTGTCGGTTTCTGTGGCCAGCGCCACGGGCGCGGACTCAACCGGAGTCAGCGCCAGGGCCGTATCGGTCTCGGTTGCCTGAGCCAGCGCCGCGGCCTTCGCTGGAGTGATCAGCCCTGACGTGTCGGTCTCGACGGCCTGGCGCAGCCCGAGCACGACGAGGTGCGCGGAGTCGGTCTCGGTCGCCTGCCCGACGGCGGCCGCCTTGGATGGGGTGACCGCGCCTGCCGTGGCCGTCTCGCTTGCCTGGCCGAGTGCTAGGGCATGCGCGGCGGCGATCGCGTTCGCGGTGTCGAGCTCGGTCGCCTGGCCAGTGGACACGGATCGCGTCGGGGTGACGGCGCCGGCGGTGTCGGTTTCGACGGCTGCGCCGACCGCGGCCGCCTTGCTCGGCGTCGTAGCGTTCGCGGTGTCCGTCTCGGTCGCTTGACCGACCGACGCCGACTTGCTGGCCGCGACGACGTTCGCCGTGTCCGTCTCGACGGATTGGCCTACCGGTTGGCTCGCTGGCCGGGTGATCGCGTTCGCGGTGTCGGTCTCGACGGCCTGGCCAACAGGGACGGCCCTAACCGGGGTGATGGCGCCGGCGGTGTCGGTTTCCGTTGCTTGATCCGCAGCGATCAACTGCGTGGTCTGCTGCGAGGCGGAGTTTTCGGCGGTTCCGAGCCATGCCCACCCGGTGCTATTGCCGTCCTGATAGTCGGCGATCGAGGCGGTGTCGTAAATGGCGCAGCTGACGTCGAACGTATCCCCCGCGACGCCGGCGGCACTCTCCACGGAGATCATCAGGCTTACGGCGTTGGCCGGTGCAGTTTGTGCAGCGAAGGTGACCGCCTGCACCGTAGGCCCGTAAGTGACGCTCTGATTGGGGTTCGGCGTGAGGAACGCGCCGCTCGCGTCCTGATAGTTAAACCACACTTGTCCCGTGCGGGACGCCGAGCACCGCGCCTCGATACGGGCCGCCCACGACTCCCCCACGGCAACGGGGATCCGCGGGCTGTTAATCGCCGGGTTAGTGCCTGAATTCATCGTGGCCCGCATGGTCGTGGACCTGCTGAATCCGGTTTGACCCGTCAGCCTCGACAGGGTGGTGTTTGCGCCTACACTCCAGCCTGTTGTATTCGTCCCGCTTGCGGGGTTGGTGCAGAAGTTGTGACGATACGGCTTGAAACCGCCGCCGATCACGTTGTTCGGATCGGAAAATTGGATCCAACCGGGCAGCGTGGTCACTGCTGTGTCATTGATCCGGAGATCCGCGGTGCCGGTGTTGCCGTAATTCATTGTGGCGGTGTGCGAGATGTTCGTCGTTTGCGATTGGTAGCCAATCTCGACGACGATCCGGTCACCCGCTTGCACCGCTAGCGAGGTGATTGCCTGATCGTTATGTCCGCGCCCAGCGGCGGGAGTGGTGGGGAATTCCGTCGTACCCGTGAAATTAGTTAGCAGGGTGCCGCGGACGGTGTCAGTACTTCCCGCGGTGACAAAGATATGCAGCCGAAAGAAGTCGTTATTAGTGGCGACCGATTCCACCACTCCGAGGACCCAGTTAACGACTCCCGACAGCGTGCCGGCCTTGGCGATAGGGTCGGAAATCCAGCGGCCCCACAGCACGTTAGACGGGTTCGTTGCGGCTGATTTCGTTGCCGCCCTGGTGGCTGCGGCACCAGCCGGCGCGTTACCGAGCTTGCCCGTTATCGCGCCGGTGGTGGTCGTCCACGAGCCACGGATGGTGGTCGGCGTGAACGGTGCCGCAGCGTTTTGAAAATAGAGCCGGTAGGCCATGCGGGCCCTGTCCCTTTAGTTACGCGGCCCGGTAGAAGCCGGCCGCGGCGATCACGGCCTGCAAGTCGTTACCGTCGGTGGTGGCTGTGAAATCGTGATAGGTCACGGGGATGAGGTTGGCGTCAGTGCCTCCGGTGGTGTCGGCGTCATAGCAGACGAGCAATTTGCCAATGCTGTTGTTGGCCGCACCTCCGGCGGAAGTCCACGTCAGGTCGGGCAGGTCGAGGTCGACGCGATTGTTGGTGTCGTCAGGTGACGGGATCGCGGCGAGCTCAACGTCGGTGAGCGTCTTGCGGGCGTAGTTGGTGAAGTCGCACTCGTCGTTAGCCGCGGCTAAAAGCGACGAGAGGTCGTCGTAATTGTTGAGGGTGTCGTCGGCCTCCAGTCCGGTCGCCTTGAGCAGCACGACAATGAACGCGCTGTTGGCGGGACTGTTGCCCTTAACGTTGCGGTAGAACTCGTAGACCCTGCCCTTGGCAATGTTAAATACCCCGTTCGCCACGGCGAACACTCTCCTTTGCTAAATGACTGCTTCGGGGTCGAGATAGACCGTTTTCTTGATGACCCGCGCCTTGCGGCCGCCCTGGCCCGGTTCCGTGGCCTCGGCCTGTACCACGCCGTATCGCCAGGTCCAAGCGCTCGACATATCCGGGGTGATCTCCAGAGAGACGGTGCCGTTTCCGGCCGTCGCTTGACCCTGTGAGCCGGTCGGGTCGCTCGACCACTCGGCGACCACTGGACCGTCTGTCGAGCCCTGGCGAATGACGGCCCGCACCGACCAGCCGGTCATATCAACTAGCTGGCCATCGATTCGGACGTCCGTGGCGACGATCGGCTGGTCGGTGCCCTGCTCGATAAATAAGAGCTCGTTCACGGGGGTTATTCGGTCTTGTTGTGCACGGTCACGTCGACGTCGACGACGCCGGCGGCGAGCGCCTGGCGCACCTGCTCGGCGACGAGGCCGGGCAGCGCGGCCTTGAGCTCGTCGAGCTCGGTGTGCGCCCGCTTGGCTTCCTCGACGGCGTAGGCGGCATTAGCGGCGCCGTAGGCGAGTAGGACCGACGCGGGCTTAGGGTCGCGCTTTTTGCCGTCGGCACCGACGTACGGGTCGGCAATCGGGAAACTCCAGAGGTCCTGCGGAGTAGGCATATCGTCGCCTCCTGTCAGCATGGGCAGATTCCACGGCCGGGGGTCGTCACAGCTCGCGTTATCCATCACCGATAAATGCAGGTGATGGTCGTGCGGATTGCTGCCCGTGTAGCGCACCCATTGCCATGGCTGGAATTGCGGCCGGCTATCAAGAATCCAGCCGTTAGCGATGACGTATTTGATTCGCGGATCGCGGCTCGCGGCGAGCTCGTCGGACAGCCGGCCGATATCGACGCCGTTCGCCGGGTCGTGCGTGTAGTCGCGGGCCGTCACGATGCCGCCGGCCGGCAGCGGATACCACGGGTTGTGGTCTGAGTCTGTCCAGCCTTCCGCGAGGTGGTTAGCGTCGCCGATCGATCCGTCGCTGGCCTTGCTGCGGATGGGGTATCGGCGGTTGAGCTGATCGAGCAGCACGTCGAGGCTGCGCGCCACGCGCCAGGCCATAGCTCCCCCTTAGATAGGCGCGGGCCCTGCCACCGCGCCGGATGGCAGGGCCCGCTGGTCGACCGTCAGACCGGTTGGTCTGTACCGGTCTCGCCGGCGTGGCCGATCTCGCCGGTGCCCGGCTCGGTCGATGGCCCGGAATCCGGGCCCGCCATCGCGTGCAGCTGGTCACCCGCGGCGTGCAGCGCGTCGACGGCCGGCCGCAGTTCGGCAATGCGAGCAGCGTCGCCGGCGTCGATCGCATTCGCGAGCTGCTCAGCAACTCGCTTGACCTCGTCGCCGATTCGGTTCGTCTCGGCGAACACTTCCGCCTTAAAGTCA
>Ga0213881_10001015_pt1 | contig 14467 bp, 19 predicted proteins | sample BarmaccoBMER_R08_FD_160104 | JGI IMG/M metagenome (GOLD analysis project Ga0213881, IMG submission 160104) | Barbacenia macrantha exposed rock microbial communities from rupestrian grasslands, the National Park of Serra do Cipo, Brazil - ER_R08 ... | reverse complement strand
CAATGAGTTATAGGAGCCGCCGAGGATGACAGCGCCGTTACCAGTTCGGGGGGTCGCGGTCCATTCCCACACGTTTCCCGCGACATCGAGGATGCCCTCCGGGGTGGCGCCGTCGGCGAACCGGCCAACAGGAATCACCTGGCCATACCCCGTGCCGCGAAGATTGGCATGCTGCGGGGTCCAGTCCGCTTCCCCCCAGGGGAAACGACGCCCTGACACCCCGGCCGCCATCCGGTCCCATTCCGTGGCAGTCGGCAACCGTGCGCCCAGGGCCTTGGCTACCGCGTGGGCCTGCGCCCAGGTCAGGCCCACCACGGGCAGGTCACCGCCTGACCATCCCAGCTGGGCGCAGGTGACCGGGGTCCGTGACCACCACAATCCCGAGTGTCCGGTGTCTTGATCAACGAATACCCACGACAATGCGGAGGGTTTTACCCTGGTGCAGGCTCGGGCAGCAGGAACGATCGCGTCGACCGCGGTCGAGCCGCTTCCCGACAGGTGCGGTGAGAGTCGAGGCGAACGACGGCCCTGTCCGAGCCCTCTCCGGGCGCCGGGAAGATGGTCAACGGCCACGGCGATCACCCCATAACAGGGTGTGCATCCGGAGACTGAAGTGCCAGCCCCGGTCCAGCACCGGATCGGCTAAGCAGCGTGCCCGGTCCAGAACCTGCTCGGCCGTGGTTCCCTCGGGCATCACCCACACCGGAGCAAGCCCGTAGGCGGTCACCAGGACGTCGATCTCGTGAAGGTCGTCAGGTCCGACAGCGACGAACTTCCACGCGACGGATCCCGCGGCGGCCAGGGCCCGCAGCGCCGCGGGCACGATACGGCGGTGCCGAGCAACGCCGGAATTCGCCAGCTTCGGAGAGACCACGAACAGATCCACTACGGTCGCGAGGCCCGTGTTCGGTATCCGGGTGCCATTTGTTTCGACCTGGACCCGTGCTGGTGCGCACAACTCGGCCAAAGCCTGCAACGCCCCCTGTTGCAGCATCGGCTCACCGCCGGTCACCACGACCAGGTCCACGCCCTGGGCGCACACCCAGGAGGCGATCTCCACCACCGGTCCGCGCCGGGTTTCCCGCTCTCGACAGAACTTCGCCCAGTCCCAGGAGTAGCCCGTGTCGCACCACACGCAGGTCAAGTTGCAGTGCGCGAACCGCACGAACGCCGCCCGCTGCCCGGCCAGTGGCCCCTCACCCTGCAGCGACACGAACGTCTCGCACCACACCACCGATGGGTCGGACCCGGCCAGTCTGGGCTCGATCGTGACTCCGGTACTCACCCCTCCGGCGCTCACCCGGACTCACCCGTCCCATGCTGGCAGGGGAACCGGTGAATACACCGCCCACGAGGTCATGGTTTCCGATACCGCCGTGTGATGCAGCCGCTGGGCAAGAGTCGGCTCCAAATTGGCTGAGCACCACTCGAACAAATGCTGAGCAAGGCACTCACAGGACGGCTGGAACGGAAAAACCTCGTTGAGGTTGCGGTGATCGAGGGCCTCAGTGATGTACTGCCTGATGGGTTCCAAACGGTGAAAGTCGGCCACGAACCCGGTGTTATCCAACTCGTCGGCGGCCAAGGAGATTCGCACGGTATAGTTGTGACCGTGGTCCCGGCCACAGGGATGATCTGGGTCCAAGCCGTTCAAACGGTGACTCGCCGAGAAGCCGAACTGCTGAGCGATCAGGTACACGAGTTTCCTCCGGTCTCGTTCCGGGTGCCTGGTACACCAGCCAGACGAAGCATTGGTCAGCAGCCGACGAGGCCCACCACACCTCCGCCGGTAAGCAACAGCAGAAACCTCATACCGCGCGATCTCCTAACCGGCCCCGGAGAGGGTAGCTGGTGGGATCATGCACTCCGGCCAGAGCGAAAGCCTCGCGCCGCTCCACACAGCTCCCACAGTGCCCGCAATGGACTGCCCCACCCTCGTAACAGGACCACGTCAGCTCAAACGGCACCCCCAGCCGGGCGCCGATCCGAACGATCTCGGACTTGGTCAGTGATAAGAACGGTGCCACCACCCGAAACCGTGAGGATATGAAGCCGTCGTTGGCCACCCGCACCATCTCGGTGAACGCCCGAACAAACTCCGGGCGACAGTCCGGATAGATCGGATGGTCGCCACCGTGGGCGCCAAAAGCGACCGCATCAGCGCCTTGCGCAATGGCGATACCAGTCGCGATGTCGAGCATCATGGCATTGCGGTTCGGCACCACCGTGCGCCTCATCGACTCGTCGGTGTAGTACCCCCGCGGAACCTCCACACTCGGATCGGTCAAAGCTGATCCGCTCAGCAGGGCACCCACCGGCCGTACATTGATGACCTCGTGCGGTGCACCCAGAACCGCGGCCAGCGCACGCGCGGAGTCCAATTCCCTGAGATGACGTTGTCCGTAGTCAAACGACCCCAAGCTCACCCGGGACCCCACCGCACGCAGCACGAACGCCATCGTCGTGCTGTCCACTCCACCGGAGAGGATCCCGACAACATGCCCCGGGGGATCATCCAGCTCAGGCAGGCCCCACGACCTCACCATGACGCGCCCTGCCCTTCTGGGTTCACACTGCGTACTCCCCAATAGGACACTCCCAACAGGATTTGTCGCGATGTCGAACGCCGTGCAGACCACCTTGGCGGAAACCAAGGACAGAGACAACAGCGAAACCGCCGCGAAACCGCCGCAGTAAGGCCGCTGGACGGCAATCGACCGACGACAATGAGTACCCGCTATCGTCGGGATACCTCTGACGTGACCGGAGGGCAAGAGGGGGGATGACCCTGCCACGGAAGCGGCTCGGCCTGGTTGCTGCTCGCAAGGCTGCCGGCCTGAGCCAAGAGTGCCTGGCTGAGCGGATGGAGGTTGAGCGCTCGACGGTGCAGCGGTGGGAATCAGGCCAGAGCACACCTCAGCCCTGTCATCGGCCGAAGCTAGCCAGGGTCCTGGGTATCTCGGATGATACGCTGGCGGAGCTGCTGGCAGACCCACCCTGCTCGGATGACCAGCCCCAGACCGCCCCAGCTTCGTTGACGGCGCCCCAGTGCGGTGATGCCGGCGGTGGTCCGCAAATAGGACGAAGTGATCTGCTGCCGTTCCCGCCGGGAGGTGATCGTACGGACCGCAGGCAGGCTTTGACGCTCCTGGGCACGTCCACTCTAGGGCTGGGAGCAGCGCACGCTAACCTGGATCCGCTTACCCGGTCGGCCGGGGAAGCCATGGAGTTCACCCGCCGCGCCGAGGCCAGTCAGCTCGGCCCGAGAACACTGGAACACCTCGACTCCGTGCTCTCTGGCATGGCGGCCGCCTTTAGCCACACACCGCCGGGCGAGCTGTTTCCTAAAGCCCGCTGGTACCGTCGTCAGGTCGCGGATCTTATTACTGGGCGGCACACGTTACGTGAGGGCAGGGAACTATACCGCCACGCCGGCTTGTTGAGCATTATCCTGGCCTGGCTGTCGGTTGACCTCGGTGATCTAGTCGCGGCTGAGGCGCATTGCCTGATGCGTGGGAGCATGGTTGGCAAGCAAAGGACCATGAGATCTGCGCTTGGGCTATGGCGGCCAAAACCACTATTTCCAAGGACAGCAATCAGCCTGCTGCGGCCAGGGATGCAGCCGAGCGCGGTCTTAAACATGCCCCCCAGGGCAGTGCCGCAGCGGTGAGAGTAAGTGTCCAGCTTGCTCGGGCTTACGCCAGACTCGGCAGGCGGATCAGTTCCAGGACGTCCTGAAAGATGCCAAAACGAGACTTGGCCAGCTTGACCACCCGGGTTCTGGACTGTTCTCGGTCCATTCCGGGGTGTTGGCGTCCTTTGCGGCTTCTTCCTATATTTGGCTTGGTCAGCCCGGTAGGGCTGTACCGTACGCTAAGGAAGCCATCGCCTTCTGTCGAGATGGTGGCCTACCCCAGGGCGACCCCACGAGAGAGACCCTTGCTCGGTTGGACCTTGCGCGAGCGTACACTAACCTTGGGCAATCTGATGATGCGGTCGAACACATCGAGCAGGCGCTCAGCTCGGAGCGAATTACTGGGCCGGTACTCAGGCGACTGGGTGATCTGATCGTGTGCCTGCAACACAAGTACCCCCAACTTGGGATGACGAAAGAGTTGGTTGATCGGCACAGAGAGATGACGTCTAGCCTGGGCCGCCTTGAGGCGCCGAGCCCGTAAGCTGATGAAACAGTCGAGCAGGTAGGTCATCGCGGTTGGTCTCTGTCACCGTTATCAACTCGATCCCATTGCGGCGCTTCAATGCGTCGGTCACCGGATGCCTATGTACGTGAACCGTAGACGCCAGCTCCACACGACCAATCTCGTCAATAATTACTATATCGATGTGGTCTCGTGCACGCCACGTTGCTTCCTCCAGGACCGCCAGCCCAACGCGCTCGAGTGCGGCTACATCAACACCGAAGCGATCTACCCGAATGCCCGTATCAAAGTCTTGGTGAGCTGACCATGCTTCCGGGCCTGCTACATCACAAACTGTGAAGCCAGCCCGGCGCCCGTCATCACCAAGCACCTCACACGACCGGGCTGCGGCGCTGCTGTGCGACGGCACGGCCGTGGCCGCCGCGGAGGAGGAGCGCTTCGTCCGCTACAAGCACGCCGTTGGTCTGCTGCCTGACGCCGCTATCCGCTATTGCCTGCGCCAGGCGGCATCACCATGCATGAGGTGGATCAGGTGGCATTCCCCCGCGCTACCCGGAGCGACTTTCCCCCACGGTTTGATGCCTACCTTTGGTACAACTTCGGCCACGCCCCACCGGTCACCTATGTCAATCACCATCTTGCCCACGCCGCCTCGGCCTACCTGCTCTCCGGATTCGACACCAGCCTGATCATCACCGTGGACCAGGCCGGCGACGGCACCTCCTGTGCCGCCTTCCGCGGCCATGGCCTCGATCTCACTGCCCTGGGTTGTGTGCCGTTCCCGCAGTCCCTCGGTTTGTTCGCCGTCCTCATGACCCAATATCTGGGTTTCCGCAGCAACCACGACGAGTACAAGGTCATGGGACTGGCTCCGTACGGAGCACCCACCATTGATCTGACCTCCCTCCTCGCCAGTAAACAGGGCTATCCCCATCTGCATCACCAAGCGCTGCATGCCGAGGTGCGCCACCGCCACCCCCTCTGCCACACCGATCGGCTCCCGATGTTCGCTCACGACCACCTGCCCGGGCTCCCCCCACGGCGGCTGCCGGGCGGGCCACTGCTTGCGGTGCACAAAGACCTCGCCGCCTCAACGCAACGCGCGATCGAGGCGGCGCTGCGGGCGTTTATCACCCTCCACCAAACCAATCAGGACAGCCGGCTGTGTCTGGCCGGTGGCGTCGCGGAGAACTCGGTCGCGCTCGGGTCCCTCGCCTGCGCTGGCCTGTTCGACGACATCTATGTCGCCCCCCGCGTGCGGCGACGCGGGTACCGCGCTCGGCGCAGCACAGCATGGTCAGCGTGGGCAGCGGCTGACCCACACTCAGCTCGGTCCTGCCTACTCAGATCAGTACGTGTTCGAGCTCCTGCGCACCTGTGGGATCCGCTTCACCGAGACCGCCGACCCCGCTGCGGACGCGGCACGGCTGATCGCCGAGGGAAAGGTCGTGGCGTGGTTTCAGGGACGGATGGAGTTCGACCCCCGGGCTCTGGGCGCCCAGTCTCTGCTGGCGGACCCCTCAACCGAGAACATGCGGACCCGGGTTAACTAGATCAAGCGCCGGGAACAGTTCCGCCCCTTCGGGCCATCAGTGCTCACCGAGCACCTGCCCGCGCTGTTCGCCCAGTGCCCGCAGGCGCCGTTCATGTCGTTCACCGTGCCGACCACACACAGCGCGCCCATCCTCGCGGCAACCCATATCGACGCCCGCCAGCAGACCGTCCCCGCTGAGGGCTCACCGTTCCCAAGACTGATCGAGCACTTCCACACCGGCACCGGCATCCCCGCAGTGCTCAACACCAGTCTCAACTCCGGTGGGGAACCGATTGTCGAATCGCCTGAACAAGCGCTGGCATTCCTGTTCTCCACCTCCACCGACGCACTGGTGATCAACCACGCCGTCATCCTCAAGGAGGACCAATTAGACACCGTCGACACGATCGTCATCGGTGGCGGCATCGCCGGTCTACTCACCGCCCTGCGACTCGCCCGCAGCGGGCAGCACGTTGCTCTCGTGGAGGCTGATCGCCTCGGCAGTGGTGCCACCTGCGCCAATCACGGCATGCTGCACTCGGGCGCACTGTACGCCCGCCGACATGGTCACATCGTGCGCCACTGCCAACAAGCCCATCCCGCGTTCTCCGCACTACTGGGCACCGCTGAGTTGCCCACCGAGGACGCTGTCTACATCCTCCCTCCCACCGAGGCCGTCGAGTTCCTCTTCCACCTGGATACACACGGCATTACGCACCATCAGCTAACCCCGGACGACGTCCCGGAACTGCGCCGATCGGTGACCACCACGCATGTCCTCATCACCGTCCGAGAGCGGGTGTTCTCCTCGCGGCGCATCATCGCTACCCTGGCCGCGCAATGCCTCGCGGCGGGAGTCACCATCCTGACCGGGAACGCGATTGACCGGATCACGCATTCGGCCGGCAGGGTGACCGGCGTGATACTCGGCGCCGTCGAGCACGTCCCCGCCGCCTCCGTGGTCATCGCCGCCGGCACCGGCACACCCGAGTTACTCACCCGGATCGCCTCCCGCCACCGGCAGCTCCTCAAGTCGCGTCTGGACATGATGGTCCACCTCCCCGCGGCACGTTTTCGGCGCGGGCTCATCTTCGCCGCCCTGGACCCCCCGATTGTGATGCCCGCCCCCGGCGGCGGTGCCTTGTCCTCGTTCTTCGGTGGTGTCCAACCGGAGATCGCCGGCCGACGCGACTTCCCCGTCGATGTCATCAAAGCCCCGCTTCTCCTGCGTGAGATGGACCAGGTCCTCACCCCCGGCACCATCGACCCAGGCCGCGCCAGCGCCTACGTCGCCGGCAAAACCGATTACGTGGGCACGATTCATGCCGAGAACGGCGTCGTCAATCCCGGCTGCCACGTCATCGACCACACTCAAGGAGACAATCTGCGTGGCCTCTACACCGTCATCACAGGCAAGATGACCCTCGGATTCCATGCCAGCAAGGACGTCACCGACACCATCCTCGGCACCGACACGCCTTTGCTCATCGAACCCCAGGAACCGACGGCCATCCCCACTGGGCTTCTCGCCGTGGAACCCTGGGCGCCACCCACGCGGATATAACCGGCACATGCAATTTGATCCATCCAAGAGCCGTTGTGTCTCAGCGGCCCAGTAGCTTATACTTCTCCTCGGCGCTTTCCTTCCGAGGCTTCCACCACCACTCGTTGTCACGGTACCACGCGATTGTCGCGGCGAGCCCGGCGCGGAAGTCACCATACATCGGCTCCCACCCCAGCTCAGTGCGTATTTTCGTGGTATCGTTGGAGTATCTCAGGTCATGACCCGGCCGGTCTGGTACATGGTCATACGCGCCAGGAACCTGGTCCATCAACTCCAGGGTCAGGTCGAGGATCTCCCTGTTGTTGCGCTCGTCGCCTGACCCGATCAGATACGTCTCGCCAATCCCGCCCTTGGCCAGGATCAAGTGCACAGCAGAATTGTGATCGTCCACATGGGTCCACTCGCGAATATTCGCACCCATCCCGTACAATTTCGGGCGCTCACCAACGAGGACATTTGTGATCTGCCGGGGAACGAACTTCTCGACATGCTGATAAGGCCCATAATGTTGGCGCAGTTCGACAACGTCGCCGCCACACCGAATGACCGCACCCGCGCCCGGACCAGCATGTCCGCGCATGCTTTACTAGCCGAATACGGACTTGAAGGATCATAAGACGTAATCTCGGTGAACTTCTCCGTGGCATCCAGCGCGAGATCACCGAAGACTTCGTCAGTCGAGATGTGATGAAAGCGGCCGCCATGCCGGCGGATCGCCTCCATCAGTGAGTAAGCGCCAAGAACATTGCTCCGGATAAACGGCTCAGGATCATGCAGCGAATTATCGACGTGCGACTCAGCGGCGAAGTGAACAACCACATCGGCCTCCGCCACCAAGCAATCAACCAGGCCGTGATCACAGATGTCACCCTCAACGAACTCGATCTGATCGGCGACCGGAGCGCAACGTCGCCTGATCACCAGCATAAGTCAGCGCATCAAGCACACGCACCCGATACTCGGCGTGGTTCCGTACGGTATAGTGAACGAAATTCGCACCGATAAAACCAGCACCACCGGTCACAAGCATCCGCAGCATGACCGCGCATCCTACGGTCGGGTCACCACGAACCGGCGAAGGTTGCCACGAAGGCCCCTCTCGCGCCAAGCCATCCCGGGAACAACACACCGCCAAGATCACTGGGGTCCCAGGGCAGCAGCAGAGTGGTGGCGAGGGTGGCGCCGATGATGAAGGGACCGAGTGGGAGCGACGGAGCAGCGGTGCGAGATGGTGCCGTGGTGCTGAGTGGGAGTGCCAGGGCGGCGAGCAGCCAGGTAAGCAGGGTGCCGGTGAGCAGGGCGCTCCAGCTTTGCCAGGCCAGTAGGAATCCGATCGGACCCGCGATTTTCAGGTCACCGCCGCCGAGATGCCCAGGGACTGTGTACAACAGCGCGTAGAAGGTCAGGACCGCGGCCATGCCGAGTGTCGCGCGGACCAGCGCGCTGGGGTGGGTGCCGGCGAGGGCGGCGAGGCTGGGGATCGCTAGATAGCTCGGGAGGACGAGCCGATTTGGGAGCCGTCGGGTACGCAGGTCGATCGCGGCGAGCGCGACGCCGGTAGCGGCGAGCCAGCTCGGCGCGAGCAAGACCGCCCTCGGCCCGAGTCGCCAGGCCAGCGCCGCGAACAACGCAGCGGTGGTGAGGACTTGCGCCTGGGTGCGCCAGGGTAAAGCTGGCTGCTCGCCGCGCCGCATCGCGCAACCGGTGAGTGTAGCGGCAACCACGCCGGTGAATGCCCAGCCAACGACCAGCACGACTGGAGAGACGATCATCGCCTCCTCGCGGGCGCTCCGCCCTGGAAAAGGCATCGGGTTCTGCACTGATAACCGTGCACGAGGGTGGTAATCACTTCTCGCTGCGGTCATCTCGTCGTTGGCGGTGCCGTTCGCGAATTCCTTCTATTGTGTTGTCGTGGTGGCGCAGCCAGTCTGCTCCCGGGCCGATGGGCCCGGTGAGGACGTCGAGCAGCAGCGGCGACAGTTCGTAGGTGACGGTGATGGGCACGCGGGAGCGATCCTCGTGGCGCAGGATGAGCTCGTCGCGGTGCATGGCATGCAAGGTGCGGCTCAGTTGTGAGTTCGAGAGCTGGGATGTGCGGGTGAACCACCAGCGGTCGGTGTTCTGAGCCCTGATCGCGCGGCTCAGGTCCTGGAACCGGGTCGGGCCTTCAGCGAGCACGACCACGATCTCGGGTACCCAGATGCCCTGCAGCCATTGGACGATCTCGAACCACCGCGCGATGTCCCTGGTGTCGGCCCGCACCGCCACACCACCTTCCGTCTCATAGCCGGGGCGCGACACCAAACCCGCCGTAGGCAACAAGGTCTACTACAGTGGGCGACTCCGCACCGTCAAGTTCGTCAGTTATATTAGACGAGCTGCTGGACGCTTCACTTAGGAGATGGAGATGTGCTGATGTCTCTAGAGCATCTCCCTCGCGAAGGCCTGCACTCGCCGTGATCGCATCGCTGGTCGAGTCGGACCAGATGGCGTATCTCAGCAAATCGAACCAGCACAAACGAGCGGAATCGATGCACCTTCCCGAATACTCAGTTGAATCTTCCGGACCCGTTATGCCGTTACGAGAGCCAACGATACCCGAGTAAGGCCTCTCGCAAATCAGGGATTCCCCTATAAAAAATAGGGCTATCCCTCGCTTATGAGCAGGGTTAACCCTATGCGCCCACAACGGCCCGATAGCCGTTGTGGGCGACGAAGTCGGGCATGATCGAGTCAAGTTCGGGTTATGAGGCGGATTCGGTTTCCTGTGTGAGCTGGTTGAGGGCGCGTTGGTAGTTGCGCTCGGCGGCGTGTAGCGGGGTCGGTGAGGCGGCCAGCCTGGGTTGTAGGAGCTGGGTGCGGATGCGGGTCAGCAGCATCCCGTGGCACAGCCCGGTATATGTTTGCTGTGACGAGGGTGGCGGCCTGGGCGTCTTCTACTTGACCAGGCGGTACCGCTGTACTGGCGCTGGAGCTCGACCGTGACCGTCGCTGCGGCTCCACCCTCCCAAGCCGACCGGCCACCCGACCGAGCAGCTCATCCAACATCGGCTGCCATCGGTTGGGATCTGCGCTATGACCCGCGCCACCGCACGGCGAAGCGCGAGACGCTTTTGGTAGTTTGCGCATGAGCTTGATCCGACCACGACACCGGAGCTGCACTTGACCGAGTGGGCACCCGAGAACCCTCTGACGAGGGAACGAGAGATAGACCCGGCCGGTGTTGCCGCTTCGAGCATCCCAATTCCGGAAGTCAGCGCGAGCACAGCTCGCGCATACGCGATGCCGGCTTTATTTTTTCTTGTCGGTGTAACACTTGCCGGGCTAGCGCTACTAGTCCCCTTCCCTCCATGGGTCCAGCCTAAGCCATCAATTCCCTCACTTTCTCTCTACGTCGCCGCAGGTCTATCCTTCTTTTGCGTAGGTTTCTTTTTGTCGATTTTACGACCACGCAACAGAATTTGCCGGCTGATGTTCGCGACTGGTTTCGCCTGGTTTTCCTTCAATATTATTCGAGTCGACTCTGAATTTACTTTCACTCTTGGATCTTTCATTTACACACTTTACTTGGCGGTTGTCGAGCACATGTTCCTCGTTTTCCCTAGCGGTCGAGCGCAATCCACTAGGGACCGTTTTTTAATCGCTATTGGGTACGCGTGGTGGTTCTTGTCAAGTCTACTTGGCCACCTGTTTTGGAGTTCGCACGACCAGTGCTTCCGTGGGGGATGCCCTCGCAACCTTCTACTCGCGTACCGAAGTCATTTTCTGGACACCGTCACCGGTCGTATTAGCGGGCTTCTAGGCCTCGTATTCGCCGGTATCGTGCTGACCATAGTCGTCAGGCGTTGGATCGGATCGACGACGGCCGCGCGGAGGATGTTGGCGCCGGTTGTTTGGGGAGGAATACCGATAGCTGCGGTTTTATTGGCCGTGCAGGCGGCGCAGACTCTCGACCCATGGCCTTTCAATCTGTGGGCCCCGGTTGGCCAATGGGTCCTTCTTGCTCTCCCGGTCGCGTTCTTACTCGGCCTATTGCGTATGCGTCTCGACCATACAGCCGTGAGCGCGCTGATGGTTGAACTGGGATTGCTGAATCCACCAGTTTCAATGGCTCGACTCCGCCAGGCACTAAGAAAAGCCTTGCGCGATCCCGCGGTGGAGCTCACGTTCTGGTCCCCCAGCCGAGGCGCATTTATTGATGTCGATGGCCAAACGATCGAACTCCCTGGATCGGGCCGTGTTCAAGCAGTTCATATTCTGAAAAACGCCGGAACAGTGCGGGGAGCGTTAATTCACGACCCGATCCTTTGCGAGGATCCAAAACTTGTCCAGGCAGTCGCAGCATCGGCTCAATTTTGCATTGAAAAAATGAGCGCCTGCACACCGAGATCCAGACGCGCCTAGGGGAGATACAAGCCCTGAGCGTTCGGCTAGTCCGGAGTGTCGACGCCGAGCGTAGACGCGTTGAACGCGATCTACACGACGGAACTCAGCAGTACCTGTCCACGCTTTCGATCATCCTCGCCGAAAGTCGCGTGCGAGCAGCTGGGATTCCCGATCTCTCAGAGTCCTTGACCACAGCCGCAAACCTCGTCGATCGTACAATAGGCGATCTTCGCAACCTGGCCAGAGGACTACACCCTACGATCCTCACTGACGCTGGTCTCGGCCCCGCCCTAGAGTCGCTCGCCGAGCGCTCAGTCACCCGCGTAACCCTCGAATCAGCGGTGCCGGAACGTCCTCCGGGGCTAGCTGAAGCGACGGCCTACTTCGTCGCCGCCGAAGCTTTGACTAACGCAACGAAGCACGCACGCGCATCTAGTGTAGCCATCCGCGCCGCACAGATGGACGCGCATTTGGTGGTCGAGATAGTCGACGACGGCATCGGAGGCGCCGAACCCACAGGCGGGTCAGGATTGCAGGGCCTAGCCGATCGCGTCGCGGCGGTCAATGGGCAGTTCTCTGTGCATAGCCCCGCTGGCCATGGCACACGCGTGATGGCTCGGATCCCATGCGCGTAATCGTTGCCGAGGACAGTGTTCTTTTCCGTGAAGGATTATCCCGCATTCTGACTGGCGCCGGGTTTTCAATCATGGCGCAGGTTTCGGATGTCGAGCAGTTGATGCGCGAGGTGTACGCTGACCAGCCAGACCTGGTGGTCACTGATATACGCATGCCTCCTACCCACACAATAGAGGGCCTGCGGGCAGCTAGGGAGATCCGGGCGCAGTACCCAGAAGTTGGAATACTACTGCTGTCGCAATACATAGAGACGCAATACCTCACGCAGTTGATCTCCGATGGATCTGACGGAATGGGTTATCTCCTCAAAGACCGCGTCGCTAACCTCGACGAGTTTGTCAGTGCCGTCCAGCGGATTTCCGAGGGCGGATCCGTGATCGACTCCGAGGTAGTCCGACTCCTCCTCAACCGAGAAAGCAGACGTGATGTACTAGGTAACCTGACAGACCGCGAGCGAGAGGTCCTCGGCTTGATGGCAGCGGGCCGTTCTAACCAAGCTATAGCCGAACGCATTTGCGTCAGCGGGAAAACCGTCGAAGCATACGTTCGCAACATCTTTATCAAATTAGACCTCCCAGGCACCGCCGATGATCACCGCCGAGTTCTCGCGGTCATCACTTACCTCAAATCCTAATCACTGAGGGGACCCGACAGCTCTCAGCGTGTAGGGACTGGTAATCGCCGCGATAGCCCGGCCATGGCGACAGAGACACCGAGATTGATACGGTCGCAACTACGGTTCAGGAGGGTTGATGATGGTCGAGCAGGACACAGCAAGCGGTGAGTTGAGAGGACATTGGGAGCGGGTGGCTGAGCAGTGGATTAGGTGGGCACGACTTCCTGGTCATGACGCTTTTTGGTCGTATCGAGAGGAGTTTCGTCGGTTTGTTCCGCTTCCGGGTGTGGCGACCTTGGAGGTAGGGTGCGGGGAGGGGCGTATCGCGCGCGAGCTGACGAGGCTAGGACATACGGTGACGGCAGTTGATCGGTCTGAAACTTTGGTGCGAGCAGCTCGGGCAGCAGCGTCGGCGGCACGTTATGTGCGCGCGGACGCTAGCCAGTTGCCGTTTGTTGATAATAGTTTTGATCGAGTCGTGGCCTATAACATGTTAATGGATGTCGATGATATGCTAGCGGTGATAACCGAGGCCGCTCGCGTGCTGTGCCCCGGCGGGGTGTTGACCGTCTCGGTGGTGCATCCGCTTACCGACCGAGGCGACTTTGTTGATTCAACCCCCGACGCTGGGTTCGTGGTCCAGGGCAGCTATTACGAGCGGCGTCGTGTACGCGCGACGGAGGCCCGGAACGGGTTGAGTATGGACTTCGCGAGCTGGTCCTACCCGTTGGGAGACTACGTTGCTGCGCTGCGCGAGGCGGGCCTGGCGGTCACACACCTGGCCGAGCCTCGCCCGGCGGACACGGCGGCGAGCCGCGCGGGCCGCTGGGATCGGATTCCGCTGTTTTGCTGGTTGAACGCTCAACACCTCCGGAATCAGTAGTGAGAGGAGATCGACCAAAACCGGATGCCTGCAACTTGACAGCGCCGTTGAGTGCATCATGGGCAGATCTGCTGGTATGCCGGGCCGGGCGGTGTCCTGCGCATGGTGCTTCGCCGTCACGAGCAATTCCGACCACGCCCATGCAGCCGGATGGCCACACAGGTGTCGAGAGTGCGCAGCCGCAGGCGCGAGTAGCCAGCCTGTGGAAACACATCCAGCAAGCCGCCCTGCGCGCACGGCCACCTTCGTACAGCTCATCGCAAGATCAACACCCCACTTTATTCCCATGTTTGACTGTGAACTGGTAGCAAACGACAGGTACTGACGAGTGTTTGCACCTGCGAACTCCGCAGCTAGCGGGTAGTGATGCACAGCATCCAGCGTGCACCAGACGGTTCGCTCTGGAATCGGAAGGTCGGCGGTTCGACTCCGCCCCTGGTGGTGGGCCGACCACGATGATGCGGCCGGATGCCAGCCCCGCGTAGACGCGATGCAGCTCGGCGCGCCCACCACCGGCCTGCAGGTCTGCCTTGGTGATCCTGGCCGTCTGGGGCAGCGGCGGGAACGCCGGTGGCCCAGACGGTGCACCGAGCGCGCCCCTGACCGGCTCCGTCACGGCCAGGTCGCTGAGGGACCAGCGAAGGGGGATCGGCTCGGGCATCAATCGCCGCTCGACCGCTGCCTGCCA
>Ga0213881_10001014_pt1 | contig 14472 bp, 16 predicted proteins | sample BarmaccoBMER_R08_FD_160104 | JGI IMG/M metagenome (GOLD analysis project Ga0213881, IMG submission 160104) | Barbacenia macrantha exposed rock microbial communities from rupestrian grasslands, the National Park of Serra do Cipo, Brazil - ER_R08 ... | reverse complement strand
CGGGCTGCCGGGGGCGACGATGTACCCACCGTAGGCTCGGGTGTCGATCTTCCAGTCGATCGTGGCCTGGGTGTTGCGTAACTGGGCCCCGGGTGGGGTGGTGTAGTACAGGTGCCAGCCGCCCGAAGGGGTCCGCACGGTCCAGGTGGGGGTGATGGTGGTGCCCTGCGCCCGGGCCAGGGTTCGGAGGACGTCGGTGCCGGTGGTGATGCCGCGACTGGCCCACCGGTCGGGGATGGGCTCACTGGGTTTGGGGGTGTCGAGGTCGAGGATGACTAGGCCGGAGGGGCCGGTGGCGATCCCGATCGAATAGGGGGTGTGGCGCCACCAGTGATGGATGCGGTCGGGGTCGGTGCTGGCCCGGGCCTCCCATTGTTTGATCACGGGTTCTTTCTTGGCGTAGGGGGTGATGGGGAAGACGTGCCAGCCTCGGGCGGCGAAATGCAGCGCCCATGCGCGTAGGTTCGCGGTGGTGTCCATTGGTGGTGATGTCCCGGGTGTCGGTGTGCGGGGGTGGGGTGGGTGCCTCGCCCGGCCGGTGCTTTGGGGTGGGTGGTGGTGCCGGGCGAGGCGGGGCGTGGTGTTAGAAGGGGGGTTTGTCGGCCCGGGGGTCTCCGGTGGTCTCGCCCGCAGTGGTGGTGGTGCGGGTGGCTTTGGTGATGGTCACTGTGGCCCATTTGAGGGAGGCGGCGACTTCGGTGGCCTCGACGTCGAAGCTGTAGCGTTTCTCGCCGTCCGGGGTTTCCCATTGGCGTTGTTTGAGGACGCCGGTGACTAGGACGCGGGTGCCTTGGGTGAGGGATTCGGCGATGTTCTCGGCGGCGTGGCGCCAGATGGAGCAGCGCAGGAACGTGGCGCCTTTGTCCACCCACTGGTCGGTGGTGTTGTCGTAGCGGCGGTCGTTGGCGGCGACGGTGAAGGTGGCGACGGCGGCTCCGGTGGGGGTGAACCGTAATTCGGGGTCGGCCACCAGGGTGCCGGCAATGGTGATGTCCGGTAATCCGGCCATGACAGTCCCTTTCGTCTTCATCTTTGGTGTGGTTGTCGGGTGTGGGGGTTAGAACGGTTGCGGGTCGCGGGTGTCTTCGAAACCGTCATCGTCGGGATAGGGGTCGGGGTCGTCGTGTTCGTTGGGGGTGGGGAGGGTGTCGAGCCAGGCGAGGGCCACAGCGGCTAGCACGGTGAGGCCGGCTCGGAGCTGGGTGGTGTCGGGCTCACGGCGAGGGTGGGCGCTGAGCAGGGCGCGGGCGATGTCCCCCAGGGCGCTGCTGAGGGCGGCGTGCCGGTCGGGGTTACCGGCGTAGTGGCCAGCGGGGTTGTGGGTGGGGTGGAGCTCGGCCAGGGTCCGGCGCGCGTGGCCAACCTGGGTGAGGGTGGTGGGGGTGGCGGCGTGGTGGTGTTGCCCGGTGGTGAGCAGGTCTATCAGGGCGGTGCGTACCGCGTCGCGGATGGGGATGCGGATGGTGTCCTCGGTGGTGGCGGTCATGGGGGTTCCTTCCTGGGTGATGGGGATTACTGTCGGTAGTCATATGGGGGTGTGTGGTACCCGGTGTTAGGGACAGGGAGGGCACCGGCCCCCCCGTACCAGCTCCAGATCGGTGTTGGCGTGAGGTGTTCGGTGGGTGGTGTGTGGGTCCCTATGGGGTGTGTGTGCTGGTCAGGGCAGGGAGTTGGGGTCAGGGAGGCGGTAGGGAGAACTCCCTGGGTTCCCGGTCGGCTCCCTGATTAGCTCCCTGCCGTTTCGTCACCCTCGCTGTCCGTGTCGTGGTCACGGTTGGTGAGTGCGGTGGTGATGTCGTCGGTGCGGAGGACCATCAGCCCGTCGGACTTGACGGGCTCGATGCCGTAGGGGGCGAGGGTGGTTTTCAGGTCGGTGGAGGTCCAGCCCTCATAGCGGGTGGGGTTGAGCTCGGCCAGGCGGGTCAGCACCACGCGGGTGAGTACTCGCCGCGCCGACCCGAGGACCGCAGCGATGTCGGCCAGGGGATCCGGTGTCGGGTCCTGCTCGTCCGCTCCGTGGGGGGTTGGGCTGGTGTGGCGGAGGTTGGTGATCTCGGTCATGGCGCGGGTGATGACGGGGGTTACCTGGTCGATGCCGTCCTCGTAGGGGACGTAGAAGGTGTGGAGGAGTTCGAAGGTGGCCTCGGTGAGCCCGACTGTTACTGCGGTGCCCCGGTCCGTGTTGAACCGCAACTCGGTAGCGCGCACCCCAGCGCGGTACTTCCCGGACCCGAGCAGTCCATCATTAGCGACGTGATCACCGACGCAGAACGCGACGCCGCAGGAGATGTTGCGGGTGACTTCGCGCGGGATGGACTCCTTCGTCGGGGATTGGGTCGCCAGGATCAGGCTGATGCCGTACTTGCGGCCGCGTTTGATGAGGCGCACGGCCCAGTCAGCAGCTTGCTTTCCGTACTTCGGGTGCATGAACAACTCGTGGCACTCATCGATCACGCACCCCAACCAGTGCAGACCGAGGTCTCGTTTGTGGGCTAGTTTGCGGGACGTCTTCGGTGGTGAACCGGGTTGGCGTTCTAAGACCTTGCCCCGGCGTTCCATCTCAGCGAGCAGATCGGCTAATGCCGTCATGGCCGCCTCCGCTACCGCGTCATCCATCCCCATCGCATAGCGAGACAACCGGGGCTCAAACGGTTTGAAGTCCGGTGACTGGCCCATCACGAACACCCACAACTCCGCGGTCGGATCCAGCGCCGCACCGAGCGCGAGCACGCGGGCGAAGTTCGTTTTGCCCTGTCCCGGCTTGCCACCGGCCAGATAGTTGCACTCAAACAGGGGGGCGGTGATAACCGCGCCGCGTTGGGAGCGTCCGATCGGGGCACCCTCGAACACGTCCACGGTGCCCTCGTGCAGCAGGGGCCAGTCCCCGGCGCCCTGACCGAGTTTGCCCTTATCCGCCACCCACAACTCGAGGATGCCGGCTTCGGGGCCTTGGGTGGGCCAGGTCTCCAAGCTGGCCCGTCCCAGGTTCGCGGCGAGGGTGGTGCGCTTGCCGGTGACCATTTCCGCCGTCACGCCCATCGGGAGGCGGATCTGGGTGTACGTGCCGTCCCCGTCGATCCGAGCGGGTACCTCATAGACCAGCGCCCCCCCGGCCTTGAAGAACTTCTCCAGTGGTGGGATCCCGAGGTGCGCTAAGGCTTGGGAGATCATCCGCTCGTCGATCCAGGAGTCGGGGTCGTCCCGGTCGGGGCGGACCAGGAACCCTGCGCCGGGGGTGCGGTCCCGGCCCTCCCAGACCGCCGCGACCAACCACCCCACCGGCAGCACCTTGAGCACCCACAGCAGGACCATGCCGAGCACGCCCAGCACCGTGTACACCCCGGCTAACCAGGGCCCCATGTCCGCCCGGGCCACCGTGGCATGGACCAGCACCAACACCGCGGCCACGATCCCGAGGAGCAGGGCAGCCACCAGGAGCCGATGGGCTGCGATGCCGAGTTTGGCCCACCGGGCCCGCGCGTCAGCCCGGATCAATTCCTGCGCCATCCGGCGGGCGTCCCGATCCCCGACCAGCCGCGCCGCCCTCGCGTCCGCCCGTAGGTCACCGTGGGTGGCCCAGGTCCAGGCCTTGACGATCCAGCGGGCGTGCCCGCGCAGCGTGAACCAGCACAACCGGGCGAGATCCCGGTGTGCCTGACGCGCCCGGTACGCCAGGACCGCCTTCACGCGAGCGGCCTGGGGAGAAGCCGTGGCCACCCGGATCAGGTCCCGCCCCGAGCGCCGGGCGGTGATGGCCGCGTTCTCCTCCTCGGAGAGCAGGTCCCCCTGGAGCACCTCCGGCGCCGGTTCCAGCGATCCACCACCCAGCGCGGGCACCCGGGGGGGCGTAGGCGATGCGATCACCACCGTCTGGGGTAGCTGCGCAGCATCATCAGATGGGTGGTTGTCGGGCGGTGCGGTGTTGTTCCGGTCGGGGTGTTCGGGGTTCATAACGTCGGGGGGTTGGGGGTTCATTACGCGGCTCTCCCCTCGGGCTCGCCGGTTCGGGCAGTACTGGTGCCGTGCTGGGGGGTGGTGGGCAGTTCGGCGTTCAGCGCGGCGGCGAGTTTGGGGGACAAACCGCGGGAGCAGTCGGTGACCTGCCGCACCCACGCCGCAGTCACCACCACCCCCGGTGTCCACGCCGCCCGGGCCTCAGCCAGGTAGTCGGCCAACACCTTGCGCCGCACCGGAGTCCGCCCTCGCGTGCGCGCCCTGGGGCGGGAGTTCCGGTGCCGAGGGCGTGGTTCACCCACCGGACCGGTGCGCGCACCAGGGCTGCTCAGTGAACGTTCACCAGCGCCGCCCGCCGGGTGTGCACTGATGCCGCCCGTCGGGTGTGCACCGAGACCACTCGTCGGGTGTTCACCACCGGCGCCCGTGAGCGCGGGCTGGCCCGGTGGGTGGGTGGTCACCGCGGGGTGTTCCGGCTGCTCCGCCGTGTGTTCGGTGCGGTGTAGGGCGGCCCGGTGGGCGCAGTCGGTCAGGGCGTATTGCAGGTCGGTGACGGCCTCAGCGGCGATCACGACGACCAGCGGGGGCACGGAGTGCAGCACCACCCCGGCTAGGTCCCGGGTGGCCCAGAACACCCAGGTGTTCATCAGATACGTGGCGGTGAGCAATATCCCTTTCGCCACGTGCGGCCACACCCCGGTACTGATCTGGTAGCGGGTGGTGAGCTGTTCAGCCCGTAGCACCGCCAACAACACCAGCGAGACCATCGGGTCCAGCAACCACGCCGCGACCCAGCCCAGTGACCCCACCGGCGCCCCAGCGGCAGCGAAGGTCTGGACATTGGTCATGGTGAAACACAGGCCCAACGTGATCCCGGTCCACATCAACCGGTCCACGTGGGTGCGGATCCGTTCCACCCGCAAGGCCACCACATCGGGATGGGTCTGATACGCGCGCACCTCCGCCGCGGCCGCGGCGTCCTGCGCCAGACGCTGGGCCTGGGTCAGGGGCACGTGGTGGGCGTCCCCCGGTGGCCCCGAGGGCAGGGGGGTGCTCATCGGCGGGTCCCCGGGCGGCGGTTGCCGCTGCTGCCCCCGTGGATGATCTCGGTGATGGAGAACATCCGGGCGATCGTGGCTCCGGCGAACAGGGCGGGCACACCGAGGGCCACGCCCCACGCGCGGGGATCGGGGGTGGCGGCCAGCACCGCCCACTGGATCCCGACGATCACCGCGGTGGTGGCCAGGGCTCGGGTCAGGTTGCCGCCCATCCGGGTCACCTCCTGGGTGTGCCGGGCGATTTTGTACGCACCCCGGGCACCCGTACGGAACGCGGCGATCACCCCCAGTCCGGCGAGTACCGTCAGCAACCCGATCAGGAGCACGTCAGGGTGTGCGGGGTTCATGACGCGCCCCCAGCCGGGTCCATGCGGACTGCGCGCTGACGGGTGATCACCGCGCACTCCCGCCACACCGCAGCACGGGCGATGCCCCATGACACGTCCAGGTCCCCGTGCTCGGCGACGTCCCGGCGCAGGGTCTGTGCGTGGTCGTCGAAGACCTCGGCGAGGCGCCGGAGTTCCGCTGCGACGATCAGCGGTGCGGCCGCGGCCACGGTCGCGGTCACGATGGCGTCGGGGTGAGCGTGGCGCGGGTCCCCGGTCGGGGTCGCCGCCACCGCGACCTCGCAGGCTCGCAGGAACGCTGTTCCCGCCGCGGTCAACGCCTCATCGGAGATCACCATGACCCCACCCGGGTAACACCGGGCCGCGGCGTGATCCGCGCACCGACCGACACAGGCGAACACCTGCGAGGTGGTGCCCTCCGCCCGGCCCACCGGGACCCACCGGGTGGGATGGGCCCGCTCCCGTAGGTAATCCCGCCCGCACACCACACACGCGTGCCCCTCAGCCTGCGCGGGGCTCAGCCCACTCCAGAGCCACTCACCCATCACGCCACCTCACCGGCATGCGCAGCGGCAACGACCAACGTCGTTTGGCGGGAGTCGAACAGGCAGCACCGCCGGCAGTAGCGGTACTCCCGGCCCACGGGGGGCGCCTCGGTACTCGCGGGCGTGTGCGGAGCCCCCGCGGACAGCGCGGGGATCCCGCCCGTCACCACCTCCTGCGCTGTGGCCGGCCCATAGAGCTCGTCCTGGCAGGCGAGGACCGTTCGCCACGAGGTGAACTCATGCCCCCAGGCCTCACAGGTCAGCACCGGGCCACAGGCCGAGCAGTACACCCGGTGCCCATCCGGGCTCAGGCGCCACCCTTGAGCGATTGCCGCATCTAGCGCGGCGTCCTCGCGGGGGTAGTGCGCCTGGAACTCGGGGGCACCCAGACTGTCCCCGCACTGGTCACACTGGACACTCACACAGGCGTGACCCTGTATCATGATTTCTCTCCCTTGGCTGGTTGGTGAGATGGGGAGCCCGGCCCGGTGGGCGCGTTCGTGGTGGTTCGAGCCACCGGGCCGGGACACACCCCGGGTTACCTACGACCCGTGGCCACGGAGCCGTTGCAGCACGGTGTGCGCTGAGACGCAGGTGTCCCGAGCCTGCTGGCGCAATTCAGGATTCGCGCCCGCGTCGTGGGCAATCACCCGCGCTAACCGCTGGACAGCTTGTGCGCGGGTGATCTCGTGGTCCTTATCCGTCGTCACCGGACCCTCCCTCGTGAATGCCTGTTGGTGAGATGGGTGCCCGGCTCGGTGCGCGTGGTCATGGGTGGTTCGAGCCACCGGGCCGAGCGGGGGTGTTGTTACTCGCCGCACTTGCAGCACACCCATTTGCCGTTGACATAGTGCTTATAGCAGCCCTCAGCGCAGACACGGAGCATGGTGCTCACCCCCTTTTTTTCGTGTTGGTGATACGGGGACGGGGACCCCGGGCCCGGTTGGGCGCGGTCGTGGTGGTTCGAGTCACCAAACCCGGGGAGAAGGAGAAAAGGCGAACCCCTGGGGCCTCTTACGACAGCGCAGCGCCGCAGCCGTCACACACCGTCTGAGAGAGTGGGGTTAGTCGTTGATGTGTTCCTGGACCGCATCCTGAACGTCGCGGATCTGCTGTTGGATGATGTTGCGGTCCGTGTGGTCCAGACAGGGGTTGTCTAGCTCTGCTAAACGGCGATCCAAGTGGTACCCGAGCCGCTGGAAATCGTCATGCGTGTATCGCTGGGTCATGATGTGTCCGTTCAGTGCTGAGTTGTGCTAGACGACTGTCATGAGCTGCTGTCGCGTCGCTACTGCAGCGGCGGTGGCTTTCCTTCTCTGACGATGGGCGGTATGTGAACACACACGGGGGTCATCCGCTCGCCCGCTCCTTCCATCCGCGGGTGAAAATAACGTCCACCTTGTCGCTGATCGCGTCGGTAAGATCAATACCGAGAACATGGGCGGTGACATACGCGGTGATCACGACGTCCGCGAGTTCGGCGTGCACATCTGCCATCGGCCCCGGGCGTCGGGCCATCCCCCACGCCCGGCGGCACGCCGCGACGAATTCACCGACTTCCTCAGCAAGGCACAGGACCTGCTGAACAGCCCGCTCTTTGCGTGGGAAATGTTGCACGATGTTCTCGTCAATAATGGCGGCAACCTCAGCGAGGTCGATCCGGCTCATGATTGGGGTTTCCTCACAATGCGAAGTGGTCTGTGTGATGAGTTGTGGTGGTTAGGCGGCGTCGGCCCACGCGTAGCTCGGCGCGCTCGGCTGCGCGACGACGGGAACGCCCCTCAGCTCGGTGTGCATGCACGCGAGCAGCGCCTCGGTCGCGGCGGGGGCGTCGTGCTCGGGGACCATCACGAGGATCTCGTCATGGACCGGCAACAGCACCGCACTCGAACCCCACGGGGTGGTCTGCCAGCGCAGCAGGGCATCCACCAACAGTTCCCGGGCGGTGCGCTGGATGACGTAGTTGGGAGCCTTATGCGGATACGCGGGGGGTAGGTACACCACCGCACCGGTGTAGGTCCGGTAGCGGGTTCGACCCGCCTTCACCTGCTGGCGCAACCGCGCGGCCCACGCGGTCAGTTGCGGGGTCATCTCATCCAGGGTGCTGACCATCGCGGCCGCCACCGCTTCGCTGCACCCGACCTGGCGGGCCAGCGTGGGCACCCCACCCCCGTACAAACGCCCGAACACCCCACGTTTCACCGCATACCGGTCGGCCTTGCTGGCCTGGGGACCGAACACCTGCCGCGCGATCAGCCCGTGCACATCCACCCCATCAGCGAGCATCGTTCGCAGGGTGGTGTCCCCGGACAGCGCGGCGGCGACCCGCAGCTCCACCCCGGAGAAATCCGCGCTGATCAGCAAATGCCCCACATCCGCGGTCACACAGGCCCGGATGCCGCCCTGGCGGGGCAGTTGTTGCAGGTTCGGGCGGACACAAGACATCCGACCGGTGTCGGTGCCCAGGGTGTACACCGTGGGACGCACCCGAGCATCCCCGTAGGTCACAGCCAGCTGGTACGGAGCGAGGAAGGTGCCGATCACCGTGTCGTGATGCCGATACGCCAGCACCGCAGCCACTAACTCACCCACCCGCCCCGGACTACCCCGCAACCCTTCCAGCACCGGGGCGGCCACCGAGGCATTCCCCGTACCCGTCGAGGTGGGCGGTAACCCCGCCCCGGCGGCCAGCAACGCGGCAGCGACCTGCGGGCTGCTACCAGGGTTGGCCACCCCACACCCACGGACCCGCTCCCGAGCCTGGGCGCGTGCCGTGGTGTGCTCAGCGAGCAGCACCTGCACGTGCCCACCATCGATGCGCAACCCCCGGTGAGTGAGGCGGGCGGTGAGCCGCTGCACCGCACGCTCCCGCGCTATCAACCCCGGCTCGGGCACCGGCAGGCGGGCGGCCAGGGCGGCGGTGTCCAACACATCACTAGCGGCGTAGCGCACCATCGTCACCCACCCCGGAGCGGCCTGCGCCCACCCCGACCGTGACACCGGCGTCGTCACCGTCGTGGCGGTCAGCCACCCCCCGGCCGCGAACAACCGGGCCCGGGCCCGATCCGCACCAGGGGACACCGCCGCATCCCCCAACACCGCCGCGGCCAACCGCTTCAACCCGGAATCCGTCCCGGTGCGCGTCGGGTCGGCCAGCTTGGCCACCAGCACCGTGTCCCACACCCGCTCCCAGGCGGACTCCGGGTCGATCAGCCCGGCATACGCCAACGGCACCAGATCCGCGGGTGCGGAATGCGCCCACAACCGCGGCGCATCCGCCAACAACACACCCACAGCGTGGGCCTGCGCCCGATCCCCCGCGTCGAACACCACCGCGGTATCGGCGTCGCCCACCTGCACCGTGCGCAACCCGAAATCCCGATGCCCGACCGGGTACCCCGTGGTCTCCACATCCACCGCCAACCCACCCCAGCGATCCACCGCCGCCCGCACCTGCTCACAGGCCTCCACCAGCGACACCGCCCGGGGGACACCCGTGCGCGACACCACCGCCGGCAACACCACAGACAACTCAGTGCACGCCAGCACCCGCGCGCTGCGGCTCCGACCCGTGGGCGCCTGGTCGACACCGAACAACGCATCCCCACCAGCACCAGCAGGGGCAACGACGCAGCCGCTGACGCTCATGACGCCACCACCCGGCCAGCACCCACCACCAGAGCCCGCTGGTAGCACTCCCGCCAGCACAGCCCCAACAGCTGCTCCGCCAGCCGATACGCCTCCAGCGGTGTCAGAAATAGCCGCGCGTCATGGCCTGGCGTGGCACAGGTGATGTCGACCCGCAACTCAGGGACTCCAGGCCCCTGGGCGTCGACCTCATCAGCGCGAACCCACGCCAACGTCACCCGCGCATCCTCAGTCCGCACCGACACCAACTCGGAACAGCTCCCCCGGTCACACCACACCGGACACACATGCCGGTAGCCGCGAAGCGTGGAACGATCAGCCATGGATTCATCTCCTGCTTGTCTCAGGTGGATGGATCAAGGTCTCGGTCGGTGCTGGACACATCGGCCGAGACCGCCTACTGCTGGTTGTGTTAATACATCTATGATGTCGCAGACCATAGCGACGTATGTCTCACTCGTCAAGGTCCGTCGCAAGACATGCGGTAACTTTGGTGTCGTGACCGATCAGCCCGGAGAGGACCCGGACACGAGGCCTGCACGGCTGCGGGTCGCCGACGAGCTTCGATCAGCCATCGAGTCCGGACGGTATGCCGTTGGGTCCGCGCTCCCGACGTACAGGCAGCTCGCCGCAGACCACGGAGTGGCTGTCAACACAGCGATGGCGGCGGTACGTATCCTGCGCGACGAGGGCTTGGTTCTGAGCAAGCCCAACGCGGGCGCGTACGTCCGCGATCGGGCTGAACCAGTTGACACTGAGCAGGAGGTGCGGTCGTTGCGTGCCGAGCTGTCCCAGCTGCGCACGCAAGTACGCGCTGCCGGAGCGAACCTCACCGCAATCGAAGACCGTCTCACCGAGGTGGTAGCCAGGCTGAGCGTCCTTGATGGGAGCTGATGTCTGTTTCATAGGCCCATTTCAGCGGCCAGGGTCGCGATGTGGCAGGGTGCCTGCGGATGTGGATATTTGCACCTGGGGGGTGCGTGGGGGGTGTTTTCTGGTCCTGGGAGGGCTCATGAGCGACCGGCAGACGGTGCCGAACCATCATCTAGCTGCCGTAATGCAGGTGGCGGGGGTGAGCAACAAGGGGCTTGCCAGGAGGGTGCGCGAGCTGAGCAACCGCGACGGTGGTGCACCTGTTCAGGCTGACCATGTTCAGGTCGCGCGCTGGCTCAGTGGCTCGATTCGACAGCCCCACCCCCGTACGTGCCGCCTGATCGCCCGCGCGCTAGCTGAGAAGCTGGGTCGCCCGGTCGAACTGGCTGAGATCGGCTACACCGATGCGCGACCCGATGGCCACCATGTCAGCTTGGAGTACCCGGTGGACCTTGCGTCGAGTGTTGACGCACTCGGTCAACTCACGCACGACGAGCTGAACCAGACCGCAGTGTCATCGCTAGAGGTTGTGCCCGAAGCGTGGAGTACGTTGCTTCTGAGGTGGCTTATGGATGGTGACGGCGAGCAGCCGAGGCTTCCGCTCAGCGGCTCGTGGTCTGTGAGCGAATGGGACGTTGAGGCTATTCGAGACGCTCGGTCGATGTTCGCCAACTACGATTACAAATTCGGCGGTGGCAGACCGAAGCCACTTGTCGCGAAATTCCTAGACGGCGAAGTACTCCCACGGCTGAGCCGTGTCTCGCCCACCGATCCCGTGGGTCGCGAATACTTCCGGGAAGTCGCCGCTCTTACCCGGCTTGCAGGGTGGACGGCTTATGACACCGGATCGCATGGCCTGGCGCAGTGCTACCTGACGCAGGCGTTCAGATTCGCAAAGGCGGCCGACGACAAGGCGCTATGCGGACGGATCTTGGCTGGTATGTCGCATCAGGCCAACTTCTTGGGCCACTACCAGCGGGCTGCTGACCTCGCGCAGGCAGCGTACCAGCGTGCGAGCGGGTACGCCACGCCGACGGCGATGGCGCTTTTTCATGCGATGGAGGCCCGTGCTCTTTCCTCGCTTGGTAACGCGGCCGGTGCAACTGGTGCGCTTATCGCCGCTGAGAACTGGCATAGTCAGAGCGAGCCCACTGACGATCCCGACTGGATCCGGTACTTCGACAGCGCCGAACTGCATGCAGAATTCGCCCACTGCTTTCGCGACCTCGGGAAGCCTCAGCTAGCCGCCGAGCACGCCGCTACGTCAATCCGTGAGTCCAAGACATTGTACGTCCGAAGCCTATGTTTCTGCAGAACGGTGCTTGCGACGGCCCACTTGCAAAGTGCTGACCTAGACCAGGCGCTTACCATTGCGCACGGTGTGGTAGGTACAGCCGCGCAGCTGAAGTCCTCGCGGGTATTGTCGTACCTTGATGACTTCTGGCGGCGCCTCTCGACTGCTCACGGAGACAATCCAGAGGTACGCCAGTACCATGAGTATGTGAGTCATCATCTATCGCTAAACGGCACGCCAGCGTCTGGGCGCATCGTCGTCGTGTAGATCGGCGATCCGTAACTTGACTTCTGCATCAACCTCTGGCGACTGGCCTATCTGCTGCATGAGCCAGGTTGTCATATTGAGTTCTCGCGCCGCCCTCACCACCTGGAAGCCCGGCCAGTTCAGCGCATCGAAGCCGTACGCGGCCGTGTAGTCGCGGTAGTCGCTCTCCGACACCCACGCGAACGACCGGTAGCGCACAGATTCCACCGCCACGTCCCACTCGCGTGGCCCGTAACAGAAATCCTCGAAGTCGAGTAACTTGATCTGTCCGTCCGTAGATCGAATAAGATTACCGGTGTGAGCGTCGCCGTGTATAGGTCCCTGCGGTAATACGAAGTGCAGGCGAGTGAATTGCCTCTCAAGGTCGAGGTGACGGTCGCGAAGGAACTCGATATCATCGCTTGTGAAATCGTCGATGGACAACCCGTCGAGACGGGCAACAACTTTCGACATTGGGTCGAACTGGGGGAGCGTGAAATGCGTTGGCGCCGGTAGTGAATGCAGTGCGCGGAGGAGTCGCCCCAGGTCTGCTGATGTTACCGGGTCGTCGCTTTCGGTGATTAACTCCCAGAATGTTACTGGAGAGCCGTCCACAACAAGCGGCTGCGCGAGTCGGTCCGTTAGGCGCACCGCTGGAAAGTCGTGGGAGGCGAGCCACTCGGCTACGTGTACCTCTTTGCGTGCCACCTCTTGCGAGCGGCCGACACGTGCCATTAATGCTGCGTCTTGGAGCCGGTACATTGCGTTCTCGCCAAATCTAGCTGGAACGGCGTCCTCGGCGTCCAGGCCGACAGTTCGACAAGCCCTCTCCAGTACGCGGTGGGCTGAACCCGGCGTGAGCGCAGTCGTGGTATCAGTCATTGGAAGAACTCCTCCAAGCCGGTCATATGGGTAAGGCTACTGACCGATAGGCCCTTGTCGCCTCTCGTGAGTCACGCGTCACCGCTGCCAGCACCCGAAGACCGCCGTCGCCACATCCGCGTCAGGACCTCCTCTCCTGGTCAAGGTGGCGCCTTCGTCGCGCGGCAATCCACTTTTACCTGCGTTGGTATGTTCGACAACTCGGAGCAACACGTGACCACCACCTCCTCATCGGGTGCGGAAGTCACAACGATAAGTATGGCTATTATACCTCAGTTATAGGAGAGCGTGACAGAACTGACTTCATCGACCAATTTCTCGGGGTGAGGTAGTCCGCCGCACTGGTAGCGGTCTCCGCCAGGTGTGCCGCCGCCTGGGCCAGCGCCAACGGCAGATCCCCCAGCGCCTCGGCGACCTGCCCCGCCTCACTCTCGGTCAATCGCGGGAGGGTTTTGAATAAAGCTCACAGTAAATATGAGCGTTTTTCGAACGCATCTGTGTGATTATCAAGCAGCTTGGACGTTCAGTGGTTCAGCTCAGTCAGTAACCAATAATTTGTCGCATGCGACTTGGCGGACCGGTTTTTGCGGGATCATAGGGCGAATAAACAATATCATCGCGAAAACAGTAATAAAGTTGCTCCCACAACAAGTGGGCGCGGGCGCGACCGGCGATATGGATTGGAGTAGTAAACAACGCCACCATCATAGCTATAACGGTGCCGACGGTCAAAACACCGATAATAACCTCCAGGTCTGCGGTTGAGGTTGAATTGCCAGTCCTAACTGAGTCGGCCCTAATCCAACTGAATAAAGCATCGGATAGGCTGAGGAGTATAAAGAATGTCCAGCCGCAAGCCATCGCCACCCCCGCCTTGTCGGGGAAATTGAGCTGCCTCGCTAGGATGGTCTGAGTCGTCGTGGTAACGCTGTCGAGGTTGAAGGACCATTCAATACCGTTTTCTCTATAAGAGGCATCCTCTTTCGTGTCATAACTGGTGCTGTATTTTGTCCCACTCTTAACAATCGCAGATACCTTAGCTGTAGCATCGATACGATTGCACTTGGGGCATCGCTGGCTTGCCACTGGTAGTTCCTCGCTCCATCTCGAATCGTGTCAGCGCCAAAAGACAGGAAAGATCTATCTTGTGTGACTGGTCAGGTCTCGGCGTGGCTAGTTGATCTCGCCGCCATCTTGTTGACCATGGTGGGGTGCCCCGCTGATCGCCCGTGCTACGAGGAGCTTGCTGACCTGGTGGCGCGGCAGGCCGACCGGATTGACCAGCTTGAGGCCGAGGTTGCTGAGTTACGTCGGCAGTTGGGGGCAGAACAGCCGCAACGCGTCGAAGCCGCCGTCGCAGGACTTGCCGTTTACCAAGCCCGCTCCGAGATGGCCGGTTTCGGCGAAACCACCCCTGCGCGTGGCCGGCAAGCTGCACCCGGGTGCATTGCCCCCGTACCGGCAAGTACACCCAGATCACCTAACCACTCCAAGCGCGCGACACCCGGCTTGACCTGGCACCTTCGCGAGGGCCCACATCGAGCTAATAGCGGGCAGGTCAGGTACTGCCCGATGCGCGGGCCGGCTTACGGGCCCTCGCGAAGGTGCCAGGTCAAGCCGGGTGT
>Ga0213881_10001013_pt1 | contig 14479 bp, 14 predicted proteins | sample BarmaccoBMER_R08_FD_160104 | JGI IMG/M metagenome (GOLD analysis project Ga0213881, IMG submission 160104) | Barbacenia macrantha exposed rock microbial communities from rupestrian grasslands, the National Park of Serra do Cipo, Brazil - ER_R08 ... | reverse complement strand
GCGATAGATCGGCAACCAGTACAAGCTTGTTCGTTGTCACAATTTGGCGTGTCGGCGGATTATCCTCATAAATCCGAGCGAAGCTGATGTCCAATTCACCGGCGACCTCATCGCAGAAATCTGCCTTCTGACATTTATTAGAGACCATCAGATCGTCCCTGGCGCTTCTCTGGTACGAGTCAACGAAATTTACTTGCGCTCGCGCGGCCCAACGATACTTCGGCGGACGGGCATCGCTTGTTTGGGCGCCCCGGCCGCCACTGGGTACTCACGCTACTCAGGAAGGTTGTCTCGGGCCCAGCGGCGCAGCTCGGCTTCGGCCTCCTCACGGGAGAGCGGGCCGCGGTCCAGGCGCAGCTCCTTCAGGTGGCGCCAGGCGCGGCCGACGTCCGGACCAGGTGGAATCCCGAGCAGCTCCATGATCGCGTTACCGTCGAGGTCCGGGCGCACCGCAGCCAGGTCCTCCTCGGCGCGGATCCGGTCGATGCGCCGTTCCAGATCGTCGTACGTGCGCTGCAACGCCATCGCCTTGCGGCGGTTGCGGGTGGTGCAGTCAGCCCGGACGAGCTTGTGCAGCCGCGGTAACAGATCTCCGGCGTCGGTGACGTAGCGGCGCACCGCCGAGTCGGTCCACTCACCGCCGCCGTAACCGTGGAACCGCAGGTGCAGGAACACCAGCGCGGCGACGTCGTCTACGACGTGCGTGGGGTACCGCAGGGCGCGCAACCGCTTGCGGGCCATCTTGGCGCCGACGACCTCATGATGGTGAAAGCTCACCCTGCCATCGGGTGCGTGCTGGCGGGTGGCCGGCTTGCCGATGTCGTGCAGCAACGCCGCCAGCCGTAGCACCAGGTCGGGCTCGCCGTCCTCCAGCGCGATCGCCTGCTCGAGCACCGTCAACGAATGCGTGTAGACGTCCTTGTGCTGGTGGTGCTCGTCGATCTCCAGGCGCATCGCGGGCACCTCGGGCAGCACGTGCTCGGCCAGCCCGGTGTCCACCATCAGCTCGACACCGGCCCGCGGGTTGCGCCCGAGCAGCAGTTTGGACAGCTCCGCGGCCACCCGCTCGACGGTGATCCGGCGGATCTCGCCCGCCATCACGCCCAGCGCCGCCCGGACCCGCGGGGCGAGGGTGAAGCCGAGCTGGGAGACGAACCGGGCTGCGCGCAGCATGCGCAGCGGGTCATCGGCGAAGGATTCTTCCGGTGTCGCGGGAGTGTCCAACTCGCGGCGAGCCAGCGCGGCCATCCCACCGTACGGGTCAATGAACGGGTCGTGGTCGAGGTGCTGAGGGCTCGACCCGGCGAGCAGGTCTCGCAGCGGTAGTTGGACGGCCATCGCGTTCACGGTGAAGTCACGCCGGGCCAGGTCGCCCTGCACGGTGTCGCCGAAGATGACGTCGGGGTTGCGGGACACCCGGTCGTAGCGGTCAGCCCGGTAGGTAGTGATCTCGCACTGAATGCCGGCCCGCGTCGCGCCGATGGTGCCGAAGGCGATCCCGGTGTCCCACACAGCGTCCGCCCAGCCCGCCAGAATCGCCGTGATGGCATCCGGGCGCGCGTCGGTGGTGAAGTCCAGGTCGTTGCCCAGCCTGCCGAGTAGCGCGTCGCGCACACTGCCGCCTACCAGGTACAGCGAATAACCGGCCGCGGCGAATCGGGCGGCCAGCTCATCGGCGACCGGGGCGATCCGAAGCAGCTCCACGACAGCATTCTGCTGCGCGAGGCTCACAGCCGGGACGCGATTCCCCAACGCGGAGGGCGAAGACGACACAGGAAGCGAGCGTAACGCCTTCACCATCAGCCCTCGCCGATACCATCGGCACTATGCCTCCGCGCTCCAGCAGGTCCGGCCGGAACAAAAGCGCGCGCAAGGCATCCAGCCAGGGCAGCGGCAAAGAGCGGACCCTTCGGATGCGCACGGTGGCGGAGACCTCAGCAGGCGGGTTGGTGGTGAACACCGAGACCGGGCAGGCCGCCGTGATCGGCCGGCTGGATCGGCGCGGCCGGCTGTTGTGGTCGCTCCCCAAGGGTCACGTCGAGCAGGGCGAGACCGTGGAGCAGGCGGCCGTGCGTGAGGTGGCCGAGGAGACCGGGATCGATAGCGCGGTGATGGCCGCGCTGGGCAGCATCGACTACTGGTTTGTCACCGATGATCGCCGGGTGCATAAGACGGTGCACCACTTCCTGCTGCGCGCGGTGGGTGGGGAGTTGTCCGATGCTGACGTCGAGGTCACCGAGGTGGCCTGGGTGCCGCTGGCTGATCTGCCGGCGCGGTTGGCCTACGCCGACGAGCGCCGCCTGGTTCAGCGCGCTGCCACGATGCTCGCGGACTCCGCGTGAGGACCCGTCGTGCGGCGCCCCGCGCTGCGGCTCGCCGAGCGAGACTCGCCGAGTGAGGCTCAGCCTGCACCGTGGCGCCGCAGCCGCCCTGGTAGCGGTGCTGGGATTGCTGATGCCGGGGGTTGCCGCAGCGCACTCGGCAGCTGGACCATTCGGGAGCTACCAGGAGCTGGCGCAACCCCGCGCGGAACCACCGCAGCCGACCGTGCTGGCTCGGCTTGAGTTGTCGGATCTCTCACCTCGGGTTGTCACCATCGCCAGCGCGCCAGTGCTTCGGGTGACCGGCCGAGTCGTCGACGTCGGGGATCGGCCGATCACCAAACTCGCAGTTCGGTTGCAACGCGACGAACCGATGAGATCCGACGAGGCAGCCGCCCAGGCCCTGCAAGGACTTCCCGAAGCGACCCACGTCACCCGATTCCAGCCGCTGCCGGGCGACCTCACCCCTGGCCAGAGCAGGCCATTCCAGCTGGAAGTGCCCCTGCGTGGGGCGGAGGCGACGTCATTGCAGGTCAACGGACCGGGCGTGTACCCGGTGCTGGTCACCCTCAACGGCAAGCCGGAGGCCGGCGGCGCCGCGCAGCTGGCATCGGTCCCGCTGCTGTTGCCAGTACTCGGGATCCCCCCCGCCACCTCCGGCGGCCCGCCCGGACCGGTGCTGCGCCGGCCCCCGCAGCCAGCACCGCTGACCGTGCTGTGGCCACTGGCGGGGGCGCCCGAGCGGCTACCGACCGGTCCCGGCGAGCCGATGCTGGTTTTCAGTGACCGCGCCGGAACGGATCCCCTGGCCGCCGACATCGCTCCTGGTGGACGGCTGGACGGCTTGCTCGGTGCGCTCCAGCAGGCGATACCGCCAGGGTCACCGCTGGGCGCGGCCGTGTGCGTGGCAGTGGACCCGCTGCTGCTGGAGACCCTCGACGGGATGAGCCATGGGTACCGGGTGGCCTACCCCGGCGGGATCGGCGAGGGCACCGGTGCGCGGAATGCGCGGAGCTGGCTTGATCGGCTGCGCGGCGCTGTCCAAGGTCGCTGCGTGCTGCCGCTGCCCTACGCCGATGCTGACCTGGTAGCGCTGTCCCGGGCCGGGCTCACGGACCTGGAGGCGCTGGCCACCAGCACCGGTGCGCGCCTGGTGAGCGAGCTACTCGGGGTGCAACCGCTGACCGGAGTGAGCTGGCCGGCCGGCGAGATGCTCGACGAGCGCACGCTGGCCGACCTCACCGCACTCCAGACACACGCCGTGCTGCTGGATCCCCACGGCATCATCCCCCAACCGGCTCCCCGGCCGATCGCAGCGCCGCCCACCGAGAACGTCGCCGACGATGTCGTGGGCCTGGTGGGTAGCTCGTCAGGAAGCACCAACCCGGGCACCGCCATCCCGGGTGGCCGCGGCGCCGCCCCCGTCGGTCTCCTCGTCGACCCGCTGCTGACCAGCGCCCTGGCGAGCAGCGCGAGCCCGCTATCCGCGCAGAACGGGCTCGGCGCACTGGTGTATCGCGCTGCTAGCGGCCGGCCCGTGCTGCTGGTCCCGCCGCGCCGCTGGCAGGCCCCCGGTACGGAGGTCACCGCGCTGTTGAACACTGCCCAGCAGCTGCTTCAGGCCGGTTTCGTCACCCCTCGCGAGCTGCCGGCGCTGGCCACCACCCCTCCCACCGGCGTCACCGTGGCGGTGAGATGCCCGCCACAGGCCAGCGGCGAGGAGATCCCACCCCAGGTCACCGCAGACGTCCAGCGGGATCGAGACGTCCTGCGCGACCTGCAGGTGGCCACCGTCCTGGATCCCGCCGCAAACATCAGACCGGCCACCCTGCTCGACCCGCTGCGGCTCGGGCTGCTCCGTGGCGTGTCCACGGCCTGGCGCGGGAAACCCAACCGGGCCGCGCTGGTGACCGCGGAGGTGACCAGCCGGCTGAATGAACTACGCCGGTCGGTGCGGATCGTGCAGCCACCCGGCCCCTACACCCTGGCGGCGTCAGACTCCCCACTGTTGATCATCGTGAGCAACGAACTGCCGGTCGGGATGCACGTGGCCCTGAGCCTGTCGGAGACCGCTGGGCTGCGCGCCGGGGGAGTCGGGCTGCAGCTGGTGCCGGCTCACAGCACCCGGCAGCTGGTCATCCCGGCGAAGGTGAACCGGGCCGGTCAGTTCAGCGTCGATGTCCGGCTGAGCACCCCGGGCGGCACCCCGCTGGGCGAGCCGAGCACCCTGCAGCTGCGTTCCACCGCGTTCGGCAAGGTGACCGTCGCGCTCACCGCGGGCGCTGGTGCGGCACTGATTCTGCTGGTGGCCCGGGGAATGGTGCGCCGAGTACGCAGGACACGCCAAGCCCGCGATCGCTCGACTGGCCCCCTGGAGCCGTAGGCTGGAGAATTGTCCGGAGCACCCGGGTGTCGGCGAAGAACCCCAGGTGTTCGCGAAAAGCCCAGGAAGGGTGACGTCACGGTGACCGAGTCGGCGGAAGCGCAGACACACCGGTCCCGCCTTCCGTGGCCGATTCCCGGGTGTGTCCTCGGGCGGGGTCGGTACCGGCTACTGTCCGAGGTCGGCCGCGACGACCGCCGCGCGGTCCGCCTGTGGCGGGGCCGTGACCTTGTGCTGGACCGTGACGTTGCGCTCACCTTGTTTGTTGCCGCATCACAAGATCCTGCGGCGGTCGCGCTGATCCGTTCCGCCGTCGCGCGCGCGTTGCGCTCTGCTCGTCTGGAGACTGCGGGCGCCGTGCGGGTGCTGGATGTGCTAGAAGCGGAGCGCAGGGACAACCCCGACGGCTCGACCGTCGCAATCGTCGTCGCCGAGTGGACACCGGGCGCTGCCCTGGTCGACCTTCTGGATAGCGGCCCGCTGCCGCCGGCGGTGGCGGCCGGCGTGCTGGCGCCTCTGGCGGGTGCGGTCGACGCCGCCCACAGCGCAGGTCTGGTCCTCGGCTGCGACCATCCGGACCGGATCCGGGTGACCCCGGAGAGGCACGCCCGACTCGCCTTCCCCGGCCCGCCCCCCACAACCGAAGCCCGGGACGACATCCGCGGCCTGGGCGCGATGCTGTACCTGCTGCTCACCGGGTGCTGGCCGCTGCCCGACGGGCCAGCCGGCCTACCGCCCGCGCCGATCGGGCAGAACGGCTTGCCGATCAGCCCTACGACGCTGCGGCCCGACGTGCCAGTGGAGCTGTCCACCCTGGCGCTGCGCAGTATTGCCGGTCCAGGCACCGGCGGAGGGGTGCACACCGGGGCCGCCGTGCGGCAGGTGCTCGAGCTCAACGCCTCGACTGCGGTTGACGACCTGTTCTCGGCAGGCACCCACGGCGAGCGGGTCCGCCCGAGCGATCCGCTACGGGCGCAGCGCCGACGCCGGATCAAGTTTGGCGTGTCGATGACGGTGCTGGGTGCCGCCACACTGCTGATCCTCGGCTACGTCGGCATGCAGGTGCTCTCGGTGTTCACCGACACCGGGGGCGCGCCGCTGGTCGTCGCCGCTGCCGCCCCCAAGGCACCAGCGCCGTCGCCGGTGCTGTCCTCGCCGGTCCGGGCCAAGTCCGTGACAGTCTATGACCCCTCCGGATTGGGCAGCCCGGACCACCAGAAGGACCTCGGCAAGCTGCTGGATGGCAATCCGAGCACTGGATGGTCCACCGACTCCTACGTTGACCAGTTCCCCCGCTACAAAAAGGGGCTCGGTGTCATGCTGAGTTTCGAGACGCCCATCGCAGCGACCTCGATGACCGTGATATCGCCGAGTCCGGGCACCGTGCTCGAGATACGCACCGCGACGTCCCCGCATCCGCGCCTCGACGACACCACCCTGGTCGGCACCGCGACCATCAGTGCCACCAGCACCCAGATCCCGCTGCGAGCCGGGCCGCCAACGCGATACCTGCTGGTGTGGATCACCCACCTGAGCGGCGAGGAAAATCACTACCAATCCAAGATCAACGAGCTTGGGATCCAGCAGCGGGCCACCTGAACCCGAGGATGCTCTCCGTGGTCCACACGCGCTGGACCGGAACGCGGGCAGCCCCGGGCGCAGGGCGGCCTCCGCAGCGGCGAGCATGTCCGAGCATGTCGGAGTCGTTGTCGATGGCGATGATGTCGTCGAAGCGTCCGAGGAGTGCTTCGACCACGCGACCCGTGCCAGTGCCGGCGAACATGCTCATGAGCGCCTCTCGAGCGCTACTGGCCACCGGCCTACGCTCAGCCATGATGGTGGAGCGGCTAGCGCTGGAGGTGCCTGGGGATGGCTGGGTCGATGATCGGCGAACGCATCCGGATGCTGCGCAAAGGCGTCTACACCCAGAACGATCTCGCGGCTGCGGCCGACATCAGCGTGGACGTGATCCGCAAACTCGAGCAGGGCCGCCGGCATACCGCCTCTATCGGCACGCTGCAGCGCATCGCCCGCGCCTTGGGCGTCGATATCGCCGCGCTGGTGGGCCCATCTCGGCCGCCGTTGTCCGTCGATGACGACCAGGCGCGGGTGGTTGCCATCCGGGATGCCCTGACCAGCGTCGATGACCTGCTGGGCGAGCTGGACGGCGCCGATGCCCCCGACCTGGCCGAGCTGAGCCGCGCCGTCACCTACGCCTGGGGGTTGTACTGGACGGGACGCTTTGAGCCGCTAGCGGCGATGTTGCCCCGCTTGCTCGCCGAAGCCGCGGCCGCCACGCACGATGCCACCGCGCCCGAGGCGGGCCGGGCGGCTGACCTGGCCGCCCAGGTCCACACGATCACGGCTGAGACGCTGGTGCGTCTCGATGCGCTCGATCTCGGGTACGTCGCGGCCCGGGAGGCGGTGCGGTTGGCCGAGGCCGTCTCGGATCCGCTGCGGGCCGCCGCTACCCGCAGCGGACTCGGTCACGTCCTCATCCGCCAAGGCCGGTTCGTGGACGCCGAGCGGGTCTATGTGGCCACCGCGGAAAGCCTCCAACCCAGGGGAGAGACCAGCACCGCGCACCTGTCGGTGTACGGCGGGGTGGTACTGGGCGGGGCGACCGCGGCTGCCCGGCAGCGTCGGGCCGGGGCGGCCACCGACCTGTTGACCGAGGCTACCGCGGTGGCGCAGCGCACCGGGGTGGACCGCACCGACTACGAGATCGTGTTCGGACCCAGCAGTGTGGTGATGCAGTCCACCGACTGCGCCGTGGTCACCGAGGACTACGTGGCCGCCGCGGAGATGGCCCGGACGATGCCGCCGGGCGCGGCGCTGCCGCTGGCGTCCCGCTCCCGGCATCTGCTCGACGTCGCGCACGCTCAGCTGCGGCTGGGCCATGATCGGGCCGCGGAGTCCACGCTGCTGACGATGGAGCGAGCGGCACCGGAGTGGACCGTGTACCAAAAATTGCCCCGGGTGCTCGTCGGTGAGCTGCTGACCCGGGGCCGCCCGTCAACCCGGCTGCGCGAGCTGGCGCGCCGCCTGAACGCGCCGCGGGCGCCACAACCCTCGTAGCAGCGATTCTGCCGCCGCCGGTAGGGCAGGACGCCCGATCGCGGCGAGGCCGCAGTGGCCGATCGTGATCACATGACGACGGATCCGCCGGCGGCTCTCTACATTCGCGATATCCGCACCGGGGAGGCCCGTGCCGGCTCCACCCGGGACGAGGCCTTTCGCGCCGTGATACGCTTGCGCACCCCGGAGGGCGAGACCGCCACAGTGATCGTCACCAGGCAGGGCCTGGGTTCTGAGTCACGGGTCTGGCTGACCTTCAGCGGGGCGATCACGACGACGGCCGTGATGACCCACGGGGAGACCGGGACGATGCGGGAGCTGCTCGACAGGGCGACCCGGCGCGAGTGAGGATGTTGGTCGGCTCGTCCAGCCACACCGCCCAGGTGTCCGGTTTGACGGTGACACCGATCCGATCCCAGCCCGGTTGGCCCCAGTCACACCATTGTTGGTAGGCGTGTTCGATCTCCGTCCGGAGCGGTGTGGGTCCACCCTCGTACACGGTACGGGTCCCGTCGTGGTTCGAGGTGAGGTCAACGTCGCAGCAGGACCCGTCCGCGGCGGCGAGCCGGACCGCGGTGGGTTGCCGGGTCTGCGCATCGAAGGTGTACCTGTGCCGGAGCTGGGTGGTCGACATCACCGCTCTGAGGAACGACGCGACGCCGGGCGGCTCCGCGGGCGCGCTGGTCGTGCGTTCCCGGTCCAGGGGAAGCTCAGACTCCCACGGGGGAAGTGGCCCGTCATCGTGGTTGCCGTGCTGGCGCATGACCATAAACGCGCCGTACCGCGTGGTGAACCGGCCTTCGAGCCGGTCGACTTTCTTTCCCAGCAGCACCAGGTTGCCGCCTTGTGGTTTGAAGTCGACCAGCAGTTGCCCACCCGGGGTGAGTTGGTCGTGCCACGACCAGGGGATTCGGCGCACGGCGCAAGTGCTGATGATCCGATCATACGGGGCGTGCTCTCGCCAGCCGTCGGCGCCGTCCCGGACGGCGAGATGGGGATGACGGCCAATGCGGGCCAGCCGCTGACGAGCGGTGGTGACCAGTTCTGGGTCGATGTCCACGGAAAAGACGTTGTCATCGCCGAGGCGATGAGCCAGCAGGGCGGCGTTGTAGCCGGTGCCAGTCCCGATCTCCAGGATCCGCTGACCGTCGTGGACATCGAGGGTCTCAAGCATGCGCACCATGAGGTCGGGTTTGGTCGACGACGACACGGGCACCAGGCTGCCGTATTTGTTCGGCACGACAGCGGTGACCAACGTGCTGGTCGAGTAGACCAACTCCAGGTGTTCGGCGGTGTTCAGGCGCGCGTCGGCGCACGAACCGTAGAACTGATCCTGTGGTTCGTAAACGGTGGGGACCAGAATGTGACGCGGAGTTTCGGCGATCGCGGCATGCCATGCTGGGGTCCTGAGATCAGCCTGCTTTCGGCCATGAACCGACGAATGCCTTCCGTCACGGAAACAGGCAGCTCGATAACTTCATGCCGCAGCGCACGATAGTCGGTACGGAAGTCAATGCGCGCGCCCGTGCAGACGACTTCGGACATTGACACAGGTAATGGCAGGTTTCCGCCGTATCCCGGCCGTACCCGTTCATGGCACGCCAACGGGGGCGGGAAGGGGCAGGTCCCATCGGAGGTAGGTGTTGTCGGGTTGGTGGTAGTACACCCATTGGTCAGTAGGGGTTACAGTGAGACCGAAGGTGTCCCAGCGTGGTTGGTGGAGGGCGCTCCATTGGTGGTAGGCGCGTTCGAGCAGGTTGACTAGGCGGCGGGACCCGGCCTGGCTGGTGGGATAGCAGCCGTCGCGGGGTTTGTGCCAGATGAGGGCCCAGGAGTGATTCGGGGTGGCGATCTCGGTTCCCAGGCTCATCTCGTCGTCCTCGGCGGTGACCAGGCGGAAGGCGGCGTCGGCCAGGTAGGTTTGGGCGAAGAAGCCCCAGGCGGCGTTATGGTGCAAATTGTTTGGGTCAAGGCTGGTGAGGCCGCTAGTGGGCTCCGTGTCGGGCCGGGTGATGCGGACGGTGTAGTCGTAGGGTGCGCTGGGGTCGTGGCGTAGCGGCATGAAGATGGCTCCGGTGGACAGGAACGGGCCCGATGCGGTGCCGTTGGAGTGGACGGTAAGCAGCGCCAGGGCGCTGCGCATGAGCGGGCCACGCAGGTTGACCATGATCCGTCCGCCGGGGCGGGTCTGGGTGATCCACGCATACGGGATCCGGTCAACCGAGCAGGTGGCGATGATCCGGTCATAGGGGGCATGGTCGCTGACTCCGGCGACGCCGTCAGCGGCCACCAGGTGTGGCCGGTAGCCGTGGGCGGCCAGTCGCCGGCCGGCGATAGCTACCAACTCGGGGTCGATGTCGACGCTGGTGACGTGGGTATCGCCAAGTCGTTCGGACAGCAGGGCGGCGTTGTAGCCGGTGCCAGTGCCAATCTCCAAGACCCGGTGGCCGTCGTGGATGTCGAGGTCTTCGAGCATGCGCATCATCAGGCTGGGCATGGTGGAGGAACTGGTGACGATCGGGTGGCTGCCGCCGCCGCGCTCCGGCGGGATCGACTGGCCCTTCAGGTCGACGATCAAGGTCGTGTCGCTGTAGACGGAAGTGAACCATTCGTGGTGATCGTCAGGGTTGGTGCCCTCGACGACCCGCCACCGTGCCGGGATGCTGCCGGGCTCCTCGTCATACAGGTAGCGTGGCAGGAACACGTGGCGCCGCACCGTGGTGAAAACCCGACGCCACTGCCGACTGCGCAGCGCGCCCCGTTCGCTGATCTCGCAGGCCAGCGCCTGTAACCGTGGTTGCACCACCTCGTTGTCCACGACGGCCTCGATCGATTGCACGGTCACGGCTCGTGCTCTCCGAGCAGGAAATCGGCGATCGCCTCACTGATCGGGATACCGGTTTCGGCTTCCAGCCAGCCGACCTGTCCCTCGGCGTTACATTCATAGGCCCACCAACCCTCGGTGCTGACCCCGAAGTCGAACGCACCAAAGGCCAACCCCGCCATCTTCAGGTAGGCAGCCACACCCGCGCGGATATCCGGCGGAGTGTCGATCACCCGGCAGCTCAACGCAGCGTAGTCACTACGCCAGTCGATGCGGGCCCGATCGGAGCCGGCATCGATACGCACCGCGAAGAACCGGTTACCCACCACAGTCAGACGCACACTAAACAGCGCCTCAACGTAGGCCTGGAACAGGTGTGCGCTGTAATCCACCCCGGTCAGGTGCTTGAGCTCCTGCGCGCTGACCCGGCGCGTGTAGACCACCTGTGTGCCGCCTCCAGTGCGCACGACACCGACCGCGACGGGCTTGCAGATCACCACCCCGACCTGCTCGGCGAACTCCCGCACGACCTGCGCGTCGTTGGTGATCACCGTTGGTGGCGTGGCGAGACCGCAGGCCCGGAAATCGCGCAGCTGCTTGGGTTTATAGGCGGCATCGGCGGAGTGGGCGGGCATATTGCACCAGCGCACCCCACCAAGACTGGCCAGAATCCCCCCGAGGGCATAGCGGCACTCGATCGCCGCATGCCACTGCTCGATCGCCGACAGATGCGCCGGCGGCTCGAACGCCCGCGGCCGCCGCACATACACCGCCCCCACCTCATCCAAGTCCACGCGGTCCTCGGCACTGACCAGCTCACCGTGCCACGACGTGGTTCCCAGTTCGGCCCGCAGCCGAAGCCGTTGCGGGACATCCGCAGTGTCAAACCGAAAAAACCGAGCCGCTCGAGCGGCCAACACCGCACACACCCGGTCCGCGGTCGGATCGGTGGCATCAGCCACGACCAGCACCACATCACGCCGTGTCACGGCGCGAAATCCGGCAGATTGAAGTCCTCGCTCTCCCTGTCCGGTTCGCCGTCGTAGCCGGTTGTGGTCTTCGGTGTCGCCCCTGCCCGCGGATATGCACACACCCCGACCGGCTCAGCCCCGCGCAGCAAGAACGAACGCCGCTCGACCGGCAACAACCCCTCCTCACACACCGGCTCCTCAGCACCAACAGGAAACCGGCTGCCGGCCGCGATCACCGGGCTGACTGTCTTCGCCATCACCGACATCTGGCTTCCTCCCTGATCCACATCCCCCAGTAGGCCAACGGCGACCAGTCACTGAAGCCTCCGACCAGGTACCTAACGCGATCCCCCGGTGGGGACTGTGCAGTAAACGGTGTTTCCGACCCGACACGCCAGCCGGAATCGAGGCCGGGCGCGGACGACGACGTGAGATGGAACTGTTCGACGCGGTGATCGCCACGTTGTTCTACTACCGACATAATTGCAGCCAGGAGGTCACTGGTGTGGTGTTTGGAGTCAGCCAGTCCACCACGATCCGCCGCGCCTCCTGCCGGGACAGGTGACGGACGCTCATACGCCGGCCGCTACCCGCCGGTGCGCTCGCGGTGCTTGCACCCCGGCCAGCAGCAGGGCCGGCGCTGGCCTTCCTCCAACTCCTCCTGGGTCCGGCGAATGCGGCGCTTTCGGGTCATCTCCTGCTTGGCATCCTCGACCCAGCAGATGAACTCGTTGCGGGCCAAGGGCGTGATGTCCTTCCAGGCGTCGAGGGCCGTGGTGTTGGCGATCAGCGCCTTGCGCAGGTCTGCGGGCAGCTTGTGCACCACCCCCCCGGGCACTTGGTGGCTGCTCACGGGGCCACGGTAGCGGACCGGAGGCGAGCCCGCGTCACCTTCCCTTGCGAGCGCCTGCGAGAGTGCTCGGCGGCGGGATCCTTTCGAGGACCATCAGCACCTCGCGAAGCGTCCCCCCGTGATCGTGAGCCCGCTAGGTTCCCCGAGGCAACGCCCGATCGGCGAGGCCACCTGTACGGATGTCGATCCCTATGCGTACAGTCGCGCAAGTCAAGCTTTGTTGGCTGCGGGTGTCGTGGGAAACAAGGGCGTTGGGCGAGTCAGAGACCGGCGACCGTGGCTGAGGCCATGCACCTTGCCAGCGCCTCGCTGAGGAGTTCTTCGAAAGTGACGCGGGCGGCAGGTGCGCAAGGAGGTGTTGCACGCTGCGGTCGGCGTGCCGTTGATCTTCTTCGTTGTCTGTCTTTAACGCCCGGTCGATCTCACCGGCCACGTAATTTGCCAGGCCGATGGCCGTGCCGCGGAACGTTGTGATGTCCAACGGCGGGGGGAATTCGCACGCGCGGCGGTATCCGTCGATCATAGCGCGAGCGCCCGCGGCGTTGACGCTGCCGTTCGGGCCGACCGCCCAGTGCGTCAACGCCTCACACAGTTCCCGTGCCGGCGGCTGGCCTCCGGCATGGTCCCAGCCGAAGACGATCACCTGGTTGTTCTGTCCAAGCCGGACATTTCCCGGTATCAAGTTGTTGTGACACAGCACGGGAGCTGGCTGGGGCCGCTCCGCGCCGATGCTCTCGAGATCCGTCAGGATGGGGACCACCTCGGCCAGTGCGGGCGCCCACGGCGCGCCTCGACTCTTCGCCGTGGCCGCCAGCTCTGGCCATGCCCTCTGGGACAGACGCGACGCGTGCCAAGGACTGATCCGATCCACTGGCAGCCCGAGTCGGTGGATCTTCGCGAGGATCTCTCCCACGACGCCCGTTGTCGTGGCGCTGACCGGCGCCGACAGTGGCGGCCCGGAGTGCAGCCACCGGTGCACCCGCCAGTCGTGCCCACCGATCGATTCCACGATCGCTCCGTGCCTGCTCCGCACCGGGGCAGGCAGTGCGATGCCTTCGTTTGTCGCCGCCAGCTGTAGGGCGGCATCGGCATCGGCATCCACGATCGGGATCCAGATGTCCAGGGACCGAACCGCCCCACGCCCGCGGGTAGTGTTCAGCGACCATTGCCGACCGCTGTCGTCGGGTCGGGTCAGCGACCGCATCGCGCCGGTGACGTCGCCGAGCCCGTACCGCTCAGCGATCGCACGGGCCAAGCCCTCGTCGGCGAGATCGGCCTTCCCGCGCAGGCGATCGACCTCGGCCTTCAGCTGGGGCCAGGTGCGAAAGCCGTACTCCTGGGCCAGGGAAGCTTGGGCATCCGCCAGCGATGCACCAGGCCAATAGTCCCGCAGGGCCGTCAGGAGATCCTTGGCCTGCCGCCGCAGATGACCAAGACTCGGGTTGTCAGGCAGCGTCTTCATGTCGAACACCTCGCTCGTGCGCCCGCGCGAGCGAGCTCTTCACGCAGGTTCTGCAGGGTCCGGGTGAGCGGGGGCAAGGCGAGGTCGCCGTGCAGTTGGGCTTCGCTGACGTATGCCGCTCGCTGCAACGTCAGGACCTCGCCGGCGCTCGCGGTCGACAGCGCGATCACCTGAGAACCGTCGACATCGGTCGGCGTGGTCATCACGGCCACCGGAACGTCGCCCAGTGCTCAATCCCGGACTTCTGGCGCGCGGAAGGAGACCGAAAGATCGGGTCCTAACGTCCGCAGGGGACGGTCTAGTTGATCTACACCTGTCCGCGGCTTGTCCGCATACCACCAAACGGGCACTGCCCTGCGGCGACTACGCCATCACCACAGGCGGACGACTGATCGCCTCGGTTGAACGCAAGTCCCTGGTTGACTTGGTCGCCAGCCTCACCGGAGGCAAGCTGCGCTATGCCCTGGCCGAGCTCGCGGAGCTGCCCCGGGCCGCAGTTGTCATAGAGGACTGCTACTCAAGAATCTTCAAACTGGACCGGGTGCGGCCGGCGCTCGTCGCGGACGGCCTGGCCGAAGCACAGGTCC
>Ga0213881_10001012_pt1 | contig 14483 bp, 11 predicted proteins | sample BarmaccoBMER_R08_FD_160104 | JGI IMG/M metagenome (GOLD analysis project Ga0213881, IMG submission 160104) | Barbacenia macrantha exposed rock microbial communities from rupestrian grasslands, the National Park of Serra do Cipo, Brazil - ER_R08 ... | reverse complement strand
ACCCCAGTCAGTAGTACCAGGGATACGCCGACCAGTCGGGGGCTCGCTTCTCCAGGAAGGCGTCGCGGCCCTCGATGGCTTCGTCGGTCATGTAGGCCAGCCGGGTCGACTCACCGGCGAAGAGCTGCTGGCCGACCAGCCCGTCGTCGATCAGGTTGAACGCGTACTTGAGCATCCGCTGCGCGGTGGGCGACTTGGCGTTGACCGCGCCGGCCCACTCCAGCGCGGTCGCCTCCAGGCAGCTGTGCGGCACTACCGCGTTGACCATGCCCATCCGGTGCGCGTCGGCCGCGCTGTACTCCCGCCCCAGGAAGAAGATCTCCCGGGCGAACTTCTGCCCGACCTGCCGGGCGAGATAGGCCGAGCCGAACCCGCCGTCGAAGGAGCCCACGTCGGCGTCGGTCTGCTTGAACCGGGCGTGTTCGGCCGAGGCCAGGGTCAGGTCGCAGACCACGTGCAGGGAGTGCCCGCCGCCGGCCGCCCACCCCGGCACCACCGCGATCACCACCTTCGGCATGAACCTGATCAGCCGCTGGCACTCCAGAATGTGCAGCCGCCCGGTGCGCGCCGGGTCCACGGTGTCCGCCGTCTCGCCACGGGCGTACTGGTAGCCCGACCGACCTCGGATCCGCTGGTCCCCGCCCGAGCAGAAGGCCCAGCCGCCGTCCCGCGGCGAGGGCCCGTTGCCGGTCAGCAGCACGCACCCCACGGTCGGGGTCATCCGAGCGTGATCCAGTGCCTGGTACAGCTCATCCACCGTGGCCGGTCGGAACGCGTTGCGGACCTCTGGCCGGTCGAAGGCGATCCGGACCGTGCCGTGCGCCACGGCCCGGTGGTAGGTGATGTCGGCGAAGTCGAAGCCCTCAATACGGCGCCACGCGGCGGGATCAAACAGCTCGGAGACGCTCACGGCGGCGAGCATACGAATTGCGGCATGCTGAGCACCCGTGAACCCGTCCACTGCGCTGGCCACAGTCCTGATCGACGAGCTGGTGCGCTGCGGCGTGCGCCATGCGGTGCTCTGCCCCGGGTCGCGCAACGCGCCGCTGTCCTTCGCGTTGCACGCGGCTGAGCAGACCGGCCGGCTGATCCTGCACGTCCGGATCGACGAGCGCTCCGCGGCGTTTCTGGCGCTGGGCCTGGCGCTGCGTTCGGGACTGCCGGTGCCGGTGGTGTGCACCTCAGGCACTGCGGCGGCGAATCTGCACCCGGCGGTGCTGGAGGCCCACTACTCCGGGATTCCGCTGCTGGCGGTCACCGCCGATCGCCCACTCGAGCTGGTCGGCACCGGGGCCAATCAGACGGTGCGCCAAGCCGGGCTCTTCGGCGCCGCGGTGCGCGCGGCACCGTCCCTGGCGGTGCCCTCGGACTGTGAGCACCGGGACTGCGGGCCGCAGGCGCAGTGGCGCTCCGCCGTGGACCGCGCGGTCGCGGCCGCCCGCGGCGCGCTGGGTGGCGAGCCGGGGCCGGTGCATCTCAACGTGCCGTTGCGCGAGCCGCTGGTGCCCGGTGGTGTGCTGAGGGCACCGTCGGATTCGCCGGCACCGCCGGACTGGCCGCCCGCCCTGCGGGGGCGTCCAGGTGGCCTGCCCTGGACGGCGGTGCCCGCCGCGTTGCCGGTCCAGGCCGAAGTGAAGCTGGAGCTGGGTCGACGCATCCTGGTGGTCGCCGGCCACGGCGCGCCACCGGCACCGCCGGGATTGCCGCTGGTGGCCGAGCCCACCGCGCCCGACTGGCCGGACGGGCTGGCGGCCGGGCCATGGTTGCTCGGCTCGCCAGTGCTCGAGCAGTTGCGACCCGAACAGGTGCTGGTGCTTGGCCGCCCCACCCTGCATCGGCCGGTACAGCGGCTGCTCGCTGATCCGACGCTGGCGGTCACCGTGCTCACCGACCGTCCGGAGTGGGCCGACGTGGCGGGCACCGCCGGCGCGGTGGGCACCGCGCTGCGCTGCACCGGTTCACCTGATCCGGACTGGCTGCACCAGTGGCAGCAGGCCGATACGCGGGCCGCCGCCGCGGTGCACGCCACTGTGCAGGACCATCCCCACGCCACCGGTCTCGGGGTGGCGCACCAGCTGGTCGCCGCGCTGCCGGCTGGCGCGCTGCTGCTGCTCGGCTCGTCCAACCCGATCCGGGACGTGTCGCTGGCCGCCCGGCCGCGGCGTGGTCTGACCGTGCTGGCCAACCGGGGCGTCGCCGGCATCGATGGCGCGATCGCCACCGCAACCGGGGCGGCGCTGGTGCATGGTGGGCCGGGCTATGCCCTGGTCGGCGACCTGACGTTCCTGCACGACGCGAACGGGCTGCTGGCCGGCCCGGACGAGGCCCGCCCGGACCTGACCGTGGTGGTCGCCAACGACGACGGTGGCGGCATCTTCGGGCTCCTGGAGCAGGGCGCCCCGGAGTATGCCGGCGCTTTCGAGCGGGTCTTCGGCACCCCGCACGGCACCGATCTGGCTGCCCTGTGCGCGGCACATCACGTGCCGCACGTTCGGGTACCGGCCGAGGAGCTGGCCGACGTCGTGGCCTCGGACCTGGCCCCCGCCCGGGGGCTGCGCGTCATGGAGGTGCGTACCGAGCGGACCGAGCTGCGCGCGCTGCACCATCGGATCCGGACTGCGGTGGCGATGGCTGTCGATCCCGTTGACCGGTGGCAGGGCTTAAGGTCGGTGCCCCGGAGGTGACGACTATGCGAAAGTGGGTCCTGATCGGGCCGGTGCTGGCGCTGCTGCTGGTGCTGGTGGCGCTGGTGCTGGTGGCGCTGGTTCTCCCGTGGCGAGCCTCACGATCCGCTCCCGTACCAGCACTCTCGCGACCACCGTCCCCAGCCGTGGCGCCGCCAGTGGTCGGTGCCGACGGCATCGGGGACCCGTACTTTCCGCACGCGGGCAACGGGGGCTACAACGTCACCGGATACGACATCCAGATTCGCTACGACCCTCCCACCGACCGGCTCGAGGGCCACACCACGATCACCGCCCAGGCCACCGAGAGCCTGTCCCGGTTCGACCTTGACCTGCGGCTACCCGCCTCAGCTGTCACGGTGGATGATCGGCCGGCCGGGATCCATCAGGACGGTGGCAAGTTGGAGGTCACCCCCGCTGCGCCAGTGCACGCCGGAGTGCCGATGACAGTGCGGGTGGACTACGCCGGAGTGCCCTCTGAGATCCCGGGTGGACCCGGGGTGCCCTCGCCGTGGGTGCGTACGCCCGACGGCGCGGTCGCGGTGAACGAGCCTGACATCGCCGCCTGGTGGTACCCGTCCAACGACCACCCCTTGGACAAGGCGACCTTCACGATCACCGCGGTCGTGCCCGCCGGTCTCCAGGTGATCGCCAACGGGGCGCTGCTCGGTGGTCCGGAGCCGGCCGGGCCGGGCCACCAGCAGTGGCGCTGGCAGGAGACCGAGCCGATGGCCACCTATCTGGCGTTCGTCGCGATCGGCAATTACGACATCGTGCGCCGGGACACCCGCTTCGGCCTGTACCTGGCGGCCTACGATCGGGGACTCGCCCCGCAGGTCGCGAACGCGGCACGGACCTCGGTGGAGCGGACGCCGGAGATCATCGAGTTCCTCTCCGGAATCTTCGGCCCTTACCCGTTCCGCCAGCTCGGCGGCGTGGTGCCGGACGCTCCCAACCTGTACTTCGCGCTGGAAGACCAGACCCGCCCGGTCTACTCGCCGGCGTTCTTCGGTTCCGGCCAGGACGTCACAGTGGTGGTGCACGAGCTGGCCCACCAGTGGTTCGGCGACAGCGTCTCGGTGCGTCACTGGAGTGACATCTGGCTCAACGAAGGCTTCGCCACCTACGCCGAATGGCTGTACACGGAACGCACCGGCGGCCCCAGCGCAGCGCAGACCGCGGCGCAGGACTACGTCCGCTATCCCGCCAACGACGACTTCTGGCGGATCCCGCCGGGAGCTCCCGGCGGCGGGGCGGAGGTGCTCAACAACGCGGTCTATCAGCGCGGCGCAATGGCGCTGCAGGCGCTTCGGGCGGCGGTAGGGGACCAGAACTTTTTCGCCTCCCTGCGCGCCTGGGCCACCGAGCGGGCCGGTCGCAACGGTTCGGTGCGGGACTTCCTGGCCCTCGTCAAGCATGTCTCCGGCAAGAACGTTGACGACGTAGCCCGGACCTGGCTGTTCACCCCCGCCCGCCCGCCTTCGCCCCCTGGCTGACTGGTATTCACGTAAGCCACCACGAGCAGGACGGCCTGATGGGCAAGCACAGGCAAGACAACGACGAAGACGGGTATTGGCCAAAGCCGGTACCGAGAGGACCGCAGCGACGACGGCGGCAAACACGACGCCGGTAAGCAGGATCAGGATGACGACAAGCAGGACGACGACGAGAAATGACCGATCCTGAATCCCTCTCCAGGCAGATGTTGGACCGGTTGACCGTCAGTGGTGAGCTGAGCCTGGCCTGGTCCGAGGCATTCGCGGCGATACCGCGGCACCGGTTCATCCCGGACACGATCTGGATCACTGACGGCGCCGGGCTGGTGCCATTACACCGCTCCGAGGATCCGCAAGAATGGATGCGGCGCGCCTACGGCCCCGCCGCGGTGATCACCCAGGTCGACGACGGACATCCGGCCGGGCCGGGTGAGCGCGGGCACTACATCACCAGTTCCGCCAGCCAACCCGACGTCGTCGCCCTCATGCTGGCTGCCCTGGACGCCCAGCCTGGGATGCGGGTCTTGGAGATCGGCACCGGCACCGGCTACAACGCCGCCCTGCTCGCCCACCGCCTCGGCACCCAGAACGTGACCAGTATTGAGATCGATCCCGAGCTCGCCAACCACGCCCGCCGTGCCCTCACTTCCACTGGCTACCCGGTCACCGTAGTCACCGGCGATGGGGCGGACGGCTACCCGGACGGCGCGCTGTATGACCGGATCATGTCTACCGCCGCGGTGCGGCAGGTGCCCTACCCGTGGGTCGTGCAGACCCGCCCGGGCGGCACGATCCTCACCCCCTGGGGAACGCCTTATCACAACGGGGCGCTGGCCTCGTTCACCGTGAACAGCGACGGCGGCGCCGACGGCCGCGTCGTGGGGAACGTGGCGTTCATGCGGCTCCGTGACCAACGATTCCGCGCCACGGTCGACGATGAGGAGTGCGACGAGACCACCGCCCGGCACAGCCACACCACTGTGGCACCCTACAACGTCGCCAGTGATTACGACGCCAGCCTGGCCATCGGCATGAGAGTCCCGAATTGCACCAATATCTATGTCCCTGCTAACGGTGACTCCGACTATGCCCGGCTCTGGTTCGTGGACCCCACCACCGATTCCTGGGCAAACCTCGTCCATCGGCCCGGTGCCGATGACTACCCCGTGCACCAATCCGGACCACGCAACCTGTGGGACGAGATCGAAACCGCCTACCGCTGGTGGCGTGACGCCGGGCGGCCCGGCCCGCAGCGGTGGCGGATCACTATCACCCCCGAAGGTCAGCAGGCCACCCTTACCCAGGCCAGCCCCCCGGCCCGACCCGCGTCCTGACTCGCACACCGCACCGGGGGCTGCCCGCGCTGCCGGGCCGGGGCTCGGAGGTGCCCGGTCGTCCGTGAGACGATCTGAGCCGATCGAGGAGGAGGGCGCTCGTGCCAGGAGTTCGGTTGGCGTGGGAGGGCAAGAAGGCCGAGGTACCGCGGCTGCGCTTGCCGCTTCAGGTCGTCGAGACGGTCAACGCCTCACGTGCTGACCGCGGCACGCTTTCCTGCGACCGTGATCCTGACGACGGGTGGCGCAACAAGCTGATCTGGGGTGACAACCTCCACGTGCTGGCCTCGCTGGCCGTAGAGCTTGTTGGTCAGGTCGACCTCATCTACATCGATCCCCCGTTCGACTCGCGGCAGGATTACAAGATCCGCATCACCGTCGGCGACGGCGGTGACGCCGCCGACCAGGATCTGGCCAAGCTCTCGTCGGTCCTGGAGGAGAAGGCGTACCGCGACACATGGGGCAAGCGCGTCGAGAGCTACCTGCAGATGCTCTATGAGCGCCTCGTACTGCTCCGCGAACTGCTCTCTGATCGCGGCTCGTTGTTCCTGCACCTCGCGCCCAACGTCAGCCACCTCGCCCGCGGATTGCTCGACGAGGTCTTTACCCCGGACAACTTCAGAGCCGAGATCATCTGGAAGCGTACGACAGCTCACGCTGATGCCAATTGCCTCGGCTCCGTTCATGAAAACATACTATGGTTCAGCAAGACTGAAAAGGTGATCTGGAACCAGCAATACACTCCGTACGAAGATTGGTATGTCAAGCAGTACTACAGATACAAGGATATCGACGGTCGAAGATTCATGTCGGGCGACTTGTCAGCCGCCGGACTCGCCGGTGGCGGCTACGATTATGAATGGAAGGGTGTCAATCGAACGTGGCGGGTGCCTCGCGACACGATGGTGAAACTGGACCAGCAAAGCCGCGTCTTTTACACCAAGAATGGCATCCCTCGTATCAAGCGGTATCTCGACGAAGCTAAAGGGCAGCCACTGTCAGACGTCTGGAGTGACATCAACCCTGTCGTTTCTTGGGCACCAGAAAAGCTGGGCTACGATACGCAGAAGCCAGAGGCGCTGCTGGAGCGGATCATCAAGTCGTCGTCCGACGAGGATTCAATCGTACTTGACTGCTTCGTGGGTAGCGGCACCACCGCCGCGGTCGCCGAGAAGCTGAAGCGGCGGTGGGTGGCCGTCGACATCGGGCGCTTCGCGATCCACACGACGCGCAAGCGGCTGCTCGACATCCGGCAATGCGCACCGTTCGTCGTCGCCAACCTGGGCCGCTATGAGCGACAAGCCTGGCAGGACGCCACCACCGGGCCACAGGTGAAGGCATATCTCGATTTCGTCGTACAACTGTACGGCGCCTCGCCAACCGAGGAGTTCCAGCACTTACACGGCACTAAGGGCCGGCGTGTGGCGCACGTCGGGGCGATTGACGCTGCGGTGAGCTTCGCGGAGATCAAGGAGGCGCTGGACGAGGCGGCCGCGGCGGGCTATCCCGGGCTGGACGTGCTGGGCTGGGAGTTCGAGATGGGACTGCACGAGTTGGTACAGGATGAGGCCCGGGCCTGCGGAGTTGACCTTCGATTGCGCCGGATTCCCCGCGAGGTAATGGACGCGCGGGCCGTGGATTCCGGCGAGGTGGTCTTCCACGAACTCGCCTACCTTGGGGTGGCGACCACCGTGCGAAAGCGGAATCTCACGGTGACGCTCACCGACTTCGTGTTGCCGAACCCGGACCTTGTACCAGCCTCGGTACGTAGCAAGATCAGTGATTGGGTGGACTACGTGGACTACTGGGCCGTCGACTTCACCTACGGCATCGGGGGCCACGGTGACACTTTTCACCACCAGTGGCAGTCCTACCGGACCCGGGCGGACCGAAAGTTGGAGCGAACCGCCACCTATGACTACGAAGAACCTGGGAGTCACACGGTTCTGGTTAAGGCCGTGGACATCTTCGGCAACGACACCACCACGGCGGTGGAGGTATCGGTGACATGAACGACCCGGCACTCACGACCCCTCTAGGGCGTCGCGGATCGGCACCAGTTTGGCGGCGGCCTCCGCGACCTCCGAGTCGGGGTCGGAGCCGGCGACGATTCCACAGCCAGCGAACAACCGAGCGAACCGACCGACGACTTGGGCGCAGCGCAACGCGATGCCCAGCTCGCCATCCCCCGCGGCGTCGACCCAGCCAACCGGGCCGGCGTAACGTCCACGGTCCATCGCCTCCAGCTCCCCGATCGCGCTGACCGCGTCCGGGGTGGGAGTGCCGCCCACGGCGGCGGTGGGGTGCACGGCGTCAGCCAGGGTGAGCAACGGGGGACCGCCGGGATGCAGCACCCCACGCACCTCGGTGGCCAGGTGCAGCACGTTGCGCAACTGCAGCACGCTGGGCGCGGTGGGGACCATCAGGTGGGCGCAGAACGGCCGCAGCGCCTGGGCCAGCGAGTCCACCGCGTAGCGGTGCTCGTCGCGGTCCTTCGCCGAGTCGAGTAGCTCGACGGCCAGCGTCCCGGCGTTGGCGCCGTCATGCGGCAAGGTAGTTCCGGCCAATACCCGCGAGAGCACCTCGGTGCCGCGTCGGCGCAGCAGCAACTCCGGGGTCGCGCCCACCAGTTGGTCCACCGCGAACGTCCAGCAGGACGGATACCGGGCGGCCAGCCCGTGCAGCAGGAACCGGGGATCCAGCGGCTCGTCGGCGACCGCGAGCAGGTCGTGCGCGAGGACCACCTTCGCTGGTATCGACCCGTCGCGCATCTGCGACACCGCGCGGGCCACCGCGTCGCGCCACGCGGTCACCGGCAGCTCACCGTCGAAGTAACGCAGGCCGCGGGGACGGCTCACCGGCACCACCGGCCTGGTCGCGACACCGGTCTCGAACTCGGTGACCCAGGTCCGATCGCCTCGTCGGCCCACCACCACCCGCGGCACCACCAGTACCGAGCTGCCCGGGGAGTCGCCGAAGGCGAGGCTGGCGAAGGCAACCGGGCCGCTACCTGGCAGTCCGACCTCATCGCGGGTGTCCAGCTGGGTGCTGAAGGACTGCCACCAGTCCTGCGCGCGGGCAAAGCGGTGCGGTCCTTCAGTGCACACCCGGGCCACCTCGCCCCACGCCACCAGCCCTTCACCGGCCCGAACCCAGGAGAGCATCCCTCGAGGGGAGGGCAACATGTCGAGCAGGTCGGTACCGCCCTGCACCAGATGCGAGCGCACGACCAGTCGGTCGGTCAGCGGGGCGGTAGTCACGCCGTCAGCGTATTAGGGGGCTGGGCACGCTGCGCGCGTCGATCCACCGTCGCGGCGACCGCTACGCTGCGCCGGATGAGCACTCTGGTTACCGGGTCCGTTGCCGGGGCCCCACGACAGATCCTCGGTCGGGGGCGCTGGCCGGTGTGGTGGGTACTGCCTGCGGCGGCGGGTCTGCTGACCGGGCTCATCACGCTGGCGCTGGCTGGGGCGGCACTCGACGACGCCAAGATCGACGCCCGCACCGGCCACGCCACCGCCCAGGTGCTCGCGGTGACGTCAATGCGGACATTGGTGCAATTCGCCGGACCTGACGGCAAGGTGTACCGCCCGGACCAGGGACTGGCCTATCCAGCAGGGTCGGAGGTGGGGCAGCTGGTGCGAGTGGAATACGACAGCGCCGATCCCGATCAGGTGCGGGTCGCCGGGCGGACCTGGGTGCAAGGGGTGGCACCGGGGTCCATCACGCTGATGGTGCTGTGGGTGCTGGTGGCCCCGGCTACCTGGTGGTTGCGCCGGTGTCAGGGCCACGCTGGGTAGGGCTGTGCGCATCGTGCGGAATACGAGGAGTTCGCCAGGAGTTCCGCGGTGCGACATGGTCATGTCGCCTCCCAGGAGACCACGCCCGACACGGTCGGCGGCATGCGCGTCGCGATCGTGACCGAGACTTTTCTGCCTGTCATCAACGGCGTCAGTAACTCGGTGATGCGGGTGGTGGAGCACCTCCTCCGCCGCGGGCACCAGCCGCTGGTTATCGCCCCGGGCGCCGGTCCGGACAGCTACCAGGGTGCTCCGGTGGTGCGGGTTCCGGCACTGGATCTGCCAGTAGTTGACTCAGTGCCGGTCGGTGTTCCCACCCGCAAGGTCGTCACCGCGTTACGAGACTTTAGCCCTGACGTGGTCCATCTGGCCTCCCCGGTGATCGTCGGGGCGCGTGGGTTGTGGGCCGCCCGCCGGCTCGGAGTGCCCATAGTGGCCGTTTATCAGACCGACATCGCCGGGTTTGCCGACTCCTACGGGCTGGGTTTCGCTGCGCGCACCGCGTGGCGCTGGACCCGGCGGGTGCACAGCGCCGCCGACCGCACGCTCGCTCCGTCCAGCTCCGCGGCAGCGGCCCTGGCTGCGCACGGCGTACCCCGGGTGCACCGCTGGGGGCGCGGCGTGGACACCGCACATTTCCGCCCATCCCGCCGAGATGAGCGGTTCCGTGCGCAGCTGGCGCCGTACGGCGAGATGCTCGTCGGCTTCGTCGGTCGGCTGGCGCCAGAGAAGAAAGTCTTGCGACTGTCCGCGCTGCAGGGCATCCCCGGCGTTCGGTTGGTCGTGGTAGGTGATGGCCCGGACCGCCGCCAGCTGGCCAAGCAGCTACCTGGCGCCGCGTTCCTGGGCTTCAAAACCGGTGACGAGCTGGCGCAGGCGTACGCCAGCTTGGACGTCTTCGTGCACACGGGGCCCTTCGAGACGTTCTGCCAGACGGTGCAGGAGGCGTTGGCCTCCGGTCTGCCGGTGATCGCCCCGGACGCCGGTGGCCCGCGGGACCTGGTAGCTCATGGCTACACCGGTTTCCTGCTACCCGAGACCGGGTGCTCCGACGCTGACGAGATCTTCGGCACCGCGCTGCGCGCCGCGGTCCTGACCTTGGCCAACGATCCAGAGCTATGCACCCGGTTCGGCACGGCCGCTCGGCGCAGTGTGCTGCGGCGCACCTGGCCGGCGGTCTGCGACGAGCTGCTCCAGCATTATGCCGAGGTCACCGGGCTGCCCGCGGACGCTCGGGCGCAGCGGGTGGCGTGATGCGCATTGCCCAGTTGGCGAATTTCTACGGGCCACGATCTGGCGGGCTGCGTACCGCCCTGCATCACTTGGGTGCCGGGTACGCCGCCGGAGGTCACGAGGTCGTGCTGGTGGTACCCGGACCCCGGCGGATTGATGAGATGATGCCCAGCGGGGTCCGGCGGATCACGCTGCCCGCTGCGAAGATCCCCTACACCGGTGGATATCGCGCGGTCGATCCGTGCCGGGTGCGGGCGTTGCTGGACGGGCTGCGTCCAGACCGGATCGAGGTGTCCGACCGGCTCACCCTGCGCGGGCTGGGCCGGTGGGCCACGGCGCACGGGGTGCCCAGCGTGGTGATCTCGCACGAACGGCTGGACCGGCTGCTGCACCAGTTCCTGCTGCCTGACCCGGCGGCCCGCTGGGTGGCTGACTGGGCCAATCGCCGGATGGCGGCCTCCTACGACACCGTGGTGTGCACCACTCGCTTCGCCCGTGCGGAGTTCGACCGGATCGGCTCGCGCAACGTTGTTCAGGTCCCGCTGGGAGTGGACCTGGCCACGTTCGCGCCCGCTCATCGGGACGCCACGCTGCGTGCCGAGCTGGCCCGGGGAGCGGACGCGATGCTGGTGCACTGCGGGCGGTTGTCACCGGAGAAGCACGTGCAGCGCTCCGTCGACACCGTCGCTGAACTGTACGGGTCGGGGCAGCGGGTGCGGCTGGTCATCGCCGGTGACGGCCCGTGCCGGGCGGCCTTGCAGCGGCGCGCCGCTGGGCTGCCGGTCACCTTCCTCGGGTTCGTGCCCGGGCGTACCGAGGTGGCCAAGCTGCTCGCCACCTCGGATGTGTCGCTTGCGCCGGGGCCGCACGAGACGTTCGGGTTGGCGGCGCTGGAGGCACTGGCCTCGGGCACCCCCGTTGTGGTGTCGCGTTCCTCGGCGCTGTCCGAGATCGTCCGCCCGAGCTGTGGCGCGGCCGTCGCGGATCACGCCCCCGCCTTCGCGCACGCGGTCAGCCGGCTGCTCGAGGTGCCCGAGCCGTCCCGCCGGGCGGCAGCCCGGGCGCGCGCCGAGGAGTTCACCTGGCCCGCTGCCGTGACCGGCATGCTCCAGGCCCTCCGGGCCTGAAATAAGCCGAACGCGCTACACGGTGATTCAGTGATAGCGGCTCGGGTACCGCCGGCTCGGGCAGTGGGATCGGCGGGAGCGTTCGCTGCCTCGTCGGTGTGCACGTGGACGGCTGAAGGCACTCACGGCGGAACGGTCCAGAGGTTGCCGTCCAGGCACCGCCGACCCGGTTTCGGCTACCAACCGTAGGGTGGCGCTGTGCCGAGAGCCGGGCTGGACAAGGACCCCCGCGATGTTGCGGCGATGTTCGACGGGGTGGCCCGTCGCTATGATCTGACCAACACGGTGCTGTCGTTTGGCCAGGACCGGTGGTGGCGGCGGTGCACCCGGGCCGCCGTGGCGGCCCGGGCAGGGGAACGGGTGCTCGACCTCGCCGCGGGTACCGCGGTCTCCACCATCGAGCTGACCCACGCCGGAGCATGGTGCGTGGCCGCGGACTTCTCCCTGGGGATGTTGCGCGCGGGCCGACACCGCGGGGTCCCGCTGGTCGGAGCCGACGCGCTGGCGCTGCCTTTCGCCGACGGCGTCTTCGACGCGGTCACTATCTCCTTCGGGCTGCGCAACGTGGCGGACCCGGACGCCGCGCTGGCCGAGCTGGCCCGGGTCACCCGGTCCGGTGGCCGGCTGGTGGTCTGCGAGTTCTCCATCCCCACCTGGCGGGTGTTTCGCACCGTGTACCTGGAATACCTGATGCGCGCACTGCCGGCGCTCGCCCGAGGGGTGAGCAGCAACCCGGAAGCCTACGTCTACCTCGCCGAGTCCATCCGGGTTTGGCCCGACCAGCGGACGCTGGCCGGGCGGGTGGCGGCCGCAGGCTGGACTGACGTTCAGTGGCGCGACCTCACCGGCGGCATCGTCGCGCTGCACCGGGCCATCAAGCCCGCACCCTCTAGACCCCAGTGCACTCAAGCCGCGTGAGCTCACGTACTGGGTTCCTCGCTTGTTCACAACACATCGGAACCGAATGACGGCACAGATCGCCAGTGGTTGATGAACTTAATGAGGTCCGACCGGTAGTGCCGAATCCCGCGACTGAATAGCTGTTCGTAGTCTTGAGCGGTGCGCCGGAAAATCACAACCCGTGTCGCACTAAATGTCTCCGCGCGCGTTGGGCCAGATCGGCAACGATAGGGGTACTGTCGTTGGCCGTGGCGACAGTAGGGATAGGTGTATCCATCAGGATTTAGTTCGCCGATGATGCCGAGGACCTGCAACCGGAACTCCCCTGGAGTGTGCATCGGATCCAACGTAATGAATCCGACGGCGACGAAAATACCTTGGGGGCGGAGAAGGTTAATTACAGCTTTGCCAGGATGGCATTTTCCATAACTCGTGCGTTGATGCCCAACCAGTTTTTCAATCCCAACATACACTGCTCTTAACCCAGCCGTATACAGGTCGGGCAGTCTATGATGCAGACGTCGAGCGGTGGACAGTCGCATGTCGCGGCGAAACGTGAAACGGAGTCCGCGGTCGTGAACACCATCCAGGAACTGTTCAACATAAGCGTCAGTCTCAAATGTGGAGTAATTACCCCGGCTGACGGTCATCGTGGCCGATGACAACTCGCCTGACGGCACAGGTGTCATCGCCGATGATCTCGCGGCGGTCGAGAACCAGCAGGGCCAGGAGCGCATGGTTGTCCTTCACCGGCCGGGCAGGGCTGGTATCGGGCGGGCGCACGCTGCGGTCATGATTGCCGCGTTGGAGCGGGGTTTTGACTACGTCGCCCAAATGGATGCTGATCTGTCGCATCCTCCCAAGGCGATTCCCGGCATGCTGGGGACCCTGCTGTCGCTCGACGCTGGAGTCGTCATCGGTAGTCGCTACGTCAACGGGGGGAGCCTGAGTAGCGACTGGGGACGTAATCGGCGGTTTCTGTCGTCAAGAACTTCACGCGAATCCATGTCGAGGCCCGCAACCAGATCCCAGCCTGATCGCAGCCCGAGCAAATAGTAGCCGCCATCCGTGGCCGGCCCCACCACGACGTCGTTCTCATCCAGCAATCGGAATGATTCGAGCAGCACCTTCAGCTCGACGTGCGGAGTGTCCGCGCCAATGATGATCACCTGAAGGAAGCCGTCAGATTCGGCGGCTAGGAGCTGGTCATGTTGTTGCCCAGTGAGGTCTTGGTGTCGTATCCGATGAACGAGGCAGCGGCGCTGGTGCCAGGCGCCACAGCGTCCAGAACCTCAGCGAAGCTGGGAGTAGACGGGTGTAAACCCATCGGACATGCCCGCCGAGGCACTCCTGCATCGGGACGCCGTCGGCGTCGCGCCACGGGTCGTAGCCGAGTCGTTCTGATCGGGCTGGCATGGCGCATATCACCTTCACCAGCGCTGCGCCGACACATCAGCGACCTGGACAATCGCATTCGCTAATTGATCGTTTGTCATGTGCACAGGGTGCCGTGCTGCACCGCCAGCCGCACTCGTTCGATCCGCACGGCTGAACGGTTGAACACCGACACCAACTTGGCGTTCACCGGCGGTGGAAGCGTCGCAAGCCGTCCCGCTGCATCTTCGGCGACGTTGAACATGTCACTCGCCTGCTCGTAGTCGCCGGCTCGTCCGGCGCTCGTCGTCGCCGAGATCAACAGGCCGCCCCATACCCGGACCTCACTAGCGGTTCGAGGGCTGTCACGCTCGACACCATCAGCGGCATGAACCGCGAACTGCTGCGCGTCACTTAAGCGGTTCTGTCGCTGATACGTCCACGCAACCGAGTTAGACACCATCGCAGCCAACAGCGGGTCCTCTGCTGAGCCCGCCGCCAGCAATGCCCGCTCCAGACTCGACAGCGCTAAGTC
>Ga0213881_10001011_pt1 | contig 14491 bp, 18 predicted proteins | sample BarmaccoBMER_R08_FD_160104 | JGI IMG/M metagenome (GOLD analysis project Ga0213881, IMG submission 160104) | Barbacenia macrantha exposed rock microbial communities from rupestrian grasslands, the National Park of Serra do Cipo, Brazil - ER_R08 ... | reverse complement strand
CCGACCTAGTCTCAAAGATTGAGCTGCACTACCCACGGTCGCACCCCTCACCGATCGAGTGCTGTGGGTCGATCGCCGACTACAACGCGGCGACCACGAAGCTCACGGTCTACATGACGACCCAGGCGCCGCACATCATTCGGGCGGCGGTGGCGATCGTCGCCGAACTTCCAGAGCACATGATCCGAATCATCTCGCCCGACATCGGTGGTGGGTTCGGCAACAAGGTCCCCGTCTATCCGGGGTACGTCTGCTCGATTCTCTGTTCCATTCTGCTCGCGCGGCCGGTCAAGTGGATCGAGGACAAGACCGGTAACCTCATTTCCACCGGATACGCGCGCGATATGTACTACAAGGGCGAGCTCGCGCTCCGCAAGGACGGCAAGATTCTCGCCGTGCGTTTCCACGCGGACACCGACAATGGCGCGTTCTTCTCGGACGCTCAGCCCACCAAGTTCAAGATCGGGCTGCTCCATTCGGCGTTCGCTTGCTACGACATCCCGTACGCGTATATGACGGCGCAGGGCACGTATACGAACAAGGCGCCCGGCGGCGTCGCATATCGGTGCTCCTTCCGGGTCACCGAAGCGATGTTCTTCCAGGAACGCGCCATCCAGGCTGCGGCCGACGATCTGGGCATGGATCAGGCAGAGTTCCGGCGGATAAACCTGGTAAAGGACCATCAGTTCCCGTTCCGTACGCCCTACGGTTTCTTGTTGGACTCCGGACAGTACGAGAAGTGCCTGAATGTCGGGCTCCAGGCGATCGGCTATGAAGAATTTTTGCGGGAGAAAGAGGAAGCTCGCGCCCAGGGTCGGCGGCTCGGGATTGGTATCTCCACCATGACCGAGCCACTTGGTGCGGGTAACAGTCGCGAATACGACATTCTCGGCATCAAGATGTTCGACTGCGCAGAGCTGCGGGTACACCCGAGCGGGAAGGCGATCCTGAAGATCGGATCAAAGACTCAAGGCCAAGGCCACGAGACCACGTTCGCGCAGATCGTCACCCACGAGCTCGGCATTCCGGCCGCAGACATTCTCGTGCAGCACGGCGACACCGACAACACCCCGTTCGGCATGGGCACCTACGCCTCCCGTAGCACGCCGGTCGCGGGCGCGGCAACGGCCATGGTGGCCCGCAAAATCCGGGCCAAGGCGAGGAAGTTGGCGGCCCATCTCCTGGAGGTCTCCGAGGAGGATGTGGAGTGGGAGCTCGGGCGCTTCTACGTGCGGGGCGCCCCGAACAGGGGCGTGAGTATCCAGGAATGCGCGATGGCGGCATACAGCAACATGCCTGATGGCATGGAGCCGGGGCTAGAGAACAACGCGTACTACGACCCGCCGAACATGACATGGCCGTTCGCGTGTTACATCGTGACGGTCGAGGTCGATCCGGAGACCGGTGTGTGGGACGTGTTGCGCATGGTCGCCGTCGATGACTGCGGTGTGCGCATCAACCCAATGATCGTCGAGGCTCAGATCATGGGTGGGATGACCGAAGCCTACGCGATGTCCAACATGCAGTTCATTACCTTCGACGACGAGGGCAACTGCGTGGGCTCGAACTACATGGACTACCTGCTGCCGACCGCGTGGGAAACTCCAGGTTTCGAGCTTCATGAGGTCGTGACGCCCTCCCCACACCACCCGATCGGCGCTAAAGGCATTGGTGAGTGTGCGTGTGTCGGTGGGCCGGCGGCATTCGTGAACGCGGTGATGAATGCCCTTGACGACACCGGTGTCCGCAACATCGATATGCCGCTGCTACCGAGCCGGGTGTGGGAGGCTATCACGTACCGGCGTGATATATCGGGGGCACCTCCGGTCAAGACCGATGCCTCCTAGGACTGGATAGACAGGTCGATGGCCATGGATGGGTGGGACGTCCTCGAGCACGCTCGTGAGCTGGTGCAGCGGGGCGAGACGTTCGCGCTGGCTACTGTGGTGTGGCGGCGCGGCCCGTCCTCAGGCAAGGAGGGATGTCGGGCGCTCATCACGGCCTCCGGGCAGGTAGTCGGATGGATCGGTGGCGCTTGCGCTGAGCCGGTTGTTGTCCGCGAGGCGCGGCACGTCCTCGCCGAGGGTGTGCCGCGCCTGGTGTTCCTCGGCACTCCGGACGAGCTCGAGTCGGTGGCGGTTCGGGAGGGGATCAGCTACGTACCGATGTCCTGCCAGAGCGAGGGGGCCCTGGAGATCTACATTGAGCCGGTCGAGCCCAAGCCGCACCTCGTTGTGGTCGGGCGCTCGCCAATGGTGGAAGCTCTCGTGCAGATGGGACAGGCGATTGGCTGGCGGACGGTGCTCGTCGACCCCGACGGCGGCGCCGCGGAGGACCATCTCTGTGCTCAGTGTGTCGTCAGTGAACTCGATTTCAAGTTAGCTGGCGTCACTGAGCGCTCACTCGTTGTGGTTGCCACGCAAGGTCATCACGACGAGGAGGCTGTCGAGCAGGCGCTGCTTGCCGGTCCGGCTTACGTCGGTTTGGTGGGTTCCCGTCCGCGGGCCAAATCGGTGCTCGACTACTTGGCAGACCGGGGGTTGTCCAAGGAAACGTTAGCCCGGGTGACGGTACCAGCAGGTCTTGACTTAGGGAAAGTCTCGCATCGCGAGATTGCGGTGGGGGTGCTCGCCGAGTTGGTGAAGCGCAGGGCAGCTGGTGAGTTCGCCACGGGTGTGCGGGTGGCGATGCCCGAGGTCACCGAAGTAATCGACCCAGTGTGCGGCATGACAGTGGAGGTGGGGTCCGCGCGCCAGAAACTGGATTATGATGGCACCACGTACTATTTCTGCTGCGCGGGATGCCTGAAGGCATTCGAGGGGGACCCCACCGCATTCGCCGGGTCGGGATAAGGAGAGCGAGTAGTCGATGCTGATCGAGAACGAGTTCGAGGTTGCTGCGCCGCTTGAGCAGGTGTGGCGGCACATGCAAGACGTGCCACGGATCGCACCGTGCCTGCCAGGCGCCGAACTCACCGATGTCCATGGCGACGTGTACAAGGGGCGAGTGACGACCAAGATGGGGCCGGTGTCACTCAAATTTTCCGGTACGGCCCAGATCGTGTTGCGCGACGAGGCCGCCAAGCGGATTGTGATGAAGGCATCCGGCTCGGAGGAGAAGGGCAAGGGCCAGGCCACCATGTCAGTGACCTCGACGATGGTGCCCTCTGGAACGGGGACGCGCGTCAAGGTGGCCCAGGATCTTCAGCTCTCCGGGGCAGCTGCCCAGTTCGGCAGAGGCATGGTCCAGGATGTCACCAGTGTCCTCATGAAAAGTTTTGCCAAATGTATCGCGGATGATATTGGGCGGGCCGCCCGGGGTGCGGCACCCGTCCAGCGCGAAGCTGCTCCGGTGAAAGGTTTCAGCATCGCCATGCAGGCGACCATCACTGCGCTGAAGCGGTTCTTCGGTCGGCTCTTCGGTCGGGGGAAGTCATGATGACGATCATTGTGTGTGAAAGGGAGGCTGGATATGATCTTATGGTGGATTGGTGACATCATCTTGCTCTTCGTGGTGTTCCCCATCGTTGTGGTGCTGATGAAGCGCATCGTCACGCCGGTGGATCGCATCCGCAAGACAGTCGATGACATCCTGTACAACGGCGTGATTTTGACCGGGGAGCTGGACAACGTCCCTGAACTGTTGGCTACGACGGACGGCGCGGTTAATGAAATCGCCATCGGCGCGACCCGCTACGTGAAGCGCGTCGGTCATCTGCTGGGCGCACTGGGTGTCTAGCAGGCGAGTGACCTGAGGAATCATCGAGTAAAGAGGAGGACGCTATGCCTGCAGCCGCGTGGGTCACTCTGCTGGCCATCGTGCTGGTCGTGGCCGTTGTCGGTCTCTCGCTGTTGAGGGTGATTTTTCAACTGAAGCATGTTGCCTGGACGCTTGGTGCAGTGGTCGTGGGCGTTAATGCGATCGCCTATCAGACGAGGACAGTTCCTGAGGTTCTGCCTTCGGTCAACTCCAACCTCGCGCCGGTGCGAGCTATGGCTGAACAGGTTTAACGGCTAGTATAGGTTCAACAGCCAGCCCCGTCGAGTCGCCGACAATCAGGGTTCGCGTTGGAATCGATTGAAGGAGTATGACAGATGCATGAGTTCACATGCGGTCACCAGGAGTGCGGCTCGCAGTTCACCTCGTCTAACAAAGATGTTCTGATGAGCCAGGTGGTCGACCACCTCAAGGAAGCGCACGCCGTCCCGAAGGCGACTCAGACTCTCCTGGCTTACCTGGAAGCAACGTGTGTGACGACTGTACCGGACCGTTAAGTCCTATGACCCCCTAGTAACTACTGCTACCGAAAGGAGGGCTGCGGGATGGTGTTGCTTGCGGAACAGGCACCCGCGCCCGGTGAGGCACACCTGTTCGGATGGTATCTGGGTTTCGCGATCGCGGTCGTGGTGATCTCGGTGGTGGTCGCGCTGGTAGCTCCGATTTTGGTCCTCGCCGCGCGGATCGCCCGCCAAGCGCCACAGATTAACGCGGGCCTACAGCAGGCATATCGAAACACGCTCCCGTTGGCAGACCTACGACACACGATCGACCACGCTGAGGTCATCCTCGGAGGTCTGGAACGCGGACGCGCTCGGCTTGGAGGTTAGCGATGGCATTTCTCTTGGGGTACGCTGGTGGGCCTGATGGATATGCACCAGAAGAGATCACTTTTTGGTGGGTTGCTGTGGCGATGGGCCTCGGCGTTGTCATCGTCGTGATTTTGTTGCTGAGCTCTCTCGTGTCGATGGTGAGGTCTATCGACCGAAGCGTGGCAGGAGTCCGGGACACCCTACGGGCCATCCCGGAGAACACGGCAAATTGTTCGCTCATTCCGGTTACGGCTGACCGGGTTGATTCGGTGCTGGCGGAAGGTCTGCAGCATCACCTGTTCCTGACCAGAGTACTAACTGGTTCTGGAACGCCGACTGGATAAGGGGTAGAGATGATTCTCGTCATTCTGACGGTAGTTGTCATCGCGCTGTTAATTGCTGTTCTCGCGCTCTACCTCTTCGTCATCGGTGTGCTCCTCAACCGCATCGCCAACAATCTCGACGACTGCTTGGGGAACGTGAAGACAATCGCCAAACACGCTGAGGTGATCATTCCTGGTGTCGAGCACATCAACCGCACTGGTGGAGTAGTGGCAGGTGCGCTACCGCTGCTGTACGGCGGTGCGGAGCGTATCGCGGCCAAGTTGGCTCCGCCGACTCCAGCTCCGGTCAACGGGCACACCAATGTACCGGCCTCTGGTCGGCGGCGATCTCGTTTGATGGATACAGTCGGGTTCCCGGGCCGTCAGCATTAGATTCGCTGCGAGGCCTTTCGTCGCGTCAGGTAGGCGAAGGCCAGCGTAGTCTTCAGTCCCTCCCGTCGGTAGCAGCTGGACTGATAGCACTAGTGGGCAGCCGACCTCATGAGGTCGGCTGCCCACTAGCACGTTGAGACTGGGTTGGTTGGTTACAATGGGGCCTCGTCGGGGCCCCGTTGGGCTAGCGGGCCGGTCAGCTCGGACTCATATGAGCCGATCCAGTGATCCTGCCATGCCTTGTCGTACTTCACCTCGTTGCAGTACGGGTTGTAGATGGCCGTGAGTTCTTGAGTGATCTCCTCGCGGTGAGATCGCGCCCACCCCTGAGCCTCATAGGTGCAGATATGCAGCTTCCACCGGGATCCGGCCCGCGCGATCCAGCAGTTGGATCTCGGGTGCTTGAAGGGAAGGCCGGATTCTGCCATGTTGTCGGCGTGGCCGACGTAGATAACTGCGTAGCGGTCGGGCTTCGTCTCGGGATCCGGCTTGTACATGATAGCGAAAACTGCTGGCCTTGTCGGAGGCGTCCAGCCGCCGAGGATCCGTGGACCCTCGAACGAGTAGCCAGCGAGTGATCCGAGGCGAATCATGGTCTGGCCTGCGTGTTCATCTGATATGTCCTCGTGTCCTGAGATGTCGCTTTAGATATCGCCGTCTGCCGCGTCTTCGTCCTCGCTGATTGCCTCGACACGGACGATCGGGTAGACCGGCAACCCCGCCTTCTGTACCGCGCTAACAAAATGCTCCTTACCCTTGGCGATCGCGTCCTCACGATTGTCAGCGAATACGACAACTTGTGCACCGTAGCGATTGGTGCCGATGCCCGTGGCAATGCCGCTGATTGGTGCGACTGCGTCAGCCAGCTCGACGACCTCCTCGAGCTTCATGATGCGGTCGCCCTCCGCTTCGATACCGACGCTCCATCTCATCAACATAAAATTTGATCTCCTAGCCGAGCTTGGGAAGCAGCGTGGCGAATTCTTCAAGGCTGCTGAGGTCGTGGCCGGACAGAAGCACGTCGATGTATGGCTCCGCAGCCATCATCCCGACGGTTTGTGGCCGGTAGTCCATGTCGTTGCCCTTGTGCGGGTTCATCCACACAATATTGTGACACAGTCGGGAGAGCCGCTCCATGGAGTCGGCGAGCAGTTCGGGATCACCCCGGTCGAGCCCATCGGAGCAGATGACGACGACGCCACCACGGCACATGCCTCGGCGGGCCCACTTGCGCACGAACTTGTCGATCGAGTCGCCGATCCGTGTGCCGCCTTCCCAGTCGACCACGAGCTGTGCGGCGCGCGCGAGCGCCTCATCCGGCTTGCGGGTCTGCAGCGGCTTGGTCACCTGGGTCAGCCGGGTGCCGAAGCAAAATACCTCCACCTTCTGGGTGGCTCGCTTCGCGGAGTAGGCGAATTGCAGCAACGCTCGAGAGTAGTCCGACATTGACCCGGACACGTCGAGGATAAGAATGAGCGGACGCAGCCGCACACGGCGCCGCCGCCAGTACAGATCGACCATCTCGCCGTTTGTGCGCATCGATTCGCGGATCGTCCGACGCATGTCGGGTTTTCGTCCGTCGCCTGCTGTCTTGGTGCGACGGGTGCGACGTTTGGGCGGAGTGAACTTGATGCGCGCCATGATGCGTCGTATCGCAGCGAGCTCTTCATCGGTGCACTCGCCGAAAGACCGGTGCTTGAGAATCTCGACGTTCGACGCCATCAGCCCCAGGAGGGCTTCCTCCTGCTGTTCCTTGCCCGACGGCTCGGTGGCCGGAATCTCGAAAGCGGACTCAGCTTCAGCAGCGGACTGGGCCTTGATCTTTAGTAGCTTCTGGACGGGGCTGTCCGACGCGAGGAAAAATGACCTGAACACCTCGTCATAGACGATGACGTCTTCGTGACGCACGATCATGGTGGTTCGCCCGGCCCAATACAGATCGACGAGGTCTGTCGGATCCAGCGGGGCCATTGCCGCGCAGTAGGTCAGGATGTCACCTGAGCCGATGGCTAATCCCTTCGACCGGAGTGCGCGCCCGAAGTCGACGAGCACGGTAACGAAGCCATTGTTGGTGGTCGACATCGGCATCAGACGAACCTGTGAGATGTCTCAGACATGGGATGTCACTTCCCGGAGATTGTCCCGCACCAGCTCGAGGTCATCGCGGTCTTTGATGATTGAACCGAGGGTGACGTCGGCGGTGCTGACGCTCAAGCCAGTCTCACCGAGGAAGGACAGAGTGCGAGCCCAGTCGATGGTCTCAGCGACCCCGGGAGGCTTTGCGAGATCCATCTCGCGAAGCCGGTTGACTGCCGCTACCACCTTACGAGCGAGCGCCTCGGACACCTCGGGTGCTTGAACCGTGACGATGGCGACTTCCCGGTCGGAGTCCGGGTAGCCGATCCAGTGGTACATGCAGCGTCGCTTCAAAGCGTCGTGCAGATCCCGGGTGCGGTTTGAGGTCAAGATTACCAGTGGTGGGCGCTGTGCTTTGATGGTTCCCACTTCGGGAATGCTGATCTGGAAATCGGACAGCACTTCCAGCAAGAAGGCCTCGAATTCGTCATCGGCGCGGTCGACTTCGTCTATTAAGAGCACGGCCTGGTCGCCGGCCTGGATGGCCTGCATCAGTGGACGCTCGAGCAGAAACCGCGGGCCGAACAGTTTCTCGACAGCCTCCTCACCTGCGATGTCCCGCTCCGACAATGCCCGGATATAAAGAAGCTGACGGGCGTAGTCCCACTCATAAAGGGCTTGGTTGGTGTCGATGCCCTCGTAGCACTGCAGCCGGATCAGTGTACGTCCGAACACTGAAGCCAGCACCTTGGCGATCTCGGTTTTGCCGACGCCCACCTCGCCTTCGAGGAGAATGGGTCGCTGCAGGGACATCGCCACGAACACCGCCGTCGCCAATCCCCGGTCCGCCAAGTAATTACCTCGGCGCAACATTTCGGTAAGTTCTCTGACGGTACTCGGATAGTTCATTAAGTGGTCTCCTTGATGCGGGCCGCCGCTGGGGGATCCGGCCCTTCCGGCACGATCCCCAACGGTCTCAGTTGATTGTTTCGTACCCGCGAGTATTCCGTTGCATGGGGTTTATGTAGGACGTTGTTCTGGGTGCATCGGCGATCGTCGGCGCGATGTCCTGATCGACTCGATATGAGGTGGTACGGTCCGACTCGGTCTGTTTCTCCACGGTTTTCGTTTCAATCGTTGGCTTCCTGCGTCCAAACATGAGATGTGTCCTCTCTGTGCATTCGGCCCCCGCTCGGACGAGCGGGGTTCCCTATTCTTTCTGGTCTGACGAGCCAAAGATGAGATTCCGCACGCTGCTCCCTTGGGCGTTCAGTTTGCCCTCACGCTCAAGCTTCGTCTTCCACGCGGCGCGGAGGTTGTCGCCCACGGCCACCGGGTTGGCCTTGGTCGGTATCTCGATGTCGTCGGCCAGCCCCTGGAAGCCGACGGCTGACAGGCTCTTGCAGGTCGTCGTGTTGCCACACGGCTCATCAAGGTCAGCGCTCGTCTGGCCTTGTGCTTTCCAGATGCTCCGCAACGCGGAGAGCGCCTGGGTGCCCTCATCGGTTAGGCTATTTGTCGGTTTTGCGTTCTCCGGCTCTTGGCTCATATCCGCGCACCCTCTCTGATGCAGCTGGTCAGATGATAGTTATGGGGAAACCGTACCTGTCTTGGGCCGCTCAGGGAAACGCTCGGCACGCATTGGCGGCGATCCAGTGAGGCGGCGAGGCCGTCGCCTCCTCGAACCGAGAGCGTGCCTCTTCGCCGTTCACGATGTTCCAGAAGGACTCGGCCCCCAAGGACCCCACGATCGGTTCAGTCGACTGACCGATCGTGGCGCCGTGCTGGGGATGCGGGTGGGCGGCGGTCGGCTGGCCGGTCCCGAGGTGGTGTGGCTGAGGACGGTGCCCGGCAAATGGCCGTACGGCCGCGGCGTTCGGAGTAAAGCCTGGCTCCTCGTCGCCCGGAACGCACCTGTGAGCGCCCTTGAGTGCTCAGGGCTCTCAGGTCTGGGCCAGCCGGTGAATGCGCGTCGTAGTGTCCGCCGCGGCGATGGCCAGCAGTGGCCACTGCCCCGCTCACTGATCTCGAGATGAAGGTGGTGCTGGTGATTCTCCGCACACCACGTTCCCTGCGCTGGAGCCTGTCTGCCGTCGCGGCCGCGCTGCCGATCGCCATGATGACGCCCTGGCAAGCGCAAGCCGGCCTCACGCCGGTTGCGCCAACCAACGGCCCAGCGTTAGCGAACGGCCCGGCGTCGCCGAACGGCCCAGCGTCGCCGAACGGCCCGGTGCCAGTGGAGGGCGCTCTGGGGATTGACCCGGATAGCGAGACTCAGCTGGATGGGGAGGGCCAGACGGGTGGCGACGCCCCGGGCTTGGCCATCGACGGGCCGAATACAAATCCGGAGCCGGACCCGGCCCTTAAAGGGCGGAACAATGAGCGCCACCGCAAGCTGGCGGCCGCGCTGAATGGCGGCGGAGGCAAAGCGCCCAATCCGAGCTGTACGCTGGTCGTCCCGGCTGCGCCGCTCACTGCGCAGGGCCTGGCCACGCCGTACCAACTGGTAGCGACCAATCGCCGCAACGGCCCCTGCCATGAGGCCAACGCCAACCAGTCCGCGTTTGTCGAGGCCACGATCATCGATCCCGCAACGGGTGCATTGGCGATCTACCGGCCGCTCGTCATCGACCAGGGCACCCAGCCGGCGGTTCCGCCGGTCGTGCCGAAGCTGCCGGCAGGGTCCGTGGTCGGGCTGTGGTTCGGTTTCCAGGGCAACACCTTGACGCTTCGTGGCGCCAAGGATGGCTGCGTCAACGGGTTGCCGGGCTCGCCGTTCGGACAGTTCGCCTACTGTGGCGCGGTAGAGTTCTTCCGCGCGGCCAACGCCGCGATCAGCGCTGGCAGACTGACGGTGCCACCCGTCGGCATGGCCCGGGACGGTCAGCCCTGCCCGACCACGCGCGACTTCGGGATAGTCGATCAGGACCAGAGCGACAACCTCACGACCCGCTACCTGGTGCTGCCGGGCGGGCGTACCGCCCAGGACAACGCGGCGAACGTTGCGGCGTTGCCCGTGCGCACCGTCCTCAAAAACGCCAGCGACAACGGGCTGTTGACCGGGTTCATCAACCCGGCGCTGGGTTGTCACCCGTTCACCGCGCCCGACCTCACTGCGGGCGGTACTCCCGCACCCTCGTTGGCGCTGAACGAGCTGCAGGCTGCGGCCTCGCAGGCACCGCCGATGGCGCTCGTTCCGCCCAATGATCCGATGGTGAAGGTCAACGGCAAGCCGAGTGTCGCCAAGATTAATTTGTACCGCGCCGGGGTAGACCAGCCGCCGCTGAACCCTGCGGTCGATACTGCGAAAAACTACTGTCGCAACCTGGCCAGCATCGCCCCGGCGCGGTTGCGCCTTGATCGGCCGCTGACTGTCGTCGCGCCCTCCCCGGACCCGGCTGCGGCGAAGAACCTGTTCGGTTTCCTACTGCAGCGGCTCAAGGCCACGTTCACCGACCTGGCCTGCGTCCCCGTCCGTCGCAAAGGCTGAGGGCGTCGTCGAGCGTGGGCGCCTCATGAAGCGTCAACAGGTCGCATTCCGGGTATGGCCTGGCGGGCTGAACTCCAGCCGCAACGAGTCGCTGCGTCGCAGTACTATGACTGCACCATTCGTGTGGGTCCAGCCGGCGGGAAGGAGAAGATACTGATCCCCGGACGGCATCGGCACGAGTTTGAGACTATCGTAGCGGAATCGGTAAGCCGCGTCGGGGTATTGGCACGTCACTTCTCGGACGCCCGGTGCTTGCAAGCTCAGTCTTTTCTCGCTGTAGACCACTACATCGGGACGGCTGGGCAGCAAGGACTCCAATTCTTGGGCACGGGTCATACCAACGCCAATGGCGTAGCTCCCAGCCGCCCAGAACAGCCCGACACTCACCAGAATGAAGACAGCGCCCCACTCGGCCACGGCCACGGCTCCCGGCGGGCGCTGCGGTACCTGCGTTGGCCGCCGCTGTGCGATGAGCAGCCGTACCAGTCGCGCGGCGTAGGCCAGCAACAGGACGCCGATCGAGAGACTAAGCCCCCGGCCTTCCAGGAAAGCAGCGGGAAACACGGTACCCAGGACGAGATCGGCTATGGCCAGACTCACCAGGACGAACCCGGCAATGGCCGCAGCCGGCGCCAGCGCTCGCACCACGATCCGGCGGGTTCCCTCCGGCAGCCCTCTAAACAGGAGTTGGTGGACCCAGAGGGCCAGGAGCCCAGCTCCCGCGGTGGCGATCAGCGGCGGGATCATGCCGTCCACACTGTTGCTCAGATAGTCCTGGACGGTCGGGTTGAGGACGGTGACGTCCGCGCCGAAGTACGAAAAAAATCCGGCGAACTCCAGCCGCCCGACGTAGTACATCAGCGCCAGCAGGAGTGTTGCGGGGGAGACGACCGCTCCGACGATCTTTAGGACCTGGGGCAGGGCGGTGGCGTCGGGCACCGGTGACTCGGCGGCCGGGCCAGCCTTCGGTTGCCCGCCGCCCCGAGTCGCGGCCACCGCATCGACGTGAGCTGCTCGGGCCGGTGCTGGTGCCGCGGACGGGCCCGCCATGGGCAGCTGCGCGGCGGACGGTTCCGCGGAACCGTCCTCGGGTGCTGTGGCGACGGTGCTCATGGGCTGTGGTGGCCCTGAACGGTGCCCGTCCCCGTGCTGCTTGATTCTCCTGATTTCTTCGGTTCCGCTAATGGGTCGCAGGTGACTGCGAGTGTGACCGGGATGCTAGTTGTGACTTTTTCGCCCTTAACTGGATCTTGAGCGTGGACTCTGCAGTTTTTGTGCGGACCATTCTTGGGAGTATAGTTGATGTGGAGGTTCAGGCAGTTTGGCCCGTAGTTCGGGTTCGTGGCTTTGCACGCACTGTGCATGTGGCTTAGCCACGTTTCTAACGGGGATTCTGCTCCGCCGGGTAGTTCGACCAGCTCGGCTCCGGGCGGTGCGCCCCCCGGCCGGCTGATCGAGCCTCCGCAGGAGATTACCCAGCATGAGATGATCAACAAGCCGAGCAGCACCGACCAGATGACCGGTGCACGCCGTCTCCGGGTAGGCATTTCGACCCCCGCACGACATACCGTAGTCCCCTTACCAGCTTACAGGCCGCTGCCGATGCTCACCCGTCAGCTCCACCGCAGGGCTCGGCTCGACAGAAGACCCGGGGTGGGCAGTCCGCGGTTCGACCGGCACGGACGTGAGCGCCTAGATGGGACTCCCAGATTGGGACCCCCACCTGGCACTAAGGCGACACAGTCGCGGCATCAATGGTAGGGGTGGTAGTGGACGATATTCTCAAACCCGTACCAGGTATTGTGCAGGATTTCACCAACCCGGTTGGCGGCCTCCGGAACCGAGCCCGCGATGAAACCCCCCACTAAATCCAAAATTAAAAGGATTAAAATGATAACAATGAAGAAGGTGAACACCTTCTCTATTGACCTTACCATCGAGTTACCTCCTGTGTGGGCGGTGCGATCGGATAGTGAGCTCAACGGGAACCATCTCACAGGCGCGCTGTCCAGTCGAGACCTGGGTGAGTGCCGTGCACCTGTGCTCGTCGGCGTGGCGCACGGCGTCGAGCGCCGCTACGGGACGCTGCTCCGGATCGCCGTGCGTGACCATAGGCACTAGGGTACGGCCTGTGTCCAGATCTCCACACACCGCGACAGAGTTCCTCCCCCAGAGAGGTCGTCCCTCGGCGGAGTACGGGAAGGGGACGCCTGGTGCTGGGGCCTACAGCAGGGTGGTGGCTTCGGTGGGGTCGGCCTCTGCAGGGGTGTAGAGGCGTTCATGGATCAGTCGCAGGAGCAGGTCGGTGTCCACGGGTTTGGTGACATAGTCGTTCGCCCCGGAGGCCAGGCTCTTCGCTCGGTCCTCCTTCATCGCTTTCGCGGTCACGGCGATGATGGGCAGGTCCGCGTAGCGGCTCAGGTTGCGGATCGCGGCGATCGTCGCGTTGCCGTCCAGCTCGGGCATCATCACGTCCATCAGGACCAGCGCGATGTCCTCGTTGCGCTCCAGCGCGCGGACCCCGGCCACTCCGTTGTCGGCGAAGACGACGTGCAGGTCGTGGGCCTCCAGCAGGCTGCTCAACGCGAAGACGTTACGCAGGTCGTCGTCGACGATGAGGATTTTCTCCCCGTGGAAGCGCGGCGGCGTCGCCTCGCGCGCCGGATGCGGACGCAGCTGCGGTAGCGACCGGGCCGCCAACACCAGCTCCGGTGGGATGAGCGCCTCGCTTAACGTGTCCTGCTCCGTGCTGTCGGGAACAACCGGGGGGGACGGCTCGGAGACTTCGGGCAGGTAAAGGGTGAACACGCTGCCCACCCCGGGTTCGCTGCGGACCGTCAGCTCACCGCCGAGCAGCCGGGTCAGCTGACGGCTGATCGACAGTCCGAGCCCGGTGCCGCCGTAACGCCGACTGGTGGTGCCGTCGGCTTGCTGAAACGCTTCGAAGATCACAGATAGTTTGTCCGCGGGGATCCCGATGCCGGTGTCCTCCACCTCGAACGCCACTCGGGTGGGCGCCCTGCGGAGCGCGTCGCCTTCCACCTCCGCAGCGGACGCCGGCCGGATTCGCAGCGCCACCCCGCCCTCGTCGGTGAACTTCACCGCGTTGGACATCAGGTTGCGCAGTATCTGCTGCAGGCGCTGCTCGTCGGTACACAGGATCGCGGGCAGCGCGGGATCAAGCTGCACGGTGAAGTGCAGCGCCTTCTCCGCGGCCAATGGCTCGCACAGCGTCTTGACGTAGTTCACCACGGCGCTCATCGCGACATCGGACAGCGACGGTTCCATCCGTCCGGCTTCGACCTTGGCCAGGTCAAGGATGTCGTTGATGAGCTGCAATAGGTCGCTGCCAGCGGAGTAAATGGTCCTAGCAAATTCTATTTGCTTGTCCGACAGGTTGCCGTCCAGGTTGTCGGCCAGCAGCTTGGCCAGCACCAGCGCGCTGTTGAGCGGGGTGCGCAGCTCGTGGGACATGTTCGCCATGAAGTCCGACTTGTAGCGCGAGGCGGCGGCCAGCTGGGCGGCCCGCTCCTCGATCTCCTGACGGGCGAGCTCAATCTCGGCGTTCTTGATCTCGATGGCGCGATTTTGGGTCGCCAGCAGGGCAGCTTTCTCGGCCA
>Ga0213881_10001009_pt1 | contig 14500 bp, 12 predicted proteins | sample BarmaccoBMER_R08_FD_160104 | JGI IMG/M metagenome (GOLD analysis project Ga0213881, IMG submission 160104) | Barbacenia macrantha exposed rock microbial communities from rupestrian grasslands, the National Park of Serra do Cipo, Brazil - ER_R08 ... | reverse complement strand
CGAGTGCGTCGAGCTGGAACTGGGCATTGACGTGGTTGCCGACAACGTCGTGCCCTCCCGGGTAGCCGGGCAGGTCCAAGGAGCGCTGGTCGGGCACCGGCGCTCCCGTGATGGTGTAGGCCGGTTTCAGGTTGGGCCCGTCGGCGAGGAGGCGCTCGGAGACGAACCGGACCGCATCATCAAGCAGCGGGTGCCCTCCGTCGGCGGCGACGGCCTGCCCGGCGTAGCACTGGTCGCGGATCCACACGTAGCGGTAGTCGTAGTTGCGGCCCTCCGCGACGCGTTCGGGCAGGCTCATGGTGGCCGCGGCGACCATGCCCCCACCCGAACTGGTCAACCCGCGCAGCACGGCGTAGGAGTGCCGGGCATCACGGGGCGCGATGCTCTCCCCGAGGCCCGGCATCGCCTCACGCCAGGCTGCTTCGGTGCCCTGCCAGGCCCGGTCGGCCTCCGGCGGCTCCTCACCCAGCGCCTGATCCGATAGCTCCAGGACCAGGTCGTGGTGAGTCCCGCCGGGCACGGTCACGGTCATGATCAGCTGGTGTCCGGGGCCAGTCTGGCCGTGCACCTCGGCGGCCGCGCCGCCGCTCCACCGCATGCGCAGCTCACCGACCCGGCCCTCCCACCGGCCCTCGTCGTCGCCGTGCAGCTCGCGCAGGTGCGCCCGGCCGAACTCGGCGGCCGGCTCCACGACGACTTTGACGTGGGCGGTGCCCCGCACGGCGATGATGCGGCGCAGCAGGACCACCCGGTGCGCCTGGCCGGGGAAGGCCAGGGCTTCGCGGCACTCGATGATCCCGGTTTCGGTAACCCACCGGGAACGCCAGATCAAGCTGCCGTTCTCGTAGTAGCCACCCCACACGAACCGGCCGGTCGGCGTGACCGCGTAGGCGCCACCGCCGCCGATCAGGCAGGAGAACACCGCATCGGAGTCCCAGCGTGGGGCGCACATCCACACCACGTCGCCACGGGGACCCACCAGGGCACCGCGTTGGCCGTCAGCCAGCAGGGCGTATTCCCGCAACACATGCGGTGGGAACAACTGGAGGGTGTCCCTCTGCCCGGTCTCGGTGCTAGCCACGGTGTTAGGTAACCCCTGCGCGGCGGGTGCTAAACAACACGAGAGCATAAGTGCTGGTGGCGACAGCGAGGATGGCAAAACTCGGGGGGAGCGCGGGCACGGTGTAGCTGAGCGTGAGGCCGGCCCCCGTCTCGGCTACCGCGAGGGCAGCGGAGAGAAGCAGCGCCGGGTAGGGCCGGGTGATGAGACGCTGGGCGGTCCCAGCGGGGGCGGCGAGCAGCCCGAGCAGCAGCAGCGCGCCGACGGCTTGGCTCGCCTCGGCGGCGGCCGCGCCCACCAGGGCGAGGAAGCCGTAACCGAGCATGCGGACCGGGACTCCCCGGGCGGCCGCGACGGCGTTGTCGATGCTGGCAAACAGCAGCGGTCGGGCAATGGCGAGTAGGACGGCGGCGATGAGGGCGGCGATGAGGGCGGCGGTGACGGCCTCGGGGAGGCTCAGGCCGAAGATCGAGCCGAACAGGACGTTGACGCTGGCGTCGCCGTTGCTGGTGCTGTGGTTGGTGGTGTACAGGGTCAGGAAGAACACGCCGAGGCCGAGGATCCAGGCGAGCACGTTGCCGACCACGACATCATTGGCGCGTCCCCGCCCGCCGATGGCGCCGAGGACGACTCCCACACCGATGGTCGCGGCGAACAACCCGAGCCGCTCGTCGATGCCCACCGCCAGGGCCGCGAGGGCACCGGTGAACGCCACGTGGCTGAGGGCATCGCCAGCGAAGACCTGGGCGCGTAGCACAACGAAGTAGCCGACCAGCCCGGTGGCCGCAGCGATCGCGCTGCCTGCCAGCAGCGCGTAGAGCAAAAACGGCGGCCAGGTCACGGTGTGGCCCGGGTCGTGCTCGCCCTCGCCGGGGTGGTACTGGTCCGCCACTGCCACCGGGCGTGGCGCAGCATCTGGGCGCCCACGTAGCCGGCGAAGGCGAAGCTGGTGACGAAGAACCCCACCGGGAAGGGGGCGTAGTAGGCCACGCTCAGACCGAGCCACGTGACGATCAGCCCGATCGTGATGGTCAACGCCAGGGCAGTGACGGGCCGCGCGCTCAGCGCCTGGGCGGTGGCCGCGGGCATCACCAGCAGGGCGAACACCAGGAGAGTGCCGGTGATCTGGCTGGCTTCGGCGGTCGCGGCACCGAGGAGCACCAGAAACGCCACGGACAGGGCCCGCACCGGGACGTGGCGGGCACTTGCCACGTCGGGATCGATCGAGGCGAAGGCCAGCGGGCGACCGATCACCACCAGGACAGCCAGGGCAATCGCGGCGACAACGCCCAGGAGCGCCACCTGCTCCGTGGTGATGCCCAGAAAGTTGCCGAACAGCAGCGCGGTGATGCTGTTCAGGAATCCCTTGTAGCGGGCGACGAACAGAAACCCGCAGGCGAGCGCGAAGGCCTGCACCATGCCGGTGACCGCCGACTCCTCCGAGTAGCCGCCGGATCCGGTGCGCGGCAACGCCGCGATGACCAGGGCACCGCCCAGACAGAACGCGAAGTAGCCATAGCTGGCCGCGACGCCGATTCCGACCGCGCCGGCCGCGCCCGGGAAACCGATCACCGACAGGGTGTGGCCGACGAAGCTCTGTTGGCGCAACACCATGAAGTGGCCTACCACCCCGGCCAGCACCGCAACGATCGTGCCCGCGCAGAAGGCGTTGACCATGAACGGGAATGACCACATCTGCAGCAGATCGGTGACCGGGTCCCAGCTTAGAGCCGCGGCGAGGGTCATGGCTCCCACCCGGCGCCCACCGCGCACCGTTCGGGGGGGCCGATCACGACCAACCGGCCATCCGAGGCGGTGAGCACCTCGATGGGGGTGCCGAACAGCTGGCTCAGCGCAGCGCCGGTGATCACCTGGTGGGGTGGGCCGATCCGCGAGCCGCCGGGCACGAGGTAGACCACGGTGTCCAGATGCGGCAGGACCGGGTTGATGTCGTGTGCCACCATCATCACAGCCACCCGGTGCACCCGGCTGATCTCGGCGATCAGCGCCGCGATGGCGGCCTGGTTCGGCAGGTCCAAGCTGTCCAGCGGCTCGTCGAGCAGCAGCAGGTCGGGAGCCGAGGCCAGCGCTTGGGCGATCAACAGACGTTGCTGCTCCCCCCCGGAAAGCTCTCCGACCGGGCGGTCAGCGTAGGCGCTAGCACCGACCAGGTGGATGACCTGCTCGACGCGTGCGGCCGCCGCTCGCCGCGCCGCCGCGCCGGGCAACCATTCGGGCAGCGGAAGGCCCCACCGGTGCCCGTCCAGGCCCAGTCGCACGATGTCGCGGCCGCGCACCCGTAAGGATGAGTCGAAGCTGCGACGTTGGGGCAGGTAGCCAATCCGCTCGTTGGCCCGCCCAGCGGGCCCATCCAGCACCCGCACCTCGCCCTCCGCCAGCGGCAGCGCCCCCAGAACCACCTGGACCAGGGTGGACTTGCCGACCCCATTAGGCCCCAACACCGCGACGAACTCCCCGACGGTGACTGTCAGGTCCACCCCGCTCCACAGTCGCCGGCCGCCTCGCTCGGCCGCCGCATTGCGTAGGGTGACCACAGAGCGCGCCGTCATCGGGTGATCACCTGAGACAGTGTGCGCTGAGGCAGGGCGCTCTGAGCCAGGGCGCGCTCGATGCCCATTAGCTGATGAACTTGCCATTGCTGGAAGGTGGCGGTGGCTGGGGCGAGTGTCTCGGTGACCGTCGCCACTGGGATACCGTTGGCCTTGGCCTCAGCCACCAGGGCCGTCACGTCCGGGGTCGAGTTCTGGGTGTTGAACACGAAGATCTTGATCTGCTTGGTCTTGATCTGCCGATCTACCGTGATCTTGTCGGCCGCACTTGGCTCAGTGCCTTCGCTGACTGCGTCCAGGAACGACTCCGGGGTTTCCATTTTCAGCCCGAGGGCCTTGGCCAAGGGGGTCACGATCGACTCCGAGGCCCCGATCGGGGTTCCGCCGTACTTGCTTCTGATGTCAGCGATCAGCTGGTGGTAGCGGGCTAATCCCTGAGTCTCGTAGACCTGCCTCTGGTGATCGAAATAGTGGGCCTCGGACGGGTCGATCCGCGTGTAGTCGGCGGCAATCTGGTTAATCACCCGCTGCACGTCATCCGGGGAGTACCAGAGATGCGGGTTGCTACCCTCCTTGGCCCCGATCAGATCTCCTACCGTCAGCACCACCCGCCCCGGTTCGGGGTTCGCGTCCAGCAGTTTGGTGACCCACGGGTCGTAGCCGACCCCGTTGACGATCACGAACTGCGCCTCCGCCAAGGCGCGCGCGTCGGCTGCCGTCGGTTCGTAGCTGTGCGGGTCGGTGTCCGGATTGGTGATGATGCTGTGCACACTGACGTGCTCGCCACCCACCTGCACGGCGATACTGCCCCAGAAGTTCTCCGCCGCCACCACCGCGATCTTCGTGTTGTCGCTCGACGCACTCGACCCCCTCAGCTGGACCGCCGGACCGTTGCTGGGCGGCGCTCCGGTAGCACGGCCCGCCAGCAGACCGACGAGCACGAGCGCCACCGCCCATGTAGCCCATACGGACGAAAAAATGCGGCCGCCGCTCCAGGTTTGCCCACTTTCCGACTCCTAGCCTGGACGTTCTGTCACTCACACAGGTGGAAAATCGCTCCGCCAGATTAAACGAAATCGATAACCATTCCAAGACGCCGAGTGTTGTCGGTGATCGGCATCACCTGCCGACGCGGCGTCAGACGGCCGTGGCAAGCAGCAAGGCGAACCGCTCCTGCGGGTCGGTCCACCATGCCTGGTCGGCGAATCCGGCGTCGGCCAGCTCGGCCCTGAGCCCCTCGCGCCAGAACTTGCCCGAGACCTCGGTGCGCATCTCCTCGCCCTCGGCGTAGTGCACCGTCATGCCCACCGCAGGTAATCGCACGGTCATCGCGCGGCGCGCCCGCAGGCGCATCTCGATCCACTCGTGCGCCGCGTCCCACACCGCGACGTGATCGAAGGCATCGACCTCGAAGTCGGCGTCGAGCTCGCGGTTGAGCACGCGCAGCACGTTGCGGTTGAACTCGGCAGTCACTCCGGCAGCGTCGTCGTAGGCGGGCACCATCACCGCCGGGTCGGTCACCAGTCCGGCGCCGAGCAGCAGCAGCTCGCCGGGATCCAGCGCGGTGCGGAGCGCGGTGAAAAAGCTGGCCCGCTCGTCCGGCAGCAGGTTGCCGATCGTGCCGCCCAGGAAAGCCACCAGGCGACGTCCACCTCGACTGGCCGGCACCAGCTCCAGATGCTGGGTAAAGTCGCCGACCACGCCGTGCACCGTGAGCTGCGGGTACTCCTGTACCACCGCTGCCATCGCGCTGCGCAACGCCGACTCCGAGACATCCAACGGCACGAAGCGCCGCAGTGATCCGTTCGCGGTGAGCGCGTCGAGCAGCAACCGGGTCTTCTCCGAGGAGCCCGAACCGAGCTCGACGAGGGTGTCGACGGCTGCCCGCGCCGCGATCTTCCCCACACTGCGCCGCAACAACTCCCGCTCGGTACGGGTGGGATAGTACTCGGGCAGCGTGGTGATCTGCTCGAACAGTTCACTGCCGCGGGCATCGTAAAACCACTTGGGTGCCAGCCACTTGGGATCGGCGGACAGCCCGACCCGCGCGTCGTGGTGCAGCGCGTCGGCGGCATCGGACTCGGACAGGCAGATCTCGAGCACAGGTGCGGTCATCGTTCCTCGCTAGCAGTCGCAGGGATCGGCACGACATCCACGGCGGAGGGTGTCGCGGTGAGCAGGTGACAGTCAGGGACCGGTTCCCAGCCGAAGGAGGGGTCGGTGGGCTCGGAGCAGACCAGCACTCCCCCGTCGCCAGCCCGCACCACCAGCGCGTGGTCTACGGCGGTCGCGGCGAGTTCGGTGCCATCGGTGACCAGCATGTTCAGCCGCGAGCCCGGGGCAGCGGCCCGCACCTGCGCGGTGACCGCGCCCAGCGCGCCGCCGGGCGAAGCACCGGCTGCCAGCCGCTGGCGGACCAGCGCCCACAGCAGCGCAGAATCGGTGGGCGCTTCGAGGGTGAGCAGTTCCGTCACCGGCAAGCGGCTGGCCAAGCCCGCCACACTGTCCGGCCACCCGGCGACCACCCCGTTGTGGCTGAACAGCCAGCGGCCGGTGGCAAACGGGGCACAGGCGGTTTCCATCACCGGCATCCCGACCGTGGCCGACCGCACCGCGGCGAGCACCGCGCCGCTGCGCACCGCACGGGCCAACGCGGCGAAACTCGCGTCGGCCCAGATCGGGACCGCCCGCCGGTAGCGGATCGGTGTCCTCGCGCCGTCGGGATACCAGCCTGCGCCGAATCCGTCGGCGTTGACCGTGCCACCGCCGCGCATGTCGGCCGGCGCATAGCTCTGCCGCAGTAGCGAGTGCGGTGGATCCAGCAGCAGCGTCGCAAGGTCACGCAGCGGCCCGAGGTAGGCCAGATGTCGGCACACGTGGTTCAGCCGGCCTCAGTGCTCTGTCCAGGACGGCTTGCGGCGGTGCGGTCTGCCGGGGTCGGCGTCCCGAGCGCAGCGGAAACCGACGAAGATCTGCCGGCGTACCGGGTGGTCCCAGTTGCGGAAGGTTCCCCGGCAGACCGTTGCGTCGGTGCCGAACGAGCCGCCGCGCAGCATCCGGTAGTCCCCGCCAAAGAACACCTCGGAGTACTCCCGGTACGGGAACGGCGCGAAACCCGGGTAACCGGAGAAGAGCGAGGACGTCCATTCCCACACGTCACCGATCAACTGGTGCACGCCCAGCGGGGACGCGCCGGCCGGGTAGCTGCCCGCGACGGCGGGCTGCAGGTGCCGCTGTCCCAGATTGGCGTGCGCCGGGGTAGGATTATCATCGCCCCAGGGAAAGCGGCGGGAGCGCCCCGTGGCGGGATCGAACCGGGCGGCCTTCTCCCACTCCACCTCGGTGGGCAGGCGCTTGCCCGCCCACGCCGCGTAAGCCTGCGCCTCGAAGAAGCTGACGTGCACGACGGGCTCGTCGGGCGGAACCGGCTCGATGATGCCGAACCGGCTGCGCCACCAGGACTCACCATCGCGGTACCAGAACTGCGGGGCCACCAGACCTGCTTCGCACCGGTGCTTCCAGCCCCGCTCGCTCCACCACCGCGGGTTGTCGTAGCCACCGTCGGCCAGGAAAGCCTGGTAGGCGCGGTTGGTCACCGGGGTGGTGTCCAACCAGTAGGCGCTGGTGCAGGCCCGATGCGCGGGGCGCTCGTTGTCCAAAGCCCACGGCTCAGTAGACGTGCCCATGGTGAACTCGCCCTCAGGTACCAGTGCCTCGGCGGGCAGGTCCGAGGAGCGCGCCGGCTGGAGGGCGGGGGCGTGCAGCGCGGCCGGGCCCACCCGAAGCTGGTGGGTAGCCAGCATCGTCTCGTCGTGCTGCTGCTCATGCTGCACGATCATCCCAAAGGCGAATCCGTGCTCGACCAACTTGCGGCCCGCCAGCGGGGTACGGTCCAGCACGTCGAGGACCTTGCTACGGACCTCGCCCAGGTACCGTCGGGTCTGGGTCGGGTCGAGCAGTGGCAGCGCGGGCCGCTGGGGCCGGGGGTGTCTGAACGCGTCGTAGAGGTGGTCGATGTCGGCCCGGAGGGGCTCGCGCCCGCCCACGTCGCGGACCAGCCAGAGTTCCTCCTGGTTGCCGATGTGCGCGAAGTCCCAGACCAGCGGGGACATGATGCGGGAGTGTTGGCGGACCAGCTCGCTGTCCTCGACGGCATCGGTCAGCACCGCACTGCGGGCGCGGGCGCGGGTGAGCTCGGCAGCAAGGTGCTCACGCAGGGCAGTGGTGCTCAGCTCGGTGATCGGCATGCTCACAGCGGATGTCCTCCGTTAGCTCCGGCCGGTCGAGTGCCGTTACGGCGGCTACCCCCCGTCATGGCGCTGACGAAATCGTCTGCTGGGCAGCGACCGCGCCGGACCCGGTGCTCCGTGATCTCCTCCAGGAGCAACTGCACTCCGGCGGGGGCCTCCAAGGCGGGCAGGGCGCGGCAGGCCAGCTCGAACACCGCGATGGCGGCCGCGGCGAGTGTGTCATCGCGCAGGCCGTGTTGGGCTGCCTGCAACCATCGCCCGACGGTTGGCGCGCAGGCTTCCCGGGCGGCGGCGGTGACCGCGGGATCGGCAAGTAAGGCGGCCAGCACCGTCACCGGTATCATCCACTGGCCCACTGGCTGGGTGTCCAGGTAGCGGACCTCGAAATAGCCCTGCGGCCGGACGGGCGGGAATAACGTGGTCAGGTGGTAGTCGAGATCGGCGGTGCTGGGGCGACCAGGCAGCGCCCCGGACAGCCAGTCGGCAAAAGTGACCCCGCTGGGCACGTCCCAACGGCCCTGGGGGCGACGCTGGAACAGCACGGGAGTATCCAGCACCCGGCGGGCCCAGTCCGCCGCTGGGTCCCAGTCCGCTGCCAGGTCGTAGTGTGTCCGGCTGGGTCTGGTGCGGGTTGGGTCCACCGCGAACCAGGCCTGCATCCGGGATGACGCCCAGCCCGTGCGCAGGCCACCCAGCCACGGCGAGTTGGCGAACGCGGCCAGCAGCACCGGACCAAGATCGTGTAATGCCGCCCAGCGCAGCCGCGCCTCAGTGGGAGTGCCGGCATCCAGGCATACCTGCACTGCGGCGGTGCAACACATCATCGCCCGGCCCATCGGGCCGATCCGGTCAAAAGCGGTCTCCATGGCGACGTAGCGGGGAATGTCGACCAGCCGGCGGGACGGGCGATGCGGATCGGCACCCACACCCGTGAGGACCAGGTTAGCGGGATCGAGCAGGGTGGTCAGTGCGGCGATATCGCCCTCCACGGTGGCGATGAGCTCGGTCAGCGAAGGGCACGGGGGGCTGGAGATCTCGAGCTGACCACCGGGTTCGACCGTGACGGTGGAGCCGTGAGGAAGAGGTTGCTGGGGGCTGTCGGGAACGAGGGAATGCGGGGCGTGCACGCCGAGCGCGTCGGCGAGGTGGGGGGCCTGCAACAGGCGATGGGGGTTTCCGGAGTGCTGCACCACCCACTCGAGCTCGGCGCCAAGCAGCTTGGGCGGCCCGTGTTTGAAACAGATCGAGGCGACGTACACCTCGGCCTCTACCCGGCTGCGCAGCATCGTCGGCGGTGCGAACGCCGGTAGCGCCCAGGGAGGCAACGGTGCCTTTGACCTCACGGGCCTCACGCCCCACCTTCGTGGTCCGAGGGAACGAACTCACGCCACGCTACCTAGTTACCCCGACGCCTGCGGCGTTATGCGTTACGTAAATTTACGTAAATCGTAAATAAGGACCGCCGACTTCGAGGATGAGAGGCTCAGGCCGCGGCGGCTCCGCGCGCGGTCGCGGCGTTCAGCGCGAACACGTAGCCGCCACGGTAGCCCGCCTGGTTGGGATGGTACGGCCCGAGGGAGGTGGGCACACTTGGACCGTTGATCCACGGGTCGGCCGAGCACACTCCGTGGCCAGCGAACCGGTCCCGCACGTCGGCGAAGCTGAATCCGGACTGCTGACTGGTGGCCTGGTGGATGACGTCGTTGAGCACGTCGGCACCGTGGTTGAGTTTCCTGCGGCGGCTCAGGTTCGGCGCGTGTGGATCGGTGCAGCTCGGGGCGAACTCGAACAGCCGCGGGTAGCCCAGCACGATCACTCGGGCGTGCGGCGCGGCGCGGCGGATCGCGGTGTAGGTGCGGGTCAGCCGGCTCGGCAGTACGAACCGCTCGAAGGCTTCGGCGGCGTCGACCGCGGCGTTGCAGGTGCGGTCGCTCGTCGCGACGGTGCAGGTCCCCAGCACGGGGCCGAACCCCGCGTCGTTGCCACCGATGGTGATCGTCACCAGGTCGGTGCTGGCTCGCAGAGCCGAAATCTGGGTAAGGAACACGTCGGCGGTCTTGGTTCCCGAGCAAGCCGCGAATGCGAAGCTGGTGGAGTGATGCTCCGCGGACCACAGTGGCGGGTAACTCCGCGAGCTACGCTGGCAGCTCGCGTCAAGGTCGTAGGGCGGTGCGCCAACCCCGGAAGAGTAGGAGTCGCCCAAGGCGACGTAGTTCAGCGTCTCGGCGAGCCTTGCCTCGGGTGAGCGCTCGTTGCTCCCACTCGAGACTGTGAGCTGGCTAGCGGCCGCAACCGACGCGGAGGCACTTAGCACCGTGGCCACCATTCCCACCAGAGCGGCTACGCACAGTGACAGACGGCGCATGGCTGGTAGCTCATCCCCTCTCCGTTTCATCGTGGGTAGCGGTGGGCTGGTGACAGCACGGACGTGCCCCGGATGTGCCGCGGGGCGGACTACACGGGCGGACCACACGATGAATCGTCCGGCGCGCGCAGACCGTTACTCCATGCTAGACAAAGATTACTGAAAGTCACATAGCGTGCGCAGCAGAACCCACGAGCACGCACTGAGGGTTCCGCGCTGCATCGCGCACCGTCAGAGAGCCTGGCCGGCGCCTACGACGCCGGCCAGGACGTCCTGCTCACCCGCGCTAGGTTGGTCGGGGCACGCAAGTGTCACCCGTGAGCTTGGTGAGGCTCAGCAGGCCTACTTCTTCTTCGTGCGAGTGGCCCCGCCACGGCCACGTAGCGTCACACCGGACTCCGAGAGCACCCGGTGCACGAAGCCGTACGACCGTCCGGTCGACTCCGCGAGCGCCCGAATGCTAGCGCCCTTCTCGTACTTCTTCTTCAGCTCCGCTGCAAGCTTGTCGCGGGCAACGCCAGTGATCCGGCTACCCTTTTTCAGGTCGGCCACCTCGAAACGCCTTCCTTCCGACGCTAGAAGAGCCGCTCACGGCCCTTGTGGCAATGATCGACCAGGTTAGCGATCTCCGCTAGACGATCTCCGGGTGGATCTGTGAACGGTACCTGTGGTGGGACCAGGTGCGCGAGGGGGTAGCGTCAATGTGATCAAGCTGGTCAGGCGAGCTGCACCACGTCGAGGTACTCCGCGCTCCAGTGATCCTCGGTGCCTTCCGGCAGCAGGATTACCCGCTCGGGCCCGAGCGCCTGCACGGCTCCCGGGTCGTGGGTCACCAACACCACCGCACCGGAGTAATGGTGCAACGCGTCTAGCACCCGCTCCCGGGATACCGGGTCAAGGTTGTTGGTCGGCTCATCGAGCAGCAGCACATTGGCCGCGGAGGACACCAGCGCGGCCAGCGCCAGCCGGGTCTTCTCCCCACCAGACAGGGTGCCTGCCAGCTGGTTCAGTTGCTCACCGCGGAACAGGAAGGCACCCAGCAGGGTGCGCAGCTGCTGCTCGGCGGTATCTGGCGCGGCGTGCCGGAGGTTCTCCCATACGGTGGCATCGAGGTCCAGCGTCTCGTGCTCCTGAGCGAAGTACCCTACTCGCAGTCCGTGCCCGGCTTCGATCTGGCCGGCATCGGGGGTCTCCATCCCGCCAAGCAGGCGCAGCAGGGTGGTTTTCCCGGCACCGTTGAGACCGAGAATCACCACCCGGCTGCCCCGGTCGACCGCGAGGTCCACTCCACTGAAAACCTCCATCGAGCCGTAAGACTTGCCCAGCCCGCTCGCGCTGAGCGGGGTTCGCCCGCATGCCGCAGGCTGTGGGAAGCGGATTCGGGCCACCCGCTCGGCAGGTTGTTCGGTCTGCGCGCTGGCCAGCAGCCGGGCGGCTCGCCGTTCCATGTTCTGCGCGGCGATGGCCTTGGTGGCCTTGGCCCGCATCCGGTCGGCCTGGGTGATCAGGGCAGTGGCCTTCTTCTCCGCATTGGCGCGTTCCCGGCGCCGCCGCTTCTCGTCGGTGGCGCGAGCCTCTAGGTAGCGCTGCCAACCCAGGTTGTAGACGTCGGCCTCGCCCCGTATCGCGTCCAGGAACCAGACCTTGTTCACCACGGCGGCGAGCAGATCGGTGTCGTGGCTGATCACGACGAGACCGCCGTTGTGCGCCAGCAAGAAATCGCGCAACCAGGTGATCGAATCGGCGTCGAGGTGGTTGGTCGGCTCGTCGAGCAGCAGCGTGGTGGGTGAGCGTGCACCCGAGCCGTCCGAGGCACCGAACAGGATCCGGGCTAGCTCGACCCGGCGCCGCTGTCCCCCGGACAACGTGTGCAGCCCTTGGGCTAGCACCCGGTCGGGCAACCCGAGGCTGGCGCACATCCGCGCCGCCTCGCTCTCGGCGGCGTAGCCGCCCAGCGCGGAAAACCGGTCTTCCTGGTGGCTGTAGCGGCGCACCGCCCGGCTCTGCTCGTCGCGGTCGGCCAGCTCCGCCATCTCCGATTGAGACTTCTCCAGCTCCTGCAGCAACTGGTCGAGTCCGCGAGCGGAGAGCACCCGGTCCCTAACCGAGATCGAGAGGTCACCCTCCCGGGTATCCTGCGGCAGGTAACCCACCTCCCCGGTGCGGCGGACCTGGCCCGCGTAGGGCAGGCACTGGCCAGCCAGCACCCGCAGCGTGGTGGTTTTGCCGGCACCGTTGCGGCCGACCAGGCCGATCCGGTCGCCGGGCTGCACCCTCAGGGTGGCTCCGGACAGCAGCGTCCGGGATCCAGCGCGCAGTTCCAGATCGGTAGCTGTGATCACGGTGAAGTGACTCCCAAGGTGGTCGCCGGCAGGGGTCAGTTCCCGCGTGCCGCAGCGCGCGGGGCGAGCAGCAGATCAGCTTGTCGCGACCACGCACTCATCCTACCGACGGCTGCATCCGGATTACGGTGCTGCCATGACCCTCGATGCCATTGAGCCCGATGACATGAGCGCTCCTGATCTCACCGGCCGCGTTGCTCTGGTATCCGGCGCCAGCCGCGGCATTGGGCACGCCATCGCCGCCGCGCTGCTGGCCCGCGGTGCCGCGGTGACGATCACCGCACGCAAGCCCGACGAACTCGCTGCCGCCGCAGCTGAACTCGCCAGCACCGTCGGGGTCAGCGCCGACCGGGTCTTCGCCGTGCCCGGAAACGCTGGTGATGCCGCTGCGCGGGTCGCGGCGGTCCAGGGCACAGTCGAGCGTTTCGGATCGCTGGACGTCCTGGTCAATAACACTGGGATCAACCCGGTGTACGGGCCGTTGATGCAGGCCGATCTCGATGTGGTGCGCAAGATCTTGGATGTCAACGTGGTGGCTGCCTTGGGCTTCGTGCAGCAAGCGCACCGGGCGTGGATGGGCGAGCACGGCGGCGTGGTGGTCAACGTGGCGTCGGTCGCCGGGCTGCGTTCCACCAGAGGGATCGCGGCCTATGGGATGTCGAAGGCGGCGATGATCCGGCTCACCGAGGAGCTGGCCTGGGAACTCGGGCCGTCGATCCGGGTAAACGCCGTAGCCCCGGCGGTGGTCAAGACGACGTTCTCGACCGCTCTGTACGCGCATGGCGAGGAGCAGGTGGCGAAGGCCTACCCCATGGGCCGGCTGGGCACGCCTGCGGACGTCGCCGCCCTCGTCGCCTTCCTCGCGTCCGACGCTGCCTGCTGGATCACCGGCGAGACGGTGCGGGTCGATGGCGGGCTGCTGGCCACGGGGCACCTTCAGTAGCGTTGCCCACGAGGGCGCGCTGCAGCTGTGAATTTTGTGTACTGCTGATCGGAATCGATGATTCGCCAAGTACTGCACCCTGCGGCAGATTGTCATTGATTCTCCATTTCGGCGGAAAAAACAGTTGAATCGGCTCAGAAGTGACCGAAAACCGCGCTTTGATTCGTTTGCGGACGCTGGCCAGTTCGGGTGCGGCCTCGCGACAGTATTTGTCGGTCTCGCAGAACAGTCCTTGACAGTCGACAGCGTGGAGCGGCCTGCCCCAGAGACCGTTGAACGACAGGCCGAGCCGAGTAAATTCCTGTTCCTGGTGCTCGACCATCCACATGATAACTTCGGTTGGCGTGAAGCCCCCGAGGTTTTCAAAGCATTTTCGAATTCCGCGCAAAGCTCCAGGGCCAGGCTGGGTGAACTCGTTCTCACTAAAGTCGATGAGGTCAGAGTAGTTGAGGTCGATAGCCGTCTAATACGACATGAAGTCGCCCATCAACGGATACCTGCACAACAGCTCGTAGACTTGCCGGAGCAGCTTCGCCGCAAGCAGTCGCTTGCCCAGCGCGTCGTGGAGAAACATATGACGGAACAGCTCGACGTGATTAAGGTGCTTGTACGACTGACCATAGGCGTCAGCGGCGCAGAGGATAAACGCTCCCGTGTAGAGCCTGCCGTTCTTTTGCTTGGTGTGATCAAGCGCCTTGGCGAAACTGCCATCGCCGAGGTCGTCGAGCGTCGGGTGACGACCAAGGAAATCGTGTACCGATCGCCACGTTTTAATTTTGCTGAACGTACGGAAGGCTGCGATCTGAAACAGTCGGTCCTCGGGAGTGCACGGCTCGTCGTGGTGTAAATAGTCGGAAGTCTTGTGGTTCGGGGTTTGCCTCGTGCGGGGTGCTCGGGATGTGACACGCTGGGTGGGATGCGTGATTGCGGGTGTCTGAGGGTGTTTGCTGTGGTCTGTGACTGCTGCTGG
>Ga0213881_10001008_pt1 | contig 14505 bp, 15 predicted proteins | sample BarmaccoBMER_R08_FD_160104 | JGI IMG/M metagenome (GOLD analysis project Ga0213881, IMG submission 160104) | Barbacenia macrantha exposed rock microbial communities from rupestrian grasslands, the National Park of Serra do Cipo, Brazil - ER_R08 ... | reverse complement strand
TCCCGACAGTGGGGCCGCTTACCTCGACTGCGTCTCCGAGCCGGTGGTCTGACGTGTCCTCCGCTCTTCGCGCAGGCGGCTCATCGCGATGCCGACGCTGAAGGCAGCCGGCCTGCTTGACGTCGACTCCGGCGAGATCATCCGGCCCGGTGTGCTGCGCGTCGAGGGCGACCGGATCGCGGGCGTCGGCGGCCCACCCGAAGGCCACGTCCTCGACCTCGGCGACCAGATCCTGCTCCCCGGCCTGATGGACATGGAGGTCAACCTGCTGATGGGCGGTCGCGGCGAGACCCCCGCGCTCTCCCAGGTCCAAGACGACCCGCCGACCCGGATGCTGCGCGCCGTCGGCAACGCGCGCCGGACCCTGCGCGCGGGCTTCACGACCGTGCGCAATCTCGGGCTGTTCGTCAAGACCGGCGGGTATCTGCTCGATGTGGCGCTGGGCAAGGCGATCGACGCCGGATGGATCGACGGGCCCCGCGTCGTGCCCGCCGGCCACGCCATCACCCCGACGGGCGGCCATCTGGACCCGACGATGTTCGCCGCCTTCGCCCCGCACGTGCTGGCACTGACCGTCGAGGAAGGCATCGCCAACGGGGTCGACGAGATCCGCAAGGCGGTGCGCTATCAGATCAAGCACGGCGCGCAGCTGATCAAGGTGTGCTGCTCGGGCGGGGTCATGTCGCTCACCGGATCGGCGGGCGCTCAGCATTATTCCGACGAGGAACTGTGCGCGATCGTCGACGAGGCGCATCGCCGGGGGCTGCGCGTGGCCGCCCACACGCACGGCGCCGACGCGGTGCGCCACGCCGTCGCCGCGGGCATCGACTGCATCGAGCACGGCTTCCTGATGGACGACGACGCGATCGCGATGCTGGTCGAGCACGGCACCTTCCTGGTGCCGACCACGCGGCTGGCCGACGCGATGGACGTCTCCAAGGCGCCGCCCGAGTTACAGGCGAAAGCCGCCGAGATGTTCCCGAAAGCACGCACGTCGGTGAAGGCCGCCTACGACGCCGGGGTGAAGATCGCGGTGGGCACCGATGCCCCGGCGATCCCGCACGGCAAGAACGCCGACGAGCTTGTCGCGCTGGTGGATCGCGGGATACCCCCGCTCGCGGTGCTGCGCGCCGCGACCGTCACGGCGGCGGAGTTGATCGACGTCGCCGACCGCGGGCGGCTGGCCGAGGGCCTGCTCGCCGACGTCATCGCGGTACCCGGAGATCCGTTGCAGGACATCGGGGTCACCCAGAAGGTGAGCTTTGTGATGAAAGGCGGAAAGGTTTTTGTCCACAGCAACTGACGACCTGGTGGCGATTCAGCAACTGCTGGCTCGCTACGCGGTCACGATCACCCAGCAGGACATCCCCGGCCTGCTCGCCGTCTTCACCGCCGATGGAACCTACAGCGCCTTCGGCGAAACTTATTCGCTGGACCGCTTTCCCGCGTTGGTGGACGCCGCGCCCAAGGGGCTGTTTTTGACCGGCACTCCCGCCGTCGAACTCGACGGCGACTCCGCCACCGGCACCCAGCCGTTGTGCTTCATTGACCACGCCACCCACGACATGCGCATCGGCTACTACCGCGACACCTACGCCCGGACGGCCGCCGGCTGGCGGTTGCGCACCCGCGCGATGACGTTCATCCGGCGCAGTGGCGCCCACGACTCCGGCCGCCCGCACGCGATCGGCCGCCCGACTGCGTGAATGTGGCGATGGCTGTCGCGGAGTTTCGAACCGGCCTGCGCGCCTGGCTCGACCGCCACGATCTCACCCCGGGCCCCGACCACACGCTCGAGGGCCACATAGCGCAGCTCTCCCGGGTCCACAAAGCTCTCTACGACGCCGGTTGGATGCGGTATGGCTGGCCGGTTGAGGTCGGCGGGCTCGGTGGGCCTCCGATCCTGCGCGCGGTCGTCGGGGAGGAGGTCGTCGGCCGCAACCTCGCCGAACCCGGACCGTATTCGATGGTCGAGGTGCTCGCGCCGACGCTGATCGACTACGCGCCGGCGCGGCTGGCGGCCGAGATGGTGCCGCGGCTGCTCAGCGGCGAGGAGCAGTGGTGCCAGGGCTTTTCCGAGCCGGGAGCGGGCAGTGACCTGGCGTCGCTGGCCACCCGCGCGACCCCGCGCGGCGATGACTGGGCGGTCAACGGGCAGAAGGTCTGGACCAGCTTCGCGCAGTACTCCGCGCGCTGCGTGCTGCTTACCCGCACGTCGCCCGGCCACAACGGAATAACCGCGTTCTTCGTCGACATGGACTCGCCCGGCATCACCGTTCGGCCGCTGCGCACCATGCACGGCGTCGACGAGTTCTGCGAGGTGTACCTCGACGACGTGGTCGTGCCCGGCAAACGCATGCTGGGCCGGCCCGGTGACGGGTGGCGACTGGCGATGGACCTGTTGCCCCACGAGCGCTCCACCTGCTTCTGGCAGCGGATCGCCTACTTGTACACCAGGTTCGACCGACTCGTCGCCGAGGCCCAAAACCCCGACGACTCCGACCTCGGCGCGGCGTACCTGGCTCTGCATACGCTGCGCTGCCGCTCGCGGGCGACGCAGCACCGACTGGCCGACGGAGCGCGCCTGGGCCCGGAGACCTCGATCGACAAGGTGCTGCTCGCCACCGCCGAGCAGCACCTGTACGACACCGCCCGCGACCTGCTGCCAGGTACGGTCGAGCTGGACGAATCGCCGTGGCGCACGGAGTTTTTGTATTCGCGCGCGGCGACGATCTACGGCGGCACCGCCGAGATCCAGCGCAACATCATCGCGCGCCGGCTGCTCGACTTGGGGGCCGGGTGACGGTGGACGACCAAGCGCGTGCGCTGCTCGCCCAGGCCGTGCGCAAGACCATGGACGCGGTGTCGGGCCACCCGCTCGACCAAGCGCTCGTCGAGTTGGGCTGGCTCGACATGCTCGACGAAATGCCGGAGATCGCAACGCCTTTGGTGTTCAAGCTGCTCGGCGAAACCGGCGCGCACGCCCCGTTGCTCAACGATGTGGTGTTGCATGCCGCCGGCCGCCCGGTCGGCGCCACGGTGCCGCTGCCGTTCGCCGGTGGCGCCTGGGTGGTCTGGGAACGCGGCGACAATCTCGGCGCGACCCTCGACGGTGAGCTGCCGATCCACCGCGTCACCGTTGGCGCCCCGGTGCCGCTGGCGGCGGGTCGCCGGGCGCTGGGCTGGTGGCTGGCCGGCACCGCGCGGGCGATGCTGGCGTTGGCCCGCAGCCACGCGCTGGACCGGGTCCAGTTCGGCCGCAAGGTCGCCTCGTTCCAGGCCGTCCGTCACCGGCTGGCCGAGACGCTGGTTGGCATCGAAGGCGCGGAGGCCACGCTCGCGGCCGCCGCCGATGAGCTCGGTTGCCTGCTCGCCAAGGCGGCGGCCGGTCAGGCGGCGCTGACGGCGGCCCGCCACTGCCAGCAGGTGCTCGGTGGCATCGGTTTCACCGCCGAGCACGATCTGCACCGCCACGTCCGGCGCACGCTCGTGCTCGACGCCCTTCTCGGCAGTTCCCGCGAGCTCATCCGGCAGGCCGGCGCCGCGGTGCGCGCCCAAGGCTCAGCTCCCCGGCTGGTGTCCCTGTGACGCGTCTTCTCCATGCGCGTCTCCACCCGCGTCACACCAGACCACGACGATCCGGCGGACCGGCAGAAATCCCCGGTGCAGCAAGTCATGCCGACGCGGCCAGCTGCGCATCCAATTCCGCGGGATGGTCACGACGCCCCCTTGTTCGACCTTTCGTGTATGCCTTCCTTAAGCGAGTTCAAGAGAATACTATTCTCATCATGCGGAAGTTACAATCTCGGACACGGCGGCCACCCGACGGCCTGCGGCCACGGTCGGGCGGGGTCCTCCGGTACAGTTCGGATATGTCTACTCTTCACGGCTCGAGCTGCCGGTGACCAGTCCGAGCGAAGAGCCTGCCTGGAAGCAGCGCGCGGTCGAGCGTTCCATCAAGACGGCGAAACTTCGGGCTGCACAACGTGTTCAGCGTTTCCTTGACGCTGCCCAAGCGATCATCATCGAAAAGGGCAGCACCGACTTCACGGTCCAGGAGGTCGTCGACCGGTCCCGGCAATCACTGCGAAGCTTCTATCTTCAGTTCGACGGCAAACATGAACTTCTGCTCGCCCTGTTCGAGGATGCGCTGAGTCGTTCCGCCGACCAGATTCGCGCCGCCACCGAAGGTCACTCCGATCCGCTTGAGCGGCTGAAGGTCGCGGTCAAGCTGCTGTTCGAGACGTCCCGGCCGGATCCGACCGCCAAACGGCCGCTGTTCACCGACTTCGCCCCGCGCCTGCTGGTCTCCCACCCCTCCGAGGTCAAGGTCGCGCACGCGCCGCTGCTTGCCCTACTCGCCGAGCTGATGGAAGAGGCAAGTGCGGCAGGCGAATTGCGCCCGGATGTCACTCCGCGGCGGATGGCCGCGATGACGATGCAGACGGTGATGTTCGTCTCCCAGTCCAGTGGTGGATCTGAGGACGGGACCGTCCACCCGATCACCGCCGACGAGGTGTGGGATTTCTGTGCCCATGGCTTCGCCAAGCCGTAGCACCCCGCGAGAACCCGCTTCTCACCGCTAAAGAACCAGATTCGAAGCACCGAGTCGGTCAGTCGTCAACCGGCGCCCCGGCGCGGGATCCGACGCCGCCGTGTGCCCGACGGCGGCCTTCCGATGAGCGCTTGCGCGAAGAGCAACAGGCCTTGGCGCGTCGGGCCGGGTTGACATCGCCGCGGCACGGGTGACAGAGTGCTGAGCGACTGCTCAACATCGCGGCGAGAGGCCCCTGCCTGTGACAGTGTGTGCCACCAGCGACGTGTACTACGACCCGTACGACGTCGGACTCAACGCCGACCCGTATCCGATGTTCCGGCGACTGCGCGAACAAGCGCCGCTGTACTACAACGATCAACACGACTTCTATGCGCTCAGCCGCTTCGATGACGTCTGCGCGGCCATCGTTGACCACGGCACCTTCAGCTCGGCGCGGGGTGCGGTCCTGGAGATCATCAAGTCGGGTATGCCGATCCCGCCGGGCACGCTGATCTTCGAGGATCCGCCGATCCACAATATCCACCGCAATCTGCTGTCCCGGATATTCACCCCGCGCAAGATCAGCGCCCTGGAGCCGCAGATCCGCGAATTCACGGTTCGGTGCCTGGATCCGCTGGTGGGAAGCGGACGGTTTGACTTCGGCAGGGACCTGGGCGCCCAGATGCCGATGCGGGTGATCGGCATGCTGCTCGGGATTCCCGAAGACGACCAGCAACATGTCATCGACCACGGCGACGCAACGCTGCGCACCGAGCGCGGCCGTCCGATGACCGAGAACCCGAACGGTCCGATCGCCACCGGTGAAGTGTTCGCCGAGTACATCGACTGGCGCGCGAAGCACCCGTCCGATGACATCATGACCGAACTGCTCAACGTCGAATTCATCGACGAGAGCGGTACCCGGCGCCGGCTGGCGCGTGACGAGCTGCTGCTGTATCTGACGGTGATCGCCACGGCGGGCAGCGAGACCACCACGCGGCTGATCGGATGGGCTGGCAAGGTGCTGGCCGATCATCCCGGGCAACGGGCCGAACTGGTCAACGACAGGTCGCTGCTGCCTGCGGCCATCGAGGAGATCCTCCGCTACGAGCCACCGGCTCTTCAGGCCGCCAGGTACGTGACCCGCGACGTTGAGTACTACGGCCAGACGGTTCCGTCGGGCGCCGCGATGCTGTTGCTGATCGGCGCGGCCAACCGGGACCACCGCCGCTTCCCGCCCGACGGCGATGTGTTCCATATTCGCCGGGAACCCCACCAGCATCTCAGCTTCGGAGTCGGTACCCATTACTGCCTCGGCAACGCCCTTGCCCGGCTTGAGGGCCGGATCGCCCTCGACGAGATATTGAACCGGTTCCCGCAGTGGCAGGTCGACCTCTCCGGCGCCGAACTGTCCTCCACCTCCACCGTGCGGGGCTGGGAGTCGATGCCGGCTCTCATCCCCTGATCCCGTTCACCACCGAGGAATTGAGGTATCCATGGCAGGCCGAGTCGAAGGCAAGGTCGCGTTCATCACCGGTGCGGCGCGCGGCCAGGGCCGCAGCCACGCTGTCCGACTGGCGCAGGAGGGCGCCGACATCATCGCGATCGACATCTGTAAGCCGATCGAGGGTGTGCCGATTCCGCCGTCCTCGCCGGAGGATCTGGCGCAGACGGCCGATCTTGTGAAGGGCCACAACCGCCGCATCGTCACCGCCGAAGTCGACGTGCGGGACTACGACGCCATGAAGGCCGCGGTGGACAGCGGTGTGGAGCAGCTCGGCCGGCTGGACATCATCGTGGCCAATGCGGGCATCGGCAACGGTGGTGCCACCCTGGACAAAACCAGCGAGCGCGACTGGACGGACATGATCGACGTCAACCTGGGCGGCGTCTGGAAAACCGTGAAAGCCGGTGTGCCGCACCTGCTGGCCGGCGGCCGGGGCGGTTCGATCATCTTGACCAGCTCGGTCGGCGGCCTGAAGGCGTACCCCCACACGGGCCACTACGTCGCCGCCAAACACGGGGTCGTCGGTCTCATGCGCGCCTTCGCGGTCGAACTGGGCCAGCACATGATCCGGGTCAACTCGGTGCATCCCACCAATGTGAACACTCCGTTGTTCATGAACGAGGGCACGATGCGCCTTTTCCGCCCCGACCTGAAGAATCCCGGCCCCGACGACCTCGCCCCGATCGCACAGATGATGCACGTGCTGCCGATCGGCTGGGTGGAACCGGAGGACATCAGCAACGCGGTGTTGTTCCTGGCCTCCGACGAATCGCGCTACATCACCGGCGTCACCCTGCCGGTCGACGCGGGCAGCTGCTTGAAGTAACGCCCATTCGCGCCTGCGCCACCGGCAACGGTGGTTCGATAGACCCATCGGGTCACGAGTCGGCGAGGTGGGGTGTGAGGCGACTCAACGGCATGGACGCCATGCTGCTCTACAGCGAGACGCCGAACCTGCACACCCACACCGTGAAGGTGGCGATCATCAACGCCGCCGACTTCGACGGCGAATTCACCTTCGAGGTGTTCCGCCGCACGGTTGCGCGTCGCCTGCACCTGCTCGATCCGCTGCGTTACCGGCTCGTCGAGATTCCCTGGCGCCTGCATCACCCGATGTGGCTCGAAAATTGCGCGGTCGACCTGGATTACCACGTGCGGCGCGTTCCGATTCCCGAGCCGGGGGGCCGGCGCGAACTCGACCAGGTGATCGGGGAGATCGCGAGTACCCCGCTGGACCGCGACCGCCCGCTGTGGGAGTTCCATTTCGCCGAGGGGTTGGCCGACGACCGCTTCGCGCTGATCGGCAAGGTGCACCACACGTTGGCCGATGGGGTCGCCTCGGCGAACCTGCTGGCCCGGCTGATGGACTTGACCGGGTCCGCGCAGGACCAGCCCGGCGATGCACCGGCGTGCGTCGCGCCGTCGAGGGCCGAGTTGCTGCGCGCCGCGGGACGTGACCACGTCGCCCACGTCGCCGCCCTACCCGGGCTGCTGAGGGATGCCGTCCACGGTGTCGCGCAACTGCGGCGGCGCAGCCGACAGCGGCGCGACCACCCCGACATGGCGAAGATCTTCAACGCACCGCCGACGTTTCTCAATCATGTGGTTTCACCGGCGAGGACGTTCGCGACGGCGACGCTGTCACTGGTTGAGCTCAAGGAGACCGCCAGGCGCCTCGGGGTGACGTTCAACGACATCGTGCTGGCGATGGCCGCGGGGGGTTTGCGGGAACTGTTGCTGCGCTACGACGGCCGGGCCGACCGGCCGATCCTTGCCACGGTGCCGATCAGTACCGACAGGTCGCCGGGCCGCATCACCGGTAACGAGATCGGTGGCCTGATCGTGTCGCTGCCGGTCCACATCGATGACCCGCTCGAGCGCATCCGGCTGACGTCGTTGGCCACCGCCAACGCCAAGGAAGATCTGCGGCTGCTGGGCCCGGAGCTGCAGGGCAGGATGTTGGAGTACCTGCCCCCGCCGTTGGCGCCGGCGGCGTTCCGCTGGCAGTCCACCCGGGCGGCCCACAACAAACTGATGAACGTCGCGGTGTCGAGCGTGCCGGGACCGCGCGAGCGCGGCAACTTCGGTGGCGCTCCGGTGACCGAGATCTATTCCGTCGGCGTACTTTCCGCCGGGAGTGCCTTCAACATGACGGTCTGGAGCTACGTCGACCAGGTCGACATCTCGGTGCTCTCGGATGACCGGACGTTCGACGACGTTCACGAGGCGACCGACGCGATGGTGCACGCCTTCGCCGAAATCCGGCGGGCGGCGGGATTCCCCGGCGGCCTGCGCTCGGTCGGCTCGGCGATGGGCCCGGCCAGGCACCGCTAGCAGTCAGGTACACCGACCTGCGGCACGATGAAGTACGGCTCTGTCCGTTTCAGAGCCCGGCCGTGAGACGGTTAGCTCACGCCACCGCAGCGAAAGCAAGCAGAAGGCAGGCGACGCCGGCGGCCATAGCGCCGCCGACGACCACGAGACCCGCGAATGTTTTGACCATTTTTTCCCCTATGGGCACTTCACCCGACCCCCAGCGGGTTGACTGTTTGCACTCAAGATCAAACACAGCAAACGGTGGGAAAGTTGCGCTAGTAAGAAGCTCGGCCGCCCCTCGCCAGCCCAGGCCACTGGGCGCGCGGCAGTTTCTTTCCCATCCGGGTCAGCCCGGCAACCTGTCCCGAGCACCACGAAGGGCCGCCTGCCGCCCCCTCAGCCCAGCACCGGGAATCGGCGCTCCCGCGCGAGCCGGTCCAGCGCCGTCTGCATGACCGCGCGCACGTGGGCGTCCACCTCGCCCACGTCGGGATCCTCGCCGAACCGCGCGGTGATGTCGATGGGCTCCAGCACCTGCATGACGATCTTGCTCGGCAACGGCAGGTTGGGCGGGAACAGCACACTCAGACCGAACGGGACGCCGAAGCTGACCGGTAGGATCTCCAAACGAATACGGTTGAGGCCCAATGCTTTTGCCAGCGAATTACCGCGGGTGAGGAACAGCTGGGTTTCCTGGCCGCCGATCGACACCACCGGCACGATCGGCACCCCGGTTTCGATGGCCGTCCGGACATATCCGGTGCGGCCGTTGAAGTCGATCGTGTTTTCCGTGGCGGTGGGCCGGTAGGAGTCGTAGTCGCCACCGGGGAACACCAGCACCAGCGCGCCGGATCGCAGTGCCTTGGCAGCGTTTTCCCGGCTCGCGTGGATGACGCCGGCGCGATGCAGCCAGCCGGCCGACGGTCCGAGGAATAGGCCGTAGTGCGCGAGGGTGTAGAGCGGCCGATCGTATCCGAACTCGTTGTAGAACGCCGGCGCGAAGATCAGCACATCCGGGGTGAACATGCCGCCGGAGTGATTGCACACCACCAGGGCGCCGCCCGGCGGCAACGAGTCCAGTCCGCGGACCTCCGAGCGGAACCATCGCCTGATAAGCGGACCGACCGTGGTGGTCACCCTTCTTATCAGTAACGGATCCCACTTGGCCATGTCCGGATTGTCTTCACCGTGACCCATCGCATCCCCTGTCGACGCAACCCCGATCTGCGGAATGCTACTCTTCGAAAAGGAGAATGTCATAATCGCGCCGATGCGCTGGATCGGAGACCCATGCCCGACACCGTGCTTGTCACGGGTGCGTTCGGCCTGGTCGGGTCGCAGACCGTCAGGCGGCTGGCTGCTGATGGGCGCCGCGTGGTGGCCACGGATTTGAACACGCCGGCCAATCGGAAGGTGGCGGTGCCGGCCGGGGTCGAGGTCAGGTGGGCCGATCTGACCGATAACGGCGAGATCGATCGCCTGGTTTCGCAGGTGTCGCCCGCCGCGATCATTCACTTGGCCGCGGTCATCCCACCGGCCATCTACCGAAACCCTGATTGGGCCCACAAGGTCAATGTGGACGCCACCGCGGCGTTGGTCCGGTCCGCGGAAAGGCAGCCCGCTCCCCCCCGGTTCGTCCTGGCGTCGAGCAACGCGGTGTACGGCGCGCGCAACCCGTACCGGACGAGTCGGCTTCTGTGCGCCGACACCCCGGCCTGGCCGTCCGATCTGTACGGCGGCCACAAGCTCGAAGCCGAGGAATCCGTGCGGTCCTCGAGCCTTCAATGGGTGGTGCTGCGGCTCGGCGGTGTGCTGAGCGTCGATCCACGCGCGATGCCGTTCACCGCCGACGCCCTGGTCTTCGAGAACGCCCTGCCCACCGACGGCCGACTGCACAGCGTCGATGTCCGCGATGTCGCGACGGCATTTGCCGCGGCGACCACGGCACCGGTCGCCCGGGAAATCCTTTTGATCGCCGGTGACGAGACACACCGGCGCAGACAGGGCGACGTCGGTGCGGCGCTCGCCGCCGCGCGTGGGCTGCCCGGGGTGCTACCCGCCGGCCGCCCCGGCGATCCGGACAGCGACCAGGACTGGTTCGTCACGGATTGGATGGACACCACCCGCGCCCAGCAGGCGCTGTCGTTCCAGCATCATTCGTGGCCCGACATGATCGCCGAGATGCACGCCCGAGCCGGCTGGAAGCGCTACCCGATGCGCCTGCTCGCGCCGTTCGTCGGGGAGGTGCTGAAACGTCGAGCGCCTTACCGTGCTGTCCCGGGTCGGTACGCCGATCCGTGGGGAGTCATCCGCACCCGATTGGGTGAACCTCGCCCCGGGGCGAGAAACCCATAAAGTCAGGCCGATGCTTCGCTGAGCAGGCTGAGGTAACGCATGACCGGTGGCGGATCAGTTTTTACCGCAACCGGTTTGGATATCCGGCCGGCTTGCAGAGCGGCTTTCAGGTTTGCCTTGGCGGTGTCGATGTCGGTGTCCAGTTCGTAGAGCGTGATGAACGATTCGTCGTCGTCGCCCTGCCAGCGACGTGCCGACATGATGCCCTCGATCTGCAACATCTCCGGGACATGGGTGAGTTCGTGCCACTTGTGGTAGTCGTCGATACGTTGCGGGGACTCGGGCCTGCTCTCGACGAAAAGTAGTGCCTTGGCCATTTTCTCGTCCTCCTGTTCCGTGGTCCGCGAGCACGTTGCGGCATAGGGGTTTACTGAATCGGTTCGTCGCCCAACACGGTGGTGCGCAACATTTCGCGCGGCGAGTCCGGGGCATAGGGCGCGGCGCGGTGCAGCACGCCGCGGTTGTCCCAGATGACGGTGTCCCCCACCGACCAGCTGTGGCTGTACACCTTTTCGGGAGTGGTTGCGCGTTCGAGCAGCTGCGTCAGCAACGCTCGTCCGTCTTCAAGGTTCATTCCGACGATGTGATCGGCGGACGCCCCGAGCACCAGCGACTTGCGGTCATCGCGGTGGTTCCACACCAGCGGATGCTCGTGGGTTCGCCGGGCCCGCCACCGCGCCAGCTGCTCGGCGGTGGGGTTGGGAGTGACGCGGCGCTGGGAGGCTTCCAGAGAATGCACGACATTCAACGAGCCGCAGCGGTGCTTCTCGTCGTCGCTCAGTGCATCGTAGGCGGCATACGAGCTGGCGAATTCGGTTTCGCCGCCCCGCTCGGCGACCTGGACGGCGCTCAGAATAGTGGCCCTCTGCGGGCATTCGTTGCCTACTGGTGTGCACCCGTCGATGTGCCAGTCGAAGGTGGCGCGCAGGTACGCCGCTGAGGAGTTCTTCGACGTGTCCAGTGTGATGGGGTAGATGCCGGCGACCGGGTGATGGCCGTCTGACGAATGGTCCACCTCACCGAGTCGGCGGCCGAACGCCACCTGGGCTTCCGGATCCAGATGCAGACTGCGAAAGACGAGCACTCCGTTGTCTTCCAGCGCGTCGAGTACCGCCGCGCCCAGCAGGTCATCGGTCGCGAGCCGGTCGGGATCGACGCCGGTGACTTCTGCGCCGACCGACGCCGTCAACTTGTTGATGGTGAGCACACCCATCGCCTGCCTTTCCCGGTCGAGGTGGCGCTCAGGGCACCGGCTCGCCGATTCGGTCGATCACCGCGTCGGCGGAGTCAGTGGGTTTGGGTTGGGCGAAGATCTCCACCGCCATGGCGACCATGATCAGGGAGTAGATCAGATGCAGCAGGTGCACGGTGTCCTCGGGCATGTCGTCGAGCGGAAACTTGTCGCAGTACTCGATCGCCTCTTCCAGCCGCGGAAAGAACGCGTCGTGGAACTTCTGCATCTCGGCCATGCTGCTGGCCATGCGCTTGTTCCAGCGCTCTGTTTCCGTTGCCAGGCACCAGTTCTGCGCGAAGCATTCGATCTCGGCGAACGCGCTGGGCAGCAAGGCGTCGTCAGCCATGGTCATACCTCCACCAGTGCGCTCTCGTGCTGGTACGCCTTGACCCAATCGCCGACGACCTTGTGCAGATGCCGCACCAGGATCTCCTGGTCATTGAGCGGGAAGCCGTCCACGATGCCGGTCTCCAGCGCCGCTTGGGTGCCGCCCAGCATGCCGGCGTCTTGCAACGCAAACTCTTTGAGGACCACCGCGGCCACCTCGTGCTCGATACGCTCCCGCACCGTGTGCGCCGGGCAGAACGCGGTGTAAGCCTCGAACCGGTGGGTGTTGTGTGACGTCGGCCAGTACCGGTACAGCAGGTACCAACCGCCGTAGATCAGGATTTCCAGGTTCGGAAAGATCTGGAAGTTGCTGATTCCCCAGGGCTCGATGCCGCCCGGGTTGACTCCGGGCGGCAGTTCCCCGACGTCTGGCGTGCGCCACGGGCCGACCAGCCCACTGCGCGTGATCCGCTCGATCGGATACATGTATTCCGGTGCCAGCAGCCAGCGGCGGGTGCCGGCGGTGGACACCAGGCGGTGCGGCCCGTCGATCTGGAAATGGGCACATTCGAAGCCGGCTTTGGGATCGCGGACCCCCGCGGGCACCTGCTGGGGATGCAGCGATGGTACGTGGTAATACTCCTGGAACGCGTCGGCGAAGATTTTCCAGTTGCTGTTGTTGTGCGCGACGAAGTCGTAACGCTCGGTGAGCTTGTCGAACGGGTAGTCGTCGAGGGCGGTGATCATCGGGCCCAGAAACTCGCGCAGGCTTTGGCGCGGCTCCCGGTCGAAGTTGACGAAGACAAACCCGTTCCAGACGTCGCAGTGCACCGGCCTGAGCCCGTAGGCCGCCTTTTCGACGTCGAAGAACTCTGACTCCTGCTGCACGAACGTCAGTGCACCCTGCAGGTCGTAGCGCCAGCCGTGATACTTGCAGGTGAACTGGCGGCAGCTGCCCCTGGTTTCCTCATGGGGAAAGTCGTTCCACACCAGCTTGTTGCCACGATGGCGGCATACGTTGTAAAAGGCCCGGATCACCTGGTCTTTACCCTTGACGACGATGATCGACGCCCCGGCCACCGCGACTTCTTTGGTGAAGTGGCTGCCGATGCGCGGCAGTTCCTCAGCGCGGCCGACGTTCAGCCAGGCGCGTTTGAAGATCGCCTCGCGTTCGAGCTCGTAAAACTCCGGTGATGTCGAATCCCGCAACGAGATCGGGCCGGTTCCCAGCTCCGGGTAGTGCTCCGTCCAGCTTCCCTCCGCCGGTTTGGGCCATCGCGCCATGCGAGCCTCCTCGTTACTGATTCGTCGAAGTTGTGTCCGTCAGCGGTCGTCACATCACGGCCCCACCGTTGACGCCGAGCACCTGCCCGGTGATGAAACCGGCCTCCTCGCAAGTCAAGAACCCCACCGCAGCCGCGATGTCATCGCCGGTGCCCAGATGCCCCACCGGGATGCTTTGCGCCATCACCTCGTTGGGCGCCAGGTGTCCCGCCGCTTGAGAGTGCTGGTGCATCGGCGTCTCGATGCCTGACGGCGGGATGTTGTTCACGGTGATCCCCACCGCCGCGTATTCGCGTGCCAGCGACTTCATCAGCGAGAACAGCGCGCCCTTCGACGCGGCGTAATGGGCCATGTACGGCGATCCGCGCTGGGCGCTCGACGACGAGATCATCACGATACGACCCCACCCGGCGGCCACCATGTCAGGCAGTGCGACCTGACAACAGTGAAACGTGCCGGTCAGATTGACATCGATGATGCGGTTCCACGCCTGCGGGGTGATCTCACCGAAAGGTGCAAAGTCAACCATGCCCGCGCTGGTGACCAGAATTCCCACTGGGCCGAGCTCGCTGCGAACCTTGGCGAATGCTTCCTCGACCGCCGGCCGGTCCGTGACATCCACCACCACACCCACCGCGGTGAAACCCTTGGCATGCAGCTCTTTCGAGGCCCGCTGCACAGCCTCAGCGTTGACGTCGAGCACCGCAAGCTGGTGGCCGCGCCGACCAAGCTCGTGACAGGTGGCCTCACCCATGCCCGACGCACCGCCTGTCACCACCGCGACCCGAGTCATTCGTTTGCCGCTCCCGAGCGTCCGCTCCATCGAGGGGATAGTATCAAGTACTTAATATTGCCTCAAGTACTTGACATGTTTCGTGCGTTGCACGCCGTCCTGCGTTCCGCGGATCAGGAGTCGGGATGTTCGGTGAACAAGATGTGCCCGGT
>Ga0213881_10001007_pt1 | contig 14508 bp, 17 predicted proteins | sample BarmaccoBMER_R08_FD_160104 | JGI IMG/M metagenome (GOLD analysis project Ga0213881, IMG submission 160104) | Barbacenia macrantha exposed rock microbial communities from rupestrian grasslands, the National Park of Serra do Cipo, Brazil - ER_R08 ... | reverse complement strand
TGGGATAGACTGGTCGCGGAAAAAGTTGGGAGTGTTCTTAAAAATTGCTTGCTCAATTACATCAGCCGTTGTTTCAGGATTGCTGGCATTGTTGCTAATTGGTTGAGCTGTGGCAGTAGAAGGCAAAATGGCAACGGAGGCAGCAAGAATTAATACACCTGCTAGATTGTATCTTAAATTCATAACGTTCACTCTCAGTCTTGGTAATACGATTAACTTATGCTTGAGCTTGCTCAACGTAAGCTATGGAGTTGTCTTGAGCGAAACGTTGAGCCTGAAATCATTTCTAGCCTAACTTTGGGCTTGACCACAACTAAGAATAGAAATTCATGACCCATAATTCAAACCAAACTCGCTCAGATGTCCGGGCAGCCACTGCCGATTTCACCATGCTGCGTCAGTTGCTGCTGGAGCTAATATGTCAACTAGCATATCAAGAAGGTGAGTTTGTGCTTTCTTCTGGGCAGCGCAGCTCTTATTACATCAACGGTAAGCAAGTTACACTACATCCTCAGGGGGCTTTAGCAGTTGGACGGCTCATCCTATCTGAGTTACCCAAAGATACTCAGGCAGTTGCCGGGTTAACCCTGGGAGCCGATCCGATTGTGACAGCTGTTAGTGTGGTTTCTGCTTATGAACATAGACCAATACCAGCACTGATTGTGCGTAAGGAAGCCAAAGGACATGGTACGCGAGCATACATTGAAGGTCCTATCCTGGAGGCTAATAGCCATGTTGTTGTCTTGGAAGACGTTGTCACGACTGGGCAATCAGCAATGAAGGCAGTAGAGCGCCTCAGAGCTGCAGGTTACAGCGTCAAGCAAGTCATTGCACTAGTAGATCGACAGCAGGGAGGTGCCGAATTGTATCAGTCAGCCGGATTGAAGTTTCAGGCTGTGTTCTCGATTCAGGAGATTCAAGAGCATTATCGACACCTTGTAACTTGGTAGCATTGAGCTAGCAAGAAAGCAGCAGCCAGAGTGGAACTCCGGCTGACCTTTGAGTCAAGTACTCGTCAGCAACGGAGCGAGGGCAATGTATGTAGCCGTTACACAACCCCTGACTTTTGAAGAGTTTCTCGCGTGGGACGATGGCTCAGGTAGAGAGTTTGAATTAAGCGATGGGATTCCTGTGCCGTTATCAGAACCTAATGCCAATCATGAGGATTTGATTGAGCGACTGTGTGCCTACCTCGAAAATTACTGCCAAGACAAAGCCCTGCCCTACGTGTCGCGACAGTCCAAGCAAGTTCGGCTTAAGATAGCACCCGGAGATAAGGAAAAAAGCCGGAAAGCAGATATTGTTATCTTTGATCGGGAAGAATGGCAGCGGATGAAAAGTAGCTCTAGTTCCGCTGCTGCCTATATTCCGCCACCTGGCATTATTGAGGTTGTGAGCAACAACTGGAAGGACGACTATCTGACCAAGCTAGCTGAATATGAGGATTTGGGCGTTTTAGAGTACATCATCGTAGACTATGCTGCGTTTGGTGGCATTAGGTTCATTGGCTCTCCTAAACAACCAACCATTACGATCTACCAACTTGAAAATGGGGAATTTTTGTCCCCAAAGGTATTTCAAGGACAAGACCGAATTGAATCCAAATTGTTTCCCAATATTTCCCTCACGGCTGAACAGATTTTTGCCATGAGCCGCTAGGAGCAACGGCGATTCGATTTTCCTGCCAATGTGCTGGAATCTTTTTCAGGCAAGTAACACGGGCATTTTTGTATTCAGGATACGGTTTCAGCCTCATCCGCTGTCAATCTAGGGAGATTACCTGCTCTAGTTCCTGACGGACGAAACAAGGCTCCATAGGCTGCGCTCGCAAAGTCTTCTTTCGCCATATGAGGAAAGCTTCTTCTAGCCCTCCCTGTATTGCTGGTATCCACTCTGACTCAATTTGGGGAGCAGTGAGATGCGTGTGGGAAATTCCATGAATTCCAACGACTTTCATGAGAGTCTCATTTCAACCCACAATCCTCTCTACTCCTCCCCTCCTCTGCTTCAGCTCTTTGCCGTTGCCAGAAACTTCTCTAGCTCTGTCAGTGCATCGGCATCTACCTTCGTCTGCATAGGGCAGAATTTAGGTCCGCACATTGAGCAGAATTCTGCTGTTTTGTAAATGTCTGCTGGCAGTGTTTCGTCGTGGTATTCTCTGGCTCGTTCTGGGTCAAGAGAGAGTTCAAACTGGCGATTCCAGTCGAAATTGTAGCGAGCACGGGAGAGTTCATCATCGCGATCGCGTGCTCCCGGACGGTGTCTGGCGATGTCTGCCGCATGAGCGGCAATCTTGTAGGCAATTAGACCATTGCGTACATCCTCCGCATCTGGCAACCCCAAATGTTCCTTGGGTGTGACATAACAGAGCATTGCCGTACCATACCATCCCGCTAAAGCTGCCCCAATAGCGGAGGTAATGTGATCGTAACCAGGAGCAATATCTGTGACGAGTGGTCCAAGGACATAGAAGGGAGCTTCCGAACACTCTTCCATTTGCTTGCGAACGTTGAATTCGATCTGGTCCATTGGTACATGCCCTGGACCTTCTACCATCACCTGTACGTCATGTTTCCAAGCCCGACGAGTCAGTTCTCCCAGGGTTTTCAGCTCAGCTAGTTGAGCGGCATCAGAAGCATCATGAGTGCAACCAGGACGTAAAGAGTCACCCAAACTGAATGACACATCGTATTTTTTGAAAATCTCAATGATGTCTTGGAAGTGGGTGTAGAGAGGATTTTGCTTGTGGTGATAGAGCATCCACCGGGCTAAAATTCCACCACCGCGCGAGACAATCCCCGTGAGGCGATCTCTCACTAGGGGCAAATGCTCGATCAAGATTCCTGCATGAATGGTTTGATAGTCCACTCCCTGTTGAGCGTGCTTCTCAATGACATGGAGAAAGTCATCTGGTGTCAGCTTTTCAATCGTGCCATGAACACTTTCCAGGGCTTGGTATACAGGTACTGTGCCAATCGGTACAGGAGAAGCATTGATGATAGCGGTACGAATCTGATCCAAATTGCCACCGCCTGTTGACAGATCCATCACTGTATCTGCCCCATACTTCACGGCTAGTTTCAGCTTCTCGACCTCTTCATCCAGATTGGAAGAGTTAGGGGAGGCTCCAATATTGGCATTAACCTTACACCTGGAGGCAATTCCAATGCACATCGGCTCCAGATTAGGGTGATTGATGTTTGCAGGGATAATCATCCGCCCCCGCGCCACTTCGTCTCGAATCAGCTCAGCTGGCAGATTTTCTCGCTGAGCAACATACTCCATTTCTTCAGTAACTACACCCTCACGGGCATAATGCATCTGAGAGACATTGCTTTGACCGTTACGCTTAGCAATCCATGCTGTCCGCATGATTAGTAAATCCTCTAATATACAGCTTCCCTCCGCCGGTATTACCCGGACTCAGGTTCTAAGGGACTATCTCAGCCTGGTCGTTCCAGACACCCCTAGCTTTAGTAAAAGATAATAGCACTTAGGCCAAAGCTCCACAGGAGCGCACAAGAAAATCTTAATATTGAGCTTGCTTAAGGAAGTCGCGCCTTGCCGCCAAGGCGCGAATCCTTGGGCTTGCTTAAGGCTATCAATCTGACACTGACTGCACAGGTACGACATCGTGGAAACGGGTATAGTTAATGCAGCGTTGCCCGTCTTTGTCCTTGAAAAGAATATCAACAAAATGCATGTTCCATAAGAGTTCCCGAGCGCTATATGTGTAGCGGGTGTGGATCGTCTGCACAACTGTTTCATCAATTCCGTTCAACGTCACCAAAAGTTCAGCTTCCGCTTCAGCTAGCAACTCAGGAGTAGCTCCATAAAGAGGACTATGCTCGTCAATTTGATGCATTGCTGTCCAGCTCAACGCGAAGAGTGGACTATGGCTGCGCACGAGTTTCAGCTCGTAGAATCGACGCATAAAATGACCCTCTTCGGTCACTTCGTCACGCGCTAATCGCACTTGCATCTGTGCCTCTAAGATTGTGTTGCGACGTTCGTTCGCAGCTCGAAACATCAAGGTCGGCACACCATCTTGGGGAGCAATTACTGCTACACGGCTAAAAAGTACGCGAGCAGTAGGTCGAGAAAACCGGGCAAACGCCAGCCCAGTAGCCATGGCAACCCCTAACATGCCAATCAGGACTTCAATCGTCATGATGCAGTTGGCATAGTACGTCCTTGGATAGAACGTGCCATAGCCAATGGTAGCCAAAGTCTGGACGCTGAAGAAGAAGGCATCGGTCAAAGAGCCTGGTCTAGCGTTCGCGATGCAATTCCCACCTGCTAGATAGGCTAGAGCAAACAAGAAGTTGGTAGCGAAATACCCGGCAACAATCAGTCCCAGAAATCCGATCCAAGGAATGGTGAGTAACAAATGATATGGGTCGCGCCAGTAGGAATACCAAGCACCCAATCCTTCAATGTTTAACCGCCCATCTCGCTTTACAATCCGCACTGGTCGAGGTGTACGACGCTTGCTTTTCACCACATGTAGCTCCCCTGGAAGATATCACCAGAATCAGCGCTCATCAAGGTCTTGAGCAAATTGGTTAGACATCTGACAACACTCGTTCGTTATCCGGCAGCTGTCTACATTTTGCCTCAATACTTGGCTTATCACATTCTACCTGCGTGATGCTGAGGGCTACTATTGTAATTATCGCTTCTCCAAGCGTTATTGCATTGGCTCAAATCTAAGGGACTTTCATCACAATAAAGAGAAAAACATGTATACTATATATAGTACAATGGGCATCTGTAAACTTTGATTTTTTTGCGGAAATATTCCCATTATAAAGCAATTATAGCAGAAAAATGAGTTGCTATTACCAATTTCATATGCCAGTATTAGACAAAAAATAGCTAAGGCAGAAATCGCAAAAAGAAATAACGTTGAGCCGCATAGTTAAGAGAAGAAAGCAGTTAAACTGTGTTAGACCACTCAGTCCAGTTTATTTAGGGAAACTACTTTTCTATGACCGTAACTTCTAGTCGGTTAAAGCACGAAGTCAAAGATCTTTCCTTGGCACCGCTTGGTAGACAACGTATTGAATGGGCTGGGAGAGAAATGCCCGTTTTGCGGCAAATCCGAGATCGCTTTGCCAGTGAAAAACCACTCTCCGGGATTCGTTTGGTAGCTTGCTGTCATGTGACAACAGAAACTGCTCACCTAGCGATCGCCCTCAAAGCTGCTGGTGCTGATGCCCTGCTGATTGCCAGTAACCCGCTTTCGACCCAAGATGACGTAGCTGCAAGCCTCGTTGCTGACCATGAGATTCCAGTCTTTGCCTATAAAGGCGAAGACAACGAGACCTATCATCGGCACTTACAAGTTGCCTTAGATCACCGTCCTAACATCATCATTGATGATGGTAGCGATGTCGTTGCTACCCTAGTACAACAACGACAGCATCAAATTGCCGACCTGGTCGGTACTACAGAAGAGACGACAACTGGCATTGTCCGGCTAAAAGCCATGTTCAACGACGGAGTGCTAACATTCCCAGCAATGAATGTCAACGATGCCGACACCAAGCACTTCTTTGATAACCGCTACGGCACTGGTCAATCAACACTAGATGGCATCATTCGCGCTACGAACATTCTTCTTGCCGGAAAAACAGCTGTTGTTGCTGGTTACGGCTGGTGTGGCAAAGGTACAGCACTTCGAGCACGTGGAATGGGAGCTAACGTCATTGTGACGGAAGTCGATCCAGTCCGGGCAATCGAGGCGGTCATGGATGGATTCCGAGTGCTACCAATGGCTGAAGCAGCTCCCCTTGGCGATATTTTTATCACTGTCACAGGCAACAAGCATGTTATTCGTGCTGAGCATTTTGCTGTGATGAAGGATGGAGCGATCGTTTGTAACTCTGGTCACTTTGATATCGAAATTGACCTGAAAGCCCTAGGTGCCGAGGCAGCAGAAGTGCGTACAGTGCGCAACTTCACCCAGGAGTATCGGTTGTCAAGTGGTAAATCAGTCGTGGTTCTAGGTGAAGGACGTTTGATTAACCTAGCAGCAGCTGAAGGGCACCCCAGTGCAGTAATGGACATGAGCTTTGCTAACCAGGCATTGGCTTGTGAGTATCTGGTGAAAAATCAAGGTAAGCTAGAACCCGGCATTCACTCGATTCCAGCTGAAGTCGATAGAGAGATTGCCCGATTGAAGCTACAAGCAATGGGCATTACGATTGATACACTCACCCCAGAGCAGATAGAGTACATTAACTCTTGGGCTTCTGGAACATAAGAAGAGGGGGGGACAAGGAGATGGGGAGGTAGGGTGATGGGGAGAGAAAACACCAGTCTATTTCTCGTTCTCAAGCAGCAGCTATGAACGCTTGGCTTGAAGAGCTGGGCTTTTCAATCCAAAAGTTTGGATGAAACCTCAAGAAGGCTGTTTTCCTACTCCCCATCCCCCCCTCACCCTACCTCCTCTTCTGGGGCAGAAGCTCATAATAAAATATTCGATCTACAAGGAGGGTATGGAGTGAATCTTTCGCAGTTGCTTGAGCCACAGTATCTCCTCAAAGAATTTGGTTATTTAGGATTGTTAGCAATAATATTTTCTGAATCTTGCTTTTTATTTTTCTTACCAGGGGACAGTTTACTTTTTACAGCTGGATTTTTAGCATACAAAGGTTTACTAAATATTTGGATATTGATGATAGGCACATTCATCTGTGCTGTTTTAGGAAATAATGTAGGATATGCATTCGGAGCTAGATTCGGTCGTCGTTTGTTTCAAAAAAATTCGTGGCTATTTCAAAAGAAGTACTTGCTTAAAGCTCAAAATTTTTATGAAAAGCAAGGGGGTAAAACGATTGTTATAGCTCGTTTCATGCCTATTGTGCGGACTTTTGTACCAATCGTTGCTGGTCTAGGTTCTATGCCGTATCGAATATTTCTAAAATATAACGTAATTGGAGGTTTTATCTGGACATTTGGTCTGGTATTACTCGGCTATTGTCTAGGATTATTCCTTGGCAAAGTGATCGATGTCGATAAATTTTTACTGCCAATCATAGTTGGAATTGTTGTTATTTCTATGATTCCATCGGTAATTCATTTTTACCAAGAAAGAAAATCTAGTAGGCGTTGAAAATTCTTACAAGAACAATTCGCGGCGTTTTTTGAGGATACATGCCCCCACCTGTTATCTTGGGTATTTACTTCCATTTCGCAGTTTTTAAACGTAGGTATCTTAGCTCATAGCCCCTCTGAAAAAATGTCTAATTATTATATTGTTAGTAGTCGTATCCCTAATCTTTCTCCTGCACACGGATGTTTTGCAGAATTTGAAGATGTATTAGTTGATTGCTGCGAAGGAACTCTGATTGTTCCGACGCTTTCTGATACAAACTCTCGTTTGGGTCGTTATATTAAACGGTTCATAAATTCTACTCAGCTTGACATAGCACAAACAGACGATGTTTCGGGTGAGAAGGTATTAATTCTGGTATGTTCAAGTATTTGGGATTGTCAAGTATTAGATTACATACCAAAGTGGCGAATAAGATTCGACGTAGTTTGTGCATATATTTTTGATTCTTTCTTACCGCCAGAAGGATTAGCAAACTGGAGATTTTCTCGCTTTCGAAAGTTAGTAAATTCTCTAGACTACCTATTTATTCCCATGACAGGCAGTCTTCAGCAATTTGCTGAAACTTTTCGAGTTCCAGTGGCAATGATTCCAATGGCTTGCGATGTCATCAAGTTTGGTAGCCATAATGATGAACGCTATATCGATCTTATGGGCTATGGTCGTCAACTTACTGCACATAGTCTTATATTCGAACAAGCTTACAACAATCCACAGTCCAAACGTACGTACTACTATACAAGCCATATGCATATTGGGAAAGTTCATGACTTGTACGGGTATCGTAGATTGTTCTGGAAGCTTCTCAGTCATTCACAAATTGCTCTTGCTTATGATGTTCTCACAGCTAACAGCTTAGATAACAGGTTCAAGTTTTCATTTGTGGCTCAAAGATGGTTTGAATGTCTCACGGCAGGTTGTCTAGTCGTTGGGCGACGACCAACATGTTCTGAAGCAGACCAACTACTGAATTGGGAGGATGTAACTATTGATTTACCTGATGATGAAGCTGACTTAGTCCCGTTCGTCGAAAGCTTACTAGCTAACGAGCAACGTCTCCGCTCCGCCCACCGTCGCAACTATTTCAATGCTCTGGCTCGTCACGACTGGCGATATCGCATTGCTGAGATACTGAATTATCTCGGTTTGAACCAACCAGTATCACTGCAACAAGCCTTAAGCGATTTGCGACAAAAGTGCGAGGTTTTCAAGAATACAGAAGTCTGAAATTTCGTCAAGCACTCAATACATCAATCTCAAGTTATACCTTTTATAAGGTTTCCAGGTAGCTCAATAGGTCTGCCATTTCTTGGGGACTAGGTCGGAACTGAGGCATAGGAGGTGTGTCACCACTTGTAACCTGATGAATGAGACCAAAGCGAGACTTCCGCTTTGAAACACCTTGTAGACTAGGGCCAACCCTACCATCTGCCAGCCAGCCATGACAACCCGCACAATTCATTTGAAAAATAGCATGACCTTGGACTGCATCCCCCGGCAGCGATAGAACACTCTTAACATATGGGTCAGAAACTTGAATTAGGTGAATGCTAAAAATGGTTAATAAAATAGCCAGCAGTGTCGCCATAATCAGTAGAGCGAGCCGCTGAATCAGAGCTTTAGGTTCGAAAAGCTGTTTATCCAAAAGCTTTACAGTAAAAGTCAAGATGTACAAAAATTTTTGATTTCATACACATAGCTTAAAAGTTCTTGATGTTGTCGGCAAGCATTAGTGCTGCTTAGCCAGTAAGATGAGGAACAAAGGTAACAAACATTTACAGGGAGATTTAACGTGGTTGAACCATTGCTTGACGGCATTGTGCTAGGTCTAGTCTTCATCACCCTAGCGGGGCTATTTTTCGCTGCCTACATGCAGTACAAGCGCGGGAAGCAGTTGGGACTCTGAAGCGGTGCGATAGAACGTCACAGCAGTATTGCCGTAAATCTTTTGGCGGCAAATTTTTAGGGTGGGAGTTGGTTGGGCTACCCAAAGTTTAGGGCTATGTTCAACCGCTAATTCACCTGTAGGAGCCAGCAGCCGTTCCTGGGAGATTATGTCTAATACTGGCTGGTACAAATTGCTAGCGTAGGGTGGGTCAAAGTATATTCGATCAAATTGCTTCCCTGTTAACGTTTTTAATCGCTGGACTACATCTGCGCGTAACACCTCAAATGTCTGTTCGCCTCTGGCTACCTGCTGCCAATTCTGTTGAATAATTGTGCAGGCACGCCCAGATTGCTCAATACCTAACACAGATGCTGCGCCTCGACACAATGCCTCTGCCCCTATCGCTCCAGTACCTGTACAGAGGTCAAGCCATCTAGTACCAGCAATTTCCCCCTGCCAAATATTGAATAAAGCTTCTCGCACACGAGCTGACGTTGGTCGGGTTGCTAGCCCAGGAAGCGTTTTGAGTTGACGGTTACCGCAAATCCTCATGCTGGAACTAGGCGTCTGACTTGCTGCACGAAGTTGGACAAAATTTGTAAACCTGTTGTGGAAGACTTCTCTGGATGGAACTGAACAGCCATAAGATTGTCTTGGGCGATCGCAGCAGTCACCGTTTGACTACCATGGGTCACAGTTGCCGCCCGGACTTGAGATTCAGCGGGATCGACATAGTAGGAGTGAACGAAATATACCCAAGGTTGAGATGGTAGCTGCTGCCAGAAAGGAGAAGTTGGCTGAGTTATCTCTAGTTGATTCCAACCAATGTGGGGAATTGTAAGTCCAGTTTCTGGGCGAAATCGTCGCACAGCACCAGCAACAATTCCTAGTCCTGGTTCCTTGCCTTCTTCGCTCCACTCAAATAGAATTTGCAAACCCAGACAAATACCTAAGAACGGCTTGCCTTTCTTGATCGCTTGTTGAATTGGCTCAACCAAGCCTCGCTCTCTAATCTTTTGTACTGCTGGGTCAAATGCCCCTACCCCAGGCAGTACGATTGCCTCCGCTTGCTCTAACTCTCTGGCAGAGTCGGTAATTTTAGGAGTGGCACCAGCTTGCTCCAACCCTTTACAAACCGAGTGTAGATTACCCATGTCGTAGTCTATTACTGCGATCTCTGCCATTGATCTATTCCATTTCTATACTTTGAAGTCATTCTATTATAGCCATTGGTGAAAATAATCCTCATGAGTCGAAAAATATTACTCACCTCATTTGATACTTGGGAGCCTCACCAAAAGTCTAATTCTTCTGATGATTTAATAGCCGCAATCTTGCAGAGAGAGCAGTTGCCTGATAATTTGTATTTCCTAAGAAAGCTTCCGGTTGATTTCCAGCTAGCCCCTGAAAAAACAATTGCTCATATCAATCAACTTAAACCTGACATCATTATTTGTTGCGGCATGGCTGAATCTAGGAAAACTTTGAGTATTGAGTCTAATGCTAAAGCTGAGGATAAAGTGCTAACACCGTCAATTGATATTGCCAGATTAATAGCAGGATTATCTGTAACTGAGATCAGTCATGATGCAGGTAAATTTGTCTGTAATAGTCTTTACTATTCAGTTCTTAAGTTGATTCACGAGATGAAGCTAAACAGCCAATGTCTATTTATCCATGTACCAATCTTAACTGAAGCAAATTTAGAACAGGTTGTAAGAGAATTTTTATTGATTTTACAAAGATTGCCAGATCTGAAGTAAAAATAGATTATTGCTCCAGTAGTACCAGAACATTGATATGGCTAGGAATTAAACAGCCGCGTTAGATAAGACAGCAGCGGAAACCGCATTCGCGCAAGGACTTATCCGCCTATGGAAAGCACGAAATCATCAGGAAAAGTAAGAAATTATTGCTGAAGGATGGGGCTAGAAAAATTTTAGATATCGCTGAACTTCCCAATCAGAGACGTGATTGTGGTACTCTTGCCACTCCTGAGTTTTGTAGTCTACAAAAGTTTGGTACATTAGGGGACCCATCACAGTCTGACTGAGCGGATCAGCAGCAAAGGCTTCCACTGCTTCGCCTAGTGTCCGAGGTAACGTCTGAATTCCTTTGTGTTTGAGTTCTGCTGCGGAGTAGGTATACATATTTTCTGTGTGCGGTGCCCCTCAAGCGGCAATAAACATCGAACCCGTCACCAGTGTGAAGGCTTGTTGACTGAACCAACTGGTCGTACCCAGAGGAATCAACGGCACAAAGTTGGCTGGATTTACCTTCCCGGTAATCAGAGGGACAACACCAAGCAAGATGATCGGAATCAGAGACAGCAGTGCCAGGAGAAACTGGGTTCTTGCCGTCCGCAAGATACCTGTGTGCTGGATGTAGAAGCTAATTAGCAAGATCCCAATACCAATGATGATTGAGCCGCTGAACGTGAGCTTGATTCCCGGTAGGATCGAAGATAAATCGAGCAGTGTAACTGAAAACTTACCAAATGCCGTGCTGGCAAAGAAAGCCGTGACAACGTAGCTACCAGCTAGGGCGGCTCCAATTGCTAGCACCGGAGACCAAGCAAACCAATAGCTCCAGATATTAATGGGGCGAAAATTTTGCCGTAGCGAATCCAGGCAACGGCTCCATAAACAGAAGCTCCCCCTGATTTATTGGGGAACATTCCCGCAATCTCGGCGTAGATAAACAGTTGTACGAACCCGATGGCTGATGAAGCTAGCCAAATAATCCAAGAGGGCGTGCCAATGGTTGCGGCAATTGAGCCAATCGAAAATAGCCCCAGAGTAGATGCACCACTGGCAATCCAGAAAGCATCCTTCCAGGTAATTAGTCGTTTCATGCCAGCAGTCTTAGTGGCAACCTCTGGAGTGAGTACTTCATCCCTTGTCATAGCCCACCTTTCCTTAATATGCTTGCGATGCGTCTAGCCTGTGCTGCCGATTTAAAAGTCTTGGTTGTTTTGCTTCCAGCACACCTGTTACATCAGGTTCAGGACGAGTTTTCGCTTGCCTTCTCGTGAAGAACCGATCTACTGTTAGCGGTATTGTTAGGCAACAGAGTAAATGCTTGACCATCTCAATTACAGTCAATTGAGATACCGTTGTTATTACAAGTTGAAACCTTTTATGGCAAGCAGTCTAGATATGTCTCCACATCCCAACTGCTAGTAGTAGATAAAAACCGCTCCCACTCGTCGCGCTTATACCAGGAGTAGAGCATATACATCCCACCAAGTAGAGCTGACTTGATGACCTCATCTGCCGCTAGGCGCTCTAGTGCCTCACCCAGGGACATGGGCAACTTCTCAATACTTTTGGGTTAAGCAGTATTGGCAATTAGCCGAATATATCTACGGGCGCTACAAGCAGAATAGTGACATCACGATGGATGAAAACTTCTTCCCGATCTTATGGACCCGCGATGGTTACAGAACTCCATTTCTGGCAAACTACTGCGAAGACGCTTTGGTAGTGATATGGAAGTAGTGATGAGGCTCAGATCCTGTCCAGTTCTGCATTGTAGCCATGGATGAAGTACCAAATGCCTCCAATATGGTTGTTCAGCTTTTTGGAGAATGATAGGCTTTCCCTCACCAGCCCTTGAAACCCGTTGTCTGAGGGTATTATTCAATCGTTCAATATGATTAGTTAGACCCGTTTCTTTACCGACAGCTCGATGACGTTCATTGGGAGTAACTGTCTTGTAAGCTTGCCAAAAATCTGTATAGGTGAAGGCACATTGTTGATAAATTTCTGGTAAGGAATCCCATAATTTACGGGCTGATTTTCTGGTTTTATCTCCCACAAAATAACCGATAATTTTTCGAGAATTACGGTCAATTGCTAGCCAGATATAAACCTCGTTTTTCTTGCTATCGACAAATGACCACATTTCGTCACATTCAATGATCAACTTGCCTCGCAGTTTTCCTGAAGCCTTTATCTGACGCGGAGTACGAGCTAGCTTTTGATCCACGTAATCTTGCAACCAAGACCAACTTACTTGAGTCACTCTGGCAACTCATCGTAGTGATATTCTCTCCAGTAAGAGTCGATCAATCAGTTGTTTTGTTTCCTTTAGTATAATGGTTTTGGTAGAATTAACAACAAATTGGTGACCACATATTTTACACTTATATTTTGGCTTGCTGTTATGAACTGAACCTTTTTTAATCAAATGGTCAGAGCTACAGGCAGGACAGACTCGTTCTGAAGGTTCTTCACATACTCACTGCGATGATTCTATCGACTCTCTTGCTAGTTTAGACAACAGCACTATGAAGGAAGAAAGTAAGAATGCCAAAATTGTTGTCATCAAAAATGCTAATTTGTTTGTGATTATTTGAGGATTATCTGCATTAGCTAATATTATACAGAATGCAGATGGGACAAAGGTTATACCTCACCACTACTTCCATATCACTACCATTCTCTGCTCACTCCCAGCCTAGCAAAACCCCTTTTGAAACACCTTCTCAGGTCTAGTTTGCTACCTTCTTTCTTCAACCTAAACCCGTTTCTGAGTTGCCCTTAAAGGGATTTTCTCCTACACCTAGCTGTTTATAACTGCGTTCGAGCTGTTGCCAAAGTACATCGAGCTGCTGGTAAGCCTCTTCTAAAGAGAGTTTACCACTAGTTTCTAAGCCACTGATGTAGCTGACACGTTGAGCAAAATATTGGAGGTTGGTGTTGAAGACTAAGTTCTCTGGTCTGAACTTACCGTGATAGCGAGTACGCGGGTAGAGAAATTGGTTTTTGTCTGTTTCATTGAACTGAGCCATTTTTGCCTCCTAGACGAGTAACAACTTTATCGTCTTCAGCAATGACATCTTCAATTGTGAGGTAGCTATCTGGGAAGGTAGAGCGTATGATCTGTACGTGCTCAATAAAATCATCATAACCACGTATAACAGAGCCCAGTGTATGAACAACAATGTTCGGGTCAACCATTTCCTTGGCTTGCTCTAAATTCCCTTGATCAAAACTTCTGTAGAATTGGAGGACAATTGCTTTGTTTTGTTCTAATGACATTGAAAACTTTTCCTTATTCTATCTATCTGAAGTGTACTGAGTTCCAATGCTTGACTTCTTTCAAATCCTTACAACAATTTGTCAGATTCTTATGGTGAAGAGCGAACTCGTTTCGGTGTCATACTGGTTAGGCGTTTGCGTTGTCCATCATGCCAACTCATCAACGGACGCGATGAAAATGCTGCCAAGTTGTTACAATTGGGTGTAAGTTAAGCTTTTGTTCTCAGATGTATAGCCCTACGCAAGCAAGTTAGAACATATTTCGATAGTTAGCTTTCGCCTGCTTTGTTACCTAAAATTGCCTATTTTTGAACCAGGCCGGTAATCTTTTTGGTGGAAGCCGCCTAACAACTCCTTGCAACACAACCGCTTTAAGAGCTTTGGCTTCAGTCCACTCGAAAAACTCGCTCTGTTACACTTCCTCTGTCTCTTTAACCAGTCCGATCAAAGCATTG
>Ga0213881_10001006_pt1 | contig 14515 bp, 13 predicted proteins | sample BarmaccoBMER_R08_FD_160104 | JGI IMG/M metagenome (GOLD analysis project Ga0213881, IMG submission 160104) | Barbacenia macrantha exposed rock microbial communities from rupestrian grasslands, the National Park of Serra do Cipo, Brazil - ER_R08 ... | reverse complement strand
GTTCGCATCGAGAAGGTCAGGGGTTCGATTCCCCTCAGCTCCACCATGGCGGCTTTACTCGCACTCTGACCCGCGAGCGCGGTGGTGAGGAGTTCGCCGAGCGGTTTCGGGGTGATCTCGTCTGCTGCGAGGGTCGATGGTTTGTTGGTGTGGCCGGTGGCGCGGGTGGCGTGTACGAGGCTGGCGAAGGGTTCTGAGAGTGTCGCTGCGGTGGCGGTTGGCTGGCGGTCGGTGCTGTCGAGGTAGAGCCGGGTGAAGATGGCCTTGTTGAGCATCTTGCGGGCCTCGTCGGTGGCTGTGTGGTAGAGGTCGCGCGGTCGGTCGAGGAGTTCCAGGGCGGCGAGGAGTACGGCGCGGCCGGGTTCGAGGTCGTCCATGGCGCCTTCGAGCTGGTGGGTGATGCGTTGCTTGCCTTCCCTCACCTTCTGTAGTCGTGCTTTGATCTTGTCTTGTGGCCATTCGGGGTCGCCGATGAGGTCGAGGAACCGGTCTTCCTGGCGGTCGAGTTCGGTGAGTTGTGCGCGTAGGGAGGAGCGGAGCTTGGCTGTTGTCTCTTTGGAGTCGTCTGCTGCGGCTGCGGCAAGGGTTTTGAGTGTTTTACGGTGTTGTTCGGAGATGCTGATGTGGTTGTAGTGTTGGGTGACGGCGTGTTCGACTTTGTGGAGGGGTAGCGCGGGTAGGTCGCAGTCACCTTCTTGGACTCCGCGGCAGATGTAGTAGAAGTATCGTTGGCCGGTTTTGCTGGTGCTGGGTCGCAGGATGAGTCGGCGGTGGCATCGGGCGCACCAGATGGTGCCTTTGAGGTAGTGGTCGTGGACGCGTTCGCGGGTTCCGGCGTTGCGCTCGGTGTAGAGTACTTTCTGTACCCTCTCGAAGAGGTCGGGGTCGATGAGGGCCTTGTGTCGGCCGGGGTATTCGATGCCGTCGTAGGTGACGAATCCGAGGTAGTACCTGTCGCGCAGCATGGTGCCGAGGCTGTGGAGGGAGATCGCTCGTGGGCCGTAGCGGCGGTTGCCCTTGGTGCGCAGGCCGGCGTCGGTGAGGGCGTTGCGTAGTTCGTGGAACGAGTAGTTCCCGGTGGCGTAGAGCTCGAAGGCCATCGTGACGAACGGGGCGCGTTCGGGGTCGATGTCGATAGCGCGGACCTCGCGGCCCTCGTAGGTGATGCGGACGTTCTTGTAACCGATCTTCGCTACGCCGAGTGTGCCGCCGTTTTTGGCTTTCTGGCCCATTTTGTATTTGATGTCTTCTCCGGAGACCAGAACTTGGTATTCGTTGAAGACGGCGATCATGCCGTGCATGGCGCGTCCGGCGGGGCTTTCGTCGAGATTCTTCTCTGTGGTGGAGATGAGTGTTACGCCGAGTTTTTCGAGCGTCATCATCATGATGGCGTCGTCGTACCTGTTGCGGGCGAAGCGGGACAGGGCGTAGACGATGACGTAGCGAACGTTGCGGTTGGCCTTGAGGTAGGCGATCATCTCCCGGAAGGCGGCGCGGTGCTCGATGGATTTCGCGGATTTGCCGGGGTCGGTGAACTCGTTGACGATGACGGCACCGAGCTCCTTCGCGCGCGTGGTGATGGCCTTACGCTGGGCGGGAAGCGAGATTCCTTCGGGGTCGAAATCCGTCTCTACCTGCCCGAGTGATGAGACGCGGAGATAGGCGACGGCATCGGATCGAGTGGCTTGCGGCTGTTGTTTCACGTGCGGTTCTCCCTTCCCCTACCTTCGCGCCGGACGTAGTTGTGCACATAGCCTGCTTGTTCACATTATCCTGAGGTGGCTAGCTCGCCGCTCGCCGTTCCTCCCTCGCGCTCGTGTGCCGCAGCTGGCGGACTAACGTGGTGGCCTGGGCCAGGTCGTCTAGCACGTGGTCGAACAGGTCAAGGCCCGCATGAGGGGCGAGTGTGGCGCTGGAGCTGGCGAGAGTCCGCAGGTGCTCGCCGAGCCGGTCAAGCTCCTCACGCTGGAGGCGCCGCAGGGTGGGCCTGACGTGGGTGTGCCCCCACTCGGCGAGTGCTAGGCGGTCGGCATTCTGGTCGAAAGGCCCCGTTGTGGGGGGGTAGCGGGTGGTGCCGGTCCATCCGCAATCACACGCGGCGACAACCTGGCCGATCATGCGTGGTCCAGTCTCCTTGCTATAGGTGCCGGTGATCGAATCGTCATCGAGTACCTGGGCCGCATAGCCCTCGTGAGCGTAGCCCGCATCGCCATAGTCGATCAGCACCCTGCTCATCAGTGGCTCTCCTTTCTTGTCAGGTCTTGTGCCTGCTGCACGGTGGTCACCGTCGGGCGGCTGGCGCCGAGGTGGCGGCCAATAGCGACCAGAGCTTGTGCGATGAGATTCAGATCGGGGTCGGGTTTGGGGTTTCCTGTGATGGTGATCCGGTGTTGTCGTCCTTTCGGTCGGGATGGTGGGGCGGCGTTGCGTCGCCGTCGCTGTCGGTTGATCGGTTGGTTCCTCCTTCCATGCCAGTGGGAGAGCGGTGGGGTTCGTCCGCGTGAACGTCCGTGGCTCGCGCGCCTGCGCGCGTGGGTGGGCATCTGTTGCGGATGTCCGCGCGGACGATCGGTCAGGTCATCGCGCCGTCATCGGTGTGGCTGGCGGCGAGCCAGCGTCCGCGGCTCACCTGCACGGCGCGCCCGGCCGTGGCGTGCTCGTGCAGCCGGTCATAGACCCAGGTGCGGCCCATTCCGGTGGCGGCCATGAGGTCGCGCACGGACAGACCGTGATCGCGCGCCCGCCGGAGCGCTTGCCATAGCGCGACATGGGGATCGTCGTTCGGCTCCGGCTGGTCAGCGGTCGTCGGGGGAACGACCGGCGGTGCCAGATGGGCGGCGTTGTGGTCGGTTGCGGCGTTGCGGGAGAGCGGGTCGAGCAGTGGTCGGTTCGATCGGTGCCGTGCGGAGATGGCGGAGACGTCGTCGTCGGTGAGCAGGTATGCGCGGGCGCGACGGGGGATGTGGTGTTCGGGGGTGGAGAGGAGGAACTTGCCGGGGGCGTCGAGGGTGTGGGCGTGCCAGCCTGCGGCGAGCATGCCTTGCCCGAGGATGAGGTCGACGTCGCGGCGTTCCCGGACGCGCAGGCAGATCCGGATGTCCATCTGGGAGCGGACGGCACCGGAGCCCATGGCTTTCTGGGTCGGACGCTGGGTGGCGGCGAGCAGGGTCACAGCGGCGGCTCGTCCGCGTCGGGCAAGGGAATCGGCGTGGACGACCGCGGCTTGCGATTGCTCGGACAGTTCGGCGTACTCGTCAATCACGATCACCAGCGCGGGCGCGGTCGGGGTGGGTAGCCAAAGCCGGGAGCCATCCAGGGTGAGCTGACGCGCGCGGGTGTCGAGGATGGCCATGGCGTCGGCGAGGAGGTCGGTGGCCTCGGCGGCGGTGGTGGCGAGTCGGTTGAGGCAGGATGCCCACGGCCGGAGTTCCATGCCGCCCTTGAGGTCGATGCCCCACAGCACGACGTCAGGGCAGGCGGTCAGGGTGGCGAGGATGACGTTGAGGACACCGCTCTTGCCAGCGCCTGCGACCCCGCCGAGCAGGCCGTGTCGGTGGGTCAGGGTGAGCGTGACCGGTCGGGCGTCTTCGAACAGGCCAAGCGGTATCGGGTGGGTGATGCTGGCGGTCGGCTGGTCGTCCTGCTCGGTGGGGTAGGGGATGGCGCGGGCGTGCGGGTCGGCGTGCAGAACGCGGATCAGGGCGCGGTCCGCGCGGTCGGGATCGGGCTCTACCCGAACTGCGCCGGGACGAGTGCCGAGCCCGGATTCCAGCGCAGGAACGCGACTCACCAGGTCGCTGACGGTCTGCCCGCGACGCAGGCCGATCCGGGCTCGCCAGCCCCACAGGTCGACCACCGCGGACATGACGCGGGAGCCGGGCAGCCCGATCGCCTCGGCGATGTCGGGCCAGGCGTCGAGCGTTCGCTCGACGCGGACTTTGGCTCGGCGGCGCCGGTGCGCCCACCAGGGCAGCCCGCCGGCGATCGTGCCGGCGATGAGGAGGAAGGGCAGGGGTTCCGCGCCGGGTCCGCGGGCGGTGGCGAACGTCAGCCACAGCCCGGCCGTGATCGTGATGGTGATGGCGTAGACGCGTTCGATCCGGCGCATGTCCGGGACGATTTCCGGTCGCGACAGTCCGGCCGCCCATACCGCGGTGAGCGCGGCGGCGAGGGGTGCCGTGTGGGGTAAGCGGCTGTGCAGCACCATGCCGGTGAGGGCGAGCATGCTGGCCAGTGCTGGCGGGGCGAGTTCGGAGCGGTAGCGGTAGACGCAGTGGGCGAGTGCTTCGAGGGATTCCCCGGGGTAGCGGTCCTCGGCGAGAAGCAGCAGCGGTTCACGGCAGGCATCACCCCGGCGTAGCCGGCGCCGGGCGCGCCGGGTGCGCCGGTTCATCGCTGGTCCCGACCGTCGGCCGAGTCGAAGCTCATCCGGTGCCACGCGGTGAGTTCGTCGGCATCGAGGATCGGTGAGCCCGTCTCGGCCGGTGGGAGCTGGCCTTGCGCGGCGAGTTCATCGATGAGGTAGGCGAGTGGGTTGGCGTCGCCGTCACGTGTGGCGGTGAGAGTGGCGCGGGCGGCGGCGAGCAGGTTGGCGTAGCGCATCCGGAGCGAGCCGAGCGCGGGACGCAGCCGGGCGAATTCGAGCATGGCGTCTGTGGTGTGGGGTGTCATCGGTATGTCTGGGTCTCCTTTCGCGGGGGGACAGGGCAATCGGCTTTGTGCTGGGTTGGTCAGAACCCGATTCCGGCGACGATCCGCGCGAGGGCGTGGCAGCCGGTCTGGATGTAGGGCGCGAGTGGGGTGGAGGCGAGGGAGAAGCCGAACAGGATGCAGAGAAGGGCGTGCCAGCCGCGCAGGGCAGCGAAGCGGAGAAGGAACCAGAGCAGCACGCCCAACAGGAGGACAAGGGAAACAGACAGGATCAATAGGGAGATCTCCTTTCGGCCGAGGGGAGGGGGCACGCGAAGTGAGCGGGGAGCGGGTCAGCGGCCGGGACGGCGGTCTTGAGGACGGCTTGAGCCTTGAGTCGTCCGGCGAGAAGGGGACCCACGCTCGGCGGTGCGGCGTTCCCGGTTGGCCCGTCGGCGCTGCCATGTGGCGCGCGCCTGGCACTTGCGGCACAGGCCGCCCGGGTCGGCGAGCGCACCGCACAGGCAACGAGGGTCGTCTGGGTGCGACGCGGTGGCTTGCTCGTCCCCGTGGTCGGCTTCGGGGTGACTGTTGGCGCTGTTTGGGTTGATGGCGAACTCCTTTCGCTCGGTGCTGGTCAGGCTGTCGCTGCTGTCTGAGTGGCTAGCGGGATGAGGTGTGCTTGACATGCCGAAGAGGTTCCGCCAGAGCGTGGTGACGGGGTGACCATGCGGTGGGATCTGGCGACGACGTCCCCAGTACGGTGAGTTCCGCCCCGGGACGTCCCTGGGACGCCTTCGGGACGACTACTGGCCCGTGGCTAACCGAGCAGGCACGGTGGGATGGCGAACGAGAGGCTCCGGGCGGCGCTGTTGCAACGGGGGGTGACCCCGAATGAGTTGGCCGAGCTCGTGGGCGTGGACCCGAAGACGATTGAGCGGTGGATCAGGGGCCGGATTCCCTACCGGCGGCACCGGTACCGGGTGGCGAACAGGCTCGGGGTCGATGAGGCGTACCTGTGGCCGGGTGCCTTGGCGGCGGAGCAGGTCGCGTCCGCGTCAGAGAGCGAGATCCTGGTCCTCTACCCGCATCGCTGGGCTGTCCCCCGGGATATCTGGGGACAGCTGTTCGACTCGGCCGAGGAAGAGATCGGTATCCTGGTTTATAGCGGGATGTTCATCGTTGATGATCCGGGGCTGCTTGCCTTGTTCCGGGCCAAGGCTGCGCAAGGGGTGAAAGTCCGCATCCTGCTGGGGGATCCGGATTCCGCCGAGGTGGCCGCTCGGGGTGCGCTGGAGGGGATCGGTGATGCGTTGGCATCGAAGATCCGCAATGCGATTGTGCTATACCAGCCGCTGCGCGGGGTTGGTGGAGTGGAGATCCGGTTGCATTCGACCGTGCTCTACAACTCGATCTATCGTGCGGACGGGGAGCTGCTGGTCAACTCGCACGTTTACGGTTTCCCGGCATCGCAGGCGCCCGTCATGCATCTGCGTCAGGTGGCCGGCGGCACGATGGTCACCACCTACCTGGAGAGCTTCGAGCGAGTGTGGTCCGAGGCGCTTCCGCTCACCTAGCCAGGCAACACAGCAGGACGAAGGAAAGGGTCACTGGGGCATGGCGCGAGTCGACTACTACGACGATCCGGACGCTCCGGGCGCGAACAGTCTCGTCCCGTCCGCGAACGTCGTCGTGGTCAACGACGACGGTGACTTGTTGATGATCCACCGGAGTGATAATGACAACTGGGCGTTGCCGGGCGGGGCGATGGATCTGGGCGAGTCGTTGATCGATACGGCTGTGCGGGAGACGAAGGAAGAGACCGGCATTGATTGTCGCGTGACGGGTTTGGTCGGTATCTACACCGACCCGAAGCACGTCATCCTCTACACGAGCGACGGTGAGGTGCGCCAGGAGTTCTCGGTCGTGTTCCTCGCGCGGCCGACCGGTGGGCAGCCGAGGCCGAGCAGCGAGACTCGGGAAGTCGGGTGGGTGCCCCGGTCGGTCGTCGGCGACCTGCGGATGGACCGGTCGATGAGGCTGCGGGTCCAGCACTTCCTTGAGGGCAGGCACGCGCCCTACCTCGGCTGAGTGTGACGTGCCAAATGCATGGATTCCCGTCATCGTGGAAGCACTGTCAGCGGTGGGCACCGTGGGTGCGTTCGTGGTCGGGTTCGTGCTGCTGCGCAAGGAACACCGACGCGAAGAGGCCCGCGCGGAAGAGGAACGCCGCCAGCAGGCGATCAAGGTCAGCGCCTGGATAGAAGCGCACGCCACCACCTACGGCGGCCGAGAGCTGCTGTTTCACGTCCATAACGCCAGCGAGATGCCCATCTACGAGGTGTCCCTGCCCACGCCGGAGGAGGGCGCCCACGAAGCTGAGTTCATCGGCCTCGTTCCGCCCGGGCAGACGGTGCAGCGCCCGGCGCCCCGGGAATGGCTGAAGACCTACTACTCACCCGAGCCGGTCGAGATCGAGTTCTTAGACAGCAGCGGACGTCAGTGGACCCGCGATGAGCAGGGCTTCCTCACTCCGGCCGCAGATACCGGTCCCTCAGCGGCAGCGGTGTTGTCCCCGGGCTCGCAGTGGCTCAGAGTGCTTCGAGGGCGGCGACGATCTCAGCCGTCTGCCGGCACAGGATCGGGGCCGCTTGGGTGATAGAGCGGTGCACGATATCGTCCGGGCCGTACCGGCTCAGGATCTCCGTGATCCGCTCGTCAACCCCGAGCGGTGTCCCGTCGGGACCGGTGGTCATGTCGCAGTACGTCAGCGCCGTAACCAGAAACGGGTCAATCTCGCTGAGGGGGAACTCGGCGCCCAGTGCCTCGCTAAGCCCACGTGCTTCGGCCTCAATCTCCGCGCAGCTGTGATGTGCGACCAAGATCCACAGCGTCGGATCACCGAACCGTGTCTCACGCAGGCGCCGGGCGCCATCAAGCGGATGGAACCCGGTCACGGCGAGCGTGCTGGCGTAGCCGATGTCATGCAGCCATGCCGCAGCCTCAAGCAAGTCGGCGTGCTGGCCCAGAAGCCGGCGAAGCGCGGCGGCTTGACCAGCGACTCCCCGCGAGTGCGCCCACCGCACCGGAAGCTCAGCCTCAAGCAGCGATCGGGCCATTTCACATGCCCTTGCGGCGATCGTCACCAAGCGAGGGTAACCAGCGCGAGGTCCCTCAGCCCAGAGGAAGGCGTCCCTTCACGTCCACAAAACGTCCCTTTCCGTGCACTGCTATCACGAGGCCAGTGGCTTCCAGCAACGCCAATCCCTGCCGCGCTGTGCCCAGGGACACCCCGTAGCGGCGCATCAGTTCGGCCTCGGACGGCACCCGCTGGCCCGTTGCCAGCTCACCGGAGGCGATCTGCCGCCGCAGGTCCTCGGCGATCCGCCGGTAGCCCGCGGCAGTGGTGGCGGCAGGCTCACTGGTGACCCGCCCGCGGCCGGGCAACGTCACGATCAGCCCGTCGCGTTCCAGTTCGGCCAACGCCCGGCGCACCGTGTTGCGTACCACGCCGAACTTCGCCGCGAGTGAGGTCTCTGACGGCAAGGCAGAGCCCGGCGCGACATCGGCCAACCGTTCCCGCAGCTTCTCAGCGATTCGCGCGTACGTCCCCCATGGTGTCGACCGCACCCAGACAGGATCTCAGCAGTCTTGCCACCAGCTTCACCACCGGCTGGGACGATTAGGGACGTCTTGTGTTAGCGTGCACCGCAAAGGGGACACGGGAGGTCAGGATGCCGGACGCTCGCTCGATCGGGGAGCCGCTCCGTCGCGCCCTGGCCGGTGCTCGACTCCGCGATATCGATGTCGCCAAGACGCTGGAGGTCGACCCCAAGACGGTCCAGCGGTGGCTCAGCGGCCGGCTTCCCCAACCCCGCCACCGATGGGCACTGGCTGACCTGTTGAGCCTGCACGAGTACGACCTCTGGCCTCACCTTGCCGGGGTGCCATCGATCGGCCCGGAGGTCTATGCCACCTACCCGCACCGGGGATCGGTCCCGCGCGACGTGTGGCGCCACCTTTACGACAGCGCCGAGCAACAGATCGGCATCCTCGTCTACAGCGGCCTGTTCCTCGCCGAAGACGTCGAGATGATCCGCTTGCTCGGCGAAAAGGCGCAAGCCGGAGTCGTGGTCCGCATCCTGCTCGGCGACCCGGACAGCCCGCAGGTCAGCCAACGTGGTGATGAGGAAGGCATCGATGACGCGATGGCCGCGAAGGTCCGTAACGCCATCGTGCTGTACCGGCCACTCCTCACCTCTGGCGTCCAGATTCGCCTTCACTCCACGGTGCTCTACAACTCAATCTACCGCGCCGATGATGAGATGCTCATCAACCAGCACGTCTATGGCATCGCCGCTGCTTACGCACCAGTCCTGCACCTGCACCGCCACGGCGACGACGACGTGTTCGGGACCTATGTCGCCAGTTTCGAACGCGTCTGGTCCCCAGCCCGGCCGCTGGCTCCATGATCCGCGATACTTCTCCCCTGTTATTGCAGGCTCAGGCAGCCACCGCACAGCCCGCTGTTACCCGTCTGGTAGGAGCAGCTTCCGCATCGTCGGCAGGTTCGCCATGTCCCCCGCACCCGAGCTTTGCGGACCCGCCGCCGCTCGATCACCCCAGTCCACCAGCTGCGTAACCCCATCGTCCTTCACCTATCGGGGCATCCGTGGTCTTCCGCCACTCATCTATGTGAAGATGCGAACGACGACAAACAGAAACACGATGATGCCGATTGTGACGCCACCCATCAATTCCCAGTTCATGCTCTTCTCCCCCTATTCCTGGGTGGCTAGTTGATGTGCTATTCGGGCGAGGTCTTCGCACTGGCTGTCTTTTCGCCCGGAGAGTGCCTGCGCGAGGGGAACTAGCCGGCGCTGCCGCAAGGCCTGGGATTGGATGACGCCGCGTGCTCGGTCGAGGGCTTCGGCGGCGAGCGTGGTGCCGCGGGAGTCGCCGGTGCGCAGGAAGATCTCGGCTTGCATGAGTTCGGCGGCGATGTGGCCGCGACGGTGCTGTGTGCCGAATCCGTTGAGCGCGGCGGCGGTCCATTCAGCGGCGTTGTCGAGCCTACCGAGTTGGAGGTGGATGCTTGCGTTGCGCAATCCGGAACTGCCCGTTTCATAGGCCGTGCCCGGCTGTCCGTCGGCTTGTTTCAGTGATGTGTCGGCTTCCTGGCTGGCGCCCATCATGGCATAGGAGGTGGCTGAGGTGCCGTACAATTTTCCGAGCAGAACGGCCAGGCCCGCGGGATCGGCCCGCCGGGTGGAGGTCGTGCGGTAGGAGGTGAGGTGTGCGATGCCGAGCTGACAGAGCTTGAGCGCGTGATTAGGGTGGCCGGTAAGGATGGCGCTCATGCCGGCATGCCAAGTGGCATAGCCGATGCTGTAGGCGTCTTTGGCTGCCTGGGCGAACTCCAGGGCACGGGCGAGGTAGCCGGAGCCGTCGATGCCTTCGTCCCCGTGGCACCACCCCGCCTCGGTGTGCAGATCGGCCACGGCGGCCAGCAGAGCGTCCCTGATCGAGCCTGGGCCGCTAGCCTGAAGCCAGGGCAGGTAGGCACAGGCGGCAGCGCCGAGCAGCGAGGCCTGGCCGCCGAAGTACCGCGAGAGACCGGTGAGCTGCTCGGTGGCGGCACGCACGGCATGGACGTGGGCGCCACTCAATTCTGCCGGTATCGCTGCGGGCAGGAGTCGCAGAGCATTCGCACCGCTTCCCGATGTCGCCACTTTGACTGTCGCGGCTATGACCACCTCGAGCAGGATACGGCGCCGCACATCACCGTCCTGCTCATCGCTGCGAACGAGTCCTGTTCGCGCCCGGCCGAAGCCCACACCCAGTTTGTCCCGTGGTACTCCAAGGCCGTCAGCGATTCTTTCCAACACGCTCACGGTAGTCACGACCCGTCCGCGAAGGATCTCCGATACCTCGGACTGCGACTGCTCCACCATGGCGCCGATTTTACGCTGACTGAACCCGTGACGGCGAAGGATGCGATAGATACTCATGATATCTCGGGTGGCAAGAGCTTCGCGGAACTCGTCCAGGGTCGCCACATAACCTATGATTTTTCCGCCGTTCTCCATATTGTCCCCGGCGCAGCGTACCCGATGCTGATCGAGTTCGTATTGCGCGTTCACTCCCGGTATCGGCGGGTAATAAACGGGAATTGCTGATCCCTTCCATTCGCAATCATTGCAGAACGGATACAAATTCCCGTCCTCGCCGCGAATCAACGCCCCAGCGTCAATTGTCATCCCGGGTTCCTCTCCTTAGTGCATCCGTCAGCGATTCCCGATCGACACCTGTCAAAATCTCCCAACACTTCGCGGCAGGAGCACGCGGACGCGGCCAAGGACTCCGCCACGCTGAGGACGCGTCTGCGGCGGGTGGTGCACCCCGAACAACACGGCCTGGGCGGTCTGCTTGGGTGGGCCCTCGGCGGCGGTGGTGCTCAACCGGCTGCGCAGCTCGGCGACACCCGCGGGCGTGGTCCACGCTGCACCCGTATCGGGGCGCGCGCAATTCCACGCCTGTGTCTGCTCGGCATCAATCCCCTGCTTCCTCTCTCCGTCAGGCGGCATGATCAGGCGGTTCCATGCCATCGCTGTATTAAGCCGGCGGTTTCAATCGGTCAAGCCCAGTGAGTACTACCTGTGCTCCCGGATCACCGGCTCAACCCGACGCCAAGACAGACCATCCCCCAGGACGCGAGACGTAAACACCTCCGCCGTGTGCCAGTTCTCTGACGTTGTTCGCGTCCCCGCAACGTCCCAAGTCCGTCCGTTCATCGTGGCCGGCCGCACGGGAGACTCCCGCCGTTCCGATCGACGCGCGGCTGACTCGCGCGATGGTAGTGAAGAACGACGGAGTGACGCCAAAATCAGGCTCCGGATGCGGACTGTGACGTGTCCTTCCTGACGCCTCGCTTCCGCAAGATACGCTTGATGCTGCTCAAGCTGACGTTATGGCTTTCGGCAAGTTGACGAGCCGTTCGGCCTTCGCGGTAGCCATCAACGATGACGTCGACGACATCATCACTGAGTCGATCGTGGAGGCGCCACGGCGGTTTGAATTGAGCCTTCTTAGGGACCAGTGTGGAGATATGGGGCCCAGGCCAATGGGTCTCCGGGGTATTTGGCGCGCAGTGCCATGACCGCACGGTGTAGCCCGTGGGCGGTATGGATTGCATTGGGTGTGCCGGTAGCAGTCAGGGTGGCGTAGACAGTGCCGGCGATGTCTGGTGCGGGTGCGTCGTAAATCGACCAAAGAGTGGCGATCACGTGACGGTAGCCCAGCAGTTGCATCGCGGCGGCAAGGTGGATGGCTTCGTCGATTGCTTTGGGACTGCCGGTGGCGGTCTGGCAGGCGGATAAGAACGCCAGCTCTCGTGGTCCAGACTCGCGTTGCTCAATGAGATCGGTGATACGCAAGAGACCGTCGGTGAGCCAGAATGCGCTTTCGGTCGGGTCACTGAAGTGTTGGCTGCCGTGGCAGGCCAGGTGCACCCAGGTGTGGCGGGGTAGTTGGGCCAGGACCCTGGTGATTGTCGGTTGAGTGCGGGGGTCCGGTGGTGAGCCGTGCGAGAACTGTTGGCGGGTGGGGGACTGTAGGCGGGTAGCGATCGGGTAGTGGAGCTGGATGCGGTCCAGTTCGGTCGGCACCTGGTCCAGGTCGCTGGCGCCTGGGGTGGTGGGCATGCCGATTGCGAGCAATTGGGGTCTGCTGGGGGGAACAGCGGCGGTGTGGGCGCGCAGTAAAGCGGTCAGGGTGGGGGCGTAGGAGGAGATCACTCGGTCGGGCACAGTGTCGGTGCTAGCCGGGCCGTCGGATCGCTGGTGGCGGAGGTGGTGGTGTCCGGCGGCGTGCAGGGGCAGCAGGGTCAGGGGTCCGGTAGGGCACCACCAGATTCTCGGCCAGGCATTATCGGGCGCGGGTGGGCTAGTGTAACTGAGGTTGGTCAGCACTGGTGCAGCGATGGCGTCCCATAGCCACGCCAGGATATTCAAGACCGTCTGTCGATCTTTCTCCCGGTCGGGGACCGGCCTGTCGGCGTGACCGGCGTGGGTTAGGGCGCCCAACAGATTAGCCTGCTCGATCGCTTGATCGTGGGTCAGGTCGGGCAGCTCCACGACCCGCGCTCCAGTGGTGGTTACGAGGATAGCGTGGCAGCCGTGGCGGCTGGTGTTGACGATCACCACCGGGCCGCCAGTGGCGGCGGCGCGGAGTTGAGCGAATGGGGTTGGGGTGAGGAAGTGCGCGAACCCGTCTAGTGTCCGCACTTCACTGACGAGGTCGTCAAATTCCCGGGCCCAGCCCATCCGGTCCTCTACTATGCGGTTCTGCGCGGCACGCAGCTGGCCGACCGGGTCACCAGCATTGGCTGAGATCTCTTCAGGTGCCGAGGCGAGGATTGAGGTGTCCAACTGGGCGCGGATTTGATCCAAGCGAGTGGCCAAATCGGGCGCGAGTTGGGCGAGATCACTGAGGTCGGTGCGCAGGTTAAGGGTCTGAGCCCACAGCATCGAGCGGCTGGCTTCAAGCAGTTCCACCGCCCGCTGAGGGTGCCCGGCGCGGATGGCGCACGCTGCAGCGTCCGCAGCCAGTCCGCTCCACTCAGCCAGATGTCGTTCGCGAGTGGCTCGCGGCAGCCCGAGCCAGGCCAATAGTGGCAACAACTCCACTGCGGAAGCGAACCCCTCAGCCGCAGAGTTGACCCAGCCGACGTCGATCGCGGCGCGTCCCCAGGCCCGACCCGCGCGCATTCGGGCCGCGGGCGGACCCGATTTCACCGCCACTGCATTCCTGAACGCAGTAATGGCTTCGTCCAGATCGGCTTCCCGGCCAGTGCGTCCGAACCGAGCACGCAACGAGAGACCGAGATTATACAGGCGGTCACAGCGGTCGGGGTGATCGAGTGGGGTGGTGGCCACCACGTCACGCTCGGCGGTGATGGCCTCGTCGAGGTGGTCCTGCTGTCCAGTGCGCTCGAACTGGATCTGCAGCGCGGCGCCGAGATTGGACAGATACCTTGGGCGGTTGGGGTGGTCGGATGGGGTGGTAGTCACCGCGCCCCGGAACAGGTCGACCGCAGCGTCCAGCTCGGCCTGCTGGCCGGTGCGGTCGAACCGGGTCCACAGCGCGCCTCCGAGGTTGGACAGTCGCCCGGGGTAATTGGGGTTGTCAGGCGGGGTGGCGGCCACTGCATCCCTGAACGCGGCGATGGCCTGATCGAGGTCGGCGTACCGGACGGTGCTTCTGAACTGGGCCTGCAACGCGAGGCCGAGGTTGGACAGATACCTTGGGTGGTTCGGGTGGTTGGGCGGGGCGGTGGTTACCGCCTCTCTGAACGTGGTGATGGCCTGGTCGAGGTCGTCTTGCTGGCCGGTGCGTTCGAATCGAGCCTGCAGTGCGGCCCCCAGGTTGGATAGGTATCCGGGCCGGTTGGGGTGGTCGGGTCGGGTGGCGGTCGTTGCCTCATGTGCGGCGGTAATGGCCTGCTCCAGGTCGGCTAGCAGGCCGGTGCGCTCGAACTGGACACCCAGTGCGGCACCGAGGTTGGATAGGTATCCCGGCCGGTTGGGGTGATTGGGTGGCGTCGCGGCTACCGCATCACGTCCGACTGCAATCGCCTCGTCCAAGTCGGCAAGCAGGCCGGTGCGCTCGAACTGGACGCGCTGTGCGGTCCCGAGGTTGGATAGGCGCCCGGGGCGATCGGGGTGATCGAGTGGGGTGGCGGCCACCGCGTCACGGAACAAGGCAACTGCGGCATCCAGGTCGGCTTGATCACCGGTGCGCCCGAACCGGGCCTGCAGCGCAGCCCCGAGATTGGACAGGTACACGGGACGGTCAGGGTGATCGGGTGAGGTGGCGGCCACCGCGT
>Ga0213881_10001005_pt1 | contig 14526 bp, 5 predicted proteins | sample BarmaccoBMER_R08_FD_160104 | JGI IMG/M metagenome (GOLD analysis project Ga0213881, IMG submission 160104) | Barbacenia macrantha exposed rock microbial communities from rupestrian grasslands, the National Park of Serra do Cipo, Brazil - ER_R08 ... | reverse complement strand
CTGCGCCGCCAGGCCCGCCGCTCCCTTGCAAACGTCGCGCAGAATTTGCGCCATTGAGGTCGGCTTTGGTTTAAATCCGCCGTTGCTGCCGTAGCTCTGCCACATCGTGAGCAGATCGCGGCAAAGTCGCACGTTTTGCTCGATGATGTTCAGCTCTTTGGGCGTGCTGCCGGTCGCGCCTCTCGCTTTTTCAGCCTGCTCGAGTTTTTTCGCCAGCATCTGCACGTAACCCCAGACGATCGTGAGCGGGTTACTCAGGTCGTGCACAAATTCCGCCGATGCCTGCCCCAGTGAGGCCAGACGTTCCTTCTGCGCCAGCTCGCTCATGAGCCGATTGTTCAGCTCCTGGATGCCGCGCGATGCTTCATCGCTCTGCCGGTGGCAGCGCGTGCGCTCGACGTTGCGGCCGATCACCTCGCGCATTTGCACGGCGTCGAATGGCTTGTTGATGTAGTCGTTCGCGCCGAGCCGCAACGCCTCCTGCGCCGTCTCCAGCGCACCGAACCCGGTCAGCATGATCACCGCGACGTGCGGATCTTTCTCGCGGATTTTCCGCAGCCCTTCAATGCCGTTTGTCCCAGGCATGCGGATGTCGCTGATGACCGCGTCGGGCTGTTTTTCTTCCAGCAGTTGCAGGCCGGTCTCGACGTTGTCGGCCAGGTGCACTTGATAGTTCGGCTTCAGGAGCATGCGCAAACTTTCGCGTGGCCCAAGCTCGTCATCGATGATTAGAATTTTGGGCTGCTCAGTCGCGGTGATGGAAGGCATGGGGCTGAGGCGGAATGAAGCTAACTTTGTGCCGTTTACAAAAGAAAGAACAGCGACCGATGAATGCTGATCTGATTACTGATTGCTGATTTTTTAATCGCTGGTTCGGGACCGCACTGAAGTTATAGCTGAGTACGAACAAAGCCTGGATGTTACTCGCACAGCTGTATCGACGAACTCTGCCGGATTTTTGGTAAACTGACTGGATTGATCTTCGAAGAGCTAGCTCTGTCTCCTGCGCCAACTCCTTCGCAAACAAACCACTCTGGGGGCGATAACGAGCAGGAAAAAAATGCTCGAGGAAAACTGCCGCCGACGTACCAAATCTCGCCCGTGAACATACCACAAACGTCCGTACGACGTATCCGCGCTTTTCACCAGCGCGTTCTGTACTTTGCGAGCGGGCCGAATCCGCGCGAAGCTCGTTAGAGCGGACGAGCGGTAGCCTCGCGGGAAGCAAGTACCGGCGGCGTGTTCGTCTGTCTACTTTGCCACACGCCAAAAACGTCCGTGTTTGGGGTGCGGCCTGCAATAGAAACAAGAAGGAGCTGCCTCGTCTCGACGGCAGCTCCTTGCAAAATGATTCGGCGAGGGAGAGAACGGTGTGTTCTCTTCCCTCGCCTAAATCAACGATGAGTTCAGTGTCCCGCGCGAGTCTTAGTACTTCGCGTGTGCCAGGGCGGAATTGATGAACGCGCTGCCATTGGGCGTACCTAGGCCAGTGACATTGTCCCATCCTGGGCCGGTCGCGAGCGACGAGTCAGTGCCGAATGTAAACACATCCCACCGGGTCGAAACCGGGCTCTGGTAGAGGGCGCTGATATATTGGTTTTGCGCCGGTGGCTGCGGCTCTGCCAGCGCGTTAGCACTGTAGTACTGAGGCGGGTTCGGCGGATTATAGATCACGCCCGTGACGTTATGCTGCCGGGCCGAAGCGGGCACGTTCACGTCGGTGATCGGACCATAACCCATTTGGTACAGGATCGGCGCTGCCTGCCCCAGCAGCGAAACAGCGCCCTTGGCGAGCGCAGCTTGGTTGGCAATTGCCCACACGGCAGAGAACATCGGGCACGACAGGCTTGTGCCGCCAAACACGCTCACCTGCTGCGGATGGCCTGGCACGCTATCAGGAGTAACGATGACTTCGTTGCCAGTCTGCGGGTCGGCATTCATCGAGATGTCAGGTACTTTGCGATAGGCGCCAGACAAACCGTTTTGGAAGGCCGGCTTGGCAAAATAAACACTGGTACCGCCGCCCGAGCCTCCTTGGAAGCCGAAGAACAGTGGCGGAATGGTAGGCGGATTCGGGATCGGATTCGCGATGCGCACGAAGTTTAATCCCCAGCCGGTCTGCAATTTGATTTGGTTTTGGCTGTTCAGGAATGTGCTCGTGCCACCCACGGCCGTGACATAGGGAGAATCGGCCAGCGCGTCCACCGAGGTGAGCGGAATGCCGAAGTCAGCAGTATCTAAAGCGAGGTCATCGCCAGCATCGCCGCTGGAGACGTTGAGCGAAATACCGAGCAGCGCCGCGGTTTTGGCGATCTGGTTCTCCACAACCAGCTGGCTCGGATAGTACTCAACCAGCAGGATCTCCGGAATGCCGAAGCTGTTGGAAATGACGCTGCCGAGCTGGTTCTCGACTGCGTAAAGGTTCGACAGATCAAGTGACGAGCCGTTATCAGCAGCCTCGACGAGGATGATATTCGCGTCTGGAGCCATGGCATGCGCCCACTCCACGTCCAGCGTCGTCTCATACTGCCAGTTGCCGCTGATGCAGCCGTTGGTGGCTGTGCAGGTGACCGGGCCAGTGGGCTGGATAATCTGGAAGTTTTTGCCGGGCACCAGCTTTGGCAGACCATTCAGTTGCGAGAAAAGATTTGCGTCCTGCAAGATGGTGTTCGAGCCGTAGGCATCGACGATCACGATCGTCTGCCCCGCGCCGCGCAATCCTTGCTTATAGACTGAGTTCAAGCCGTAGGCAGTCTGCATCTCGGCCGCGTCGTAGCCGCAGGGCGGCAAATTCGGCGGGTTGGTGTTGGTGATATTCGCACCATAGCGATTGCCTGTATAAGTCGCCTTGGGCGGGCCGCCGTTCGTGGTGAAGGTGACGGTTTGCACGCCGCGCAAACAATCGGCGCTAAAGAAAAGGCCATTCGGCGCGGATGAAACGGAAACGCCCTTGTAGGGAGTGCCAGTCTCCGGTTCTTTCGGCACGGAAACGTTCGCGCGGTATTGCATCGTACCGAGACCCTGCACCGCGGCAACAAGCGCGTCAGTCGGCCCCGCCGGTCTGGGCACCGAGGTCGTCTGCCGATGGATTTGGCCATTGACCAGCACCCGGTTTACGCGGGTATTAAATGCGCGCTGGGCATCACCGATCTGCCCTTCGGCCATAACGAAGTGGTTATTCGCCTCGACTGATTTCACGTTCAGGTGAAAGCTGGCGAGATATTTCTGCACAGCGAGGGCGTCAGCCGCAGTGGGAGCGAACTGTGCTTTGTATTGGGCTTGCGTCAGCCAGTGGTGGTAGTTAGGCGAATTGGCGTCATTCATCTGCTGCAACAACGCGTCGGCGGCCGCTTCATTATGCATTTTCAGCCAGACTGTCACTGAGACCGGCGCTGACGCGCTTTCCGGCCCCAGCTCCATCCGCGCGTTACTGGCCAGGCCATGCGCGGGAACCGCGATTGCCCCGTAGATAAACATGATAGCTCCCGCGAATAGCGCCGCTGCCACTGTGCCGCGCCAGACGCGTGATCCCATCACGCTCGCACTCACTTTTTGAACGAATCGAAACAATTTGATGCTCATATGGATTTATGTTTACCAGCCGAAGAGCGAGTCTTTCCTGGCCACCGCCGCCCATGCCTCAGCGCCAAAAGTAACCGGCCCAATCCGGGTTTGCGCCAGTGTGCTCGGGTTGGCGCTTGAATGTCAATCCTAATTCGTACGCAGATCGCGAATTTTTTCCCGGAACGCTCTGCCACGCCGGCTGCAAGGCGCGTAGCTTCGAACTTCGGCCAACAATCAGCTGGATCAGATCGCGTACTTTTCCGCCAGCTTGTTCGCTGTCTGGCAGATCAGCTCCCAACCCGCGCGAACATGGTTTTCCGTGGTCAAAATATTACCAAGGCCCAGACGAATGGCAGTGCGGCCGCGCAGCTTTGTTTGCGTCAGGTAAGCGCGGCCGGAATGATTCACCTCTTCTACTAGGCGGGAGTTAAAGTCATCCGGTGCGCGCTTTGCCCGGAAACAGACCACACCCATGGATACAGGTGCGCTCAACTCCCATCTGCGCGAGGCGCTGACCCAGTCGCCAAACAACCTGGCCAGCCGCATGTGCTCACGAATCCGCGCCGCGATTCCCTCCCGGCCGAAGGTGCGGAAGACCATCCATGCTTTCAGGGCGCGGAAACGCCGCCCAAGCGGCACGCCGTAATCCATGTAATTGCGCTCTGCCTCTTCCGTATCGCCGCGCAAGTACTCCGGCACGAGGGTAAAGACGCGCCGCAGCCGCTCCAGGTCGCGCAGGTAAAGTACGCTGAAATCAAACGGCACGAAGAGCATCTTGTGCGGGTTGACGATGAGCGAATCGGCACGCGCCCAGCCTTCGGTGATCGCGCCTTCTTCCGGCAACAATGCCAGGCCGCCCCCGTAAGCCGCATCAATGTGGAGCCAGATTTTGTACTCATGGCACACGTCGGCGATTGCATTCACCGGATCGACGCTGGCAGTGGAAGTTGTCCCGCAGGTGGCGACGACGGCGAGCGGCCGCATCCCACCCGAGAGGTCGCGCGCGATCAGCTCGCGCAATTTCTCCACCCGCATCCGAAAGCTCTCATCAGTCGGCACGCGGACGACGTTTTCTTCGCCAACTCCGATGGCGATGGCAGCTTTTTCCACCGAGCTATGCGCCTGGTCAGAAGTGTAAATGCGCAAAGCCGGTCCGCCGCTCACGCCGAGCGTGCGGGCGTCGGGCACGGCTTCTTCCCGGGCAGCGCACAGCGCATGCATGATGCCGATCGATGCGGTATCGAACACCACCCCGCTCCACTCCGCCGGCAGTAGCAGCCATTGCCGCAGCCAGTCGATTACCACCGTTTCCAATTCCGTCGCGGCCGGCGAAGTACGCCAAGTCATGGCGTTCACATTGAGCGCAGCCGACGCAATCTCGCCCAGCACGCCAGGCGCCGTGGTGGTGCAACCGAAGTACGCGAGAAATTCCGGATGCGCCCAGTTCAAAAGTCCGGGAACAATGATGTCCTTGAAATCCGCGAAAATGGCATCGAACGCTTCGCCCTCGTTAGGTGGAACAGAAGGTAATGCCCTGGTGATTTCACCCGGCGTGACGGCCGGCGCCACCGGCAACTTCTCGATGTTCGCTCGGTACTCTACAATCCAGTCGGTTAACTGCCGAAGCTGCTGGCGGAATTCCTCGACCGGAACGTCACCTGATTCTTTCGTACTCACCTGCGCCTCCGTTCGACTGGAGCTGGCATCTTAGAAGGCAAAGCCGAACGAGAAATGGAAGGCGCCAAAGTCTTCGCCTGGCCGCGGATCCGGGTTGACTCCGTAATCGACGCGCACGGGTCCGATTGGCAGATCATAACGCAGCCCGGCGCCGATGCCGAAGCGCATATCGCCGAAGCCGGGCTGGCTGGCGTCAGGGAGCAAATTTCCAGCATCGACAAAAACAGCGCCCTTCAGCTCGCCGTAAAGTGGAAAGGTATATTCCACATTGAAGATGGTGTAGAACTCACCGCCGATGGGGTTGCCGCCGCGATCGTGCGGGCCGAGCTCGCGCTCACCGAAGCTGCGCACCGTGGTGCTCCCGCCATTGAAGAAGCGTTCGTCGATCGGTATGGCGAGCGCTTCGGTTGTGCCGTGGTCGTCGAGTGGATAAATCACGCCGCCACGCGCGCCTACGGCCAGGAGACTGCGCTCAAACCATTTCCTTAAGGCCGACTTTTCCAGGTTTTCGCCGCCGACAACTGCCACCGGCTCGGGCGCGAACGACACGTAGTAGCTGGCGCGCGCTGTGGTGCGCAAAAAATCTATGTCGCTGCCAATGGCACTCGAAGCGAAGTCGATGCTGTTGTCGAAAACAAAGCCCCGCGGCGCCACCAACGGGTTCTTGCGCAGGTCAAGCGTCTGGCTAAACCCGACCGAGCTGACAAAGTACGAGGTCGGGCCGAGCAGGTCCGGCGGGTGAATCGTTGAGCTGGTAATATCGACGTGCCGTTCAGCATAGTTAAGCGATACCTCGTATTGCTCCGTGATCTTGCGGCCAAGACTAAGCCGGCCGCCCAGCTCAAATTTTGAGTAACCATCAAAGTCGAAGGTCAAAGCTGAAAGCCGCGCCCGCAGCGAGTAGTCACTGTCAAATAGATACGGATCTTCGTAAAGAATGTCGCCTTTGTAACCGCGCTCCGAGATTTCTATCGAAGTAGTTAGTGGCCGCCCATAGCCAAATAAATTCCGGTTGGCGTACTGCACCCCGAAGATGGCGCCTTCGAATGAGCCGTAGCCAATGGAAAAGCCGAACTGCTGCGGTTTCGCTTCCTCTACATTAATGTCGAGCCGCAGTAGGTTGCCGTCGATGGGCGTGGGATTGATTTGCAAAATATTGAACAAACCGCTGCGCATTAGCTCACGGAACTTCTTCTCGATGACATCCGGACTGTAAGGCTGGCCGCTTAACTTCCTGAAACGGTTCACCAGGTAACTCGGTCGAAGCTGCTGAGTACCACTAACGTGCACACCATCGAAGTAGTAGATGTGACTTGGATCGAGCACGATCCGCACGGGCACACGGCCATTCACGGCCGCGGCGATATCGCTGCTGGCATTTACCTTCACGGCATAATAGCCGCGCGCCTTGTAGTAAGCTTGCAGTCTGCGCGGGATATCAGCTACCCGGCCATCGGTGTAAGGCTGGTTGATCAGGTCGAGAAGCTGTCCGCGCAAAGTTTCCGCGCCGTAAATCGTAGGCCCAACAAACTCGATGGGCCCGAAAAAGTACTGAGGACCCTCATGTACTACCATAAGTACATAGACGAGGTCAGGTTGAACGAATCGGTATTGCGGCTTCTCCACCGTGCAATCGGCGAACCCTTCGGCGACATAGAACCGTTGTACTAGATCAGCGCCTTCCTCGACATCGGTACTTACAAAAGGCAGCGAGGCCTGGAGCTTCGAGTAGCGCTGCCGCGTCGGCCCGACAGCGTACTCGAACAGCTTGTCTGCGGCGATGTTGTTGTTTCCGGAGAACTCGATAGTGCCAAGACGCACCAGCGGCCCTTCATTTACATCAAGCTCCAAGCGATCTCCTCGTACTTCGTAGTGAACATCCACATGAGCATAGCCATGTTTCTTGTAGAAGAGTTCCAGGAAGAAGGCAGCGTCATCTGCGCGCGCGTTTGTCAGGCCATACTGATCGATGGTCGCGATCTGCTCCTTCAACTGCGAGCGCAGCTCCTTCTCATCAAAAGCGGTGTTGCCGCGGAACTCGATGTTCGCGTGCTGCGCCACCTTTTCCTGCTGCTTTGCCACTGCGCGCTGCTCCTGCTGTTTTTGCTTCTGCTGCGGCAACTCGGTTGCGTTTTGCCCGTAGCTGACGCTCAAAGTAGCGCTCAGCAAGAGAGCGATTACTCCAGCTCGCCTCATCGTCACCGGAAGCGGATAAGGTACTTTATCTGGCCGCGGAAATCCCCCGCTACGCCGACGTCGCCCACAAGTACAATATTGTCCGTAACCTTGAATCGCGCTGTGGCTGTTTGTTCGCTCGTCCGCTGCTCCGATGTGCCAAAGCCTACGTCGAGCCGACTGAAGAACGAGTCATTCTTCGTAGGTTGACCTTTCTTGAAGAACTTGGCGTAAAGTTGTTTCACCAGTAGCAGCGCGGCGCGGCTGGCCAGCACGTTACCGCTGCCGGTTAATTCTTCCCGCGTCGTCCCTGTCGCAAGCAGCGAGATAATTTCCTCCTGCGGCAATGGCGGTTCGCTGGTAAAAACGGCCTCCGGCGAATTCGCCGTCCCATAGATATACGCGTGAATGGTGTAGTCCCGGATGAGTGAAGTACCGTGCAACTCGATGCGCGGATTAAGCGGATCATCTGGTGTGAAATAAAGAAAGCCGTACTGAACGGTCAGCGTACTGAACGGCAGCGTCGCGTCGAAGTTCTCCAGCCGCACCTGACCCTGCAACCCGGGTTGCAGACCGGTGCCGTTGAGCTTCATGTCGATAATCGCGTCGCCAGTGGCGAGGTTTCCATTAATTAAAAACGGATCCTTGCTCTTGACGGTGACATCGAATTTCCAATCGCGCAGCGGCGGATCGGGAAAGGAAAGCATCGGCTGCGAGGCAGGCGGTTCCGGCGCAGGCCGGCCGGGCAGCCCGATCGGAATAATGTCGATGTTCTTCAGGAAATGACTGTTCGTCAGCGCGACGTCGCCTTTCACCAGCGCGGCCATGAAGGGACCTGTAACCCTGATGTTCGCGTCGGCGCGCGCCGTCAGCGAATCATTGCGCGCCACGAGCACGCTATCGGCCCGCAACGTCAGATCGAGGTTCGGCTCGGTCAACTTGGGGAACAGAACGCGACCGCTGAGTACGAACGGGCCGCCGGCAAGATCGCCGGCGAATTTTTCCAATGTGAGCGCGTTATCGCGAAAGACGAGGCGGCCCTGGTAGCCGGTCAACGCCGGAAGCGTAGGATTACTGAACCGCGCGACGTTGATGTTAATATCGCCGCTGCCGCTGAAAACCGGACGCGCGATCGTGCCGCCGATTGCCACATCCAGCGCCGCCGTGCCATCGAGCTGCTGGATCGCTGGAACAAACTGCCGCAGGAAATTCACCGAGCTGCGCGGAAGCCGCACGCCGGCCTGCACTGGCGTGTTCTCATCCAGTGAATGCGTACTCAGCAGTTTGCCAGCATCGAAAGGCATCACGGCGGTGATTGCCACCGGCTCGATCTTTGGCTGCTTCAGTTCGCCGGCGATGTTCAATTTACCTTGCGCGGCATCGGCGCTCACCCGCAACGTCGCTGGATCGAGATTCGCGAACTTGGGATTACGTAGCTCACGCGCGTCGACGTCGAGATGCCCATGCAGATTCGCCAGGCTGCCATCGGCCTGTACTTTCATGGTGACGAACCCGCTCGCTACCGGAGGCAGGCCGAGGTCATCGGAGATTTTTTTGAGGTCGAGATTTTCCGCCTGGAATGTCGCGGCGACATTGCCATCCGACGGAAACACCGGCGCGTCCGTCCCGACATTTTTCCAGATGAATGGAATGCTCACGCTGCCGACCGCGTACTTGGTCGGGCCCTGGTTGAGCTGAATTTTCGAAATCTCCAGCCGCTCGTTTTTGGCGGAGGCAATCGCCTCGAAGTCCATCCGGTCGCTGCCGATGAAAAATGTGGGCATCTCCAGGCCGGCGGGCGAATAGGTCGTGTCGATATTTGCCTGAAGCGCTTTCATGTTTCCAAGCTGACCGTGGGTCCAATTGAGCTTCAACGCTCCGTTTTGGGCGAGCCTTGCCAGTGAACCGCTCCCTTCCCAATTCAGCGTGAACGCTCCACCGAGCGTGGTATTGTTACTCGTCGCGGCAAGCAGCGGCTTCACTGTACTCAGGTCAGCGATGTTGACGGCGAGTTTACCGGCGAAGTTCTTCTCGCCGGCAAGATCAAGCGAGCCGTGTGCGTTCACGAAATCGTGCTGGTTCAGGCTCGCTGTGAGATCGTTGAGAAAAACCCGGCTACGCCAAATGGCGCCTGCCGCACTGAGCTGCGGGACAGTCAAATTCCGCGCCTGCAATCCAGCGCCGTAAACATCGAAGGACCCATTCGCCGTCTCGCCGTTCCAGGTGACCTGCGCCCAGCCGGAAAGCGCGCCGGCGACCCTATCTGGTGACGGCTCGCTCCAGAACGCGGCGAGCTCCGGCGCGTTGATCGTCACGTCGAATTGCGCCGGTTGCCTGGTGAAATCGCTCGTGTTCGCTTGCAGCTCTGCCTTGCCCGTTGCCGAAATCGAGTTAGGGCCGCGGCTGACGCCGGCGTGCGAAATGGTGACTTTGTTGCCCTTCTGCTCGATTTGCGCGGTCACGTTATCAACTGCGAAAGCGCCCTGGTGCGGAGCAGTGATGATCACACCGGCATTCATTTGTACTCCGTCGAACCACGGCAAGTCCCGGCCGCTCGTTCGCAATTCTTTCGTGCACGAAACGGTCGCATCGAGCTTCTCCAATCCAGCGTCGCCGCTGCGCAGCGCCCCCGAGGAAATCTTGAGATCGGCCGCGAGTCGATCCTGATGCACATCGATCACGCCGTTCACCTGGGCTTGGCCAATCACCGGCTGCGGCATCCCTGCGGTGATCGCCTGCAAATCCAGGTCGTTACTTGTGATCTCAAAATGCGCCGGGCTGCGACCGAGATTACGAGCATCAGCGGGAAGTTGAATTTCGCCCCGGGCCTGCAATGCGCTGCTGGCGCGCACGAGCTCGACAGGTTGCAGCGCCGCGACGCCATCATGTGCCGAGATCCGCGCCGCGATGCGATCAAACGTGATGCCGTTCACCTGCAAATCGCGCACGAGTACATCGCCCGCGCTCTTCCATGTCTTGGGCGAGCTGAGCAGACCGGAGAAATCGAGCGCGAGGTTTTCAATCAGCGCGTTTGTGCTCTCCTCGCCGATGCCGAATTGCCGGAGTGATGCGAGCGCCAACTGCTGTACTTTTGTTTGAGCGACGACCCGCAGTGAGCGCGCTTCCTCACGCAAGTCGCCCTGCGCATGAACCGCGCCGCCGCTAAGTACAACATCGATGCCGAACCCGAGCCGGTGCGCGCTGATCTGCGAGGCATCGACATTCAACAACGCAAGCTTGGTCTGCTCATTCAGCGCGACATTCCGCAAGACCAGATTGCGATTTTCATAACTCGTGGTGCCCGCGATACCCGACCACGATCGCCCCGAGGCCAACTGCACCTGGCCAATCCGCAGCTCGCCCGGCGCACTCGGGTTCAGGTCGAGATTGAGGTCACGAATGATCAAGTCCCGTGGCTGATCACGCACGGTTACGTTCACATTCTCGAGACGCGCGCGCTTCGGGAAAATGCCCGGGAGCGACACCTTCTCGTTCGGCGGGGGCGAAGGTTTTACCGTCGGCTTTGGGTTAATCACGACCGTAGTGTTTCGCACGTCCAGCGCATCGAGTACGTCTGCCTCGCGACCGCGCAATACCGCGAGCAAGTTGTACTCAGCGCGAACGTAATCTGCGTCCGCCGCTTGCACCGCCGCGTTGGGCTTTAAGGGCGTGACGTGCAGGTTACGAATCGTTAGTGCGTTCCAGACATTGCCTTCGACCCGGAAATCCACCTTTAAGTCCTGTTTCGCCGCGACTCGTACTCCGACGAAATGGACGGCGCTTAGCAACAGCGGCCGGTGAAAGACAAAGAGCAGCGCAAGGATGACGCCGATCGATCCGCAAACGACGCGCCTGCGCCTGCTTCTACTGGTGAGTTGTTCCGCCACGAGCGTGTTACCGTAAGGACGAGCCGCTAAAGAGCAACGCTTAGTCTCAGCTCTTTACGCGTTTCGCTCCTCAAAGTACAACACCGCCATGCTCGATTTGGCCTCGGCCCTTAAGCAGCACTTCGGTCACGAGCAGTTCCGCCCGCTCCAGCGCGAGATCATTAACGATGCCCTTAACGGACGCGATGTCTTTGCCGTTCTGCCCACTGGCGGCGGCAAATCGCTTTGCTTTCAATTGCCCGCCCTTTTGCGCGACGGTCTTACCATCGTTGTCTCGCCCTTAATCGCTTTGATGAAAGACCAGGTCGACGCCCTTCGCACCGCCGGCATCTCCGCTACTTTCCTTAATTCGTCGCTTGATCGCAGCGAAGCAGCAGAACGATTCCGCCTCCTCAACCGTGGCGAATATCGCCTGCTCTACCTGGCTCCCGAACGCCTCATGCTCGACGGCTTTCTCGACGCGGCGCTGAATTGGAATATCACGCAGTTCGCCATCGATGAAGCGCATTGCATCAGCGAATGGGGCCACGATTTCCGCCCTGAGTACCGCGATTTGAAGAAGCTTCGAGCGCGATTCCCTGGTGTGCCCATCATGGCGCTTACCGCCACCGCGACCGAGCGCGTGCGGCACGACATCCTCAAGCAATTAAAGTTGCGCGAGCCGAGCTGTTACGTCGCCAGCTTCAACCGCCCGAATCTTACCTACCGCGTCGCGCCGAAAACCGCCGCCTACAGACAGACGCTCGAGTTCATTCGCACGCGACCAGGCGAGAGCGGCATTGTTTATTGCGCAAGCAGGAGAACGGCCGAGACGCTCGCGCAAAAACTGACAAAAGATGGGATCAGCGCGCAGGCTTACCACGCCGGATTGCAGGCGCATGAACGCACCCGCAGCCAGGAAATGTTTCTGCGCGACGACGCGCGCGTGGTCACGGCAACGATTGCGTTCGGCATGGGCATTAACAAACCGAACGTCCGTTTCGTTGTTCACTATGATTTGCCGAAGAACATCGAGGGATATTACCAGGAAACGGGACGCGCCGGCCGCGATGGGCTCCCGGGCGAGTGCCTGCTGCTGTTCAACGCCGGCGACGTCGCCAAGCAGCTTCGTTTTCTCGATGAAAAGCCGCCGCGCGAGCAGGAAATCGCGCGCGCGCAACTGCGTGAAATGGTGAGCTACGCCGAGACGCGCGACTGCCGCCGCGCCACGCTCCTGCGGTACTTCGGCGAGGAATTCGGCGCGACCAGCTGCGATAACTGCGACAACTGCCTCGAGCCCCGCGACACGTTTGATGGTACTATTCCCGCGCAAAAATTCCTCTCGTGCGTGCATCGGGTGCGGGAAAGAAGCGGGTTCAGCTTCGGCATCAACCACATCATTGCCGTGCTGACCGGCGCTGACACAGAAGCGGTTCGCCTGCGGGGACACAACGAACTTTCCACTTACCGCATCGGCCGAGAAATCTCCCGCACAGCATGGCAGGCGATTGGGCGCGAGCTAACGAGACTCGGATTGATCGCGGTCGATCCCGGTAAATTCAGCACCGTCGAACTAACTCCGGCCGGTCGTGAAGCACTGAAATCGCGCAGGACAATCATGCTCACCAAGCTGGCAGACCCTCTGGAAAAACCAGCTCGAGCTCGCGCCGGACAAATCAACTGTGACGAAGAACTATTCGAGCGGCTCCGCGTGCTGCGCCGCCGCCTGGCTGATGAGCGAGACGTGCCGGCCTACGTCATCTTTTCCGACGTCTCATTGCGCGAGATGGCGCGCAGCTATCCCACGCAAGTTGCTGACTTCGCCAGGATCCCTGGAGTTGGTCAGCAAAAGCTGAAGCAATTCGGCGAGATCTTTGTGGCCGAGATTACCAGCTTTCTGTCTGATCATCCGCACACCATCGGTAGCCCAGCTGAATCCTCGGAACCTCACAATGATACGCCGGCTCCTGGTTTACACCTTACTGCTTCTCGGCGGGATCGTGCTCGCCTGGCCTTTCATCTGGCTCGTTGCCACTTCGGTGAAAACGGAGCGCGAGTTGTTCGTGGGGCGCAATAGTCTGTTGCCGCAACTGCCTCATCCCAGGCTTAAATCACCTTACGCTGTCACCGCCCGGGGAGAACTACAGCGTGCCCTTCGTCTTGGGCAGCTTCGCGCCGACTCAACTGATCTTCAAACCGATCAGCTTCTATCGGGTGATGCTGCGGCCACAGGTTGGACGATCACTGGCCCAGGCCAGCTTGTGCGGCAGGCAGATTTCGCGGAGCTACAGTACAATTTCCAGTCGGCTGCCACGGTAACACTATCGCGATCGTTCATGACTACTTTCCCGCTGGAACGGCTGCGGCGAATCCAGCTGTACTTTCAGCCGGATGATACCTGGCATCGGTTGACTGTAAGGTTGGAAAAGCTCGGCCGAAGCTTCAAGGCGGAGCAACCGGTCTATCTTGCCGACTACAACTGGCAAATGGAAACGTGGGAGCAACAGCCGCCGAGTAGTCCAACCAGCATCAAGACCTGGATAATGTTAAAGCCTGACGGTACTTCAGACATACGCGGGCCTAACGAGCTAAAGATCACGGTCGAGCTACACCGTAGCAGCTTCGTGCGCGCGTGTCTGGCGAAGGTCTGGCGCAACTATCAACTTACTCTCGATTACATTCCGTTTTGGCGATATGTCGGGACCAGCTTGTTTCTGGTCATCCTTAACCTGGCGGGCGCTCTTTTTAGCTGTTCATTCGCGGCTTACGCGTTTGCGCGCCTGCAATGGCCTGGCCGATCGGTCGCATTCGCCGCGCTGCTCGCGACCATGATGCTCCCGGTGCAGGTAACAATGATCCCGCAGTTCCTGATCATGCAGAAGCTCGGATGGTATAACACGCTTAAGCCACTCTGGGTACTCAGCTTCTTTGGCTCAGGGTTCAGCATCTTCCTACTCCGGCAATTTCTGAAAGGCGGCCCGCGTGATTTGGAGGACGCGGCGCGCCTGGATGGCTGCGGCTACCTCCGTATCTACTGGTACGTTATCCTGCCCCTGGTCCGCCCTGCTCTGGCTGTGGTAGCTATATTTACCTTTCTCGCCACCTGGAACGAATTCATGATGCCGCTTATCTACTTAAACGACCAGCGGCTTTATCCCCTTTCCTTTGGCCTCTACGCGTTTCAGGTGCAATCGCTCCAGCCGGGCACGACGGCGGGCATTGGTATGCTGATGGCCGGCTCTCT
>Ga0213881_10001004_pt1 | contig 14537 bp, 17 predicted proteins | sample BarmaccoBMER_R08_FD_160104 | JGI IMG/M metagenome (GOLD analysis project Ga0213881, IMG submission 160104) | Barbacenia macrantha exposed rock microbial communities from rupestrian grasslands, the National Park of Serra do Cipo, Brazil - ER_R08 ... | reverse complement strand
AAATCGTCGGGAATTGCTCAAGGTATCAAAGCTAGGTGCAAAAGCCTTTGAACAGTCAGCGGGTTTCTTACGTATTCGCGGTGGTAGCAACCCATTGGACAATACAGCTGTTCACCCTGAGAGCTACTTTATTGTGGAGGCGATCGCCACTGATCTCAACGTACCGTTGACACAGATTGCCCAAGCTGCCCAGAAGCTCAAGTCAATGGATTTGAAGAAATATCTGACTGATGCAATTGGCGAACCCACCCTCCGCGATATTATCAGCGAACTTGAAAAGCCTGGTAGAGATCCACGCGCCGAGTTCAAGTCTGCCACTTTCAAACAGGGTATCAAGCAAATCACCGATCTTGAGGTTGGTATGGAACTAGAAGGCGTTGTGACTAATGTTGCCAACTTTGGCGCATTCGTTGACATCGGCGTGCATCAGGATGGGCTAGTACACATTTCCCAAATGGCAGATCGCTTTGTTTCAGATCCCAAGCAGATTGTTAAAGTCGGACAAGTCGTCACAGTAAGAGTGCTGGAAGTCAATGAGAAATTGAAGCGGATCAGCTTATCAATGCGTTCACTTAACAAGAGATAGGTTATAAAGGAACAAAAAGAGGGAGTACAAATGTATGTCTCAGTCTGTTGCTTCTGAGTCCCCAATCCTGACTGATGTTGCAGAAGACATCACATTTCCTCCTGGTGATTTGTGGAGTGACGAACCGCCCTTGGAATCAGACTGGCACCGCAAACAAATGGAATTACTGATAGGCTCCTTAGAAAGTTGGTGGCAGGAGCGTCAGGATTTCTACGTAACGGGAAATCTCACCATCTACTACAGTCCCGATCAAAGCAAATCAGAAGACTTTCGAGGACCAGATTTTTTCGTAGTCTTAGGGGCAGAGCGTAGAGAACGCAAAAGCTGGGTGGTGTGGCAAGAGAACGGCACATATCCTCACGTGATTGTGGAGATCTTGTCTGACAGCACGGCTGCAATTGACAAGGGCTTGAAAAAGCAAATTTACCAAGACACCTTTCGAACGCCAGATTACTTTTGGTTTGACCCTGCCACATTAGAACTAAAAGGGTTTCATCTGGTGGATGGGCAGTACCAAGAATTGACTGCTACAGAACAAGGTTGGTTATGGAGCCAGCAATTGAGGCTACATTTAGGAGTATATGAAGGTCGGCTGCGTTTTTTCACGCCAGATGGTCAACTGGTTCTGCTAGGGGAAGAGCAAGAACGGCAACGAGCTGAGCAAGAACGGCAACGAGCCGAGCAGTCTGAGAGAGAGAATGCTCGCCTACGAGAACAGTTGCGTGCATTAGGTATAGAACCTAAATCTGAACTATAGGGGCAAATCTCTGTTGCAATCGCCTTTTTTAGGAAGTCTGTTGAGGCCAAACTTTCCCCCTCTAGATAACATTATGCGGCAGCTCAAAACCCATGCTGATCCTTGCGGCATTTTACAGGTTAAGCCCTTGAGAGTACTGCTCTAACCTCCTCAAATGTACGTTGTGTTTGACGTATGTCATAATTAACGTACGTTATTTATATTGTACATATGGTATTAAGGGCTAATCCAGGAGGACAAATCTCGCCAGATGAAGTCATCGGACGGGATCAACAGATTCGACGCTTGTGGGAGATCTTAGAGCGGCAAAGCCTTGTACTCAGCGCGGAACGGCGAATGGGAAAAACCTGCATTGTCAAAAAGATGATAGCTGAAGCACCTGTGGGGATGTTGCTCATTTACCATGACTTAGAAGGATTACGTTCGCCACTAGAATTTGTTGAGACAGTGTTCCAGGATGTAGAACGCTACTTGAGTAGTTTGCAGCGAACAGCATATCGGACACGTCAATTTCTGGAACAATTCGGTGGAGTAAAAGTCAGTGGATTCGAGTTACCCAAACTTGCTGCATCTCACTGGAAATTAGTCTTGACGAAAACGGTTGAAGATCTCGTCGAGCATCAAGAGCGCAGCTTGATTTTCTTTTGGGACGAAATGCCGATGATGCTGCAAAACATTAAGCAGGAAAACGGCGAAAAAGTTGCGATGGAAGTACTCGACACCCTGCGATCGCTCCGTCAAATGCATCCCCAGTTGCATATGGTCTTCACTGGTTCAATTGGCTTACACCATGTCATCAGCGTACTTAAGCAAGCTGGATATGCCAACGCTCCAATCAATGATATGTACATAGAGGATGTACCACCTTTGTCACCAACTGATGCCCAAGAGTTAGCTCTTCAATTACTTGTAGGAGAGAAAATTCCAACGGAAGACATTCAAGCAACCGCAGAGGCACTCACCAAGGCTGTTGATTGCATTCCTTACTACATTCACCATGTTGTTGACCAGATGAAATGGTCTTATAGCAAAGTCAACGCAGCAATCGTTACCGATGTCGTTGATACCTGCCTTACCGATCCGCTAAATCGTTGGGATATGCGGCACTACCGCGAACGGATTGACGGCTATTATGAAGGCGACAAAAGAGCTTACGCACTGAGCATACTAGATATTTTGGCTGTGACTAACCAGCCACTGCGGTTCGACGAGTTGTTCAATCGGTTGAAGACCTTTTTAGTAACTGAAAACAGTGAGATGGTGCGGGATGTCCTAACTCTACTTCAACGCGATCACTACGTTATCCAGGAACGCGATGGCGCATATCACTTCCGCTTTCCCTTGATTCAGCGCTACTGGCAGTTGCACAGGGGGTTAACAGAATGAAAGTTGCTCACTTCACCCCTAGTTTGACGAAGCCTGAAGATTTAGAAAGAATCTTTGTCCAACGCCAAGAGCTGGCACAGCACATTGTTGAACTCATCCGTAACAGTGTTCTCACGTCATCAAAGCATCACACGCTGCTCATTGGTCCACGCGGCATAGGCAAGACGCACTTAGTCTCGCTGATTTACTATCGCATCCGTGAGATGGATGACTTGCGCGACCGCCTCAAAGTTGCCTGGCTACGGGAGGAAGAGTGGGGCGTCACCTCATTCTTAGACTTTTTGTTACGTATCTTCCGGGCACTTACAGAAGAACCTAACGATAAGATTACATTGCAACACGCCTTAACAGAACGTGTAGAATCGCTGTACCAATTGCCCCCAGCTACTGCTGAGCGTGTAGGAGCAGCTTTACTCAAAGAGTTTATTGGGGATAGTACTCTGCTCTTGCTAATGGAAAACCTAGATGAGTTATTTGCGGGGTTAGGTGAAGAAGGGCAAAAGCGACTGCGTGCCTTCCTACAAGAAACTGCTTGCTGCACGATTTTGGCGACATCGCCAAGTTTATTTAACGGTATCAACCGCCAGACTTCGCCGTTTTATGGTTTCTTCCGCATCCGTTACTTGGAGGAGCTAAAGCTTGAGGATGCCATACACCTGTTGGCAAACATCGCCAAACTAGAGGGGAATTACCATCTTGAATCTTTTATTCGAACGCCAACAGGTCGTGCTCGTATTCAAGCCATCCATCATCTAGCAGGTGGTAATCCCCGCATATATGTCATTTTCTCCCAGTTCCTGACTCGCGAGTCCTTGGATGAACTTGTGCAGCCATTCATGCAGATGCTAGATGATTTGACACCTTACTATCAGGCACGAATGGCATGGCTTTCCCCGCAGCAAAGGAAAATAGTTGATTTTTTGTGCGATCACTCTTCTTCTGTCCCTGTTAAGGAAATTGCCCAACGCTGTTTCATCACCCACCAAACGGCATCCAGTCAGCTCAAGGATTTGAAAGAAAAGGGTTACGTTACTTCCGAATCTATTGGACGTGAGTCATTTTACGAACTCCGAGAGCAAGTAATGCGTTTTTGCCTTGAGGTTAAGAAGCAGCGAGGTGAGCCGATACAGTTATTCGTGGATTTTTTGCGGCTCTGGTTTACACGGGCAGAGTTGCAACAGCGATTGGAATTGCTCTCATCTGATGCCGTACTAGAGCGAGAATATGTGCTGCGTGCGCTACAGGCGATTGCGGAAGATAATCAAGACCCACGTGTGGCAGCATATTTGAAGGACTTTGAAGCCTACATTGATAAGAAAGACTTCCTGCACGCCCTGCAAGTATTAGAGAAACTAGAGGCAATTCGTGGTAACGAATGGGACAGGATACAACGAGGATACTGCCTAGGTAGGCTTGGACGCCACGACGAAGCGTTAACGTCCTTCAATAAGGCGATTGAGTTGAACCCAGATGAACCGCTGGCTTGGCATATGCAAAGCATGGCACTGTTTACTCTCGCTCGCTACGACGAAGCGTTAACGTCCTTTAATAAGGCGATTGAGTTAGAACCAAACATTGCACAAGCTTGGGAGTTGCGAGGCATGGTGTTAGCCGCTCTTGAACGCTACGACGAAGCCTTGGTGTCCTTCAATAAAGCAATTAAGTTGGAACTAAATGATGCACAAACTTGGGAGTTGCAAGGCATGGTGTTAGTCACTCTTAAACGCTACGACGAAGCCTTGGTGTCCTTGAACAAAGCAATTGAGCTTGACCCCAGTAATAAACATTCTTGGGAGTTGCGAGGTGGAGTGCTACGCATACTCGGATGCTATGACGAAGCACTGGCATCCTTTGATAAGGTAATTGAGCTTGACTCAAATTACGCGTGTGCTTGGGGCAACAGAGTTTTGCCACTGTACTACCTCAAACGTTACAAGGAAGCTTTAGTATCCTCCAATAAGGCAATTGAACTTGGCAACCAATCCTCAGAGATTTGCTTTATCCGAGCTGAGTCTTTATTAGCATTAAACCAATGGGATGAAGGCAGCACGGCATTGGATGACGCTCTTCACCGCTTTGCTCATGCAGATGAGTCACACCTGGGTGACACAAAGGCAGTTGTCTGCCACCTGTTCAACAGCACGCACGATGCGATAATGTGGCGATCGCGCATCAAAACCTTAATAGAGATTTACGACAAACACCAAGTTGCCTCAGCATTAGGGCAAGGACTTGTGCGAAGTATCCCCATGTTAATGTCACCAATGGTTAGTGGTGTAGCGGCACAGGCATGGCTAGAGGCGTGGCGGGAACAAGTGAGTGAATGCCCTGATTTCCGAATTCCTCTCCGTCTTCTGAATACTGCTGTCCACTATCGTGAGACGAAAGGCGATCCGCGTGTCTTGCTAGAGCTTCCCATTGAAGAACGCGATTTGTTAAAACCCTTGCTAGGAATAGAGAAGTGATCGCTTAATTCAGATTTCTTCAGCTGGTAGGCACGGATTTTCAAAATGACTATCTACTTTTTTAACAGAACATGGCAGTTTATCAAGTTCGGCTAGTTAATTCTGAAATTGCTCTTGATCGCACCATCACGGTACCAGACGACCAGTACATTCTTGATATTGCTGAAGATGCTGGTATCCGCTTACCTGCTGGTTGCCGTCTAGGCGAATGTTCTGCATGTGTAGCTAAGCTGGTAAGTGGTGAAGTTGATCAGAGTGAGCAAAAGTTTTTGCGCCTAAAAGAAGTAGAGGCTGGTTACACCGTTACCTGTGTGGCTTATCCTCGATCTGATTGCACATTAGAAACTCATCAAGAAAAAGTCTTGTATCAATCGTCTCTTTACTTTGTGCCCAATCAAACTCAATCCAATCACGATCCACGGGTTAATTAACCTAACCCACAAGAGTGTAACGACAAATATCTGGCTCAGCGGCAATTAAACCATCAAGTTGGTTAGATAGTGCTTTAATATGTGCTGATTCTAAATGGGTATCGAGTGCATCATTAGACGCCCACTCCTCTACAAATGTAAAGTCTGTTGGCTCAGACTGGTTTTGGAATAGTTCGTACTTCAGACAGCCTGCTTCCTGTCTCGTTGGTTCAACTAGTTCTAGCAAAACAGCTTTGAGTGTCTCCGCCTTCTCAGGCAGGGCAACAAATCGGGCAACGACGCAAATATTCTGGTTAGACATCGGGTGTTTTTGGGCTGCTGAATTTCTCTCCACTATATTCCGACTACTGTCCCAGTTCTGCACCTGGCAGAACAGCCAGTGCTTCGATCTCGACTAGCATCTCAGGAGCAATCAACCGCTGCACCTCTACCATTGCAGTTACTGGACGCACTTCACCGAAAACCTCTCCATGAGCGCGTCCAATCTCCTGCCAGCGGTTGATATCTGTGACATAAATGCGAGTTTGTACGACATCCTGAACTGTCGCCCCCACCTCTAGTAAAGCCAGCTCGATGCGTCGCAGAATCTCTTGAGTCTGAAGATACGCATCGTTAGGACCAAGCACCTTACCATCAGCAGTAGCAGCTGTAGTACCAGCAACAAAAACCAAATTGCCAGCACGGACGGCTCTAGAATAACCCACTACAGATTCCCAGGGCGAACCAGAGGATACAAGCTGTCGGAGCATCACATTAGCCTATGAACGAATTTACACTTCACGGTAGTATAAATAGTCTGTCGAGAGCACACTGAAATAGCATTTATAATCCGTCCTGATAGATTCGATTTTTAGCAACAAACCAGCAGGAGTTAGGGCTGGATGGTGAAGATGACAGATCCTTATGCTTGGCTAGATCAATCCCTGGCAACCATTCATCGGGCTGATTGGTACCGTTCAGTACAAACAATCCAAAGTCTTCCTGGGGCAGTAGTAGAGATAGAAGGGCGATCGCTCGTCAACTTTGCTAGTAACGACTATCTCGGACTAGCAGGGGACGAGCGCCTGATTCAAGCTGCGATTGCTGCTACTAAAGAATTTGGCACAGGTAGTACTGGCTCTCGTTTACTCAGTGGACACCGGGAAGTACACCGCCAACTAGAAATGGTGATCGCCGCCTTCAAACAAACCGAAGATGCGTTAGTCTTCAGTTCCGGCTATTTAACAAATCTAGGGACAATTGCCGCCTTAGTCGGTAAGCGCGATCTGATTTTGTCAGATCAGTACAATCATTCCTGTCTCAAAAATGGTGCCATTCTCAGCGGTGCAGCTGTCATTGAATACCCTCATCTCGATCTTCAGGCTTTAAGTAGCCAATTAGAGCAACAGCGAGATCGTTACCGCCGCTGCCTAATCTTGACCGATAGTGTCTTCAGTATGGATGGAGACGCTTGTCCGTTGCCAGAACTGTTAGAGCTAGCAGAGCAGTTTGGCTGCATGTTGCTGGTTGATGAGGCTCATGCTACCGGAGTTTTGGGAGCGACTGGCGCTGGCTGTGTAGAACATTTTGGCTGTACAGGACGCCAGCTGATTCAAGTTGGTACCCTGAGTAAAGCGTTGGGTAGTCTAGGGGGTTATGTAGCTGGAGCAGCTAGCCTGATTGATTTCTTACGTAATCGGGCACCAAGTTGGATTTACACTACTGCGCTCTCACCAGCTGATACAGCGGCGGCATTGGCAGCTGTCAAAATTGTCGAATCTGAACCAGAACGAGTGAAACTGCTTTGGCATAACATAAATACACTCAAGCATTGGCTCCAGCACTCCCATCTTGAACTGCTGCCTTCTGATTCAGCTATTCTTTGCCTCAAAATGGAGAGCGCAACTGATGCCCTTGCTGCCGGACAGCAACTTAAGACATCTGGCATTTTTGCCCCAGCGATCCGTCCTCCTACAGTACCCACAAGTCGGATTCGGCTCTCAGTCATGGCAACTCACAAACCTGCGCATATTGAGCAGTTAGTATCAGCCCTGACAAAAACAATTCGCAATTACTGAATCTCTGATTCGGTCATCTTCACCATACATTCGGCCCTTTCCATTAGTACAAAAGAATTAACACTGCTCTCAACAAAGCAAGTAATACTGCCTTGAGGCAGAACCGAGGAATGGGAGAATATGACAATACCCTCAGACATCCTCTTAGATCCCTGGAATCCATAGATTGCCTCACGATTTTAAGCTCCTGCCGCAACTTCGGTAGGATAATTTAGTATGATAAAGTAATCCTCTAAATTCTGAATATTGTAAAAATGAGTCAGAAAGTCAGTATCACATTAGATGATGAAGTTTTAGAGTTTGTTGACAGTGTCACGGCAAACCGTAGTAGCTATATTAACAAGGTTCTCCAGGATGACAGACGCAAACAATTATTTGCGCAACTAGTGGAGGCGTATAAAGACCAGTCTAGCGACCCAGAGTTGTCCGAAGAACTCTCTGCGTGGGATGTTGTTGTAGGAGATGGTATTTCGGACGGGAAAGACGAGCTTGAAGCAGATGCCTAATGGGAGTCTAACTTATAGGAGAGGAGAGATTTGGTGGGTAGACTTGAGACCGATTATCGGAAGTGAAACTGATAAAAAGCGCCCATGTCTAATCCTGCAAAATGATGTAGGCAACCAGTATGGAACAACTACAATCATTGCTCCCATTCTTCCCGGAACTAGAGCATATCCCTTCGTAGTTAATGTCAAACCCACTGCAACTAACAAGCTAAAAGGGATGCGACATATCAACTTGTCTCAAATGAGAGTTGTTGACGCTCAAAGGATTCAGAACCAGCATGGTGTCTTAGAAGATATCTACTGGAAAGAAATTGAGAAAGCCGTGTGTATTGAACTAGGGTTTTGTGTTTGAATGTAAAGATTGTAGTCGCCTTATGAATTTCCCGCGCAATTCGGTTGCGTTCCTGCAAAGGGCCGAATGTAGGTTCAGGAGAACTTTGTCCAGAGCTTGGCTTCAGACAAAGCCCTCCGTTCAGTGGTGAGTACAAGCTCCCAATGACTGAAGACTGCGAATTAAAGCAAGAGCGTTTGGCTAAGTAGCGCGATCGCGCTACTAACTTCCTCGTTTAGAAATTCATCTCTGCCGCTTGCACCTTCTCAACTTGCTTTTTCTTGAGTACCAGCAGCACTTGACATAACATGATCGCGGCAAGGAATGCCATCAACCATCTGATTCTAGTGGCGCTTTGCAGTACGATTTCGGCATCATCCTGACCAAATCCACCCACATTGGGGTTATTTGTCAAGTCATCGCCTGCCTTAACAGCTTGCCCTTGAGCGACAACGAGTTCTGGTCCCAAGGGAACTGTATCAACGACTGTTTCACCAGCGTCGTTTTGGATTGCTACTTGGTATTTAGAGTTACCGTTTTCATCCTCTGTTTGGGCAATATTAGTAATAGTGCCAGATGCAGAAGCTTTGTAGACAGTGTTGTTGCTTGCTTCGCCAGTAGGATAAACCTGACCGCGTCCCCGGTTTCCACCCACATGGACAGGATATTTACCATAGTGGATGTTTTTATCTGTTTTGGGATTGGGAGAGAGGACTGGGAAGACAATTTCTTGATATTGTTCGCCCGGTAACGGACCAACAATGACAACATTTTCTTGGTCTTCACGATAGGGTTGGAAATAAAGGTCTCCAACCTTTGCTTTCATCTCTTCTGGAATGCGATCAGGAGGAGCAATTTTGAAACCTTTCGGCAACATTAACACAGCACCTACATTCAGACCACCCTTAGAGCCATCGCTGAGGACTTGCTGCACTTTGGTGTCATAGGGAATTTTCACCACAGCCTCAAACACGGTGTCAGGTAAAACTGATTGGGGAATTTCTACCTCTGTAGACTTGGCGGCTAAGTGACAGGTGGCGCAAACAATCAGTCCAGTCGCTTGGCGGGGTGATTCTGGATAATTTTGCTGAGCCCAGAATGGATAGGCGGCAGCAGCTTGGGGAAGTGCTAGATCGCTTGCAAGGAAAAATACCACAGTCGCGATCGCTAAGACCGCCGTCTTGACAATTAACAAAGCTGTTTTCATTTGTAAACAAACGATTCCGTGACGAAGGTCAAAATTATGTCCACCAGGGTGCTTCACCTGTGCGGAAATCAGTCTCAGTCCAGGGTGTAAAGGTAACTTTGTCGTCGGCAACTTTTGCATGTACCAGCGCCAGGGATAGGGGTGCAGGACCACGCACAACCTTGCCAGTGGTGTCATACTGGGAGCCATGACAAGGACACTTATACTTGTTCTCAGCAGCATTCCAGGGAACGACACAGCCTAAGTGGGTGCAGACAGCATTAATTCCGTAATCTCTGATCGCCTCTTTGTTCTCCACCACAATATAGGTAGGGTCGCCCTTGAGTCCCTGAGCTAAACCTCGATCGCCTTCAGTTGGATGGCTAGCCAAAAACTTACTCAGACTGATGTCATTACCCAGTTCATCTTTTGCCGTTACTCCACCGCCAGCACCACCACTAGAGGGAGGAATAAAGAACTTGACTACTGGATACAATGCTCCTAAGGCTGTTCCGGTAATAGTCCCAAAAGTGAGAAAATTCATAAACTGGCGACGCCCCATATTAGGTACGTCCATAGATTCCGAGATTTGCGCCATAGTTTACGCTCTTTCTTGTGTATCTTTGTTAACTATTCTGAGCTGATTCTCAGAACATGACAAATCCTAGCCGTATTCAATCGTCCCCAAGTGGTAACGACATTAGAATTCCTTTAGCCGGGATTCTAAATCTCCTTAACCGGAGCATTACATTTCTTTATACTGTTATCATACCTGAGTTGGGGAGCTGTACCTTGTAACGAAATATAAATATTAGTCGGCATTAAGCCATGACAGGACAGGACTTACGCCAATTGTTACTTGCTAAGTGGGGACGCTCATACGATATTCAGATGCGGCGGACTCAGGGTAAAGTTTTTGTACTGGTTATGTGGAAGTACCTGGAGCAAGCCTCTTTCCCCCTCACCGAGCCAGAGTACGAAGCCCATTTAGATACAGTTGCTAGTTATCTCCATGGCTTTGGGAAAGCAGAACAAGTGCAAGCCTTTATAGAACAGACACGAGAGCGCCCCCGACTGGGGAAAGCTGTTAGCATTCCTATAGATTTAGGTGATTTAGGTGAACGGGCAGCAGAATGGCTGCTTTAACAAACCCATACTTTACTCGAACATGCCCTGCTGAGGATAGACTCAGCACGATGCAGTTCATCGGTCATAGCATCTACCATCACTAAATACTCACCTGGCAAGCAGCAAGGAGCATCGTGCTGAGCGCGGCTAGAGGGAACTGTTGAACCCGTCAAAGTTGAAAGCAATCCACCACCTGCGACGCCAAGCCCACCCCCAGCTAAGACCGTGGCTAGAGCCGTTTTAGAAGTCCCAATCGCTAACAAGACACCTATTCCAGGCACTGGCAACATACCAAGCCCTACTAAGCAGCCGACAACAGCACCCAGCATACCGCCCGCGATCGCCCCTGTTGTCTCTTTTTGAGCTTCAGCTTCTCCAGAATCGGCATATCTGGCGATGATAGAAATCTGAGCCTCTGAAAAACCAGCACGGTTTAGTTGGTTAAATGCATATTCCGCATCAAGCCGATTGGAAAATCTGCCAACCGCGCGTTTTTTGTGACCCAAAACAACTCCCTCCTGCTGCAGTTTTTAGTAATGTATTTTGCATATCTCTCAATAATGATGAGATGAGTCTTAATATGGAGCTTTGATGAAATTGCCAAATTGACTAAGACATCAAGGCTGTCAGAAGAGCGAAATCGCTTCCGTAATCTATGCTATAACCGTATTAGGGTTATAGCGGCAAACTCATCCATCCAATTAGAGATTTGCTAGCTCAAGAGGGCTGATTTAGCGACAGCCTAAACTGTCTCTGGTTGAGACGCCAGTCACTAGATTTACACCGCTTGCCCGTTTACAGAGTTCTGCTACCTGATAGCGATCAATCAAAGCGTTACTGAAATCAGCGCCAGTAATATTAGCTCCATAGAAGCGGGAGCGAGTTAGGATTGCTTCTTGGAAAATGGCATTAGTAAGATCTGCTTCGTCTAATGTTGCTCTGTCTACCAACGCACCTGAAAGGTTTGCTCCTGCTAAATTTGCTTTTAACAGCACTCCTTTAGTCAAAATAGCGTTGGTTAAGTTCGCCCCCTGAAAGTTTGCTCCACGCATCTCTGCTGCAACGAACACCCCTCCAACTAAATCCGCATGGGAAAAATCACGATTTTCCAGATGTGTGTTGCTGTAGTTAATAGTGTTCGTCTGAGCCCACGCTGGCTGTGCACTCAGCATCACCCATAAACAAGCAAGGCTCAAAACTAGAATTAAACTGAGCAATCGCAGCAAGAGTGTTCGGATGACTGTTGGTTTTGACAATGGCATCATTGGAGCTAGAAAACTAGAGATAACTCCCTCTAGTTAAGAAGATTTCTGCTAGAACCTACAATATATATTTTGCACTCTCATTGCATAGATGAGGTCAAGAGTCCTGTAGAGTCCTGATATTATAGTAGCAGGAGTAAAAGTAGGTTCTTGCAACAGAACCGAAAGATTGTAATTATGTCCAAAGAAGCTGTTATGGCTTTATTCAAAGCTAGTGATGCAGATCCGGCATTGAACGCACGGCTAAAAGCTGCAGACAGTCCAGCTACAGTAGTTAACTTGGCGAAAGAGCAAGGTTACGAGTTTGATGAGGCAGAGTATGCTGCTGTAGTACAGGAAGTGATGACACAAGGGTACGAAGAGTTGGAGGACAGTCGATTAAAATCTGTGGCAGGAGGAACGACAAAACCACCGTTTAGAACAGATGAGCCTCCATCACAGGGGTCCGACGTTTCCAGTAAATTCTAGATAACGACTGAATTGCTCCCAAAAAACTTGCTGCTAGAAATGGGTGATGACCAATTTTATCTATTTGGGGTTCACCACCCACCGTCCAGCAATCACTATGAGTCTGCCTGCATACAATCGACTTCGTTCCATTAAGCCTTTGAATTTGGTGGATGAGGTGGTATGTGAACTGAAAAGCGGGCTAAGAATCTCTACTGCTTAAGCTGGATGGAAGTAGAAAGCAGCTCCTAGAACTATGTATGTAGCTAAGAGGAGTGCCCCTTCTAACCAGTTAGAGCGTCCGTCCAAACTAACTAAATTGGCAACGATAACAGCGATCGCTACAGCCACTACCTCAAAAGGATTGAAATCTAGATTCATGGGTTGACCAATTGCAATTCCAAGGATAACTAGAAGCGGACCTACTAGCAATGCAGTCAAAAGACTAGACCCCATAGCAACTGAAACAGATAGACCCATATTGTTTTTGATGGCAACACTAACAGCAGTGACATATTGATCTGCACCACCAACTAGAGGCAATAGAATTACACCTGTAAACAGTGGAGTTAGTCCTAAACCTTGAATTGCTTCCTCTATGACTCCAACAAAAATATCTGATTCAAAGGCAATTGTAATTGTAGATGCTGCTAGCACACCTATCCAAAACCATAGATTCTGCGTGCGAGGAGTATGTTCAACTTCAGAGCTTTTTTGCGAAGTTTCTGTCTCCAAATCTGCTACTCCCACATCGTAAAGATAGCTATGGGTTTTCAAGGAGAATAATAGCGTTAGACCATAAACTACAATCAATACTACCGCTACCGTAAGCGAAAGATTACGAATTGCTGTTTCTTCAATCCCCTCTGAGGTGTAGTTAACCATTGTAGGCAGAATGATTGCAATTGCTGCCAGAGTCATCGAGGAGCCATTCACTCGCACCAAAACTGGCTGAAAATCTTGTTCTTTGTAGCGCAGTCCACCCAGAAGCATAGCAAGTCCCATCACTAGGAGTAAGTTACTGATAATGCTGCCAGTGATACTTGCTTTAACAATATCAACTAGACCCTCTTTAAGAGCAACTATGGCAATAATGAGTTCAGTAGCGTTGCCAAAGACTGCATTTAATAGGCCACCAATAGAAGGACCAGTCACTACAGCAATTTCTTCGGTGGCGGTGCTTAACCAGACAGCTAATGGGATAATGGCTAAACCGGATGTGATAAAAACCGTGAGTGTACCCCACCCTAAAGAGTCAGCAGCGAATGAAATAGGAACCAAGATTAACAGACCAACAGAAATAATTGTCTTGATTGACATAGCAAGTTTTGGCTGAGGACTGTAGCAAATTAAAACATCTCCCACAGACTGTCTACTGTAGAAGTCTTAGTTTTTCGGAAGAACTTGTGTCAATGTTTGACCAATGATCAGTCGTTGTTCAGCATCATAACCCCAGCGTTGTAAGAAGGCTTTGTAGTTGCCTTCTCCTGTAGCAGCACTTTCCCACATCTGCTGGGAAAGCTCATTGACAGCAGGCAGTTGAACCAGTTGGATCAGATGGGTTGTACGCGATCGCACTCTCTCTGAATTCTGAGCCATTGCTTCATCTAGATGACGACGATGCGTAACTGCCATGGCAGCAGACATCGCCAAATTTTTCACTAAGAGTTCGGCGACAATTTCTGGAGACGACTGCAAGGCTCGCACAACTTCTGGGGCAGGATCATCTGCTAGCTCCTGCTCCGATGTCAGATAGGTGACGAAAAAACCTCTAGCACCATTTTCACTTTTCACCAATTGCGCGATCGCCGATTCAATCTCATCTGGTTGCAGCTCTGCTGCTGCTATCTGTGATAGTAAAGACTGAGTTAGAGCGATCGCCTGATCGAACGTGATGTTGGACGGAACGGCTGCATGAGGACCAAGCATGAGTAGGGTGGGATTGACTTACTGCTGAGTTTAACACTCATCAAAGAGGCTTCCCTGCCTCAAGAC
>Ga0213881_10001003_pt1 | contig 14543 bp, 14 predicted proteins | sample BarmaccoBMER_R08_FD_160104 | JGI IMG/M metagenome (GOLD analysis project Ga0213881, IMG submission 160104) | Barbacenia macrantha exposed rock microbial communities from rupestrian grasslands, the National Park of Serra do Cipo, Brazil - ER_R08 ... | reverse complement strand
AATTTCCCTTTGAGGCATAGCGACCCCGCACGTCCTCAATCAGCACCGCATAGCCACGGTTGACAAAGAAAAGATAGCTGCTCGCGGAAGGCGCCTTCCGGTTGTAGGGGGTCCGAACCAGTACTGTGGGCCAGCGGCCATCGCGGCGAGGAAGAAACACATCTGCTGCGAGATAAACACCGTCACGCATGGGGATGGCGAGGTCGAGCTGCTCTTGCATTGCTGGGGAGCGAGGGCTGCTCGTTGTGGTTTGTCCCGCTGCCAGCGCGGAAAGCAGGAGAGCAAGCGGCAGGATTCGAGGGCGGATGGTGCTCGTGCTCATGAGAGGAGCGCGAGTTCCGTTGTGTCCGGTTTGGGCCTTCGGCCAAACAGCGCAGTGCCCACGCGGATGAGAGTCGCGCCTTCCTGTATCGCTACCTCGAAGTCGCCCGACATTCCCATGGAAAGTTTCGGTAATCCGTGTTGCCGCCTCAGTTGGGCGAGCTGCCGAAAGTAAGGCCTGGACTGCTCCGGATCATCCGACCAGGGCGGCATGGTCATAAGACCCGAGACTTTCAAATGCTGCAAGTCCCGAGCGGTATTCAGCAATTCGAGCAAATCCTCTGGACGCGCTCCGGTTTTGGCCTGCTCGCGCGAAAGCTTGACCTCGAACATTACCTCGATGGTCCTGCCGATCTCCTGTGCCGCCGCGTTGAGGCGTGCGAGAAGCTTCGATGAATCGACAGTCTGAATTACATCGAAGAGATCAGATGCCAGGCGTGCTTTATTCGTTTGCAAATGGCCGATCAGATGAAAGTGGGCTTCGCTCAACTGCCTAACGGCGGTTCGCTTGGCGGCAAACTCCTGAACATAGTTTTCGCCGAAATCCCGCAATCCTGCTTCGTACGCCTCAAGAATCCTTGTTGCAGAGAATTTCTTTGAGACGGCCACTAGGGTTATTTCGGAGCGCTCCCGGCCGCTTTGGTCCGCTGCTCGATGGATGCGGCTTTCCACGCTCGCGAGCCGGCTTTGAAAACTGGACTCCTCGATTGGCAAAACTCCATCATAAAAGCATTTCAACCTCCGCTGCGCAAGCGGAACCGGAAACGCTGCTCTCCTCAATCGAGACGTTTCTAAGCACTTGCAGGAATCCGGCGCTCCTCGAATACGGCGAGGAGGTGATTCCGCTCGCTTCGGGAGATTACGCGCTAGACATCCGTTCTGGCCGGCTTTGGATCGAGGTTTGGGGAGAGACGCGTGGGTTGTCACGCCGAATTGTCGCGATTGACCGGCAGGCTACCGGTATTCTTGATTGCACGATTCAAAAATTCGGCGGAACGGCCGGCAAGCTTAGTTTTCTAGATCTGGATCGTCCACAGACGGCGCACAGGTCTCTCAGTGGTCTTCGTCAGAATTTCGCCGAGCAATTCCGGCGCATGCTGTTCCGCCACTTTCCCGGCTGGGAAATCCGCTTTCTGGGTTGCGGGATGGACCTGCAGCGGTCGTTCTCGCCGGTTTTCCCGCGTGCGCACCTCACTCGAGGCATGCATCAGATTGCCTGCATGGCTTGTCCGAGCATTCAAGATGAACCCGCCATGCTCACTTTCGCTCTGATCTGGTACGAGCATCTGCGCAGCCGCGCACAGGAACCGATGCAGAGTTCCCTTTGCCTCTTCTTGCCAGATAGCGCGGGTAACCTCACAGCGCACCGGCTTCGATGGCTGGATCAGGGCAGTCTTCAAACGAGACTTTTCCGTTTCAATGCGCATGGCTCGGCAGGAGAAGTAGACGCGCGCGATTTAGGCAACCTGCAAAGCGCAGTAGTGCCAAATCGCGGCGGATCCTCAATCGCCTGGCGGGGCGAGGGATCTTCCGAACGTGATCTCGAAGTATGCGTCCGGGAAAATATTTCAAAAATCGATGCATGCCTCCTGAGCCGTCCCATTCACGCTCAAGTGTTAGCGTTTGCGGCTGCGGACCGGGACTTGATTGATCTCCTCGCGGCATCGGCTTCGGGCCGGCTTGCGGTTCTGGAATTGAAAATAACGGAAGACATTCATCTTCCGCTACAGGCTTTAGATTATTGGATGCGTGTCACGTGGCATGCTGGCCGGCGCGAGCTGCAACACCTGTTTCCCAGCGTCGCCTTGGAAGAGAAGCCGCCCAAGCTCATACTGATTGCGCCCGCAATAGACTTCCACCCATCGAATACTGCAATTCTGCGTTACTTCTCGCCGCAGATAGAAGTCGAACGGGTTGGCATTAACTCAGATTGGCGGCAGCAACTTAAAGTAGTGTTACGCCTGAATGGGGCGGATGCTCCTATTTCTCACAGGAGTCCTGAATGAGTATCCAGGGTCTGGTCAGTATCAAAAAAGCACTCAGCACGCTGAATCCCAAGCAAGTTCGAGAAATGCGGGAACGGTCTGTGCACATAGCGCTTCACGCTGATAGTCAAGAAGGCTATCGGAGGATGGAAGATTTTTTTCTCCGGGATTTAAGCCCCGCGCGGCGGCGTGAATCAGCCGTATTGCTGACCCGCGCGCCCATTCCAGTTTTAGCCCAGCGCTACGACATCGATGTCTATGGCGAAGGCGTAGTGGCTCCGCACGATTCTCTCGTCTTTCATCCGGACAGTCCGCATCGCCTCGTGCAAAAGAGCCTCGCAAAGCACCCGGATTTGGGAGTTCCTCTTGCCAGAGCGTTTCTTCCCTTCCGCCGGCCATTTGTAGACAGAGTGATCGCAAAAACGTGCAAAGAAAATACACTTTTTTCCATCACCACGGCGCTGCCGGACATCATTCCGAGCGTTATTGAATTGCCTTGGGCCGTCGCGGAATTTGCGTCGGATACTGCCTTCCTGACCATGAACCAAGTTCGAATGGCCTTTCTGATTGCGGCCGCGAGCGATCGCGACGTAGGATACAGCGAGCAGAAATCAGAGATCGCGACGATTATTGGAAGCGCGTTCGGTTGGCGTGCTTTGGCCAAGCAGATTGTCGGCAAAATACCATTCGGAGGCGGGGTGATCGGGAAAGCTGCTGTCGCGTACGCGGGTACGAAAGTGCTGGGACTTTCACTCGAGCATCTCTATAGCATTGGGTTCACGTATACCCGGGAGGAGCGTGACCGGCTATATGCGGACGCGTTCCGGCAAGGCAAGAAAGTCGCCACGCGCATCCTGGGCTATTTCCGTCCAGATCTGGCTGCCCGGTATGCAGCCGAAGCTGCTAAGCAGACGCTTCCGGCGTCGGCTGCTCGATAGGAGCAGAAGTCGTTGAATTTTGATCGCCGGGCCTCACGACGGCGATCTCAGCCGGGATCACCTGCAAGCCGGTTGTGAAAGCCGCAGTGAAGTCGTCGAGTCCGTGGGAGCCGCCGTTCACAAGACGCCGTGCTTTGGCCAAATCGTTTGCAGCCAGAGCAGCTCTGATTTCGGTTTCGTTTGCTTTGAGGAAGCTTGCCATCAAATTTGCTGCGGTGGCCGGATCATGCGCCAAAAGAGGATTGCTGAGCAGTCGGTCGCTGAGTCCGATGGCTTGGCCGTGCACGTGATAGTTAGTGCGGCCGGTCAGTTGAATGAAGCCGCGGCCTCGAAACTCCGATCCGTCAGAAGCTCCCTGATTGCCCAGATCCGTGCGAGTATCATACAAATCGAACGGGTGGCCGCTCGGAGAGGTATTAAAACAGGACTGGCATTCGCTGATAGGCAAGAAGCTGCCCACCTCAGCACGAATCGTCGCCAAAGCCATTAGGATCATTTGCCGGTCAGCCAAGCCAACCGCGGCAAGAGCGTTCAAAACATGTGGAAGATTTGCTTCGATGTTCGCGACGGGAGCTCCGGGAAGCATGTGAGTTACCATGTCCACCGTCACGCTCGGAACCAGAGAAGTGACTGGCTGAAGGTCCTGAAGGCCCAAAGCCGTGGCAGTGTGCGGGCCCACTACGCCGTCTACGGTGAAACCATTCTTACTTTGAAATGATTGGACGGCTTCTTCGGTGCTAGCCCCGAAATAACCATTGAAATCGGCTGAATATACCCCGGCAGCCGCCAGGGCGCACTGGAGAGCGAGTACATCGGGCCCAGTGCATCCTCTCATGAGGTTTCTCATGGCCCCTTGCGATTACTGTATCGCGAGCCTGAGAAGCGTTTATTGGCGAGCGCCTATCGAGATGGAGCCATCACCTGTTTTGACACTCAGTAGCGGACCGCCGCCATTCAGTTTTCCTCTCACTTCGTTGTCACTCTGAGTACCTGTTACGGACAGAGGCATACTGACTCCGATGTGGCCGTCACCCGTGCGTAGTTCCAGATCGGCTGCTAAATCGGGCGGCAGGCTCAATTGCACGCTGCCGTCGCCGGTCTGCACTCGCCAGTCGGACTGCATTCTCGAGCCATGAAGTACGCTCAATTCCACCGAGCCGTCGTCGGTGTGCAGCTGCACGTTATCGAAGCGTCCAAGGGCGTGAACACTCCCGTCCCCCGTGCGAGCATTCAACGTCCCGTCCAGATCGTCTCCTTGAATGCCGCCATCTCCAGTCTCCACACGGAGCGAGCCGTGAACACCCCGGACACGGATGGATCCGTCGCCGGTATGGATGTCGCCCTCGATCTCGCGCGGTACTCGCAATTCCAGGCGAATAGAGCGGTTGTGAAAATTGAGGAAATCAGAGTGGAACGGCACCTTAATATCGATTTGCACAAGGCTGCCGCTTTGGTGTTCCACGACCTGCACTCCGGAGGATCCGATAGACCATCCTTCGGTTTTCAAATTTGCGTCGATTCCGTTGGACTCGGTAGCTTCGACCGAGACGGCGGCGTCGCCAGCCGTGACCCTTAACTCAGGCTTCGGCCCGACAGTCCAATGCTTATTCCATTGGTCTGCGTTTGCGTTTGGCGTGAGTAGAGCCGCGGCGACAAACAAGAGTCCGGCTATCGCGAACTTCATTCGAGATCCCTCCCAGGTTCGATGTTTGAATACGCAATCATACCTGGAAGAGTTCCGCCACTCAAGACGGATCTTTTTGTCGGGTTTTTGCCACGCCGCTGGCAACTCCTATACCGATCAGCACCAGCACACCAACCCCGACCCAATGTGCCGGGACGTGCATGTAATAGGCACCGAGAGCCAGTCCCACGATGAGAATTACATAACCCACGATGTATAAGGCAAAAGACATAGTTCCTCCGCTGAATATTTTGCTCCTTCCTTATGATGCAAGCTTCGGTCCATTCGAATAAACTATTTTGTTCTCTTGTTTCTATCCCTCTTTTCTATTCCCCACGTAAGTAACAATTACAGTTTCGGGCGGCAGAATGGGCTTGGCTCGAAGCGCTTACCCGGTCCTCGACATCCAAAAGCAATGACGAGATCCTCACCCGGGATTTGGGTCCGTGCAAGAGATGGCCACGAATAGCACGGCTACTACTCCCGAGGTGTGGCGCCCCTCTTCGAATCCCTGGCTCATCGCAGTATCGGTGATGCTGGCTACCTTCATGGAGGTACTGGATACCTCCATAGCCGCGGTGGCACTACCGTATATCGCAGGTAGTGTTTCGGCTACCAACGACGAGGCCACCTGGGTTCTCACAAGTTACCTGGTGGCGAATGCCGTCGTACTTCCGGCGAGTAGCTGGTTTGGTCTGCGCTTCGGGCGCAAGCGCTTTCTTGTCGTCTGCATCGTCATCTTTACCGCGTCGTCTTTCCTGTGTGGCGCTGCTCCGAGCCTGGGCATCCTGCTGCTGGCGCGAGCGATTCAGGGCGCCGGGGGCGGAGCTCTGCAGCCCATCTCTCAAGCGATTCTGCTCGAGAGCTTCCCTCCTCAGAAGCGTGGGTTGGCCATGGCCGTCTTTGCGCTCGGTGTAGTGGTTGCGCCTGTTCTCGGGCCCACGTTCGGAGGCTGGTTGACGGACAACTACTCCTGGCGATGGAGTTTTTATATCAACATTCCGATCGGCATTTTGGCCGTGTTCATGATTCTGCGGTATGTGGAGGATCCACCGTACATCCGAAATGCCAAACCGGGGCGGATCGACGCGTTCGGATTGGGATTGCTCGCCGTGTGGCTCGGCTGCCTACAGGTGATTCTCGACAAGGGCCAGGAAGACGACTGGTTTGGCGCCACGTGGATTCGTTGGGCGACGTTTGTTCTGATTGTTAGCTTCGTCTGGTTCATCTCCTGGGAACTAGGCGGGCGCAAGCCGCTCGTGGATCTGAACATTTTCAAGAACCGCAATTTCACTCTCGGGTGTGTGCTGATCACGCTTTTCGGAGCGGCCATTTACGGCTTAGTAACCTTGCTGCCGCTCTTCTATCAGGAGTTGATGGGTTACACAGCGCTGACCGCAGGGATCGCCGTATCGCCGCGCGGCATTGGGGCAATTGTCGCGATGCCGATTATTGGAATTTTGACGACGCGCCTTGACAATCGCTGGCTCATCGCTTCCGGATTCCTGATTTTTGCGTTCTGCAGCCTTTGGTTTGGCGAGGTGAATCTTGGAATCGGGCAGTGGTCGTTCGTTTGGGCCATTGTGTTGAGCGGATTTGGATCCGGCATGGTGTTCGTTCCGCTGTCAACAACGACTATGGGAACACTCTCCAACGAGCAGATTGGAAATGCGAGCGGGTTATACAACCTGCTGCGCAACGTGGGAGGCAGCATTGGAATCTCGATTGTTAATACGCTGGTTGCGCGGCACGAACAGCTTCATCGCAGCGAGCTAGTGCATTCGCTCGGACCCACCAACCCTGCGGTTCAACAGCAGCTCTCAGCTCTTCGCGGCATTCTCAGCACGACCAATGCGGCGGGTCCTTCCGTTTCGAATACTGGCGCCTTGACGATGCTTGACCACACGCTTTCAACACAAGCGCGCTTGTGGGCCTATGTCGATGATTTCCGCTATATGGCCCTGGTCTGTTTCGCGTGCTTGCCTATTGTGTGGCTGTTTAAGAGAGCAAGAGCAAGGCCAGGCGCGGTTCACGCCGAATAAAGAATGGAGTGATTTTCAGGTTCCTTCCCGTTGCGCGGGCATTCTGGCGTTTGTTATCGATCAACTCTTATGGCGCTTGAAAAACGTATCCCGAAAATCCGGCCAAAATTCCGGAACCAGTTTGGCAAACCCGGTGCCGGCGGTCGACAAACCGAAGTGTATAGCGGTGACGCGACCGCTTCGGCTGGCGGGTGGATAATACACGTTCGATAAACCCGCGCTCATAGCCGTCCCAAGCACGTTTGACCAGTTAAAGCTCTCTCGTCCCGCATCTGTGCGGATGAGGAACGCCCGGCTCATGGCATAAGCGGCACGAGACCAGAACCCATGTGCGGGGCCTTCTCGAAAATAGCGCGGGTCTTCATGGAATGCGGATGCGATTAAGAAATCGCCGAAGAAGTTCTGGCTGGCGATATCGGCCATCGAAGCCCCGAATTGCGAAGCGAACGCCCGGCTATCCGATCCATATCTAGGATCGGAGTTGGTGATGTGCGCCGCCCCGCCGTTGAACACAACCGCCCCCAGAGTTAGGGGACTCGCCGTCTCCTGGATGAAATTGCGCCACTTGGCCGAGACGGAAAGCGGTTCGGGCGGATTCTGCGCACAAACCGTCTGACATGCCGCCAATGAAATGGCGAACACCAGCGTTGACGAGCCTCTCCGCATTTTCCTGAGCACAACTGTGTTAAATGTTGACCCCAATCTGCCACAGGAAAAATCCGACAGCTTGCCGGAAGTAGAGCCACTGAAGAGCTCTCGGGCTCGGCGAGCCGGCCAGAGGTCTGGGAGACCCGTATACTTTGATTCCCTGAGCTTCGAGTAACCGCTTGACGCGATAAATGTGATATCCGTCACTGACCACGATACAAGAATGTAGATTCATGCGCCGTAAAATCTCGGCTGAGGCGTCGACGCTCTGCGCGGTCGTGGATCCCTCGGGCTCGACCAGAATGGCTTCCGAAGGAACGCCGTGCTCGGCTAGATAAGCGCGCCCCACCTCACCCTCTGTATAAACGGGGTCGCCGCCCGCTCCTCCGGTGGTGAGGATATAAGGCGCAAGACCCCTCAGATAGAGAACAAGCGCATGATTCAACCTTCCTTGCAGAACCGGGGAAGGCTTTCCGCGATATTCAGCCGCGCCGAGGACAAGGATCACGTCGGCCGGTCGGGCTTCTTCAATGTTCGACTGCCTCTCGATTTGCTTTGCAATATAGAACAGGTAGCCTAGGAGCAGGATCGAGAGCAGGATGAACAAACCTGCAATAGCACGCTTCATGCGGTTGTTTTCTGCATTTCAATTCGGCTGAAATTTTAGTCTACGCGCGGAAAGGCGTCCAGATGCGTCCTTTCATAAAGCTCAGCAGCAGCAAAAATCCTGTCGTGCAAGTGGTCCGCCGGGCAATCGCGAAGGGACGTCCTACTGAAACGGGACTGATCGTGGCGGAAGGGCCGCATCTATTTGCAGAAGCATTGCGGGGCAAGTGGCAGATCGAGCAGGTGCTGACTACTGCTGCGGGCCTGGAGCGGCACGCGGCTCTTTTGAACCATGGGAGTGCCGAAATCCTCGAAGTATCTTCTCGCGTATTTGCTTCGATGGCAGACACGGAGACGACCCAGGAGATCCTATTCCTTCTAAGACCGAGGGAATGGTCCTGGCATCATCTGTTACACTCATCCGCGCTCGTAGTGGTGCTGGACGGCATTCAAGACCCTGGAAATGCGGGAACCATCGTTCGATCAGCCGAGGCCTTTGGTGGAAGCGGCATCGTGTTCCTGAAGGGCTGCGTGCGCGTAGCAAATGGAAAATTCTTGAGGGGAACGGCAGGGTCCATTTTCCGAATGCCGTATCTCGAAGACGTTTCGCCGGCTGCTTTCATGCCAGAGATCCGATCGGCGCGGTTAACCCTCTACGCCTTGGTTCCGGCTGCCGACGAGAGCGTGTCAACAGCCAATTTCCGCGGCGGTTGTGCATTGGTTGTTGGAAGTGAGGGCGCAGGCGTTTCCGATGAATTGCTCGCGGAAGCGCGAACGGTTTCGATACCCACGAGAGAAGTGGAGTCCTTGAATGCGGCAGTTGCGTGCTCGATTGCACTTTTTACCGCACAACAGCAAAGAGGCAGGCCATGAGCTTATTCGATGCATCCCCATTAAGGGCGGAAGAACCGCCGGAATCTCTGGACCGGCCGCTGGCGGATCGCGTGCGACCTCAATCGCTCGACGAGTACGTGGGCCAGCAACACATCCTTGGACCCGCGAAGCCCCTTCGCGCCCAAATTGAAAGCGGGCACCTCACCTCGATGATCTTGTGGGGGCCACCCGGGTCAGGGAAAACCACGCTCGCGGCGTTGGTCGCGCAGCAAAGCCGGGCGGAGTTCATTCGTTTCAGCGCTGTCCTGAGCGGAATCAAAGAAATTAAAGCGGTGATGGCGGACGCCCAGAAAGCAAAGCGCATGGGCAGAAAGACCGTGCTTTTCATAGACGAAATTCATCGTTTCAACAAAGCGCAACAGGATGCCTTTCTGCCCTATGTGGAGCGCGGGGATATCGTGTTGATTGGCGCGACTACGGAGAACCCGTCCTTCGAAGTGGTATCGGCTCTCCTGTCACGAACCAAAGTGTATTCGCTGCACGCGCTCGAGACGGCGGAAGTAGTGGTTCTTCTCAGGCGCGCTCTGGAGACGCCGAAGCGTGGGTTAGGCCACCTGGGACTAAAGATCACCGACGATTTGCTCGATGAGATTGCCGTGGCTTCCAGCGGTGATGCTCGGGCAGCACTAAATACTTTGGAAATCGCCGCCGGATTGGCTCGCGAGGGGGTCATCAATCGCCAAGTGGTAAGTGACGCTTTGCAGCGCAAGGTCCTGCTGTATGACAAGGCAGGAGAGGAACACTATAATCTCATCTCCGCCCTACACAAATCGGTACGTTCGAGCGATGCGGATGCAGCATTGTATTGGCTGGCGCGGATGATGAACGCGGGCGAAGACCGGCTGTATCTGGCGCGGCGTCTTGTGCGGATGGCCATCGAAGACATTGGATTGGCGGATCCACGGGCGGTGGAACAAGCGATCGCCTGCATGCAAACCGTTCACTTTCTGGGCATTCCGGAAGGGGACCAAGCCCTGGCCCAGCTGACTATTTATCTGGCGCTCGCACCCAAATCGGATGCAGCGTATCAGGCGCTCAATCGAGCGAATGCCGCAGTTGAAAGCACGGTCGCGGCGCCTGTCCCCCTGCATCTGAGGAATGCTCCCACCCGGCTTATGAAGGAGATGGGCTACTCAAAGGGGTACAAGCATGCCCATGCCGAGGAAGACGCCGTTACCGATATGCAATGTCTTCCTGATTCTCTAAGGCACGCAGTCTACTACGAGCCGGCAGATCGCGGGTTCGAACAAAGGTTGCGCGAACGCGTCCAATGGCTCCGTAAGAAACGTAATAGAGAGGAGTATCCGACCGACTAAACAAATGTCCAGTTATTGTGTAAGCTTAAAGATCAGAGCTTGGATACCGTGCCTGAAAATGCCGTCGCTGCCCCGAGGCGGTTCGAGACTATGGACCTAGGCACTCCCGAGCGACGCCGATCGAGCCGCTTTCCGATCGAACGCGAGCTCCGTTATAAGACTCTGAATCAACGGACTGAAATCCTGGTCGGTAACGGCAAAACTCTCAATATCAGTAGCTCCGGCGTGCTCTTTACCTCCGATCACGATTTACCCATCGGTACCCGTCTGGAAGTCTCAATCAGTTGGCCTGCCCAATTGAATGAAAAATGTTTGCTGAATTTGGTTGCACGGGGGCGCGTTACCCGCCACACCAAGGGCCAACTCGCGTTGCAGATTCAGCAGTACGAATTTAGAACGCAAAGCCGCCCGGGCAGCCCCATGGGCAAGTAAGAAAAAACTGCCGGATCTCATTCGCACACATAGTGCTGCCATGTGGGCTACCATGTCAGTGTCGTGCGCCGTCGTCTCGCCTTTGCTGCCGCCGCGCTGAGCCTTCTGGTTCTGCTGGCTTTGATGGTCTGGCAGGGCTCCTTCAGCTTCTCCTTCGCTCCCTCAGACCTGCGCGAAACCCTGATCCTCTGGGCAGTTTCGACGCTGATTTTTCTGCTGGCGGTCGTGCTCACCTTCATGCTCTTCCGGGCTTGGGTGAAGCTCTATCTGGATCGCCAAAAGAACAGAGAAGGGTCTCGGATGCGCTCGAAGCTCTTAGTTGGCGCACTTGCTCTCACGATCGCCCCCACGCTTTTTTCGGCCCTGTTCAACTACGCCGTTTTGAATAGAACGCTAGACAAGTGGTTTACCAGCCCGGCGCGCGGCATTCAGATGAATGTTCAAGATTTGGACACATCCTATAAGAAGGAGGCGCAAGAGCGCGTTCAGGCGGAAGCCGATTGGATCAGCTTGCTGCCGGAAACGCGCGCAGCCGCCCTTCGGGGCGCGCTGAATGCCGATTTCTTTCGCGGGCTTGCCGATTCACACGGCATTCGGCAAATAATATTCGCGCCGGAAAGTGGCGTTCCGGTGCTGATCTACCAGAATTTTGAGAAGCCAAATCCGCCCTTGCTCTACGCTACGGCAGCGGTAAATGACGGCGGGAAAGTGCTTGGAAAAATCACCATGGCCGCGATGCTGAACGGAGATGCATCCGGTAAAGAGAATGCCATTCAGCGGTTCATGGATGAGCAGAAACAACTGGCCGGGCGCAAGAAGTTCTATTACGACACTTATTTCCTGTTGATCTGTCTTCTGACGCTGTTTGTGCTTTTCTTTGCTGCGTGGTCTGCTCAGATTCTTTCGAAACAGATCAGCGTGCCGATATCGGCGCTGCTGGAGGCCTCTCAGGAAGTTCGCCGCGGGAATCTATCGTATCGGGTGCGCGTGGATGCAATGGATGAGCTCGCGACGCTGGTGCGCGCCTTCAACGAAATGACGAACGACCTGGAGGGAAATTCGCGAGAGTTAGAGGCGCGGCGGAGATTTACGGAAGCGATTCTCGAAAGTATTCCGACCGGCGTTATTTCAGTTTCCTCAGAGGAACGGATCGAGCGCGTGAATCGCGCGTTGGCTGGGATCTTCTCGCGAGAAGTTGTTTTATCCGCGAAGCGGCTTGAGGATCTGTTTTCAGGTGAGGATCTGTCTGAGATCCGATACGTCCTAAAGCGTGCCCGCCGAACCGGCGCAGCAGCCTGCCAACTTGATATCCAGCGCCCTTCTTCTGTTCTTCACTTAGCTGTCACGGTCGCATCGCTCGAAGAGCAGCGCGGCTTTGTAATGGTCTTGGAAGATACTAGCGACCTGTTGCGTGCTCAAAAAGCAGCCGCATGGCAGGAAGTGGCGCGACGCATCGCGCACGAGATAAAGAATCCGTTGACTCCAATTTCGTTAAGCGCCGATCGCATTGCGCGGCAACTCAGGAGGGTATCGCTGAATAACGATATCCGCGGCATACTCGACGAGTGCACGCGAACGATACAGCAAGAAGTTCAGACCGTGAAATCGCTGGTTGACGAATTTTCGAAGTTTTCACGGTTTCCGAGCGCGCAACCGATTCCTACGGATCTAAATGAGCTCGTCAAAAGCGTAATGGCTGCATTTGCCGGAAGGCTGGAAGGCATCGCTGTATCGATGGCCTTGGACGAAAAAATCCCGCTTGTCCTGGCGGACCGCGAACAGATGAAGCGAGTCATTGTAAATTTGATCGACAATGCTGCGGAAGCGATGAGCGTTTCCCCAGTTCGCAAACTGCTTGTGGCAACTTCGCAGACGCTTCCCGATTCGGTCGAATTGTCTGTAAGCGACACGGGTTCCGGCATTTCAGCCGCTGATAAAGACAAACTGTTTCTGCCTTATTTTTCAACCAAGCAACGTGGCACTGGATTGGGACTGGCGATTGTGAGCCATATCATTACGGAGCATCACGGCAGGGTCCGAGTCGAAGATAACTACCCGGCGGGGGCTCGTTTTGTAATCGAGTTGAACGCATTGGTGGCGGACTTTGCTACAAGCGGACAGGCCGCCGGAGCGGAAGCCGCTACGCTGAACGTATAGCAATCCCGATGCCTCTACGCGGACCGAAAGTTCTTATTGTCGACGATGAGGCGAACATCCGCCAATCCTTGCGCGGGGTGCTCTCTGACGAGGATTATCAATGCACCGCGGTGAACAGCGGTGAAACCTGTTTGGCGGAGCTTGCTCGCGAGTCTTACGAAGTTGTTTTACTCGACATTTGGCTTCCCGGGATAGACGGACTTGCGACGCTCGCGCGAATTCAGGAGCTTCCTTTCGGATCGCGGCCGGCCGTGGTCATGATTTCAGGTCACGGCAACATCGAAACAGCAGTCAAAGCCACCAAGCTGGGCGCGTTCGATTTCATCGAGAAGCCTTTGACCATCGAGAAAGTCAGCGTTGTGGTCAAAAACGCTATTCAACAGCGCCGAATGGATCTGGAATTACAGCGGCTGCACGAAGACAATGCATCGCCCGAAATAATTGGCGATAGCGTGCCGATGAAGGCGCTTCGACAGCAGCTCAAGCTGATGGCGGGAACCAACGGGCGTGTACTGATTTTCGGCGAGAGCGGCACGGGCAAAGAGCTTGTTGCGCGTGCGCTGCATGCGTTGAGCCAGCGGGCCAATGGGCCGTTTGTCGAGGTGAATTGCGCGGCGCTGCCCGACGACCTGATCGAAAGCGAGCTGTTTGGCCATCGGCGCACGAATTTAGATGGGACACCCGATCACAAAATCGGCAAGTTGCAGAAAGCACATGGAGGCACGTTCTTCCTCGACGAAGTAGGAGACATGAGCCTCAAGACGCAGGCCAAGGTGCTTCGTGCCCTCGATGAGCACCGGTTCGAGCCGTTGGGAGCGCCGCAATCGATTCAGGTGAATGCGCGCGTCGTAGCGGCCACGAACAAGAATCTGGAAAGAGAGATTGAGCGCGGCAATTTTCGCGAAGACCTTTTTTACCGTCTCAACGTCATACCGTTTACCGTGCCGCCGCTTCGCGAGCGGGCGGAAGACATACCTGTTCTGGCGACGCATTTCCTACGTGAGTTTTCGCTCGCGTATGGCCGCCGCCCAAAAGAGTTAAGCGAAGACGCGCTCGCCGCTCTCGTGAAATATCACTGGCCCGGCAATGTGCGTGAGTTACGTAACCTCATGGAGCGCATAGTCATCTTGCATCCGCAACGCCGGATTGAAGCGCGCCATGTGCCGTTGGATGCAGCGCGCAAGAATTCCGGCAATAAGCCCTGGGATGGATTTGGAAGTCTTCAAGAAGTGAAAGAAGCCGCCGAGCGCGATTATATTTTGCGCAAACTCGAGGAAAGTAACGGTAACGTGACGCGAGCGTCCGAGATGTTGGGTCTCGAACGAAGCAATCTATATCGAAAAATGAAATCACTCGGGATTGCTTCCAAAGAATAGAAGGGTTTCGAAGCGGGAACGACGCGCGCGACGTGCTAACCTGAATTTGGCATGGCAATACCGAATGTAAAGCGTTTCCGTCCATTTTGTCCGACTTGCAACGAGAATTTCACCGTGATGGCCGTCCTTCCGACGGACGCCAAC
>Ga0213881_10001002_pt1 | contig 14547 bp, 12 predicted proteins | sample BarmaccoBMER_R08_FD_160104 | JGI IMG/M metagenome (GOLD analysis project Ga0213881, IMG submission 160104) | Barbacenia macrantha exposed rock microbial communities from rupestrian grasslands, the National Park of Serra do Cipo, Brazil - ER_R08 ... | reverse complement strand
CCCGGTGTACGCCGGCAACCGGTGGGCCGAGCTGGCCATGCGCTCCAACGGCTCGACCCCCGCCGAGATCACCGCGGCGGGTGGCGGCATGTCCTCCACGGTCACCATCACCCGCGGCACGGATCCATGGACGCTGTGCAACGGAGTGCGGGAGCGGCTCGGGCGCTGGCTGCGGTCCGGCACGACGACCATCGAGGCCAAGACCGGCTATCACCTGACCCGTGACGGCGAGCTGGCCGACGTGCGCATGCTCCGCGGCCTGGAGAACGAGCCGGGTATGCCCCGGGTGCACGTGACGTTCCTGGCCGCGCACTCCGTGCCGCCGGAGTTCTTCGGGCGGCGAGCTGACTACATCGACGCGGTGAGCTCGTGGTGCGCGGACGCGTCCACCGTGGGTGCGGACAGCGTCGACGTCTACTGCGAAGAGGGCCGGTTCACCGAGGACGAGGCGCGCTGGATCCTGTCCGCTGGCCGGCGATGCGGGCTCCTTCCCCGGCTGCATGCGTGCGGCAGTTCCCGGACCGGCGCGGCGCGGCTGGCGGCGGAGCTGGGCTGCGCTTCGGCCGACCTGCTGCACGAGGCGGTCGACGAGGACGTGGCGGCCCTCGCCCAGGCCAGCGTCGCCGCGGTCGTGTGCCCCGGAACGGCGCTGCAGACCTCGGCCAGGCCGCCGGTGCGGGCCCTCCTGGACAAGGGCGTGACGGTCGCCCTGGGGTCGGACCACTCTCCCGGCGGGGTCGGCATCACGTCGATGGCGCTGGTGATCTCGATGGCCGTGTCGTATCTCGGGATGAGCGTCGAGGAGGCGCTCCGGGCGGCCACGATCGGCGGGGCGCACGCACTGCGCGCGCCGGATCGTGGCGCGATGGTACGCGGCCGGCTGGCTGACATGGTGCTGTGGGACGCCGACCACGAGGGCGCGTTCGCGTGGTCCTATGGCCTGGCGCCCAGGCGGGTGTGGCGCGGCGGCGAGCCGGTAGCGTAACCTCGGCCGGCCGCTGGTGTGCTTGGGCTTTGGGCTTGGGCTTTGGGCTTTGCCCTCATCTCCATGCGGTTGCCTGCCCTTCGCCTCCAACAGCGCGGAAATCTAGTGCTGGACGGAACTTTATCCGCCGTATTCGTACACTAATTTTCCGTCTAGCATGGATGTTCCGTCTTATTCGCACTCCATTTCGAGGCTTACGGGATATTCAGGTCAATCCGGTATCGCCGCGGAACCGCGACTTCGATCCGCAACTGGCCCCACGCCTCCAGCGGTGACAGACCCCAGCCTAATGAGTTTCGAGCGCAGTAAGGGGCACCTGGTCCTGGCGTTGTGGAGGAAAAGAGTCGTGTGGAGGGAAAGGCGTCGGAAACCGGCGCCCAACTATCCGCGAGGCTCCGATCTTCCACGCCGCTTCAGATCAATGCCCGATATGGCCCGATATGCGCATCCATCTCCATCTCCATCTCCGCCTCGTTGGCAGGGGGATCCTGGGCATCAGGGCCGCTATCGTGAACGCGGCGATCAAGCAGAGCCGCAGCGTGCCCTGCACCGCGCCGTCGGAGATCACCAGCGGTGCCACGTTCAGCGCGGCAAATGACGCCAGGCTCCACACCGGCATCGGCCGTCGGCTGCCGACCATGTCCCACAGCAGCGCGCCGACCATGACGTCCGGCGTGTAGTAGCTGTGCGCCGCCGGGTCCAGCAGCAGGCGCGCCCCGCCGGCCAGCATCAGCACGGCAGGCCAGCGGCGCCGCCACACCGCCAGCGCGCCCAGTACACAGCCGAGCGCGACCTGGGCGGGACGGTCCCAGGACGGGGTGTAGTTCTCGCTGACGCCGAGTGCGCGCAGCGCCGAGTTCGTCTCGTTCCTGATCAGGTACCTGGTGGCATGGATCGTGCCGGGATCCGCGACGAAGAACGGTAGCCACCCCACCGCGAGCGTGGCCAGCGCGGCACACCATGCCACCGCGGCACGGCGATTGCCGACGCCGAACAGGAGCAGCACCGGCAGGAACACCAGCGCCCACGGTTTCGCGTCCGCGGCCAGCCCGATACACAAGCCAGCCAGCACCGGAGCAGCCCACGGAGGCCCCGCGGCGAGCGAAGCGACCTTCGCAGACCCCCGCGGCCAGGCAGCCCACGGAGGCCCCGCGGCGAGCGAAGCGAGCTTCGCGGATCGCCCGGTCGCGAAGGTCCCGGAGGGCCCTTCCGGCCGGGTGATACTGCGGCGGCCACCGGAGGAAGGCGGGGGGTCTGGGGGGCTGGTTTCCGCCCCCCAGAAAACACAGAACAAACAGAACACACCCATGACGGCCAGCAGCAGGGCGAGGCCATCGTCGAGGTGGGCGAAGCCGGCGGCTAGCTCGGACCAGGCCACCAGGAACACCCCGCCACCGGCGAGCAGCGTCACCGGGAACCACCTGTCGTCCTCGAGGGACGGCTTGGCGATGAGCGCGATCCGCTCCACCAGGTACACGATGAGCAGCCCGCAGGCTTGCAGGAACAGTTCGGCGGCCACCACGCCGTTGTGCGGGCTGAGGTGCCGCAGGACACCAGTGACCAGGTATGCGAGCGGGCCCATCTGGAGCGCCGGGTAGCTCGCGAAGATATGCAGGCCGCCGGGCGGCGGCGGACCCGGCAGCCCGGCCGGCCCGGCGGCGTCCGGGCCGCCGGTGATCCCCTGGATGACGGCCGGGTGACCGCCGAACAGCAGCGAAGTCCCGGTGGTGAAAAACTTCCAGTCGATGCCGCCGCGATGGGCGAGTATGACGAACCAGACGGCACTCCAGCAGCCAAGCGCGAGGTACAGCCAGCGCCGGCGCAACAGCCCGTCTCCCAAAAGGTCTACTCGAGTGGTCTCCCGGAGCTGGCATCATAGCGGCATGGCAGGCATGGCAGGCGTGGCAGGCGTGGCAACAGAAGCATCGGCGCCCGTGACGATGATCGTGGGGGAAGAGGAGTTCCTGGCGGACCGGGCGGTGCGCGAACTGGTGGCCGCCGCGGGAGCCGATGACGTGCACGACCTGGACGGCGCCGCGCTGGGTCCGGGAGAGCTGGAATCCCTCACGTCGCCGTCGCTGTTCGGTGGTGGCTCGGTGGTGGTTATCAGGGCGGCGCAGAACACCGGGAAGGAAGCCGCCGCGGACCTGACCAGGTACCTCAAGACGCCGGCGGAGGACGTGACGCTCATCCTCACCCACGCCGGTGGCGCCAAAGGCAAGGACTTGCTAGCCGCCGCCAAGGCTGCCACCAAAACCACGGCCAAAACCACCACGGTACGCATCATCGAGTGCCCGAAGATCACCCGGTTCGCCGAGCGGCTGGAGTTCATCCGGGCGGAGTTCCGCCGGGCGGGGACGCGGGCCGACGACGGCGCCGCCCGGGCCCTGCTCGACGCCGTGGGCTCCGATCTCCGTGAGCTCGCGGCAGCCTGCGATCAGCTCGCGGCGGACACGGATGGACCGGTGACCGAGGCGGCCGTCAGCACCTACTACCGAGGCCGGGCCGAGGCCACTGGGTTCTCGGTGGCGGACCGGGCGGTCGAGGGGCATCTGGCGCAGGCGGTGGAACAGCTCCGCTGGGCGCTGGCGACCGGCGTGTCCCCGGTGCTCATCAACAGCGCGCTGGCTTCCGGTGTCCGGCTGCTCGGCCGGGTGGGAGCCGCGCCACGCGGCGTGAACAGCGCCGCCCTGGCCGCCGAAGTCGGCGCCCCGCCATGGAAGATCGACCGGGTGAAGCAGCAGCTACGCGGCTGGCACCCGGCCGGGATCGCGGTCGCCCTCGCGGCGGTGGCCGAAGCCGACGCCCAGGTAAAAGGGGAGGGCGTAAGCGCTGCCTACGCCCTGGAACGCGCCATCCGGCGCATCGTCGCGGCCCGCAACGTCAACCGCTGACCCGTCCGGCGACAAGGCCCCGCGGCCCCCGGCGCGAGCTACCTGGTGGCGGTCAGCTCGGCGTAGCGGCCGGCGATCGCGGACTTGCGGTTGGCGGCCTGGTTCTTGTGGATGACGCCCTTGCTGGCCGCCTTGTCCAGCTGACGGCAGGCCGTACGGAGCGCGCTGCCAGCCTGGTCCAGGTCACCCGCGTCCGCGGCCTCACGGAACCTGCGTACGGCGGTGCGCAGTGCCGACTTGGTGGCCTTGTTGCGCTGGTGCGCCTTCTCGTTCTGCTTATTGCGCTTGATCTGAGACTTTATGTTCGCCACGCGATGGGGTCCTTCAACGTTTGCATGTGGGTGACCGCGACGACGTAGCTTATCCGAGCGGCGGCTCAATCCTCAAACTGGCGCCGGAGTCAGTGGGCCGGCGCCGGGTAGGCCGCCAGGCGCCGAAGCACCGGGCTGGACATGGAATCATGGATCAGCAGGTAGGTCAACAGGAAGGGCCACGTGTCACCTCGCACTCAGGACCAGGCCGTCATCAGGAATTTCTGCATCATCGCGCACATCGATCACGGCAAGTCCACGCTCGCCGACCGCATGCTCCAGCTCACCGGTGTGGTGGAGGAGCGTCAGATGCGTGCCCAGTACCTGGACCGGATGGACATCGAGCGGGAACGCGGCATCACTATCAAGAGCCAGGCGGTCCGGCTGCCATGGACCGGCGAGGACGGCCGCCAGTATGTGCTGAACCTGATCGACACGCCCGGGCACGTGGACTTCTCCTACGAGGTTTCCCGGTCCCTGGCCGCCTGCGAAGGAGCGGTCCTGCTGGTCGACGCCGCCCAGGGGATAGAGGCGCAGACACTGGCCAACCTCTACCTGGCGCTGGACGCGGACCTGAGGATCATCCCGGTACTGAACAAGATCGATCTCCCGGCCGCCCAGCCGGATCGATACGCCGCCGAACTGGCCGGCATCATCGGCTGTGAGCCCTCCGACGTCCTGCGCGTCTCGGCCAAGACCGGCGAAGGCGTCACCGAACTCCTCCATCAGATAACCAGGCAGGTCCCGCCTCCGTCCGGCGATCCGGAAGCTCCAGCCCGTGCACTAATTTTCGATTCGGTGTACGATACCTATCGCGGTGTGGTGACCTACATCCGATTGGTGGACGGGCAGATCTCCCGGCGTGAGCGGACCCTCATGATGTCCACCGGGGCCGTCCACGAGACGCTTGAGGTGGGGGTGATATCTCCAGAGCCGAAGCCGACGGAGGGGCTGAGCGCCGGCGAGGTCGGATACCTCATGACCGGTGTCAAGGACGTCCGGCAGGCACGGGTCGGCGACACGGTGACCAGCACGGCTCGCCCGGCCAGCGAGCCGCTGGCAGGGTATTCCAACCCCAAGCCGATGGTGTTCTCCGGCCTGTACCCGGTCGACGGCGACGACTACCCGGACCTGCGGGACGCACTGGACAAGCTGCGGCTGAACGACGCGGCGCTGGTCTACGAGCCGGAGACGAGCACGGCGCTCGGGTTCGGGTTCCGCTGCGGCTTCCTGGGCCTGCTCCACATGGAGATCGTGCGCGAACGGCTGGAGCGGGAGTTCGACCTCACGCTGATCTCCACTTCGCCGAACGTCGTATACCGCGTGGTCATGGACAGCGGGAACGAGTTGCGGGTCACCAACCCCAGCGACTTCCCGGGCAGCGCCGACGGCCTGGGCGGCCCGGGTCCGATCCGGGGCAAGATCGCTAGTGTCCACGAGCCGGTGGTCCGCGCGACGATCATCTCGCCCGCGGACTACATCGGCACGATCATGGAGCTGTGCCAGGGCAGGCGCGGCGTGCTGCTGGGCATGGACTACCTGTCGGCGGACCGGGTGGAGATCCGTTACACGCTGCCGCTCGCGGAGATCATCTTTGACTTCTTCGACCAGCTGAAGTCACGGACCCGCGGTTACGCCTCGCTTGACTACGAGCCGGACGGCGAGCAGGAGGCGAACCTCGTCAAGGTCGACATCCTGCTCCAGGGGCAGCCGGTGGACGCGTTCAGCCAGATCGTGCACGCCGACGAGGCCCGCGAGTACGGCCTGGCCATGACGGCGAAGCTCAAGGAACTCATACCGCGCCAGCAGTTCGAGGTGCCGATCCAGGCGGCGGTCGGCGCGCGGATCATCGCGCGCGAAAACATTCGCGCTCTGCGCAAGGACGTCCTGGCGAAGTGCTACGGCGGCGACATCACCCGCAAGCGCAAGCTGCTGGAGAAGCAGAAGGAAGGCAAGCGCCGGATGAAGACGATAGGCCGTGTGGAGGTCCCGCAAGAAGCCTTCGTCGCCGCGCTCTCCACCACGGACACCAAAAAGCGCTAACCCCCTTTACCGCGAACGGCTGTGGTGCTCCCCCCATACCCCCTCCACCCCACCCGGCCCGCCCCCACACACCCGCGCCACTGCCGCCCCGCCCCTACGTTGCTCAAATCCGGAAATGTCAGGATTGTTCAACGGGTCGAGGTGGAAGGAAAGAGCCTCGTGGAGGGTTGGGCGCCGGTTTCCGGCGCCTTTTCCTCCACGAAGCACCTAATCTTCCGCGAGGGTTCGTTGGCTGCACCGGACTTAGAGGACAAAGCGGGCGTCGCGTCGCGAACGCGAAGTCGGCAGTGCCACGAAGGGGAAGCCGCCGCCAAACGGAGAGTCCGCCAAATCCAGAAATGTCGGGATTGCGTCCTGCGGAGACGGACGTAAATGCCCTTGGGTCCGGCGTGCCGCTGCTAACGGAAGGATGAACGACGAGCTCAGTGCAGGCGGGTTACCGAGGGGAGCAGGTGCACGACGCCGTCGGGGCTGAACCGCACGTGACCCGTGTGCAGACCTGTGTGCATGTGCACGTAGACGGCGGCGCCGGTGAGTAGCGCGGCCAGGGCGAAGACGACAATGGCGGTGAGCGCCAGGCCAGCGAGCGACGCGGGCGAAACAAGAGCCGAGGCTGGCCGCGTCACGGGCGGGCCGCTGAAGGCGGTTGGCATGAGTCCCGGCGGCCCCATCCCGACCGGCCCCATCCCAACCGGCACCGGGCCCGCCGGGAGGTCGGCGGTCAAGTCGGCCAGCTCACCGTAGGTGCGGGACGCGTATGCCCGCGCGACACGCTCGTTGAACTCGTCCTGGGTCAGGCGTCCCTCGGCGAATCCGGCGCGGAGCACGTCCACAGCCCGCTCCCGGTCCGCGTTCGCCGCCAGCCAGCTGCTCGCCGGCCCGGCCAGCGCCGGGTTAGACAGCGCCGGCCCGGACAGCGCCGGGCTGTAGGGTCTGGGGCTGGACAACACTGAACCAGGTAGCTGGGCCGGACGGTAAGTCACAGTAAGCCTCCCGGAAACGCCTTTAAGAGTTTAGACGTGTGGAGCGCGCCAGAAGTTGCCATCGCGCGACTTCACTCCCTGGCGAGCGAAGATTGCAGGTTATCGAAGTCGGTACGGAGCTTGCTGATGTCGGCCTGCACCGCGCTGGAGTCGGCGATGCTGACGTACTGCTGGGCAGAAGTGGCCTGGCCAAGCTGGGTGTACACGTTGGCCACCTGGCCTGCGTCGGTCACGATCGTCGCCGCGGCCGCGCTGTCCCGGCTAGACGGCATGGAGATCCCGGCCATCGTCGCCGTGAACTGGTGGTAGACGTTACCCATCCGCGTGTCGATCTTCGTGACGCAGCTCAGGTTGTTCTGCCCGCACGCCTGAGTCTGGCTGGCCGCGTTCTTCTCGGCATTGTTCAAGATGTTGGCGGCCGCCTGCATCTGGTTGAACGCGTTGGCGGCGCTGACGGTCTTGGCCGCGCTGTTCACCGCGATGACCACGCCCACCGTCATGCCGGCGATCAGGACGGCCCCGATCACCAGGAACCAGACGACGAGCTTGCGCGCGGCGCTGGACAGGACCAGCCGCCATGGGTCCGGCGGAGCCGGGAAGGCCGGGCCTGGCGCGGGCGGGAAGGCCTGATCGTAAACCGGTACGGCCGGCTGGTCGCCGAACAGCCCGCCCGGATACGCGCTGGTGAGCATCATTATGTAGCCGGTCACCCGTGCGTTGTAACGCAACGCCGCGGCGAGGGCCTGGTGCAGCGCGGTGGGCATCCGGCCGTTGATCAGCACCACCAGCCAGGTGACGAACAAGACGATGGTGAACGCCCCATAGCTGACCAGGGCGAGCACGAAACCGGCCGGGATCATCAGGATGAACCGGAACAGGACCGCGAGCCGGTTCAGCCGTCCGGGCAGGGTCACGATCCGTACCGGATAAGGTACGTCGTTCAGCGCGAACGGAGGGTACACGTCGGTCAGCAGCAGGACGTAGGCGTATACCCGGGTCTGCCAGCGCAGATAGCCGCTTTCGAACTCGGCCGCGAAGTCAGGCAGCCGCCCGGTGAACAGCGCGGCGAACCAGCCGATGATCATCACGATCTGAGCGGCGACGCCGAGCGCGTACAAGATGATCAGGTGCGGGATGGCGAGCACGATACGGAGCGCGACCGTCCCGCGAGACTGCGGCTCCGGAGCGGAGAACGCCACCAGAACCGGGGCCAGGCCCTCCGGCGGGGCCGGCGGCGCACCCGGCGGCATCCCGCCCGGCGGCATCCCGCCAGGAGGGGGCATCCCGCCAGGAGGGGGCGCGGCAGGCGGGTCGGCGTAATACATGGGCCCTGCTTCCTGGCGCCTTCGGGCGGCCTCGGATCCTGGCATTACGGCAGGATCCTATCCAGGACAGAACCGGCAAATCAGGAAGAATCGCTAACGATTGTAGGTGTCAGCCGGGGCCGCCTGGGCCGCCGGGCCTGGCGGGGAAGCCGCCGCCGTGCGTCGCGTGACGGACCATGACGGCGGTGCCGGCCAGGATGAACAACGTCCAGGCGATGATCCCCAGGTAACCGAGCACCAGGCCGAACGTGGCCATTCCGTCGCCTTGCTCGCCGGTTCGCCGCATCTCCTGTCGCGCACGGTGCCCGGCGATGATCGCCGGGATCGCGGTCAGCCCGAACGTGGGAAATTCGGCGAGCCCGAGGACCATGGACAGGATGGCCATTGAATTCGTCCGGACGCGCTGCGGCGGTCCGGGCGGCTGCCATTGGGGCATGGGCGTGGGATACGGCACGGCACCGGCCGGCAGGTCGGCGGTCAGCGCCGCCAGTTCGCCATAGGTCTTGGCATCGTAGGCCGCGCTCATCCGGTCGTTGTACTCGTCCTGAGTGAGCCGCCCCTCGGCGAAACCCGCCTTCAGCACGTCGACAGCGCGCTCCCGGTCGGCGGTGGCCGCGCGCAGTGCGGGATTGAACTGCGTCTGCACGCGATACCGCTGCTTCATGGCCGGGTACTGAGCCGGCCACGGGGCCGATCCTGACCTCGGCCGCTGGGACGATTGATCTGCCACCGCTACCTCCCGTCCATGCGACCTCTTCAGTTTAAGCACGGTCTCGGAGGGAGTCGTCCCGCGCGAGGGTGATCTTCGCGCGGATCCGGTACGCCGAACGGCGGATAGCGTGTGGTCATGCCAGGCGCGATGAGCGGGGGTGATCCGGTACCCGCGGACGGGACGCTGCCGGCCGGCGCGCTTGCCGGGCTGGGCAGCCGGCCGTTCGGCATCTACGTGCACGTGCCGTTCTGCGTGACCCGCTGCGGCTACTGCGACTTCAACACCTACACCGCGAACGAACTGGGCAACCACCGCGTGTCACCGGCCAGCTACCCGGACCTCGTCATCGCCGAACTCGGGTTCGCCCGGAAGGTGCTCGGAAATACCGACACCCGTGTGAGCACCGTGTTCTTCGGCGGAGGAACACCCACCCTGCTCGATCCGAAGGCCTTCGGGGCCATCCTGCGCGCGATCGACGGTGAGTTCGGCCTGCTGCCCGGCGCCGAAGTCACATCCGAGGCCAATCCGGAATCCGTGACCGAGGCCACGCTGGCGGAGTTGCGGGCTCAGGGGGTGACACGGATGTCGTTCGGGATGCAGAGTGTAGTCAGTGAAGTGCTCGCGGTACTCGATCGCGTACATCAGCCCGGGCGGCCAGTAGCTTGCGTGGAATGGGCGCGGGCCGCGGGATTCAGCCACATCAGCCTCGATCTGATCTACGGCACGCCGGGGGAGACCGACGACGGCTGGCGGCGGTCGCTGGAAGCGGCCATCGGCGCCGGGCCGGACCACGTGTCCGCGTACGCGCTGACCGTGGAGGAAGGCACCCGGCTGGCTGCCCGGGTACGGCGCGGCGAACTGACCGCGCCCGACGACGACGTGCTGGCTAGCCGGTACCTCATCGCGGACGACATGCTGAGCGCCGCCGGGTACGGCTGGTACGAGATTTCGAACTGGGCGACCGGCCGGCCGGCCCGGTGTGCGCACAACATGCTGTACTGGACCGGCGGCGACTGGTGGGGGATCGGACCCGGCGCGCACAGCCATGTCGGCGGCACGCGCTGGTGGAACGTCCGGCATCCCGCCGCCTACGCCGCCCGGATCAGCGCGGGCCACAGCCCCGGCCAGGCCCGGGAGATCCTCACCGCCGCCGAGACCCATCTGGAGCAGGTCATGCTGCTCAGCCGGCTCGCGGATGGCTGCCCGCTCTCAATCCTGGATCCGGCTGGGCGGGCCGCCGCGGCTGCTGTGACGGCCGACGGCCTGGCAAAAATCCTTTATAACGAACGGCTGGTGCTTACCCGCGCTGGTCGCCTGCTGGCGGACACAGTGGTTCGCGCCCTCAGCTGACGATGGTCGCGCACAGCCAGCCAGGCACGTCGAACGGCTCGCCGCGGTTGGCGGCGATGACGCCGCGGACCAGGTACCTGAGCATGATCAGCCACAGCACGAACACCAGGGTCAGCGCCACCGCGAGCGCCACGGCCACCGTGTCCAGCGCCAGCATCCCGCCGAGGATGGCGCAGCAGAGCAGATACAGCGCCGCGGTGACCGAGATGTTCAGCGCCCGGCTGGCGTGGTACCGCATGAACGGTGACCGGTTCCGCCGGGCCAGGTAGACCCCGAGGGGAATCAGCGGGCCGAGGAAGACCGCGCCCAGGTAGGCCAGCATCGCCCAGGTGGCGTCAGCCGGGTCGCGGGTTGTCGCGCTCTTGAAGCGCGACTCCCAGTACTGTCCCGGGTCGCTCGTCATCGGGCTCAATTCCTCCACGGCCGCCACGTTAACCGGCCCCCTGCACTGTGACGAAATCGATCAGTTCTTCCACGCGGCCGAGCAGTTCCGGCTCCAGGTCGGTATACGTCGATACCGAGCGAAGAATGCGCTGCCAGGCCGCGCCAGTCTCCATCGACCAGCCTAGGGCCTGGAGAATGCCTTCCTTCCACGGCTGGCCGCCCGCGACATCGGGCCAGCGGTCGATGCCGACCGCGGACGGCCGCACCGCGGCCCAGATGTCGATGAACGGGTGCCCGGTTATGAGCACGTCGGGGGACTTGACGCTGGCCGCGATCCGGGATTCCTTTGACCCGTCGACCAGGTGGTCGACCAGCACGCCCAGACGGCGGCCGGGGCCAGGCTCGAAGCTTCTTACGATGGCGGGCAGGTCGTCCACGCCCTCCAGGTACTCCACGACGACGCCGATATCCCGCAGGTCGTCGCCCCAGATCTTCTCGACCAGCTCGGCGTCGTGCCTGCCCTCGACGTATATTCTGCTTGCCTGCGCCACCTTGGCTCGCCAGGTCTTGGTGGCACTGGCCGGGGCCGCCACCGAGCCGGACGCGGTGCGCCTGGGTCCTGCTGGCTGTGGTCCTGTTAGTGTCGCGGGCGGGATGAGCGTTACCGGTTTGCCGTCGAGCAGGAAGGCGCCGGGGGTGAGCGGGAACTGGCGGCGCTTGCCGTGCCGGTCCTCGAGGGTGACGGCCCCCTTCTCATAGCCGACCACCGCGCCGCAGAACCGGCCAGCGGAGTCTTCTACCACCAGCCCGAGTTCCGCCTCTACCCGCGGGACCTCCCTGCGGATCGGGCCTGCTCGGGAGATCTCGATACCCTCGTACCGCCTGCTGCGCAACTGCGACCCCTTGCTCGTTGACGGGAGCGGTTGAACGGGAGTAATTGACCCGGACATCCCGTCCGGGCCTAGGCTTTTGCAGCTTTCGTATAAGACACTAGCCGGTAAGCCTGGCCGCGGCGCGCCGACACGCGCCCATACTCGGCATACAATTAGCACTCAAGGCTATTGAGTGCCAGGAGCCCAGCTGTGCCGGGAGGTGAACACGTTGCTTGACGAACGGAAACTGACGGTGCTCCGCGCGATCGTAGAGGACTACGTGTCCACCACCGAGCCAGTGGGCTCGAAGTCCCTGGTCGACAGGCATCATTTCGACGTCTCACCGGCCACTATCCGCAACGACATGGCCGTGCTCGAGGAACAGGGCTTTATCGCCCAGCCGCATACGAGCGCGGGGCGGATACCAACCGACAAGGGCTACCGGCTGTTCGTGGACCGGCTGTCGAGCGTCAAGCCGCTCTCCGCGGCGGAGCGGCGGGCCATCGAGACGTTCCTGGCCGGTGCGTACAGCCTGGACGATGTCGTTACGCGGACCGTGCGGCTGCTCGTCCAGCTGACCCGCCAGGTGGCCGTGGTCCAGTACCCGTCGCTGACCAAGTCCGCGGTCAAGCACATCGAGCTGGTCAGCCTGACGCCGAGCAAGGTGATGCTGGTCCTCATCACCGACACCGGCCGGGTCGAGCAGTGCACCGTCGACCTGCCCGAGCCATGGAGCGACGAGGCCATTTCGCATGTGCGTGCGGTGGTCAACGCGTGCCTGGACGGCCGTAAGCTGTCCGACGCCGCCGCTCAGGTGAGCACGCTGAGCGAGCGGATCCCCGTGGACGAGCGGGCCAACGCCAGCGCGGTGTTCTCGGCCTTGCTGGACAGCCTGGTCGAGCGGCACGAGGAGAAGATCGTCTTCGGCGGTGCCGCCAATCTGGCGGCGAACGACTTCAACAAGAGCCTGCGGGACGTCCTGGAGGCTCTGGAGGAACAGGTGGTGCTGATGCGGCTGCTCGGGGAGGCCGATCCAGCGATTCTGACGGTGCGGATCGGCGCTGAGAACGATGTCGCCGGTCTCCAGTCCACATCGGTGGTGTCCACCGGATACGGCGGCGCGGGCCAGCCGCTCGCGAAGCTGGCGGTTCTCGGTCCCACCCGGATGGACTATCCGGGAACAATGGGAGCGGTCCGCGCCGTTGCACGTTACGTCGGCAAAATCCTGATGGAGTCATAGTGGCGGCGGATTATTACTCGCTGCTGAAGGTTCGCCGCGACGCCACGCAGGAAGAGGTGAAGCGGGCCTACCGGAGGCTGGCGAGGGAACTACACCCGGATGTGAATCCGGATCCGGAGACCCAGGAGCGGTTCAAGGAGATCACCCAGGCGTACGAGGTGCTGTCCGACACGGACAAGCGCCGGATGTACGACATGGGCGTGGATCCCTTCGCCGCCGGCGCCGGCGCGGCCGGCGCGGGGGCGGGACCGTTCGGGCCCGGTTTCCCGCTGAGCGACCTGATGGATGCGTTCTTCGGAGGCGCTGGGGGAGCCGCGGCGCGCGGGCCGCGTTCGCGGGCCCAGCGCGGTCGCAACGCGACGATCAGGATCGAGCTGGACCTGTCGGAGTGCGCGTTCGGCGCCACGCGCGAGCTGACCGTCGATACCGCGGTCGTCTGCCCCACCTGCTCCGGCGAGGGCACCGCCCCGGGAACCCACCCGCAGACGTGCGACATCTGTAACGGGCGCGGCGAGGTCAGCCAGGTCACCCGGTCGTTCCTCGGCCAGGTCATGACCACCCGGGTCTGCCCGGGCTGCGGCGGCTTCGGCACCGTCCTGGTCCGGCCCTGTCCGGAGTGCGACGGGGACGGCCGGGTCCGGACCCGGCGCACGATCAAGGTCCGGATCCCCGCTGGTGTGGAGGACGGGACGCACATCCAGCTGGCCGGTGAGGGCGAGATCGGGCCGGGCGGCGGTCCGCCCGGGGACCTGTTCCTCGAGGTGGTGCAGCGCCCGCACGCCATATTCGAGCGGCAGGCCGACGACCTGCACTGCACGGTGACGATCCCGATGGCCGCCGCGGCACTGGGCGCGACGCTGTCGGTCGACAGCCTGGACGGGCCGGTCGACATCGACATCCGTCCCGGCACGCAGTCGGGGCAGGTGATCCCGCTGTACGGGCATGGCGTCAAGCATCTCAACGGCAACGGGCGCGGCGATCTCGTCATTCACGTGACCGTGGAAACCCCGACCAAGCTCGACGCGGAGCAGGAGAAGCTGCTACGAGACCTGGCCAAGCTCCGGGGCGAGGAGTCACCGCCCGGTAAGTTCGCGCCCGGGCAGCAGAAGTTCTTCTCGCGGCTCCGGGACGCGTTCAACGGCCGCTGAGCGAGCGGAAGCAAGCGCAGCGGCCGACCGCGCGGCGAGCAAAGCGAGCGCCTTGGCGCGAGCGCCGCGGCGGTTGCCGTCCCGGAGGGGCGGTAATTCCCGCCGTGGCTCCAAGCCGGCCGAGCGCAGCGAGGCCTTGGCGCGGAGGGAAACACAGCGGCGGTTGCCGTCCCGGAGGGGCGGTAATTCCCGCCGTGGCTCCAAGCCGGCCGAGCGCAGCGAGGCCTTGGCGCGGAGGGAAACACAGCGGCGGTTGCCGTCCCGGAGGGGCGGTAATTTCCGCCGTGGCTCCAAGCCGGC
>Ga0213881_10001000_pt1 | contig 14580 bp, 10 predicted proteins | sample BarmaccoBMER_R08_FD_160104 | JGI IMG/M metagenome (GOLD analysis project Ga0213881, IMG submission 160104) | Barbacenia macrantha exposed rock microbial communities from rupestrian grasslands, the National Park of Serra do Cipo, Brazil - ER_R08 ... | reverse complement strand
GTCGTTTCGAGGTGCTTGAGGATGAGTGGGTACACGTCAACAGCGGCACGCTTGCCGAACATGCAGTCGATATGGCCGTAGTCGGGAACGACGTGGCGCCGGTACAGGTGTGAGCCGTTGCGCTGCTGCAACAGCTCCATCGTCTTCTCCGTGCTCTCCGGGAGGAAACAGGAATTCTCGGCGCCATGGATGAAGGTGATCGGGACAGCGAGGCGCTCCAGGTGGGGAAGGTAAATGTCCTGCCCGTCGACGGATCGCAGCGCGCCGGCGCGGACCATGAGTGCCATGTGCTCCATCTCGTGGATGTTGGCTATACCGAACATCTCATGCAGGGCGTCGTGGGTGGGACTGTTGAGTTGGTCGTGCTGGTAGAGCAGGGAATACATGAAGGTGACTCGATGGCAGACCGCGCTAGTGCATTCCTCTTCCTTGTCATCGGGGAAGACTTCGAGGAATCGGTCGTATAAACGGTTGAACCAGTTGGCATTGGTGTCGGTGTATGCGGTGAGGGATTCGACGCCAAGCTTGTCGAGCAACGCGGGCAGGTGCAGGCCCGACTTGAGCCGGGTCATGGGTGGGCATACGATATGGGTCGCGACCTGCGAGGAGACGACCGACCGTACTCCTTCCAGACCAGCCAGCATCGCCATGAAGAAGGTCGTCGACCCGTAACAGTGGACCACCATCTGCACCGAAGGACTGGCCGTGACCTCACGCACCTTGGCGACCGCGGCCGGGTGGTCGTATTGCGCGATGTCGTCGGCGCTGAATCGTCTCGCTGACGTGGGCAGCTCGATGCTGGCCCGGAAGTCGAGCAGCCAGACGTCGTAGCCGTGCGCGTAGAGGAATTCGAGCAGGTTGGTCTCGATCGTGTCTATGGAGAAGATCCGGCTGGAGACACCCAGGCCATGGACCAGGATGACCGGACCTTTGGGGCTGTTTTGCGGACCGTCCCAGTACCGGGTCAACCGGAGCGCCACGCCGTCGTCGGTGGTGAACGGATAGATCTCCGGGATACCGACCCGCAGCGGCCGCTTCTTGCGGATTGGAGCGGCCAAATTGAACCTGTTGAGCGGGCGGACCACACCGCCGTAGACATCAAACAGGGCGCCGGCAAAAAACTCCCCGAAACGGGCCGTCGCCGCGAGCCGCTGCTGCGCGCTGGTGACGCCCCCTACCGTCACCGTGGTGAGTTGTTTCATGAGGTCCTCGGGACGGATTGTCAGGATTCCCCTGGCCGCCACCGACCCGGCGTCGTCCTCGCCCTCGTGCACCGTGACGTAGAGAGTCGTGGTGGCGGACCACATGTCCCGGCCTCGATCGTTGTGGATGATCTTGAACCCGACGAAGTAGTAGTACCGACCTCCTTCGGTGGTCAACTTCATGCGGTAGCGCATCTGGCGCCCGTCAATCCGATCGGGATCCTCGACGAACAGGCTGAACACTCCGTCGGTCACGGTGATCGGATCGGGGGAGAGCGCCGGGGCTGTCACGGTGCCGATCATGCGCGCCTGGTGATTCGGGTCGGTCAGCATGCGCTCGAGGTCCTCACCGATGACGGTGAGGGTGAAGGAGCAGGACGAGTCGTCGGCTCTGCCACGGCGAGCGGCAGCCTGATAGTCATCATCGGTGACCTGAGTGGAGAGGTAGCCCGTCATGGTCTCGCTGAACTGGATGCCCAGCGCTCGCGGTGGCTGCGGTTCGGGCGGTACCGAGGGCAGTGTGTAGTCGATGGTCCAGCCTCTGTCCTGGGCGAGCAGCGCGCAGCAACGCTCGGCCAGAGCCGAGATCGTGAGCAGCGGATTCACCCCCAGAGGGCGGGGTATCACGGAGCCGTCGGACACATAGAGACCCTCGTGCACGGCGCTGCCCGCCGTCCCCGCGAAGGCCTGGCCCTTGTGGTTCACCACGCCGCGTTCGGCGTCCTCGGCCATCACGCAACCGCCCAGCGGATGGACGGTGATCAGCCGCTCGCCCAGCAACTTGTTCCAGATCGGCGAGGTCAGGTAGGTGCCGCGCAAGGGCTCGGTGGCGCGCTGCAGCGCCTCGCTGATCCGCTCGAAGACGCCTTGAGAACCCACGTGGGGCCAGCGGATGCGCAGCCGGTCCTCCTCAAGCACGGCGTGGCCGTTCCCGTCGTCGTGCGACATGACGAGGTAGGTCTGGGTGTTGCGGACCGCTCCCCGGTAAGGGCCGAGTACCAGGCTCTCCTGTTCCCGTGCGAGCTGCTGGATGCGGTCCTGCAGGCTCGGGTCGGTGTCGATGCCACTCGCTCGGGCCACGGCATCGAGGGCCAGCGGCAGCTGGTCGGCCAGTGCACCGGGGAGGGAGCCCTCCTCGATCACCAGCCCCTGCTCCAGGTCGGGCTGATCGCGGCTGTCGATCATTCCGGTGATGCACGGCCCGACCGGCCCGACCTCGCCGTTGCTGCGATGGCCCCACCCGACCCCGCTCACCTCGTGGTCGCCGTTGTAACTGAAAGCGATCACGTCGCCGTTTCCGGTCAGCCGCGCTCCCACATGATCGGAGAGCGGCAAGCCGTTCTCGGCGGAACGAAGCAGGATCTCCGTGGAACCGAGAGTGCCCGCGGCGAGCACCACGACCTCAGCGCTCACGCACAGCGGCGGAGCGTCGAAGAGTTCCCGGCCGGTGCCCAGAATCTGATAGTGCACCAGCCAGCGGTCGTCCTTGCGTTCCACGAAACGGACCGCGACCCGGGTGAAGATCTCGGCGCCGTGGTTTTTCGCGTCGGGCAGGTAGTTCATCAACACGGTGTTCTTGGCCGCGTAGTTACAACCGGACGCGCAGTCCCCGCACAGCGTGCACGCCCGCTGCGCGACTCCCACGTGATTGACGTGATCGGTGAACGTGACGTTGATCGGCACCCGGTTGAACCGCCCCGGCAGCACCGCGGATGAATCGGCAAGGGCCTGGAGTTTCTTCAAACCCACCACACTGTCCGGTAGCGGCGTGGGTTTGAGCATCTCCTCGGCGCGCTGGTAGCCGTCCTCCATGAGCGTCCCCAGATCGGTCCGCAGCGCCTCGGGCCAGCGCGGATCGGTGAAGACCCGCGAGTCGGCCCGCAGGCTGACGTTGGCGTTGATCAGTGACGTCCCCCCCAACCCACAACCCAGGACAACGTTGAGGTCGTGGTTGACCCGGAAGTCGTACAGGCCGGTGCGCGACCCGACGTGCCGGTCCGGGGAGTCGATCTGCATCTCCGCCAGGGCTTCCGGGAGGGTGTCCGGGTACTCGCCCGGCTGTAACTCCTTACCCCGCTCCAGCAGGCACACCTGCCTGCCGGCGCGAGCCAGCCGGGAAGCGGTGATCGCCCCGCCGTAGCCGGAGCCGACCACCACCACCTCGTAATGGTCCTTGAGATCCTCGACCGGTGACGACAAACGAACGATCATCTTCAGCCTCCCCGACTGTGGCTCATCGCCAAGACAGAGGACGAGTAGCATCCCTTGAATACGTCTCTCACTCGATCGTGAATACGTTCTTCACCCGATCGTCACTCATATCGGAGGGCTTCAACGGGTCGTCGATAGTCCTCCACGGTGCGCGGCTGCGAGAAGATTCACCCATGCCTGCCGCAGGATTCTGGCACTGGCTGCCAGCGATGACCGTCACGATCTGCTGGGGATTGTTTGGGCTGGTCTGGTTGGTGGGGACGATCTACAACTCCCGCCGGGCACCGGCTGTGCGAGAGCGATCCACCTCCGTCTCACCGTGGCTCATCGGACCCTGGGCTGCGCGCAGTCAAAAGGTAGCTGGGTGGGCGGCGAAGTAGGCGTGCCAGTGATGGGGGACGCGCCCATTGTGTACCCTCGCCCCTTCTCGCGACTCGCATGCGGACAACATGCTGGCCCGCGGGAGGCAGAGGGCGCCAGACCTGGAATCATCGTCACACGGGAGGAAGCTCGTATGCATCACCGCATCGGACGTAGTCCCCGCCGCGCGGTCCGCACCGTTGTGACGGAAGCTGCTGCGGCGTCGGCCGCTGCCGTGGCGTTGGCCGCTGTGCTGGTTCCCGGCACCGCGGCGGCCGCGAGCCCGGCCTGGGCACCCGCGAGACAGGCCAGCGTTCACCCTGGGGTGATGACCATCACCGATGGTAGCGAGTGCACCGCGAACTTCATCTTCTCCAACGCCACTGACGTGTTCATCGGGCAGGCCGCACACTGCGCCGGCACCGGAGCTCCGACCGAAACCAGCGGCTGCACCGCCGGTACCAAGCCGCTGGGCACGCCGGTCACCATCGCCGGGGCCAGCAAGCCGGGCACGCTGGTGTACAGCTCGTGGATCACCATGGCGCAACGCGGCGAGAAGGATCCCAACACCTGCGACTTCAATGACCTCGCGCTCGTCAAGATCGATCGGGCCGACCTGGGCAAGGTCAACCCGAGCGTGCCTTTCTTCGGCGGACCGAACGGTATTGCCACCGGCCCGACCGCCGTCGGTGACGGGGTATTGACCTACGGCAACTCGCCGTTGCGGGCCGGCATCACCGCACTGTCCCCGAAGGAGGGGTTCATCGTTCGCGATGAAGGCGATGGCTGGTCGCACATCTGCTACACCGCGACGCCCGGCGTCCCCGGTGACTCGGGTAGTGCTGTCCTGGCCCAGGACGGCAAGGCGCTGGGCGTGCTGACCAGCTTGGCGGTAGCTCCGCTCGCCGGCAGCAACGGCGTCGGCGACCTGTCCCGAGAGCTGAACTACCTCAACGCCCACGGCGGCCTAGGCACTGTCTCGCTGGCTCTCGGCACCGAACCCTTCCACGCCCTCTTCCCCTAAGTTCCGCGAGTCCCCTAAGCTCCGCGAGTCCGCTAACTGTGCTGAAAGAGTTCGGGGGTACCGGGTTGGGGCGGCTCGTGGTTGTGTAAGGCTGTTGTTGTGCAGTTGGGAATGGTGGGTCTGGGGCGGATGGGCGCCAACATCGTGCGGCGGTTGCTGCGCGGTGGGCATGACTGCGTGGTCTATGACGTCAACGAGCGGACCGTGCGGGAACTGGTCGGCGACGGGGCGACCGGCGCAAACTCCCTGGCGGACCTCGCGACCAAGCTGAACACCCCCCGGGCAGCGTGGATCATGGTTCCGACTGCGCTGGCCGGCCAGATCGTCGAGCAACTCGCCGCGCACTTCGAACCGGGTGACGTCATCATCGACGGTGGTAACAGCTATTACCGCGATGACATCGACCGCGCCCGCGCGCTGGCCCCGCAGGGCATCCACTACCTCGATGTCGGCACCAGCGGCGGCGTGTGGGGCATCGAGCGTGGATACTGCCTGATGATCGGGGGCAACCAGGACGCGATCGAGCACCTCGACCCGATCTTCCGGACAATCGCTCCGGGGGTGGCGGGCGCAGCTCGCACCCCTGGGCGTGATGGTGAGCCCACGACCGCCGAGCAGGGTTACCTCCATTGCGGACCGCCCGGTGCCGGCCATTTCGTCAAGATGGTGCACAACGGCATCGAGTATGGCCTGATGGCCGCCTACGCCGAGGGCTTCAACGTGCTGAGCCACGCCAACATCGGAAACAGCGAGACGCTGACCGACGCCGAGACCACGCCGCTGCGCGATCCGGAGTACTACCAGTATGACTTCGACATCCCGCAGGTCGCCGAGCTGTGGCGGCGCGGCACCGTGATCGCTTCGTGGCTGCTCGACTTGACCGCCAGTGCCCTGAATCAGTCACCGCGGCTGGATGAGTTCAGCGGTCGGGTCTCCGATTCCGGCGAGGGCCGCTGGACGGTGTCGGCCGCCGTCGATGAGGGCGTCCCCGCGAACGTGCTGAGCGCCGCGTTGTATGGGCGCTTCAGTTCCCGCCGCGAGGGCGACTACGGTGACAAGCTGATCTCAGCGATGCGCAAGCAATTCGGCGGACACGTCGAACGCCCGACCGGAGAGTGACCATGGCCCCCAGCGAGGTCAGGGCCAGTGCGGTCAGGCCCAGCGACGGCGTCCTCGCGATCCTGTTCGACATCGACGGCACGCTGATCACGACCGGCGGCGCCAGCGCGGTCGCCTGGCGCCGGGCGTTCGCCGACCTTTACGGGATCCCCGCCGACATCCGCGAGTCCACCCACGCCGGCATGACCGATCCCGAGGTCGGCCGCCTGACCTTTACGACCGTGATCGGCCACGATCCCAACCCGCGCGAGCTGGCGACCCTGATGGCCAAGCGGCTGGAGTATCTCCCCGCCGCGGTGGCGCAGTCCACCGGCTACCGCGTGCTGCCGGGGGTGGCGGAGTTGCTGCCTTCGCTGGTACACCAGGGCTACCTGCTGGGTCTGACCACCGGTCTCGTCGAGTCTGCGGCGCACATCAAGCTCGCCCGCGGCGACCTCAACAAGTACTTTCATTTCGGTGGGTACGGCTCGGATTCACCGGATCGCACCGAGCTGACCCGGCGCGGCATCCAGCGGGCCGGCGCGGTGCTCGGCATTCCCCTGGACCCCCACCAAGTCTGGGTCATCGGTGACACCCCACTGGATATCGCGGCCGCGCACGGCGCCGGCGCCGTCGCGATCGGCGTCGCCAGCGGCGTGTACCCCACCGACGCGCTGCACGATGCCGGCGCGGATCACGTCCTGTCTGCGCTCACCGACGAGCTCCCGCTGTAGGTTTCCAGGATGCGGTCTTGAGCATCACCCGTGGTCGCGGCTCAGGCCGGACGCTGCAACATATTCAAGCGGTCGCTGGTCCGCCGCGGTCCCATGCCAAGCTATCCTCGGTCGCGCGGGTGTTGAGCGAGGGCCTGGGTCTTCAACCGCTCACCGCAGCTCGGCGTGTCACCTCGACTCCTTCACCCGCTCCCGGTGGCCGGGTAGCCCCCGCGCTTGAGCGGCTGGTCGGCTCGACGCCGCAGATCTCATGCTCGTTCCGTGTTGCGCTGGCGCTCTCATGGGTCACGACATGTATCACGGCGGGCCCCTGATGGCAGCTGTATCGCCGGGCCGGCGCGGATCTGGTGCAGGAGGCCGGCGGTGGTCCGTTGGTGCTGGGGGTTGATGACGCGCATCTGCTCGACGCCATGTCGGCGGCATTGGTGCATCAGTTCGCGCTACAGGCAAATGGGTTCGTGGTGGTGACGATCCGCACTGGGGGTCCGGCGACGCCTGATCCGGTGGTTGCGTTATGGAAGGACGGACTGGCCGAGCGTCTGGAGATTCAGCCGTTGGGGCGCGATGAGGCCGACGAGTTGGTCGCTTGCGGTCTCCGTGGTCAGGTTGACGGTACGACGTTGGACTGGCTGTGGCGGCTCAGGCGGGGAAATCCGCTGTTTCTGCGTGAGCTGATCCTGGGTGGGTTGGCCAGCGGCGCGTTGTCCGTGGCGTCAGGGGTGTGGCGCTGGGACGGACCAATGATCGCCCCGCCACGGCTGATCGAGTTGGTCGAGGCATGCCTGGGTGGGCTCGACTCCCCGGAGCGGGATCTGCTGGAGCTTGTCGCCTTCGGCGAACCGCTGGGCGTTGGGCTCTTAGTTCCATCGAGCGTCTGTCCAGAGTGCTTCAGGCGTTCGCTTAGGTCTGAATTTTGGCGTATCATTGCAGGTAGAGGCCATGTCTCGGTGTTAGCCGATGTTAGATCGTGTGTTCGGGTGGCCCCTGGTGATGCGCGGTTTTGATGACAAACCGATGACATGATCATGCTTGTGAGGTGATCGTTATGGGGTTCTCGCGGAAGCGGATGGGCAGTGATGGCAAGGTTCGTTACTTGGCCTGCTATCGGGATGTCAAGGGCCGTATACGGTCGGCGGGTACCTTTGCCAGCGAGCGCCTGGCGGATAAGGCGTGGCAGCGTGCGGAGGCCAAACTGGCTGAGGGCAGGGTGGGCGACCCTGCGCGGGGTCGGATGACCTTCCAGCGCTACGTCGAAGAGGTGTGGCTGCCCAATCATGAGGTGGAGCCGACCACGCGGCAGAGTTACACGTCTGCGATCTATAAGCACATCATGCCCGAGTTCGGGCCGATGCGGATGATCGACATCCTGCCTGAGCATGTCCGTGAGTGGATTGCCACACTGAAGGCTAACGGCGTCACGCCAGCAACGATCCAACACAACAAAGTCCTGCTGTCCGCTATCTTTACCACAGCACTGAATGATCAGGTGACATTTCTGCATCCATGTAAAGGGGTGAAAACTCCCACCGTGGCACTCAAGCCTCGCGTGATCATCACCCCAGAACAATTCGACGCCGTGTATCACGCATTGCCTGATGCGCAGGCGCGACTGCTAGTGGAGACTGATATTGAAAGCGGCTTGCGGTGGGGTGAGTTGACCGAGCTGCGTGTCAAGGATCTTGACTTTGATTCCCGTATTCTCACGATAAGCCGTGCCGTGGTCGAGCTTGATCCCAAATTTCATCCCCAGGGTGAACGGTTTCTGGTCAAGGACTATCCCAAAGACAAGGAATACCGGCGATTAAAGCTCAGTGCACACATAGTGCTCAAGATTCAAGCGCACCGCGACACCCAGCACCTAGGACCAAATGATCTGCTGTTTGCTATTCATGACCAGGGAAGCAGAAGACTAAGGATTCGTGTTGTTCCCAACCCTGACGAGCTCGGGCTCACCGAGCCTAACGACAAGGGCAGACAGTACAAACACGGCACCACCAGCGGTTACGGTGCGGGCCGGTGTCGCTGCGAGCACTGCCGCGCTGCCTGCGCCATCTACCGAGCACAACGCCGAGCCCAAGGCAAAGACCATCCCCGCACACCCAGGCTTCGAGAAACAGACACAGATGGGCATATTTTCAAAGACTGGTTCCGCCGCCAGATGTGGTACCCAGCGGTAACCGCCGCTGGCCTCACCATCAAAGTCCGCATTCATGATCTACGCCACGCGCACGCATCATGGCTACTAGCAGGCGGAGCCGACCTGCAAGTCGTCAAAGAACGACTCGGCCACACCAGCATCCAGACCACAGCACGCTACCTACACACCCTCCCCGACGCCGACGAAACAGCACTCACCGCGCTCTCCGCCATCCGCAACCGTGCCACCACGAAATAACTCCTGAAAACCGGGAGTGTAAGGAAAATGGTGGGTTGGGATTAGTTGGTTAGTTTACTGTCCCGGCTGGGACGATTCTTCCTTCGAATGTTATCGCGAATGCGTTGAGTGCTCCTTTCCAGCGGTTTATCCACCGGTCGTTGCCTTTGCCGGTGGGGTCGAGGGATCGTATGGCGCGGATGCGCCATCAACACGGTCAGGTATAGGCATTTGAGGGCGGCGGCTTCGGTGGGGAAATGCCCTCTGGCGCGGACTGCTCGCCTGAAGCGGGCGTTGATCGATTCGATGGCGTTGGTGCTGCAGATGACACGGCGTATGTTCACGTCGAACTGGAGGAATGGCACGAACTCGGCCCATGCGGTTTCCCACAAGCGAATCGCTGCTGGGTATTTACTGCCCCACGTGGCAGCGAATTCACCGAAGCGGTCCTTAGCGGCAGCTTCGGTCGCGGCGGTATAGACCGGACGCAGGTCACGGGCCATCTGGTCCCAGTCGTGACGGGATGCGAAGCGGAAGGTGTTGCGAATCAGATGCAGCACACACGTCTGCACAAGTGCTTGAGGCCAGCAGGTGTTGATCGTTTCTGGGAGTCCTTTAAGTCCATCGCAGACCACGATGCAGCAATCGGCCACGCCCCGGTTCTTTATTTCCGTGAGGACCTGCAGCCAATATTTCGCGCTCTCGCCCCCATCCCCGGCCCAGAGGCCAATAATGTCACGCTGGCCTGCAACTGTGACACCGATCGCGACATACATAGGCCGGTTGCCGACCTGCCCATCGCGGATCTTCACATGGATACAGTCGATAAACAAAACAGGATAAACAGGGTCCAGAGGCCGAGCCCGCCACTCGTTCATCTGCTCCAGCACACCATCAGTGATCGCGCTGATCGTGTCCTTGGATACCTGGGCTCCATAAATCTCCGCCAGATACGCGGAGATCTCACCGGTGGTCAACCCCTTAGAGGACAACGCTAGGACCATCTGATCCACCCCCGACAGCCGCCGCTGCCGCTTTTTCACCATCATCGGGTCAAACGAACTGAGCCGATCCCGGAGCACTGCCACATCCACGGGCCCCACGTCAGTCAAAACCGTCTTAGCCCGACTGCCGTTGCGGTGGTTACCCGCCTCGTTACCAGCGGATTCACCTTTGGAATGACCCAAATGCTGCGTCATCTCCGCCTCAAGGCCCGCCTCGATCACCGTCTTAGCCAGCGACGCCAAAAGACCACCAGGGCCAGAAAGCGTGATCCCTTCAGCACGGGCCCGCTCCAAAAGCGACTCCGCTAACTCCACATCGGACGAAACAGGAGAAACAGTGTTAGACATACGAGATCCCTTCCAGCCAGCGCCAACCACGCCAGCCTGCCAGAACCCCAACCCACCATTTATCCGACAGTCCCGATCCTCGCGGACGTTGGTTGATCTTCATCAGTGACGGGTTCATATCGAGCAAACGCCGGCTCGACTGTGATTGCAAGAAACAGATTAGCGATATTTTTCCGGTTTATAAGCAACGTTAGCATAACGTTTGAAACGTTAACAGTGCTTGGTCTGCCCATACAAGTCGTAGTGTGCAGTGTTTGCTGCGGGCTGATAGCTCGCGTGGGGCATATTCTGCGGAGGGGAAGAGAAAATGGCGTTGCTTACCATCGTCAGCGACTATCACCTCGGCGTGATCCTTAAATGATAGACCCCATGCCACGATTTCGGCGCTGTCGTCTATTTCTTCGCACATGGCAAACAGGCGAGGAATGTGCTCGGCAACCATCTTGTCTATCTTTGCGGTGTACGCTTCTTCATCCCGCGCCGATAACCTCTCAGTGTCATTAGCTGTCGCCAAGTTTTTGTCATTCTCGATGGCAGGTTTTTGGGGACCTTTGCTTGTATTAGTCATGGGGGTATTCACAGCTTTCAACTATTGTTAAATGTAGATCACGTGGGCACATATTGCGGGTGTGACCTATGCGCAGCAACGCTTATGCGGCCTAAGCTTGTTCTTGGGCTTGGTCAGCCCACACCAGCCGAATGGTGCAACCAATTTTTGTACTGCGGGTGGCGAAAAAGTCACGGGCACGCTCAGGCGTGCGGCACACCACAGTTATGCGTGATCGGGGACTGTCATGCCCATACACCAACTCGGTATGACCGTCGTGAAAAGCCATACCCCACGCCACGGCGGCTGCGTCAACCCGATCCCCTATCTCCTCACACAAGGCAAAGACACGCGGAGCTTGATCGACCACCATCTTGTTGATCGCGCGTGTGAAGGTTTCTTCATCACCTATCGGCGACAGCTCAGCTGGATTGACATACTCACACTCCGTGTCTTCCTCGTCGTCAATAAAACCTTCATCATCTGAATATTTCTTCTCGGTCTCGCTCATAAATACCTCACTGCTTTTTTCAAATTTTGAAAACGAATAAATCTGACCTTTGTTCAAGATTCATTCCGGGGCTGTTTTTGCTTTTAAAAGCTGCCTGAGTTGGGGAACTCGTTTTCGGCCTACTGGAAGCTCGATGGCGCCAGCGCCGGAACCTACAGTCAGGACCCAGCCCCAACCGCCTAGACGCAGCTCGCGTGCACGCGGGAGAAATACCAAATATGATTTATGAATTCGCACGAAACCATGCTTTGCCCAACGCTGTTCCAGGCCTTTCAGGGTTCCTCGCCGCAAGTAGGTTTCTCCGGTTTCGGTGTGTAGCCGTAGAAAATCGCGTTGGGCCTTAACCCACCATACTCGCGACCGCGCCACTACCACCGTCCGCCCATCCTTCGTTTTGGCGGAAATAAACTCGTAGTCGTCTCTGTCCTCCGTTGATACCGACGCCTGGTCTTGCGTCATGCTTTGTTTCTCACTCCCATTAACAGCTAACACAATTTGGTGTTAGCTAACTCAATATGTGTTAATACTCGTCTAATTGAGTTGATTTTTCAACGTCCGACTAAGCCGTCAGAGTGAGCACTTAGTCGCAACGGCTTTCAACTAAACTGTGAAGTGACTTGAAAAGACGGAAAGGTAATTGTTAATGGCGCGACGGGCAGGTCAGCCTTCCGTTCGGTCACGACCACTTGCAGCAGCGCTACGCGCACGCCGCATACAAACTGGGCTCAGTGTCGTTGACGTTGCGAAAGCCACTGGTATGGACGCGAGCAAGATCACCCGTGTGGAGAAGATGAACAGCGGAATTTACCGCGACCAATTCGAAAAACTGCTAGACCTCTATAACGTCACCAGCCCGGACCGTGTTGAACTACTCAGCTATTTTCGCCATGCGGAAGAGCGCGGCTGGCTGAGTCTGCGTGGCGACCGCACTCTCCCGGAGAATTGGCAGGCTTGGACCGAAGTCGAAGCTGACGCCACCTCTGCGAGCAACTACGAAGCCTCGACGATTCCCGGCCTCCTGCAAACAGCCGAGTATGCCAGGGCGATTATTCAGGGCACTGCCGCTTCGAATCTGTCTGACTCCGAAGTAGATAGATTGGTGACGAGCAGAATGGCCCGGCAGATACGTCTCAGTCATGCACACTCCCTAACACTGCACGCAATCATCGACGAGAGTGTCCTTGTCCGCCCTTTTAGTGATGCTGACACCCAGGCTCGACAGTTACGACACCTTGTCGAATCTGCTTCGCGCTCGAACATTACGATTCAAGTCTTACCGATCGAAACGGGGCCGCATCCCGCACTATACGGTTCATTTGTCATCTTGGAGTACGCCGATAAAACCAAATTGGTTCATATCGAGGTCGCAGCCTCAACTCTATTCTTTGACGAAGACGACCAAATTGCGATCTATACACGAGCCTGGGCTGAGCTAACTAAGCGCGCCCATGACCCCGATGAATCAATCAAGCTGATATCAGCTATTGCCACCCAGAAAAGTAGAGAACGTTGAAATAATCATGAACATGATCAACACCACTAATTACGACAAAGCGTCATGGCGGAAAAGTAGCCGCAGCTTAGCCCAGAGTAATTGTATCGAAGTCGCGATAAGCGGACAGTCAATCAGTGTCCGCGATAGCCGAAACCCCAATAACAAAATACTTGTCTTCTCCTCAAATCAATGGCGAGGGCTCATCCAGGCAGTCAAACACGAGAAGTTTGATCTATAGACCAGTGGCATGTGGCTATGGAGAGACGATCTACAAGCTTCATCGCATGAACACCAAACCAACTTAGACGTTGCCAAAATCGTCAGCCATCTAGTGCTTGAGTCTGCCACCGAAGCGTGCGTGAACAACGTTTTAAACGAGAGTTAATCAGTATTGCGATTGGCGCATCAGGCGTGAACGCGGTTGCGGATGGTGGACAGCGCGGTGAGTGCGATCTCGTCGGCGGTGGGGAGGGGTAACGGTGACATCAGATATTGGAACTGTCCGAATGCCCGTTCAGCACGCCGTGTGGCATGCATCGTTGTTTTTGGCGCCCAGATGGCTCGTGGGCAAGCCGACCCGCACCGCAGGCGTGCGTTGAGCGCGCCGAGGAGCGGAAGCGGCGCGGCAGCACTCTGTTGCTCTGCAGGCCATCTCAGCCATCCCTGCTAACGTGCGCACCTTGCATCAGAAGGGATGACGCGACGACCCGCCCTGGTCAGGCAGCTGACATCCAGTGACTTAAGATGCCACTCCGTTGCCATGTTGACCTGGTGACCTGCGGTTTCTTGTCTTCTGATGCAATTCCCGAGCCTTGGTGTAGGTAGCGTTCTGTTGTGGCAATACTGGCATGGCCGAGTCTTTCTTTGACAACCTGCAAGTCAGCTGCGCCTGCCATCAACCACGACGCGTGCGCTGGTATCCGGCGGTACAGACTGCCCGGTCATGGGCGCCAACCCTAGACGGTGACAACCACAGATGACACTCTCGACGATCACCGGCTGCCGTCACCCATCCCGTGTGCCCCATGGTGCAGCTCATGCACCTGGTGGCAGGCCACAGAAACACCTCCCCCAGTTTCCAGCGGGGCATGGCAGCTAACAACTGTCTGCCGTGCCTGGTAGCCCGACCCCTGACACCAGGTGCACCCACAACCTGAAATGTGACACGAAAAAAGAGAGGCATACGGTGATCTACTACACCGACGACAATGCGAGCATGAACTGTGCACGCGGTCAGTTGTCGCTGTGAACGTGGCGATCATCCACGAGGATCGACCATGATCATAGTCCCGCATCCTGAATCGCATCCGTTTGTGTGGTTTCCGCTGAGCCAAGAGCAGCCACGCCATCGAGCCACAAGACCGCAAACTCCCGCTAGACGATTAATTCCAAGGGGTTAGTGGTCGTAGGTGGTCAGTGATCGTTTGATGGGTTGTTTTGGTGCGGTCGTTGTGCCAGATGGCGTGGTTAGTGCCAGGATTCGTTGTAGGATGCGAACAATGACGCCGGTGATGGTGCGGGCCGCCGTGTTGCTCCAGATCTAGTTGGTCTTTGAGGGTTTGGTTGATGGATTCGATGGTTTGAAGAAGTGGGTCCTCTGACGCTTGGGTTCGCCTTTGCGCGCTGGACGCAGTAGATATGCACCAGCCTGTGCCAGGTGGATTTCGAACTA
>Ga0213881_10000999_pt1 | contig 14604 bp, 11 predicted proteins | sample BarmaccoBMER_R08_FD_160104 | JGI IMG/M metagenome (GOLD analysis project Ga0213881, IMG submission 160104) | Barbacenia macrantha exposed rock microbial communities from rupestrian grasslands, the National Park of Serra do Cipo, Brazil - ER_R08 ... | reverse complement strand
CTGCCGGCAGCTGGCCCGCGAAGCATCCCGCATCGCCTCCGACCTCGACCCCATCGAGGGCATCACCACGAGCGGTGAGTCATGACCCATATCGAAGGCGCGACGACGCCGAGGGTCTGACGGAAGGCCGGGATGCGGCTTTCGCACAATCAGGGAAACGGAGTCATGATGGACTGGCACAGTTATTATGCTAACGGCCCGGATAAGCGCCGTCGTAAGGCGTTCCCCTCGACGTGTGGACTGCACCGAGGCCCGATGGGGTTCGCGAATCTTTTGGTGAGCATGCAGGGTAGGTCGGTTGTGTTCGATCCCCATGTCACGGGTTCCTCTGTGTTTTGCCTTAAGGAGGAGGGCGCCAGGGTGCTGCGCGATATTTTGACGGAATGGCTGGGGTGAGCGGGAGCGGCGAGGAGGGTGGTCACCCCGAGGCACTGATCCCGGTAGCGCGTCATGGCACGTGAATGGCACGGACCCGAGACGGCGACCCTTCTCATGATCGGGAGGGGCCGCCGTCTCGGCTGGTGGAGGGCGCGGAGCGGGCGACGGGAATCGAACCCGCATGGCCAGCTTGGAAGGCTGGGGCTCTGCCATTGAGCTACGCCCGCATGCCCCGCGGTGGCGGAGCGCACCTAGCGTACCCGCTGCCGCTCCGCCGTGGAACGTGTACGCCAGCCGACGCGGGGGTCCTGGTGGTCGCGTAGGCTGCGGGTGCACTAACCGGTGCACGGGGTGTGGCGCAGCTTGGTAGCGCACTCGCTTTGGGAGCGAGGGGCCGTGGGTTCAAATCCCGCCACCCCGACCAGGTAAAACGAGTCTAATCAAGATCAAAAACTGGCCGCGTGCAGCTAACGACTGCTCACAGGTCCACGAGTACGGATCGGTCCTCGAAGGACAGCGGAACGAGGAGTAGCGCTGGGCGAGAGGGCACCGCAGGAGCCGTGGGTAGAGGTCGTGTAGGTGGGCTTGGGTGCCGAGCCCTGAAACCCCAGCATCCGGTACGATATCTTGTACCAGTAGGAGGTGGTCATGGCGATCACGGCATCCGAGGCGCGGAAAAACCTCTTCCCGTTACTCGCACAGGTCAACAACGATCGGGCGCCGGTTGAGATCATGTCCCGGCACGGCGACGCCGTGCTGATCTCCCGCGAGGAGTATCTGGCGCTGGAGGAGACCGCCCACCTGCTCCGGTCACCGGCCAACGCCCGTCGGCTCTTGGACAGCCTCGCCCAAGCTGACCGCGGTGAGCGAGAGGAACACCCGCTCGCCCGATGAGGCTTGTCTTCACCCCAAACGGGTGGCAAGACTACACCTACTGGCTCTCAGCCGACCGCGCGATCCTCAAGCGCATCAACCGACTCATCGACGACGTGCTGCGCGATCCCTTCGAGGGCATCGGCCAACCCGAACCGCTGCGCCATGCCTTAGCCGGTTGCTGGTCCCGACGCATCAGCGAAGAGCATCGGCTCGTTTACCTCGTCGACGGTGAGGATGTCGTCATCCTCCAGGCCCGGTACCACTACGGGTGATCGCGACACGAGTGAGAGGATCCCGCGGGTGCGTTTTCATGCCGATCTGCACATTCACTCAAAGTACTCCCGGGCGTGCAGCAGAGACTGCGACCTGGAACACCTGAGCTGGTGGGCGCGGCGCAAGGGCATCAGGCTGGTCGGTACCGGCGACTTCACCCACCCAGTGTGGTTCGATCATCTGCGCGAGAATCTCGTGTCGGCGGAGCCGGGGCTGTTTCGGCTGCGCGAGGATCTGGACCGGGACATCACCTGCAGGTTGCCGCCAAGCGTGGCCGCAGCCGACGTGCGATTCATGTTGTCCGTGGAGATTTCCACGATCTACAAGCGCGGTGAGCGCACCCGTAAGGTCCACCATTTAGTGTATGTGCCCCACTTCGAGGCAGCTGCGGAGTTCAATCGCAGGCTTGGCCGGATCGGCAACCTGGGTTCTGACGGGCGCCCTATCCTCGGCCTGGACTCCCGTGACCTACTGGAGATCACTCTGGAGTGTGGCGAGGGCGCCTATCTGGTGCCAGCGCATGTCTGGACGCCGTGGTTCGCCGTGCTGGGCTCGAAGTCCGGGTTCGATGCGATCGAGGACTGCTATGGTGACCTTGCCGACCATATCTTCGCGCTGGAAACGGGGTTGTCCAGCGACCCGGTGATGAACTGGCGCATCTCCGGCCTTGACCGCTACCGGCTGGTGAGTAACTCTGATGCGCATTCACCCCCCATGTTGGGCCGCGAAGCCACCGTGTTCGATACCGACCTCGATTACTTCGCGATCCGGCGGGCACTCGAAACCGGCGTTGGGCACGCAGGATCAGTTGAGTTCTTCCCTGAGGAAGGCAAGTACCACGTCGATGGGCATCGCAAGTGCGGTGTGCGGATGGAGCCGCAGCAGACCCGCGAGCACGGTGGGAAGTGTCCCGAATGTGGCAAGCAGCTCACGGTCGGCGTGCTGAGCCGAATCGAGGAACTGGCCGACAGACCGGAAGGTATCCAGCCCAAGGGCGCCGCCGACTTCCGCAGCCTCGTCCCGCTACCGGAGATCATGAGTGAAATCCTCGGCGCGGGACCGAAAAGCAAGACGGTGTCCGGACACATCGATAAGCTCACCGCCGCATTGGGGCCTGAGCTGGTGATCCTTCAGGACGTGCCACTGGAGGACATCGAGGCCCACTCGCCGCTCCTTGCGGAGGCCGTTGCCCGGCTCCGCCGCGGTGAGGTGACCCGGGAGGCCGGATACGACGGCGAGTACGGTGTGATCAGGCTTTTCGGACCCGGTGAGCTGAAGCGGATGAGCACGGTCACCGCCCCGGCCCTATTCGACGACGCGCTGTTCGACGACGCGCGCTTCGGCGCGAGCGAGCCCATCTCAGCCCCGCCGGAACCCGCGGTACCCGCAGGCGCGGCTCGGCTCGACGAGCCAGCTCCCTCCGCCGAGACGCCACCGCCGCCGCAGATGCCGGTGCGCGCCACGGGGTCGCTCCTCGACGGGCTCGATCCCGAGCAGCGAGCCGCCGCCGAGATCACGGACGGGCCGCTGCTGATCATTGCCGGCCCAGGAACTGGCAAGACCCGCACGCTGACTCACCGCATCGCGTCCCTGGTGACGGTGCACGGCGTGGCACCTGAACACTGCCTGGCGATCACCTTTACCCGCCGCGCGGCCGAGGAAATGGCAGAACGGCTCGCCACGCTCACCCCCGAGCATGCGCCCAAGCTGACCATCGCCACCTTCCACTCCCTCGGCGTGCGCATCCTGCGCGAGCAGCACGAGAGAATAGGGCTGAGCCCGAACTTCGGAATCGCTGATCAGGCCCAGCAGCTAGCCATCGCGACCGAGATAACCGGCAACGAGAAAAAAGCTCGCCACTTCCTCACCGACTTCTCCCGGCAGCGCCGAACTGGCGAGCCAGAAATGGGCCGAACTAGCGAGCCAGGAATGGAGTGTGCTGACACCGCAGACCGGTATACTAGGGCGCTGCGCCAGCGGGAGCTGGTTGACTTTGACGATCTCATCGCGCTGCCCGTCACTCTACTGGAGTCCAACCCGGACCTGGCTGCCCACTACAGTGATCTGTACCGGTGGATCTCAGTCGATGAGTACCAGGACATCGACGAGCAGCAATACCGGTTGCTGAGCCAACTGGCAAGCCGGCACGGCAATCTCACCGCGATCGGCGACCCGGATCAGGCGATCTACCGGTTCCGGGGCGCCGACGTCGGGTTTTTCCTGCGTTTCCAGCAGGATTTCCCAGACGCTCACACGGTGGCGCTCACCCGGAACTACCGGTCCGGCGCGAAGATCCTCACCGCGGCCCTGCAGATGATCTCGCCAACGACCCTGGTGCCGGACCGCACGCTGCGGCCGATGGGTGCCCACGGAGACTGCCTGGTCGGAGTCCATCACGCGCCTACCGAGCAAGCCGAGGCGTCGTTCGTCGCGCGCACGATCGAGCAGTTACTGGGCGGGGTGTCGTTCCACTCCCTCGACAGTGGACGAGTCGACTCCACCGGCACTCCAGGATGGGGATCGGAGGGATGGGGTTTCTCCGACTTCGCCGTGCTGTACCGGACCGACCGGCAGGCAGGTGTCGTGATGGACGCGCTAACCAAGGCTGGCCTGCCATTTCAGAAACGCTCGCACGACCGGCTGGCCGATCGGCCGGGGGTGCAACACATTCTCGGTGAACTGACGTATGCACCGACCAGCGGTACGGATCCGATGCCAGTTCTGGAACGTCTTGGACACGCCGCACGCGCTGTCCTGCGCCGTCTCCAGGCCGCCACCCAAGAAGACGCCGAACGAGACGACACCGCCACCGAAATCCATGCCGCCGTCGATCTGCTCAAGCCACTGGCCGACCGATGCGGCGACGACCTGGAGCGGTTTCGCACCGAGCTGTCGCTCGGCGTTGAAGTGGATACCTGGGATCCCCGCGCCGAGGCGGTCTCGCTGCTAACGCTGCACGCCGCCAAGGGACTCGAATTTCCGGTGGTGTTCGTGGTGGGCTGTGAGGACGGGCTGCTGCCGTTGCGCTGGCCGCCAGCGGCGCCGGACGAGGCCGACGAGGAGCAGGTGCGCGAGGAGCGCCGGCTGCTGTTCGTCGGCATGACTCGGGCGCAGCGGCGCCTTTACCTCAGTCACGCCGCCCAACGCCTCCGCCACGGCACCGCCCGGAAGACCAGCCGGTCCCCGTTCCTGGCCGACCTTGATGCCGCAGTGTGGGAGCAGATCGGTGAGGCTGCGCCGCGCCAGAAGCCCCGAGACACCCAATTCCGCCTGTGGTAAAACGGCGGTGGGGGAGGCGGGGATGCTCCCGCGCGGTGCGGCGCCACCAGGGACCGGATCGGCATGCTCGCCTACACTCGGTTCACACCTCGCCTCCGGCGGCGATGACTCAGCCGGCGCGTTCCCGTCTTTCCGTGAGGAGTACTCCGTGAAGAGCACCGTCGAACAGCTCAGCCCGACGCGGGTGAAGATCAACGTCGAGGTGCCGTTCGACGAACTGAAGCCTGACTTCGACCGCGCTTACAAGAAGATTGCCCAGCAGGTCAGCATCCCGGGATTCCGGCCCGGCAAGGCGCCGGCCCGGATCTTGGAGCAGCGGCTGGGCCGCGGTGTGGTGCTCGAAGAAGTGATCAAAGGGGTAGTACCGGCCAAGTACGCCGAGGCTGTCTCCGCTGGTGAGGTTCATCCGCTCGGCCAGCCGGAGATCGAGGTCACGAAGGTCGAGGACGGGGACCACCTCGCCTTCACCGCCGAGGTTGACGTCCGGCCAGAGATCGAGATGCCGGCGTTTCATGAGCTCGTGGTGTCCGTCGACGACGTCGAGGTGACCGACACCGAGGTTGAGGAGCAGCTTGACGGGCTGCGCTCTCGCTTCGGGACCCTCCTGCCGGTTGAGCGTCCCGCGCAGCAGGACGACGTCGTGGTACTCGACCTGTCGGCTACCGTCGGCGGCGAGGAGGTCTCGGAGTTGGCGACCACCGATTTGTCCTACCAGATCGGTTCCGGTGACCTCATTGAGGGCATCGACGAGGCGTTGGTGGGGGCCGCCCAGGGGGAACAGCGAGTGATCACCACCGTCGTGGCTACGGGAGAGCATGCCGGGCGCCACGCCGAGGTGACGGCGACGATCCAGGTGGTGAAAGAGCGCGAGCTGCCTGCGGCTGACGACGAGTTCGCCCAGCTCGCCAGCGAGTTTGACACGCTGGAGGAGCTCCGCGCCGATCTGCGCACTCGGCTGTGCCGGGCCAAGGCACTGCGGCAGGGCGCTCAGGCCCAGGACAAGGTGCTCAAGGCGCTGCTTGCCACCACCGAGATCCCGCTGCCGGAGTCGATCGTCGACTCTGAGTTCGAGACCCGCAAGCACGGCGCCCTGCACGCCTTCGAGCACGACAAGCAGCGTCTTGGCCGCTGGCTGGAGCAGCAGGGCCAGACTGCCGAGGAGTTCGAGACCGACCTGCGCCAGGGTGCCCGGGACACGATCAAAGCCCACCTCCTGCTCGACGCCATCGCCGACGCCGAACAGCTTTCGGTCACCGAAAACGAGCTCAGCGAGCGGATCATGTATCAGGCGCATCGCCACGGTGTCAGCCCCAACGAGTACGCCCGGACGATTCACGAATCGGGCGAGTTGAGTGCCCTCTACGCCGACGTCCGCCGCGGTAAGGCACTGGTCACGGTGGTGCGCCAAGCCACCGTCACCGACGCCTCCGGCAACCCCGTCGACGTCGCCGCCCTGATTGACTCAGCGACCTCGCAATAGGCCGCGTTCGCCGGATGACCCACCCGGCGACTGATGTAACGCTCTGAGCGAACGGCGGGCGCGCCAGGAAGTAGACCAGTGGCCGCCTTCGTTAGGGTCAGCAGTGTCCGCAGTGCCGGAACTCAGATTGATCTGGCGAGCCGGACCCTCACCCACCACAGGTGGACTTGATGACAGAAGGCAGGCATACGTGAGCTCCGACCACATCGCCTCGGCTGTGCCGCTGCGGGACGCCCCCGTGATGCGGGCCGCCGCGGCTGGCCTCAACTTGACCGATTCGGTGTATGAGCGGCTGCTGCGTGAGCGCATCATTGTGCTCGGGTCCCAGGTCGAGGAGAACATCGCCAACCAGATCTGTGCCCAGCTGCTGCTGTTGTCCGCAGAGGACCCCGACCAGGACATCCGGCTCTATATCAACTCGCCGGGCGGCTCGGTGACTGCCGGAATGGCGATCTACGACACTATGCAGCTGATTGAACCCGATGTAGCGACCTACGCGATGGGCTTGGCGGCCTCGATGGGGCAGTTCCTGCTGTCCGCCGGTACTCGCGGCAAGCGCTACGCCTTGCCGCACGCCCGGATCCTCATGCACCAGCCCTCGGCTGGCGTGTCCGGTACCGCGGCAGACATTGCGATCCAAGCCGACATGTTGACCAAACACAAGCGTGAGATGGCCGAGCTCATCGCCGAGCAGACCGGTCAGCCGGTGGAGCGCATCATCGCCGACTTCGACCGCGACCGCTGGTTCACCGCGGAAGAGGCTCGCGAGTACGGTTTCGTCGACTACGTCTTGACCCGCGCCAACTCGCTGCCCAACGTGAGACGCTGAGCCTCGAGGAGCCCCGATGAACCACCTGCCTGGAGGCGCTATGCCCCACGACCGGATGCCCCACGACCAGATACCACAGTCACGATATGTCCTGCCCTCGTTCGTGGAACGCACCAGCTACGGGATCAAAGAGTCCAACCCCTATAACAAGCTGTTCGAAGAGCGCATCATCTTCCTCGGTGTGCAGATCGACGATGCGTCCGCCAACGACGTCATGGCTCAGCTGCTCGTCCTGGAATCCACCGATCCCGACCGTCTCATTACCATGTACATCAACTCACCGGGCGGGTCGTTCACTGCGATGACGGCGATCTATGACACGATGCAGTTCGTCCGGCCGGAGATCCAGACTGTCTGTCTTGGCCAGGCCGCATCGGCTGCCGCGGTGCTGCTCGCCGCGGGCACGCCAGGCAAACGGATGGCGGTGCCCAACGCCCAGATTCTCATCCACCAGCCGGCGATGGAAGGCGCCTACGGCCAGGTCTCCGACCTGGAGATCCAGGCCGCCGAGATCCAGCGCATGCGCCGTCTGATGGAGTCGACGCTGGCGCGCCACACCGGCCAGAGCGAGGAGCGTATCCGCGCTGATATCGATCGGGACAAGTTCTTGACGTCGGTCGAGGCCAAGGAGTACGGGATCATTGACGACATCACGAAGGTCCGGAAACTCTCCGCAGTCAGACCCTGACTCTGCGTTAAGCGACACGCCGAACGAGCAGCGCAGCCGTGTCTACCAGTCAACGTTAGGGAAGCTAGTCCTCCCCGCAGCGGGGTCGGACGAGTACCGTCAAGCACACACGCAGCTAGGCGCGCTGCACCCCAAGCGCCGGGAAGGACGAGAGGCCAGCGCCCATGGCACGGATCGGTGACGGTGGCGACCTGTTGAAGTGTTCCTTCTGCGGGAAAAGTCAAAAGCAGGTCAAGAAGCTCATCGCCGGACCCGGCGTGTACATCTGTGATGAGTGCATCGACCTCTGCAATGAGATCATTGAGGAGGAGCTGGTCGACGCAGGTGACGTGAAGCTCGACGAGCTGCCCAAGCCCAGCGAAATCCATGATTTTCTTGAGTCATACGTCATCGGCCAGGACGACGCCAAACGCACGTTGTCAGTTGCTGTCTATAACCATTACAAACGTATTCAGGCCGGCGAGAAGGGTCGCGATGACGAGATTGAGCTGGCCAAGTCGAACATTCTGATGCTCGGCCCTACCGGCTGCGGAAAGACGTACCTGGCCCAAACTCTGGCAAAATTGCTCAATGTGCCTTTCGCCATCGCTGACGCCACCGCCCTCACCGAAGCCGGCTACGTCGGCGAGGACGTGGAGAATATCCTCCTCAAGCTGATCCAGGCCGCAGATTATGACGTCAAACGAGCCGAGACCGGTATCATTTATATTGATGAGGTGGACAAGATCGCCCGTAAGTCGGAGAACCCCTCGATTACCAGGGACGTCTCCGGTGAGGGCGTCCAGCAGGCACTGCTGAAGATTCTGGAGGGCACCACGGCCAGCGTCCCGCCGCAGGGCGGCCGCAAGCACCCGCATCAGGAGTTCATCCAGATCGATACGACGAACGTCCTGTTCATCGTCGCCGGTGCGTTCGCCGGCCTGGACAAAATCATCGATGATCGGATCGGCAAGCGGGGCCTAGGCTTCGGTGCCGAGCTACGGTGCAAGACCGACATCGACACCTCCGATGTGTTTGCTCATGTCATGCCGGAAGATTTGATCAAATTTGGGCTGATCCCGGAATTCATCGGCCGGCTTCCGGTGATCGCCAGTGTGACGAATCTGGACAAGTGCTCTCTGGTGCAGATCCTCACCGAGCCTCGCAACGCTCTGTCGAAGCAGTACTGCAAGCTGTTCGAGATGGACGGCGTGGAGCTGGAGTTCACCGGCACCGCGTTGGAGGCGATCGCCGATCAGGCCATCCTCCGCGGTACTGGTGCCCGTGGGCTGCGCGCCATCATGGAGGAAGTGCTGCTGCCGGTGATGTATGACATTCCTAGCCGCAACGACGTGGCAAAGGTGGTCATCACCGAACAGACCGTGCGGGAAAATGTGAACCCGACCATTGTGACCCGCCAACCCACCCGCCGCGAGCGCCGCGAGAAGTCCGCCTGAGCGCCCGGGCGCAGCGCACGACCACGGGTATGAAGCTCGGCGGGCCAGAGATGGAGGGTGGGAGTGCCACACCTGCTGCGCTACGAGCAGTCGAGGTCGAGCTGGACCGCCGTTGGCCAGAAAGCCGGATTGACCCTTCGCTGACCCGGATTGCGGCGCTGGTCGACCTACTTGGCTCGCCGCAGCGGAGTTACCCGGTGTTGCACATCGCCGGCACGAACGGCAAGACCTCGGTGGCCCGGATGCTGGATGCGCTGCTGTCCCGGATCGGGCTGCGGGTAGGCCGCTACACCAGCCCGCACCTGCAGTGGGCCACCGAGCGGATCAGCCTGGATGGAGCGCCGGTCAGCCCAGCGCGCTACGCCGAGGCCTATCACGACATCGAGCCGTACGTGGCCCTCATCGACGCTAGATCGCCGGTGCCGATGAGCAAGTTCGAGGTGCTGACCGGGATGGCGCTAGCGGCCTTCGCTGACGCTCCGGTGGACGCCGCCGTCGTGGAGGTCGGTCTCGGCGGCAGTTGGGATGCCACCAACGTCGTCAACGGCGCGGTGGCGGCGATCACGCCAGTTGCCGTGGATCACGTCAACTATCTGGGCAGTGACGTCACGGGCATCGCTGCGGAGAAAGCCGGAATCATCAAGCCTGGTTCGGTGGCGGTGCTGGCGCAGCAGTCGCCCGAGGTAGCCCGGGTCATCGCGACCCGCAGCGCTGAGGTGGACGCAACCGTGGTGAGCGAGGGCGTGGAGTTCGGTGTGCTTCAGCGTGACATCACCGCCGAGGGGCAGCAGCTGAGGTTACAAGGTCTCGGCGGCGTGTATGACAGGGTCTTTCTTCCGCTGCACGGTGCGCACCAAGCCCGCAACGCCGTGCTCGCGCTAGCCTCCGCTGAGGCGTTCTTCGGTGCGGGCGCCAGCCGGTCGTTGGATATCGAGGCGGTGCGGGACGCCTTCGCCGCCGTGACCGCCCCGGGACGGCTGGAACGAGTCCGCACGGCGCCGCCGGTCCTGCTCGACGGTGCGCACAACCCCCACGGGGCGCGCGCCTTAGCGGCTGCCCTGCGCGAGGATTTCAGCTTCCGCAAGGTGATCGCCGTGGTGGGGGTGATGCGGGACAAGGACGCCCACAGCATTCTCGTCGACCTGGAGCCGGCGGTCGACGAAGTCGTGGTCACTGCCAGTAGCTCGCCGCGCGCGATGGACGTCGACGACCTCGCCGCGGCGGCCCGGAAGGTCTTCGATGAGTCTCGGCTGCGCCTCGAGCGCCGGTTGTCCAGCGCGATCGAGACGGCCATCGCGTCGGCAGCGGGGGACGATCCAGCGTTTGACGGTATCTCGGGTACTGGAGTCGTGATCGCGGGTTCGGTCGCGACGGTCGGCGAGGCGCGGGCCCTGTTCGGCCGGCAACCGCAGTGAGCGATCGGACGGTGGTGGGTGGGCTGCGGACCAGGCCCCAGCGCTGACGGTGGCTAACCGGGGGCCACGCGGGAGCCGACGGCGGCGTCCAGGGCCGCGCGCATCGGGGCGATCGGCGGTCGGCGGCCGGTCATGAGCTCAACCTGCGCGACCGCCTGATGTAACAGGACCGCCAGACCGCTAACGGTCGGGCAGCCCGCGTCGATCGCGGACGCCGCCAGTGCGGTGGGCCACGGGGTGTAGACCACGTCGAGCACCACCGGTCGCATCCTCCACTGCGCAGCGCCCCACTGCTCGCCCAGCGCATCGGCGGCGCCCGGAGGCAGGGTGGAGATGACGACGTCGGCCGACGGCAGCTCCACGCCAGGTAGCCCGCCGGAGATCTTTGGCTGGACGCCGAGCCGCTCGGCTGCCGCGCCGAGGTCCGTCGTCCTCGCCGGATCTCGCACGAGAACCCTCGGCGCGCGCTCCCCAAGCTCGCGCAGTGCGGCGAGCGCGGCTTGGGCCGTGCCGCCGGCGCCGAGGATCACCGCGGCGCTGACCTGGTTGACTCCCGCTTCGCGCAGCGCGGTGAGGATGCCGGTCACGTCGGTGTTCTCGGCCCGACGGGGCTCACCTGGCTGCCCGAGCACCAGGGTGTTCGCCGCACCGACCGCGCTGGCCAGCGGGGAGATCTCATCGGCGACGCTCAGGGCCACCCGTTTGAGCGGCATGGTCAGTGACAGCCCGGCCCACTCCGGACCGAGCTGCTCGATGAAGGTCGGCAGAGCCGCCTCACCACAGTCGAACGCCTCGTAGCGCCAACCGGTCAGACCCAACGCCGCGTAGGCAGCTCGGTGCAGGCTCGGCGACAGTGAATGCCCGATCGGGGAACCTAGTACCGCCGCCCGCCGCCTCATCGTCCCACCATCGGCCATTGATCGACTTTCCTGCCTGTATACCTGGTGTTCACTACCCGGCCCACACCGAGGAACCAGCCGACAGTACTCGCCTACAGTACTTGCCTGAGGCGTTTCCCGTCTGTTATTGAGATCTCATGGGGTATGTCCAGGTCTGTGGTCGGTAACTTCCGGCATTCAGCGTCGTCGACACCAGTAGGAGGGTGACCGATGGAACACCCGCGCTGGGCGTTGGACGACGTGGACGTCGAGCATCCCAGCCCGGCCCGGGTGTATGACTATTACCTTGGCGGCTCGCACAACTTCGTGGTGGACCGGCAATTGGCTCACCGGGCAATGGACCTGTGGCCGGAACTGCCCTTGATCATGAGGGCCAACCGGGCGTTCCTGCGCCGCTCGGTACGCTACCTCGTCCAGCAGGGCATCACCCAGTTTCTGGACATCGGCTCCGGCATCCCCACCCAGGGAAACGTGCACGAGATCGCCCAGGCCGTCTCGCCCCAGTCCAGGGTCATTTATGTGGATCGCGACCCGGTGGCCGTCGCGCACAGCCGAGCGATGTTGTCCGGAAATTCGCTTGCCGACGTCATCCCGGCCGACCTGTGCGACCCGGAGGCGATCTTCAATGACCCGCGGACCAGGCGACTGCTCGACCTGGACCAGCCGATCGGTCTGCTGATGGTGATGATGTTGCACTTCGTCCCGGACGAGGCTGCTCCGGCGAACATCGTCGCTCGGTACCGCGAGATGATGGCACCCGGAAGCTGTCTCGTTATCTCGCACGCTTCGCACGAGGGCCGCCCCGACCAGGCCGGGCCGCACACCGAGCTCTACCGGCGTGCCGGCACACCGATGATCATGCGGTCGCGGCAGGAAGTCGAAGCGTTATTCGACGGGTTCGATCTGGTACCTCCCGGGGTGGTGTTCCTGCCGCAATGGCGTCCGGACTCTCCGGCCGACGTCGATGACCATCCCGAGCGGTTCACGTGCTACGCGGCGGTAGGTCGACGAGGATGACTGTCCATCACGAGGAGTTCGCCCAGCGTTGGGCCGAGGCGATTATCAGCACGAGCTACGTGCCGATCGGACGCCGTGTGCTTGATGAACGCCTGCTGGGGTTCGTCACCCAGATGGTCGAGGCGGCGTTGGCCGTCGAGTTCGACCCGGCAGCTGGGCGCCAGCTCGGCGTCGATATGGTCGCGGCGCATTTCACCGGTACCGAGACGCTCCGAGAGAGCCTGGCGCTGATCGCTGAAGAGTTGCCTGCTCTGCTGGGTTGCGCACCACCAGGGGTCGACGCCGCCGGTCGGGTTGCCCAGTTGGTCGCCGGCATCGCCGCCGGCTATGCCAGTGCGTTGCGCGAGCGCAGCCTTGATGAGCAGGACGCGATCTATCGGGCAGGGCTGCGGGCGCGCCGGCAGGCCGAACAGGCGCTGGCGGACAGCGAGGCGAAGTTCCGCGCGACGTTCACTGAAGCGGCGATCGGAATCGGGATCGCCGACCTGGATGGCAACATCCTCGACGCCAATCCGGCGATGCAGAAGATGTTCGGCTACACCCACGAGGAGTTTACCCAGCGCAACGTCTACCAGACGATGGTCCACCCAGACGACGCGCCCAGCGTGTGGGAGACCAACGCGGAGATGATCCGCGGCGAGCGGGACCATTTCCGCCTGGAGAAACGGTACTACCGTTCCGACGGCGATGAGATCTGGACCAATATCAGCGTGTCGCTGGTGCGCGACGAGGACGGAGCGCCCGCATACCAGGTGGCACTGTTAGAGGACGTGACCGAACAGCGTCGCCTGCGGGACAAGCTGGAGTACCAGGCCTATCACGACCCGCTGACGGGGCTGGCCAACCGGCAGAGGGTCACCGAACGGCTGGGACAGATATTCGCCGGGCCAGCGGGTCAGCGCCGGGTCGGGCTGTGTTTTCTGGACCTGGATGGGTTCAAAGTGGTCAATGACAGCCTAGGCCACGACGTCGGCGATGAGTTACTGAAAACCGTGGCGTCGCGACTGACCCGCTGCTGCGGTTCAGGGCCGTTGGTGGCCCGGATGGGTGGCGACGAATTCGTCATCATCATTGAGGACACCACCTGCGTGGCGGATGTGGCCGCACTGGCCGATCAGGTTCAGGCCACCATGGCGGAGCCGATCCGAGTCGGCGATCATGAGCTGTCCGTGACGGCAAGCATCGGCGTTGTTGAGCAGCGGGTGGCCGATACCGACCCGGACGCGCTCCTCCAAGCCGCCGATATCACTATGTATCGGGCGAAAGCAGACGGTAAGGCTCGCTACGCAATGTATGACCAGCGCCGTAACGACAACGTGGTGACCCGTTTCACGCTGTCCGCCACGATGCTGGCCGCGGTGGAGCGCGGCGAGTTCTTCCTCGAGTACCAACCGCTGGCCGCTCTGGCGGATCGCTCGCTGTGCGGCGTGGAGGCGCTGGTGCGGTGGCGTCACCCGACATTCGGCGTACTCGGGCCCAAACGGTTCATCGACCTCGCCGCGGAGAGCGGGACGATCGTGCAGCTTGGGCGTTGGGTGCTCGCCCGAGCATGCCAGCAGGTTCGGGTCTGGCAGGACGCCTTCGGTGCTGCTGCGCCGTTCGTCAGCGTCAATCTCGCACCCCGGCAGCTTCACGAGCCCGCCCTGGTGGGCGATGTCACGCAGATTCTCCTCGACAACGGGCTCGAGCCCTCCAGCCTGCAACTTGAGCTCACCGAGCAGGCTCTGATGGGCGATGACACGGGCCCGCTTACGATGCTGACGAAGCTGCACGGCCTGGGCGTGCGAATCGCACTCGACGACTTCGGCACCGGCTACTGGAACCTTCCTCACCTGCGCCAGCTACCTTTGCATGAGCTCAAGCTGGCGAGCTCATTCGCGGTGGGTTTGCAGTCTCCCTCCCATCTCGTGGACCAGCGGATCGTGGCGGCGCTGGTGGATATGGCGCACGCCCTGGAGCTGACGGTCACTGCGGAAGGCATCGAGACGCCGCTGCAGCTTGCGCGGTTCGGCGCGGTGGGCTGCGACGCTGGTC
>Ga0213881_10000998_pt1 | contig 14609 bp, 10 predicted proteins | sample BarmaccoBMER_R08_FD_160104 | JGI IMG/M metagenome (GOLD analysis project Ga0213881, IMG submission 160104) | Barbacenia macrantha exposed rock microbial communities from rupestrian grasslands, the National Park of Serra do Cipo, Brazil - ER_R08 ... | reverse complement strand
ACATCGCCGGCCTGCAGCCGCGCGCGGACGACACGATCGAGCTATGGCCGGTCGACATGGGCTACGACCACTTCACGATCAACAACGTGAGCTACCACGGCAGCGACATCACGATCGTCTGGCAGAAGCCCGGCGGCACCAGGTTCTATCCGGCGGCGCCGATGGGCTACTCGCTCTACGTCGACGGGCACCGCGCGTTCACCGTGGACCGCCTGGCCCACGTCACCTGGGACTCGCATAACGGCCACGCGACCGTCACCGGCGGCAGCGGCGCGCAAGCCGCGCAGGTCAGTTTCAGCGACCGCATACCGGTGCCCGCGGCCAACCAGGTCAGCCTTTCTGGCAATGCGCGGCTGACGGACAGTTTCCAGAAGGCAGGCGTCGATCTCAACCCGGCTCAGGCATCCTCGCCCGACCTGGCCGAAGGAAAGACCGCGACCGCGTCATTCACCACGACCACCCCGGCAGCGCTGGCCACCAGCCCGGCCAACGCGGTGGACGGCTTCACGATCAGCGGGCTGCCCGTCGTGTCCGGCTCCTACACCGGCACCAACCCGATCTGGGGCGACCTCGGCTCACCCAACGCCCAGGACTGGCTGCAGGTCGATCTCGGGAAACCGGCCAGGTTCAACGACGTGAAGGTGTACTTCTACAGCAACAAGGCGTTCGGCTCCGGCGGCAACACGTACCGGGAACCGGCCGCTTACACCGTGCAGTACTTCAACGGGTCATCCTGGGCGGACATCCCGGGCCAGGTGCGCAGTCCGCAGACTCCGGCGCCGAACTACAACGAGGTCACGTTCGCGCCGGTGGCCGCCCAGCTGGTCCGGATCATGGTGACCCCCATGACCGGGTTCGCGGTGGGGATCAAGGAGATCCAGGTCTTCGACTATCCCAGCCGGCGCTGAGGATCCAGGAGAAAGATGAAGGGTTCTGGCCGCGTTGAATTGGCCTAGGCCTGCGGCCGCGGCGGCGGCCGCCGGCCTGCTGGTGTCCTGTGTCACCTCAATGAGCGCCCTAACGAGACCGCCTTCGGCGCGGGCGGCTGCCTCAGGTCGGCGGACCGACCGGTTCGTGCTGGACAGCCCGGTCGACCCCGCTTATGTCTGGTACGGGTTCGGGCTGGAGCGGGCCGGCACGCTGGACCGCGCTGAACACGTTCTGCGGGTGGCTGGCCGGTAACGACAGCACCTATCATTTCGGCACCTCGGCCCAGGCGGTGCGGCAGACCTGGGACGCTCTGGTGACCGCGGCCGACGCCAAGTCCATCACGACCCCGGACGGGCTGGTCTGGACCGGTGACCTGATCCGCGCGCTGACCTGGATCCTGCTGTACAGCGACCACAACTATCCGGTGCTGGCCGGTGATCTCGCGGCGCTGGCGTCCGGGCAATCGGTCCCGTTCCCGCCGCCTCCGATACAGGAACCAGCGGGTGTGCCGCCGGACAACAACACCGCCGCCTATCTCGCCATCACCTGCGGCGACGCCAGCGCCGCGCGACCCGGAGTTCTACCAGCGGATGGTCGCCACCGAGTCGGCGCGGCTCCCGTTCCTGGGCGGCGAGCAGGCCAACATCACGCCATGCGCGTTCTGGCCGTTCCAGCCAGGACCGCCGGTCTCGCTGACCGGCGATCACGCCCACGGCGTGCTGATCGTGGACTCCGACGGTGACCCGGCCACCCCGTACTCGGGTTCACAGCTCATCCATTCCGATGTCCCGGGCTCGCGGCTCATCACGCTGCACGCCTCGGTGCACGTTCCTTATCCCAGCTACGGGAACGCGTGCGTGAACGACGCGGTCAACAGCTACCTGGCGACCGGTCAGCTTCCCGCAACCGATCTGACCTGCTCCTGAACTGGTTGTCCCAGGCCGCTTCGGGCGGCCTGGGACTGGAGCGGCAGACGCGTCGGCTCAGAGGTGGAAGGCGGCGGTCATGGTCGCCGCTGACGCCGCTGAGGCGAGCTTGGGCAGGCCCAGCAATTCCTCAGTGGTGCTCAGCAATGAGTAGTGGCTGAAGAAGGTCCCGGACTTGGCACCCGCGGGCGTGCTCGGGCTGATCACGATCGTGGGCACCCGGCAGCTGGCATCGGTCGTCGTGGTGTTGTCGCAGTCCTCGATCGGGTAGCCACCTGAGCCTTCGTCCCAGGTGATGAACACGGCGGTGGTCCCGGCCCGGTACTGCCTGCTGTTCAGGATGGCCGGCAGGTGGCTGGCCAGCCACGCGTCACCCTGCGCGATGGTGCCGTCGTGCATGTCATCGATCAGGTTCGGGGTGATGAACGAGAACGCGGGCAGGGCGTTGCCGGCCAGATCGGTGGCGAGCTGGGTGTACGGGACGTCCTTGCTGGCGCAGCCGGACAGCGACGGGTAGTACGCCGGAGGGTTGTGCCGCACCGCGTATTCGCCGGAGTTCGACTTGTCGCAGCTGGACGGCATCGATTCCTGGTATGCCTTCCAGCTCTCGCCCTGCCCGAAGATGCTTCCGGCCGTCATGTCACAGATCACCGAGACGTCGCAGTCCAGGTAGACCGTGGCCGGTAGTGAGCCCTGAGCGATGCCCGAGGTGGCGGCGAGGTAGTTGGGCAGGCTGGGGTGCGTGGTGTTGTGGTAGTCGGTGGCCAGTCCGCAACTGGTGGCGAGGGAGTTGATGTAGGGCGCCTGGGACGTGTTGCCGATGATGTCGCTGAAGCTGTGGTTCTCCATCCAGATCCAGATGACGTGCTGGTAAGTGTGCGGCGCGGTCGCGGTACCACAGGGTCCTGAAGCGGCGGCCGAGGACGCGGCCGGAGACGCGGCCGTCACTCCGGCCGCCGTTGCGATCGTCGCGAGCACGATGGCTCCCATGACAAGGAGTCTGTTGCGCACATGCCCTCCTGGCGAATGTGTCTCCGCTCCAGGAACAAGCGTGCCTGCTGGCCCGCCGTCGCATCCACCAATTCCGGGAAAACACCTGGCGTCAGCTACTGTCCCCGGCGCGGCCGGTTGCGCTGGACGGCGTGGAGGAAAAGGACATACCGGAAGAGGAGGGCCGGTTTGCAGGCGTTCCAGAATAACGCGCATTCGCGACATGTCGGGCATGTCGCCTTTGCTGGAGTGGGCCGGCCAGCGGGGTAAGCTACGCGTATCAGTACATAGCGGGCACATGGGCCGACCATTTTGTGGAACAAAAGAGCCCCCTGGAAGGAAAGGCGCCGGAAAGCGGCGCCCAATCCTCCGCGAGGCTCTTTTATTCCGCGTCGTCCACCGCAGCCGCCGTCACATAACGGTTATATCCCGACAAATCGAGTCGTGGGCCGCGGGCCGTTTGCCGTGGCCGTTTGCCGCGGGCCGTTTGCCGTGGCCGTGGCCGTTTGCCCCGCCCGCCATGACGCGCCGCAAACCCGGCCTGTTCACTTCCCGGCCCCGGTCCCCGCCCCGGAACCAGAATCGTAATCGGCCTTTGGCCCATAGCGGCTGGAGGAGCCGTGCCATTCGAGGCAGCCGGCCATCCAGCCCTGGGCGCCGCGCAGGAACCGGTGGAGTTCTGGGGAGGGAAGGGCGGCTAGTTCCTGCTGGCTGGCCTGGAACGCACGGACGAAGTCGTTGTGCAGTGCCACGGTGCGCTCGGTCGCTTCCCTCAGCGAGCAGTCCTCCTCGGCGGCGATCAGCAGTACCACGTTGGAGTCGGGTAGCTCATCGGCGGCCTCTTTGGCGGCCGAATGCAGGTCGTTGACGAGCACCGAGGCGGTACCGGCTTGCATGAGCGCCCGGTGTACCCGCCGCTCGGCGAACAGGCCGGCGGGCAGCTCGTACGCGCCGATGACGTCGATGAGGATCATCGAGGTGTAGAAGCTGTCGTGCTGGCGGGCGGCCAGGTACCGCCAGACCGGTGGCGGGGTGCTGAGGTAGCGCCAGGCGGCGTAGGCGTCCCAGCTCACGTACATCTGGAAGGTGGTCTGGCAGGCGCGCATCACCTGGGCCTGGGTGGCATGCCGGGCCAGGTGGCTGGTGGCTGACCTGAGCGCGACCAGCACAGGGTCCTGCCGCACCGCCTCTTCCAGCTGGCTGGTGTAGTGGCCGGCGTCGGGCGGGGGGTCCATCGCCGACATCACCAGCGCCAGCCGGGGTGGCAGTTCGGTCGGGGTGGCGCCCAGCGAGGTCTCGTCGGCGTAGTAATCGTCGGCGGCCCACCATGCCGCGTTCATCTGCGCCGCGACCAGCAGCAGGTCCGGGTCGTCACAGTCGGGGTGGGCGAGCATGGCCAGCCGCCCGAACCCGGTCTCTCCGAAACTGCCGAGCTGGTCGGCGTAGATCCCGGTCTTCCCGGCCCAGGCCACCAGGCGGCGGTTGACCTCCGCGCCCAGTTCCTCGTCGATCCGCACGGTCTGCGGGCAGTACAGCGGCGGGTAGGACCCATCGCCCCAGTCCCGCTCCGCGTACGGCACCGGCAGGAGGAGATCCCGGGCCGGAGGACCGGACATGCCGGGGATGCCGGGGAAACCGGGCATACCTGGGATGCGCAGCGCCGAGGTGCCCAGCCCGGACGGCCCGGCCAGTAGCCGGGCCGCCGGGTCAGTGTCCGTCCGGTCGGTCATGACCCGATGGAGTCGGCCGCTATGAGCAGGTAGTGGAAGCTGCCTTCGCGGTAAGCGGTCAGGAATGACTCCTCGATGCCGGTGGCGACCGATGACTGGGCACGCAGTTCCCAGTAAGGAATGGTCGCTGCGGTGAGGTCGATCACGTTGATCGGTACGAAGCCCGCGGCGGCCAGCGCCTTGAAGTACTCGCTGCGCGGATGGATGTTGCAGTTGTAGCGCGCGTCGATCTCGCTGACGGCCCGGGAACGGCCGCCGGTCAGGTCGTTGGAGCAGCCGGTGACGCACACATACCGGCCGCCATAGGACAGTAGCCGGGCGAACTCGCGGTACAGCTCGTACAGGTCCACGTACATCGTGGTCTCGTTGGTCCAGATTCCCTGGCGGGATCCGGTGCCGAAGCCGGTGTCGAGCATGTTGCGGTAGTGGAACCGGACCCGGTCGGCCACTCCTCGCGTCCGGGCCTGGGCGTTGGCGAACTCGACCTGAGCCTGGGAGATCGTCACGCCGTCCACCTGGCAGTCGAACCGCGCCTGCGCGACGAAGCTGGTGCCGCCCCGTCCCGACCCGGCGTCCAGCAGGTGGTCACCTGGGCCGATGTCACCGAGATGATCAAGGAGCAGATCCGCCTGAGCGGTCTCCAGCCGGTGCAGCTCGCCGATGATCGCCGCATCCCGGCTGTCGGCGGGGGCAGCCACGACGGCCGGGTCGTACTCCCCGACGCCGTAGTGATGATGGTAGAGGCCGTCGATATCGCCGAGCCGGATATTGACCGGGTCCTTCTCGCTGTCCCAGTACGCGGCGACCGACCGCTGGTAGGCGCTGCGCAATACCGGCCGGCCCGCCGTGCCGGCGGCGCGATCCTCATCTTGACGTGGCAAGGTCATGTCAGCGGCTCCTTAGCTGAAGGGCTGGGCGATCTCGACGTTCTCGAGGATGCCGAGCGCGTCGGGGACCAGGACGGCGACCGAGAAGTAGGCGGTGACCAGGTAGGACATGAGGGCCTGGTCATCGATGCCCATGAAGCGGACGTTCATGCCGGGTTCGTACTCGTCGGGGATCCCGGTCTGCCGCAGCCCGACCACGCCTTGGTCGTCCTCGCCGGTGCGCATCGCGATGATCGACGTCGTGTGCTCGCTGGTGACCGGGATCTTGTTGCACGGGAAGATCGGCACCCCGCGCCAGGCCGGGATGTTGCCGCCGAGCACTTCGGTGCTGTGCGGATACAGGCCACGGCGGCTGCACTCGCGGCCGAACGCCGCGATCGCTCGCGGATGGGCGATGAACGCCTTGGTGCTGCGCCGCCGGGACAGCAGTTCGTCCATGTCGTCGGGGGTGGGCGGGCCGGAATGGGTGTGCATCCGCTGGGAGTAGACGGCATTGTGCAGCAGCCCGTAGTCCGGGTTGTTGACCATCTCGTACTCCTGCCGCTCGCGCAGCGCCTCCACCGTCAGCCGCAGCTGCTCTTTGAGCTGGTTCATCGGCTCGTTGAACAGGTCGGCCACCCGGGTATGCACCCGCAGCACGGTCTGCGCCACGCTCAGCTCATACTCCCGGGGATTCAGCTCATAATCGGCGAACGTGGCGGGCAGCACCGGTTCCCCGTCGTGCCCGGAAGTGATCGTGATGTCCTTCTCGCCCTTGCGGTTCTGCGGAAGCCGCGCGGCGTCATGGAAGTCACTGACGCGCGCCTGGAGCGCCTGCGACTGACCCAGGATGGCATCGAAGCGCGTCCGCGACAGCACCAGCAGCGTGGTGTCGGTAAGCGCCACGGCGGTGTGATCCCAGGTCGCCTCCCCGGTCAGTTCCCCGGCGCCGAAGTAACCGCCGTCGGCCACCACGCCCAGCGCCGCGTCCGCGCCGAAAGCACCCGCGCGCGTCCGGTTCACCTTGCCGTGCGCTACCACGTACAGCCCGTCGGCTGGCTGGCCGCGTTCAGCGATAACTTCACCCGCCGCCACCTGCCGCTGGTCGAACGCCGCGGCCAGCGAGCCGAGTACCGCCTCATCGGCGAACCCCGCGAACAGCGGGATCTCCCGCAGGCTCGGCGGCACCACCGCGGCCTGATCCGCGGTCTGCGACACCGCCACCCGGCCGCCGCCCACCGCATACGTCAGCCGGCGGTTCACCCGGTACGTGCCGCCGCTGACCTCCACCCAGGGGAGCACCCGCAGCAGCCACCGCGAGGTGATCCCCTGCATCTGCGGAACTGTCTTGGTGGTGGTGGCCAGGTTCCTGGCCGCCGCCGTGCTAAGACTCTGCTGCGGCGACTGCTCCGGCACCGCTTCGGTACTTATTTCAGCTGACATTCCAACCCCCTAACTCTCTGTTACCGATCCAATACTCGCCCAGAAATTGGCGCGCTCATATATCCCGGACCGGCACAGAAATCTGACTTTGCCGCGCCATCGCGCTGTGATATTGGCGGGAGGCGAATGCTGGCGTTAGGGTAACCAGCCGTGAAACCACAGCCGTTCGTGATAAAAAGACTTATAACAAACGGCGGTGGCTCAACTAAGCGGTAACATGCCCCGGTTTGCGGGCCATTCCGCCGAATTGAGTGACGTCGATGATCTCGCTGATTTCCGTCGCGTCGGGCCGCCACCGTGAGCAGGTCACCACACCGGGTTCGAGGAGGTCCAGCCCGTCGAAGAACCGCAGCAGTTCCTCCCGGTCGCGCAGCGTCATCTGCGCGGAGCCCTGCTGGTTCCAGTACCGTACCGCCTCGGTCATCGGCACGGCGTCGACTTCGGTGGTCGGATGGGAGATCACCAGGTAGCTGCCGGGTACGGTGGCGGCCACCAGCCGGCGCACGACCTGTATCGCCTGGTCGTGGTCGATGACGAAGTTCAGTACGCCGAGCATCATGATGGCGACGGGCTGGCTGAAGTCCAGCGTCCGGCCCGCCTGCCGCAGGATCGCCTCCGGGTCACCGACGTCCGCTTCAATGTAGTCGCAGGCGCCTTCGGGAGTGCTGGTGAGCAGGGCCCGGGCGTGCACCAGCACCAGCGGGTCGTTGTCGACGTAGACGATCCGTGACTCCGGCGCCAGTCGCTGGGCCACTTCGTGAGTGTTGTCCACGGTCGGCAGGCCGGTGCCGATATCGAGGAACTGGCGGATGCCCTGGGCGGCCAGGAAGCGGACGGCGCGGGCCAGGAAGTGCCGGTCCGCGCGGGCGGACCGGACCAGCTCGGGCACGAACGCGAGAATCCGCTCGCCGACCTTCCGGTCAACGGGGTAGTGGTCGTTCCCGCCGAGCCAGTAGTTCCAGACTCGCGCCGAATGAGACACCGACGTGTCGATCTGCGGCTGGGTCCGAGGGTCAGGCGCCTGAGGGTTCGCGGCCATGACGCGATATTAGGGCCCCCGGCCAAAGAACGCGAAGCGTACCATTGATGACACGCAGAGCTGGACCTGGGTACAGGAGGCTGCGATGAGGCTGCGACGGCATCGGCGGAACGTGGTGGTGTGGAGCGGGTCCGCCGCCCCAGCCCGCCCGGGCGCCTTCCACAGTGGGAGGCCCAGGCCAATGTTGCACCGATGGCTGCGCTCCGGCGCGCTGCTTTCGGCCCTCGGCCTGATCCGTCTGGCTCGTGCGATACGAACCCGCTGGTGGGCTCCGCTGACCGGGGTGGTGCTCACGGTGACCGGCGTCATGCTGCGTGGTGTGCCGACGGGCACCATGCTTCTCATCCCGGGATTTCTGTTCTTGCTGTCAGCCGCGTTCCTCCCGGCCGCGCCCGAGGCGGACCGCGTGCGGCGCTCGCGACTCGAGCGTGAGCTGGCCGCATACTCGACCTCGTGCCAGCGGCGCGATCTTGAGGCGATTCTTGACCGGTACTCGGACGGCGTCACAGACGAGCTACGTGACATCCTGGCCCGGCAGGCCATGTCCGCCGGTGACAAGGGGATACCGGGCGGCGGCCACTGCTGAGAACCACGGCCGCCATTCCGACGGCTCAGCCTTGGCTGGCTCGGGCCGCCGGGGTCAGCACGTCGCCGACCGCCTCGGCGAGCAGCGTCATCTGGTAGCAGACCAGGTCCGTCTCACATTCGGGGGAGGCGAGGACGGCCAGGCTGGACCCGTCGCTGATCGCCATGACGAGCAGCAGGCCGCCTTCCATCACCACGAGCCCCTGAGCCGCCTCGCCCGCCTCGAAGATCCGCGCGGCGCCCTGCATGAGGCTGACCAGCCCTGAGGTGATCGCCGCGAACTGTCCGGCGTAAGCCTCGGGGAGCCGGTTCGACACCGCTAGCGGCACGCCGTCCGCGGACACCACGATCGCGTGCGCGACATCGAGAACCTGCGTAGTGAAGTTGGTGACCAGCCAGCTCAAGTCCTGTCGATACGTGTAACTCAATTACCCGCTCCCTCCCCAGCACCGGGTGTCTGACTCTTGGCGCGGCGGATTCCGCTTTGGAACCCCCCCAGCCGGCTCCGCGTGATGTCCGGCGATGGATGCGATTCCGGCGCCATGGCCGCAGGCCCAGGCCAATTCGATGCCGCGGACGCAGGCCCAGGCCGGTTAGACGCCATCGGCGGCTGCGCTTCGTGACTGCCGGCCCGCCGGGTGCCAAGCGACCCGGGAATGAGATTCGCCCTCGGGATGCGGGCCGGCAACCCCGCGGCCGTGCGCTCACCGAGAACCGGATCGGCGACGATCTGGGCCGCGTGCTGCCCGTCGGCCCACGTGTCCGCGGCCGACGGCCAGTTACCGCCCGCCGCGACGGCTTCCTCGCGACCGCCGCCGTAACCGGCTCTATCCGCCGCGGCTGTATCCGCCGCGGCTCTATCCGCCGCGGCTGTATCCGCCGCGGCCGGCTCCTCGCTGCGGAACCAGCGTGACGCCGGGGTGGGTGCCGCGGGGGCGGGCGGTGCCGGTACCGCCGGAGATGCTGCCGGGGGGAACGCCGCTACCTGGGCGGTTGCCGCTGCCTGGGCGGTTGCCGCTGCCTGGGCGGCTGCCGGTACCGCCTGGCGCATCGGGTCCACACGGCGTTCAGGCCCGAGCGCGGTCCCTCCGGGCTGGCGCCTGGGCCAGGAGACCTGGCGTGCTTCATGTTCGATGACGCTATCCGGCAGCCATACCAGTGCGGTCAGCCCCTCCGGGGACCCGGCCAGCAGGCGGACCCGCACCCCGTGTCGCTCAGCCAGGCGCGCGACGGCGAACAGCCCCATGTGACGGGACACCGACACGTCCATGACCGGTGGATTGTCCAGCCGCCAGTTCATCTCTACCAGCCGGGCCTCGGGAATGCCCACCCCGCGGTCGCTGATCTCGATCAGCACGCCCCCGCTGTTCAGCGCTTCGGCTGACACCAGCACCGGGGTGTCCGTGGGGGAGAATATCGTGGCGTTCTCGACGATCTCGGCAAGCAGGTGCACGACGTCGGATACCGCCTGCCCGGCGACCGCTATCCCGGGCTGGATCTTCTGTGTCACCCTGCTGTACTGCTCGATCTCCGAGGTCGCGGCCCGCGCCACGTCGGTGAGCGGAACTGGTTCGCTCCACTTGCGCGCGCCCTCGTGCCCCGCGAGCAGGAGAAGGTTTTCCGAATTCCGGCGCATCCGGGTGACGAGGTGGTCCATCGAGAACAGGTCAGACAGCCGGCCTGGGTCGTCCTCGTGCTGCTCCAGCGAATCGATGGTGCGCGCCAGCCGCTCGATCAGCACCTGGCTTCGGCGGGACAGGTTGACGAACATGGCGTTGAAGCTGCTGCGCAGCATCGCCTCGTTACCGGCCAGACGCACGGCTTCGGAGTGGACCTGGTCGAACGCGCGGGCCACCTGACCGATCTCATCGGCGGACAGCACGTTGATCGGCGCCACCTCCTGATCCGACAGCGGATCCAGCGCCTCGCCCAGCTTCCGTACCCGCTCCGGTAGTTGCACCGTCGCGATGTTGAGTGCGCCTTCGCGCAGCCTGTTCAGCGGCCGGACCAGTGACCTGGCCACGGCAAGCGTCGCGGCCAGCACGAGGAACAGGATCACCGCGGTGAGGAAGCCGATGAGCAGCGCGGAGTCCTCCGCGTCGTGCTGTAGGAGCTGGGCGCGCGTGACAATGGTGCTCGCCAGGCCGAGCTCGACTGCCTGCATTTTCTGCACCGTGTCGGACATCGCGGAGTACCAGCGGGCGGGCGCCGCGGCCGGCCCGATGTTCAGCGCGGTGGTGTCGAGGCTGCCGACGCTGATGACGTACTCCTCGATGAGCTCGGCCTGGTTCACCTGCTGGCCAGCCACGGTGTTACGGAATGAGGCCTGTTCACCCCGCGTGGCTGTCACGTCGAACGCGGCCAGGTCGGTGGCTTGCTCGGACTGCGCGGTGGTCAGCGCCTGCAACTCGCCATCGGCGAACAGCTGCTGCGTGAGCGCGTTGAAGAGGATGGCGCGTTGCTGGGCGGCCACGTCCTTGGCCTGTGCCAGAGCGGTGAGCGCCTGGACGCTGCTTACCAGGCCGGAGTCAGCGGCTCCCTCCGCGATCTGGCTGTTCAGCGCGATCATGTCGCCGATCGGGGCGGCGTAGTCGGCGATCACCGCCAGCGCGGACTGGCTGGCCTGGGCGGTGATGCGGAGCGGTCCCAGATGCGAGATCACGGACACCACGGCGCCGACCCTGGACTGAATGTTCGCCGGGAAGGAGCCGTCGATGCCAGCCGCGAGACCCTGGACCTTCGCGGCCGCCGCGTCTGTCGCGTTGTACCAGCTCTGGAGGGACGCGGCGGCGGTTTTGGGGCTGGCGGCCGGGATGATGCCGGTCGTCTGATCGCGTTCGTCCTCCAGTGCCTGTACCAGGCCGGTGACCTGCTGCCCGAGCTTGGCGAGCTGCGAGATGCGCCCGAATTGAGCGCCGCTGCTGACCGCTGCCGCCAGCCGCAAGCCGCCGAAGACCAGCCCCATGACCAGCGCCATCACGATCACCGCGATCAGCCGCCATGACACCGGCCAGTCCCGCAGGGCCAGCACCCGCCGGCCCCGGAATTGCAGGGGCGCCGATTCCTTGGCGTGCTGATTCGTCCTCCTCGCGCGGAGTCTCGCGCTCGCCAGCCCATGGTTACCCATTCTTGATGTCCCGCCCCGGGTGAGCCGTTCCTGATGTCCTCGCGTGCCACGCGCCAGGACCGGCGGCCTCGACCTGCGCGAATGCAGGATGCCGCCGTGTAGGGCGATCGTAGAGCCTATCGCGAGTATCAGGTAGTGATAATTACCAAGAATCCACAATATTGCGCGAAATATCCAGCAAAACAGGTACTTGTAGCATATTTATGTACACTGTCCGGTTTGTAGAGTTTGATGGCCCAAAGTCAGATATCCGGCGAACCTGCGCGGGTCTCCGGCGGCCCCACACTGGGCCCAGCGCCACCAATGGCGCCATCCATCGCGCCAGGGTGGGACATTCCGGACATCCATCACGATGGATGGCGCCATCCATCGTGCCGGCCGCTAGCTGCTCCAGCCCGGTTTGGTCGCGCTGATCGGCACTGAGCCCGCGATGCCGGAGGGGAGCACCTGCTCGAACGAGCCTTTGTGCCACTGGAAGACGAAGGCCGCCGCGGCCCCGTTCTCGCCTAGTGCGTCGAACCGCACCGGGCCCTGCACGCTGGTCAGCGTGACGCCGCTGTGCAGGTAGCTGATGATCTTGGTGTTGTCAGTGCTGCGTGTGGCGATAATCGCCTGGGCCAGCACCTGGCCGACTGAATAGGCTTCGGCCACGTCCGCGTTGACGGAAGACGCGGTGCCGCCGTACCGCTGGACATACTCCCTGATCATCTGCTTGCTCGACGCGTTGTCGTATCCGGGGTACCAGCCGTTGGGAACCATCATCCCGTTGGCGTTGCCGATGCCCACCGCGCTGGTGAAGGAACTGCCCTGGTCCGGGCCGGCCGCGGCGATGAACAGCTTGGGCGTGTAGTGCTGCTCTTCGAATGCCTGCATGAAAGCACTGACCGTCGGCACGTCGGTGGATCCGAGCACGACGAGCTGCGCGCCTGTTGCTGCCACCTGGTCGGCCGGCGCCTTGTAGGCCGGCACCTCCTCCGGGAAGATCTGGGAGTACACCGTCTGGACGCCGAGCTTCTGCAGCATCGTCTGGGCGAGCTGCACCGGCGGGTCCGCGAACGGATCCTGAGCCATTGGGTAGGCGGCGGTCTTCGGCCGCTCATTGGGCGGCAGCGAGGCGATCCACTGGACGAACGGGACGAGTTCGTCCGCGATCGGCAGGCTCACGTCGAACACGTTGTGGTCGGCTTGGTTGGACGGGATGTCAAAGACCGATGGCGCCCCGCCCGCGCCTTCCACGAAGGCCATGCCGTATCGCGCCGCGACCGACGACGCCGGACCGGTGAGCAGGGAGGAGAAGGGTCCGAAGGCCAGGTCCACGTGGTCGCTGCCGAACAGCGTCTGATAGTTGGTGACCACCTGGTCCGGCGAGCTCGCGTCGTTGAGGATCGTCAGCTTGACCTGCCGGCCGAAGATCCCGCCGTGGGCGTTCACGTCCTTGGCCCACAGCTGGTAGCCCTTCTGGAATGCCTGGCCGTCAGCCGAGAAGTCGCCGCTCAGGGATAGCGACGCGCCGATGGTGATGGGGATCCTGGAATCCATCGACGAGGTGGTCGTGTCACTGGAGCTGCTGGTGCTGGTGCTGGTGCTGGTGCTGGTGCATGCCGCTAGAAGGCCCGCGCTGAGCAGCGCGACGGCACTCGTGACGAGTGCGTTTCTTGGGAACCGAGCGAGATCAATTTTCACAGCAGTCTCCTCCTTCCTCATCGTGCTGGATCACCAGGTCGGGACCGGCCTGGAACATCCGCGAACGTACTTTGGCTGGTTATACAGGTAGTGGGCGCGTCTCGCCTGGCAAATGCGACGAATCCCGATATCTCAGCATTCGACAGATTCCCAGCCCAGCGGCCTCTGCCGGGACGCGAGGAGCGCGATCCGGCCGGGCTGGGGAGCGCGGTTCGTCTGGCGGGGGAGCGTGATCCGGTCAGGCGCGGGACCGTGCGGAGCTTGATCCGGCCAAGGCGCGGGGAGCGTGATCCGGCGGGCGGGGGAACGTGGTCCGGGCCAGGCAGGGGAACGTGATCCGGCTCCTACCGGAGGTGATCACTCTTTCCCCCGCCGAGCGCTTTCAGGCCCGGCCGCGGCTCTGGTCAGTTATCGCGGACAGTTCCCTGCCGCTCGGGATGCGTATTAAGGCGGAACATTCGTGCTGGACGGAAATAAACTGTACGAATACGTACGGTAAATTTCCACATAGCACATAATTTCCGCGCTGTTGAAGGTGAAGCAAGATCTGAGCTGGCGTCCGAGCTAATGGCATCGGTAGCGCATGGCATCGGTAGCACGTGGCATCGGTAGCACACTGTGGCAGGTTCAAGGGCACCAATGGCACGCGAAGCGCCTGGATCCCTCAAAACTCTGTTGTGCACGGTGAGGGCGCTGGACGACGCGGATGAAAAGAGCCTCGCGGAAGAAGGGGCGCCGCTTTCCGGCGCCCTTTCTTCCAGAGGGCTCCTATCTTCCACACGATCGCTGGCCCTGTGCCCGTTATGTGGTGATGCGCGCAGCTCACCAGCCGGGTGCCGCATTTAGGCAAAGGCGATATGGCCGACTTTTCGTGACTGCGGGCGCGGACCTGGTCGTGACTGCGGGCGCGGACCTGGTCGTGTATTGGGCCGCACCCTGATCCAGGCCCCTGACCAGGGTGCGGATCCTTCGTCGCTGGCTTTGGGTCAAGTGAGTTCGATGAGGGGGAAGGCCCGGTGGCGGCGGGGCGGGACGAGGAGGTTCTGCCGCCGGGTGGCGGTGATGAACCGTTCCAGGCCGTTGTCGGCGAACTGGACACCGTTCGGGACGGCGGGCTGCCCGAATTTCGCGAACAGGTCCTGGGCTCCGGCGCTGATCCGCATCTGCCGGAAGAACTCCGAGGTCGGCACGAAGATGAGGAACTGGAGCTTGAACTGGCTGGTGCCGGCGGGGACGGGGACGGAGATGCTGGGCATGTCGGGGTGGGTCTGGAAGGCGGGCACGTCCATG